>JADMIO011260286.1_pt1 | contig 61723 bp, 57 predicted proteins | sample 8958161 | NCBI WGS metagenome assembly JADMIO01 (sample SAMN16585339, study PRJNA669376) | soil metagenome | isolation source: Crop rotation soil | place: USA: Cullars Rotation, Alabama | collected 2011
CGCGACAACTTGTCCACGTGGAATTCTAAGCTTAGGATCCCAATGTGCTGGAAAGGGTCCGCGGCGAGGTCGGGATCGAAGAGGAAGTCCCAGGCATAGGCCGAAGCATCGAGGTAGTAGCCCAGGGCGTCGGAGGGGTTCCGCCGTTCGATCCGGCACCCCTCGATCCACGACAGCTCGGCCAGGGCGTAGACCACCTCCGCGTCCGGATGGGCCCGGGCCTGGCGCTCCAGGAGCAAGAGCGACCGCGCGGGATCCTTGCGATGGAGGTCTTCCTTGTCCCAGCGCCTCAGGGATTCGGCGGTCCGGTCGCTGATCCGGTCCGGCGCCCCGGCGCTGCGTTGCCAGGCGAAGAGGGTCCGGTCGCCCCGGCCGGGCCTCAGGACGATATCGTCCGCACCCAGGGTCGCCGCCGCGATCGCAATCATCCCTGCCACGATCATGCGGACGTCCTCTCCCAGTCGGGGCGAGAAGGGATCAGTCGTTTTCCTTGAAAGGCGTGACGCTCCGAGTGACCACGCGCCGGGCCATCCGGACCTGCTGGCCGGGCGTGAGCTTGTCGAGATAGCTCGACTTCAGGGCATTCAGCCAGCGAAGTTCGCGGCCCTCGTAAGAGATCGGGACGCGGACCAGGACCGGCCCCGGAGTGGCCAGGGCCGCCGCGATCCCGCCCTCCAGCTCGGCGTTTTGGCCGATCCGGAGGTAACGCAGGCCCATCGCCTGCGCGAAGGCGGGCCAGTCGACATGGGCGAGCTCGGTGGCGGTCGTCCGGCGATAGACCGGCTTCTGGAGCATCTGCATGTAGTGGTAGGCCCCGTCGTCCAGGACGAAGAACTTGACCGGCAGACCGGCCCGCGCCGCCGTGGACGTCTCGAGGCCCGACATCAAGAAGCAGCCGTCGCCCACGATCGCGACGACGGCCCGATCCGGTCGGACCGCCTGCGCGCCGATCGCCGCCGCGATGCTCCAGCCCATGCTCTGGTTATTCGTCGGGGCAAAATACCGGCGAGGGCCGGGGACGTCAATCGCTTCCGCCGCCCAATGCGTCGAGGCCGTCACGTCCACGAAGATCAGGTCGTCCCAGCCCAACCTCCGACGGAGATGGACCATGACCAGCATCGGATCGACCGCGCAGGGGATCTCGACGGCCTGGTGCTTCGCCCGGTCCACCGCCCGGTCCTTGGCGATCTTCCGGTGGAGCCGCGGGTCGGCCTCCCGGCACACATACCGGCCGTCCGCGAGCAAACGGGAGAAGAAGTATCCGGCGTCGGAAGGGAGGGCGACGGTCGTGGGAACGTTGCGTCCCAAATTCGACGGGTTGGCGTCGACGTGGATCAGCGCATCGTGTTCGGGGATCGAGTAATTCGCCGTCGAGACCTCGCTGTAGCGGACCCCGACCGCCAACACCAGGTCGACGTCCTTGAACGCCCGCTCGGCCGCCCGGGTCCCTTGCGGGCCGTAGCCCCAGCCCACGGCCAGGGGATGCCCGTCGGAAATGGCCCCCTTGCCGCTGACGGACGTCGCCACCGGCGCCTGGAGGAGGTCGGCGACGGCCTGGAGTTGCGGAGCGGCCTCGAAACATCCCATGCCCGCGTAGATCCCGACCCGTCGGTTCCGATCGGCCAGCAAGCGAAGCGCCTGTCCGTAAGCCGGCTCGTCGAAGGCACAGCCCAGGGGCGGCGGGACGGAGTCGTCGTAGTGCCAGACCATGTTGTAAAACGGGAACGGGATGACGACGGCGGCCGGCCCGGGCTCGCCGCTCCGGGCGACCTGGAAGGCCTGGTGGATCCGCGTCGGGATCTCGCCCTGATGGCGGACCTCCAGGACGATCTTGCAGACCGGCCGGAGGATCGCCGCCCCCGGCAGGGAATGGACCTGGAACGCTTTGGCCTCGGGCCCGCGATCGACGTCCGTGACGATCCCGACGAGCGGGACGCTGTCCAGGAGCGCCTCGCCGATCCCGGTCATCGCGTTGGTCAGGCCCGGCCCGGGCACGACGGCGAAGACCCCCACGCTGCCGGTTGCCCGCGCGGCCCCGTCCGCCATCACGCTCGCGGCCGACTCGTTGGTCGTCAGCAGGTAGGGCAGCCCTCGCGTTTTCATGGCATCCCAGAACTCGTTGTTCTGGGCGCCGGGCACCCCGAAGACCCGGCAGGTGCCCTCGAGTTGCAGGGCCTCGACCGCGGCGAGCGCCCCGGTCATCCGGCCCCGGACACCGGCCCGAGGCGCGTAAGCCACCGGTTCGGCGGCCACGGTCCGGGCCCTCAACGCCCCGCCCGCCGCCGACAAGACGCCGAGCGCCTGGCGGCGGTTGACCTCGATCCTCATCGCGCGGACCCTCCTTGCGCGGGCGTTTCAGCCGTCTTCCAATCGGACTCTTCGGCAGGACCGGCGGCTCGGGTCCAGTCTTGGCGCGACGACCCGTCTTATTTGCGGACGATCTCGACCGCCCGGGTCCGCCCCTCGGCATCCCGGACGTGGACGACCAGCTTCTGTCGGAGCTCGTCGCCGAGGACGAAGCCGAGGATCGAGTCGCACTGGGCCTTGGTCTGGATCTGTTTCGGCCCGATCGCCATCAGGACCATCCCCGGTTCGAGCCCGGCATCCGCGGCCGGGCTCTTCGGCCGGACTTCGTCGATGGCCACGCCCATGTTCTCGGGGAACCCGGCCTCCTTCGCCTCGGCCCCATTCAGGGGACGGACGCTGAAGCCGAGCGAGGCGATCGTCGGGAGTTCGCCGACGGTCACCGGGAAGGTCTGGCGCTGGCCTTCGCGGAAGACCGTCAGCTCGATCTTGCGGCCGACGGGGATCTGGGCGACCTGGTTGCGCAGGTCGGAGTCGTCGGCCACCGCCTTGCCGTCGATCGCCACGATGACGTCCAGCGGCTTGATCCCCGCGACGTCCGCCGGACTGTCGGGGATCACTCGCGTGATCGCGGCGCCGTTGAGGGCGGGCAAGGCCAGGTCGTCGGCGAGCTTGCGGTCGACGGGCTGGAGGTTGACCCCGAGATAACCCCGGACGACCCGTCGATTGGTCACGAGCTGTTCGAACACGTTCTTGGCCAGACGGGCGGGGATCGCCAGCCCGACCCCCTGATTGCCGCCGGTCTCGGACAGGATCGCGGTGTTGATCCCCACGACCATCCCGCGCATGTCGACCAACGGCCCCCCGGAATTGCCGGGGTTGATCGCCGCGTCGGTCTGGATCCAATCCTCATAGCCGCCGACGTTGGCCAGGATCAGGCTCCGTCGCCCCGTGGCCGAGACGATCCCGGCCGTGACCGTCCGGTCCAGCCCGAAGGGGTTGCCGATGGCCACGACCCAATCCCCGATCTCGACCTCGTCCGAGTTGCCCCATTCCGCCTGGGCCGGGAGCGAGCCGGACACCTGGATCACGGCCAGGTCGGTCTTCGGGTCGGAGCCGATCAGTCGGGCCTCGCGCGTGTCGCCCCAATTCAGGCGGGCCCGGATCTTGGTCGCGTCCTGGACGACGTGGTTATTCGTGACGACGTAGCCGGCGTCCTTGTCGATGACCACGCCCGTGCCCAGGCCGGAGGTGTTGCCCCACCGGCCGTTGCGGCCGGGGCCCTCGGTCTCGATGTGGACGACGGAGGGAGACACTTTCGTCGACGCGAGCCGGAAGAGGGCCGAGGACCGCTGCAAGACCCCGGCTTCGTCGAGGCGGGTCAACTCCTCGTCGGCCGCCTTGGCCCGGCCGGCCTCGAAGGCATAGCCGGCCCGGAAGAGGATCATGGGCAGGCCGTAGACCAGGAGCAGCGCCAGCAACAGCCCCGCCAGGATGATCCAGTAGACCGGACGAACCAACGGTCCCCGGGGCGGATCGTCGAAGCCGAAGGTCAGCGAGTCGTGGTTGGCCATGCGCGCGGGATCTCAGAGGCGGTGGGAGAGCCGGTCGGAATCCATTAAGACTGTATGCGGAAGGCCCTGCGTTTTCCAGCCGAGCCACGTCCGACTTGCCGGCGCGGCGGGGCATCCCGTAGGATGCGGGCCGACCCGTCGGGATGTCCTCCCACCCTTCTCCCAGGACGACGTCGCGCGCCATGTTCTTCGTACCCTTCGCGACCGATGCGCCGGTGTATCATTGGCCTTACGGCACCATCGGCATCATCGTCCTCAACGCGCTCGTCTTCTTCCTCACCGGCCACTGCGACCCGGACATCTGCGAGCCCTACGCCCTGGCGTTCGGCGACGGCCTCCATCCCGTCCAATGGCTGACCTGGAGCTTCCTCCACAAAGACATCTTCCACCTGGCCATCAACATGTTCGTCCTCTGGAGCTTCGGCCTGGTGGTCGAGGGGAAGATCGGCGTCTTCGCGTTCGTCCCCCTCTATTTCGGCATCGGGGCCGTCGACGGGGCGATCGTCCAGGCCTTGATGATGAACGCCGACCACGACGTCGCGGTCGGCTCATCGGGCACGATCCTCGGGATCCTGGCCATCTGCATGATCTGGGCCCCGAAGAATGAGTTCAGTTGCCTCTTCGTCGCCCTCCTGTTCATCCGGATCTACGTCAACATCTTCGAGATGGCGATCGTCCACTTCACCCTGCTCGTCCTCTTCCTCGAAGGGATCGACTTCGTCCGGTCCGGGTTGGAGCTCTCGATGGGCCTGGCCGAACTCTTCGGCCTGCTCCTGGGCCTGGGGGTTGGCGTGGTCACGGTCAAGCTGAACCTGGTCGATTGCGAGGGATGGGACCTGTTCCGGGTCATGGCGGGGACCCACGGCTCGAACGCCGAGGCGAAGCCGGCGGTCAAGGCCAAGCCCCGACCCAAGTCCGACACGAACCCCGAGGGCGTCGCGAAGGAAGTCCTCGCCCAATCGCGGGCCCCGTCGGGTCCCTTGACGGTCGCCAGCCCCGAGACCGCGATCAAGCGGGTCCGGAAATTCCTCGAACAGGGCGATCCCCACGCCGCCCTGGCGGCCCACGAACGAGCGGCCCGGCAACTGGAGGATTACGTCCTGCCCGACGCCGATCTCGTCGCCTTGCTCAAGGCGTTCTCGGCCAATCAGGACGACCCGGCCGCGATCCCCGTCATGGAGGAGTTCATCAAACGGCAGCCCGAGAAGTCGGCCAAGATCCGGCTGAAGCTCGCGCAGCTCCTGATGCAAGACCGGAAGTTCTCACGAGCGCTCTCCCACCTGACGACCATCCCCGCCAACGCCTTGTCCCCGGAGTTGGAGCAACTCCGCCGGCAGCTCATCCGGAAGGCCGGCGCGTCCCAGGACGCCGGCGCCTACGAGTTGGGGGATTGATCCGACATCGGCGCCTTGGGGCCTTCGGGTCGGCCCGGAGCGGCCCGGGCGCGGAGCGGCGCGAATCGCAAGGCCAGGCCCGCCAGCAGGAACGCCCCGCCGATCTTCGTGGCGTCGTCGGGCGCCTCGCCGACGAGCAGATAAACCCAGGTCGGGTTCAAGATCGGCTCCAGCAGGCCGAGCAGGCCCGCCTCGGCCGCCCCGACTCGCTGAAGCCCCCGGGCGAAGAGGGCATACGGGATCGCCATCTGGACGATCCCGAACCCCGCGAGGGCGAGCAGGGTCCAACCGTCGGGGACCGGGATCCCGCCTCCGAACAACGTGATCCAGATCCCGAGGACGACCGCCCCTCCGAAGTTGTTGACCGCGCTGAGCCAGATCGGGTCCATCCCCCGGAGGAACCGCAAGCCGACGACGACGCAAGCATAGGCCAGGCCGCTGGCCAGGCCCAGGTAGATCCCGAGCGACTCGCCGGCCTGGCGGTCCGAACCGTACCCGACGATCGTGACGACCCCCGCCATCGCCACCAGGATCCCCCAGACGGCCTGCCGGCCCGGGCGCTCGCGCATCGCGAGCCAGGCGATCGGGATCACCCAGAACGAGGCCGTGCATTGCAGGAGGATCGCGTTGGCGGCGGTCGTCAGCTTGATCGCCGCGAGGAACGTCCCGCACATCGCCCCGAAGACGACGAACATGGGGAACATCAGCGGCCGGAACACGATCCGCGACCTCGGGACGAAGGGGAACAGCGCCAGGCCGGCGAAGAGGCTCCGGTAGAAGGCGATCGCCTCCGGCGGCAGGTCGATCGACTTGGTCACCACGCCGCTGATGCTCCAGAACACGGCGGCCAGGACGATCCAGAGACCGCCCGGCCAGAGACCGCCCGGTTTGCCCACCGCGTCGTCCTTCATCCCGCGCTGTTCCTCGGCCGGAGTTCGGCGTAGACTACCACGTTAGCCACGAGGACGCCGCCGATGGAAATCCTGGTCATCGGGTTTTTCCTGCTGATCGTCTACTACCTGATCCGCGGGTGCGTCGCGCTCCTGAATATGTTCGGCGGGTCGCGATATCGGGCCTATCAGAGCCTGGCGACCCGCTATCGGGGCCGCTACGAGAGCCGAGGGGTCTCCGAAGCCCCCACGGTCAGCTTCATTCACAAGGGTTCGAACGTCCGGGTGGGGCTGGCCCCCCAGGTCCTCAACCCGGGGGCGGGCCCGCGGACCCGGGTCGTCGCCCGGTTCGAGACCGGCATCCCCTTCCGGATGGAACTGGCCCCGGCCGGCCGGCCGGCCCCCCATCAACCGCCCAAGGGCACGCGGACCGTGCCCGCCGCCGACCCGGCCTTCCAGCGGGGCTATACGATCCAGGCGAATGATCCGGCGATCGTCGACGAACTCCTGACCGACTCGGTCCGGACGGCGATCGAGCGGCTCCGGAAGCTCTGCCTCCCCTCGGGGATCCTGATCTCCGTGAACCCCGAGCGGATCCTCGTCCAGATCGATCGGAACCTCGGCGGCCAGGCCGACTCCCTGCTCGCGGCCGTCCACGAGTCGCTGTTCGTCCACGATCGCCTGCTGGACGCGGTCCAGCGCCGGGCGCGGGAAGGCATCCAGATCCTCGGGGCCGGGCCGGCCGAGTCCGAGACCCACGAGCAGCCGACCTGCCGGGTCTGCGGCGAGCCGATCGCCGGCGCGCACGTCAACTGCGCCCGTTGCCGGACCCCCCACCATGCGGATTGCTGGGACTTCGTGGGGGGTTGTTCGGTCTATGGCTGTCAATGCAAGCAATCATCGGGCGCCTCCTCGCGCTGAGGGCGCGGGCGGATTCTCCGCACCGCGTCTTTTCCGTCCGTGGCCGGAGTCGCTATGATTGGGTGGAGAAAACGAGCATTTCGCGATGGAGGCCTGCAATATCGGGCCGTGACGGGCGAACCCGTTAATGAAGGAGGTGACAGACAATGTCCTACCCCAGCTCGGACCCGAACGGGATTCAAGTGACGTTCCTGGACCAAACCGGGGCCAAGTCCGTCCGCGCGGTGATCGCGACTAGCGTGCCCGTCGCCCGAATCCTGCCCAATATCATCACCAAGATGAGTTTGCCGACGACCAGCCCCGACGGCCAGCCGATGAGTTACGCGCTGGACCACAAGGAAGGCGGTCGACGGTTGATGGAAAGCTCGACTCTCGTCGAGGCGGGCGTGCAACAAGGCGACCACTTGATCGTTTATCCCGAGGTCGTCGCGGGGTAGGATGGATCGACGTTGACTGCGTTGATCGTCCCCCCATTTGTCGTCCCGAGGCTCGGCGCGCCCGATTCCGGTCATGGCCAGCTACGAAAGCTATAATTCACCCCGCATGCGCCGCCTCAGGAACGACCTGACGGCGCTGGAGCGGCTGCGTTCCGAAAGCTCGTTCTACCTGTTCGAGTCCTTCGGCTCGCCGCCCCACCGTTACCTGATCGAATTCCACGGACGGAGTCTGGCCAAGACCTCCGGCGGCAAGATCACCCTTGTTAATCGCCACCAGGTCGAGATCAAGCTCGGGTCGTCGTACCCCCGCACGATGCCGGAGCTGCGCTGGCTGACGCCGATGTACCATCCCAACATCTCCGAGATCGGGATGGTCTGTCTGGGGGGGTATGGCACGCACTGGGTCCCAAGCCTCACGCTCGACGAGTTGTGCGTGATGCTCTGGGACATGTGCCGCTACCAAAATTACGACATCCGCAGCCCTTACAATCGCGAAGCGGCGATCTGGGTCGCGAACCAGGCCCAATTCACGTTCCCGATCGACGACCGGCCCTTGCGCGACCGTCGAGTGGCCCTGGGGCGGATCGCCCCGCCGAAGGCCGACGAGAGCCAGGAGTTGGTGCCGGTCGAGCTCGACGAAGAGCCGAGCAAACCCCTCGACCCGGCCCTGCAAGAGGGGATCTGCATCCTCGACCTGGAGGTGGACCTCAGGAACCGCCCCACGTCGAGTCCCCCCCCTGCCCCGCCGGCGCCGGCCCCGATCCCGGACGTCGTGTTCCTCGATTGACAGGCGGGATTCCGGCCCCGGGTCCGAGTACAATCGTGGCGTTGTCAGCGACTGGTCCCCGTCGCGAGGCCCACGATGCGCTTCTTCACATTCTCCATCCTCCTGATCACATCACACCCATCGATCCTCACCGCCGAAGCAACCGAGCCCGGATTGGCCCGCGTGAGGCCGCTCGGCCCGTTGCGAGTCCATCCCACCAATCCCCGCTACTTCGCCGACGGGACCGGCCGGGCCATCCTCCTCGTCGGGATGCACACCTGGCCAACCCTGGTGGACATGGGCCCGGCCAACCCGCCGAAACCCTTCGATTTCGACCGATTCCTCGAAGTCCAGGCCGCCCACAACCACAACTTCCTCCGCCTTTGGACCTGGGAATCGACGTCGTGGGATACCCGGGGCAACGACCAGGACCGTCTTCACCACGTCCGACCGCTGGCGTATGCCCGGCTCGGCCCGGGCCTGGCGCTGGACGGCCGACTCAAGTTCGACCTGACGACGTTCGACCCGAATTACTTCCAGCGCCTCCGCGACCGAGTCGCGAAGGCGAGCGAGAAAAACGTCTACGTCTCGGTGATGCTGTTCGAAGGCTGGGCGATGCAACACTCGCCCGAAGCCTGGAGGGCCCACCCCTTCCACCCCGGCAACAACATCAATAATGTCAACGGCGATCCCAACGACGACGGCAAGGGCCTGGAGGTCCACACCCTGGCGAACCCGGACGTGACCGCCGTCCAGGAAGCCTACGTCCGCAAGGTTATCGAGACGGTCAACGACCTGGACAATGTCCTCTACGAGGTCGGGAACGAGGTCCATCCGGATTCGACTCCCTGGCAATCCCACATGATCCGATTCGTCAAGGAGTACGAGCGGGCCAAGCCCGCCCAGCACCCGGTCGGGATGACCTTCCAGTACAAGGGCGGCTCCAACCGGACCCTGTTCGACAGCCCGGCCGATTGGATCTCGCCCAATGGCGACGGAGGCTATCGCGAGGATCCGCCGGTCGCCGACGGCCGCAAGGTCATCCTGAGCGACACGGACCACCTCTGGGGGATCGGCGGGTCCGCCGATTGGGTCTGGAAGAGTGTCTGCCGCGGCCACAACCCGCTCTTCATGGACCCTTACGACGGCCAGGTCCTCAACCCCAAGGACGATCCGCGCTGGGAGCCGATCCGCCTCGCCCTCGGCCAGGCCCGGCGCCTCGCATCCAAGCTGGACCTCTCGGACTCCACGCCCCAACCCCGGCTATCCTCGACCGGTTACTGTCTCGCGAATACGTCCGGGACCGACCCCGCGTTCTTGATTTACGCGCCGAAGGGGGGCGAGGTCGTCGCGGACTTGACCGCCACGCCAGGGCGGTTTGTCGCGGAATGGTGGCCGCTCACCGACGGGAGTCCCCATCCCGGCGTCGAGATCGAAGGGGGAGCGTCTCGCTCGCTCAGGGCCCCGGAACCGGGCCCGATCGTCCTCTATCTTGCCAGGCGGAGTTGATCGGGGCCGCGAGTTGGTCGCCGGACCATCGACGTTGCGTAACGAGTACGGGTATCTTCCTCGACGGCGAAGGAGGCGGACGCAAGTATGGGCGTTGGCGATGACTCGGTCGTGTTCCTGGAAGAGTCGGGGCTCGACGACGACCGCGGCGACGGCGCGCGCGGCCCGTTGTTGATCGACGACGCCGACCGCTACAGCCGGCTCCGCCTGATCTCCTGGTGGCGGCAGGAACGGCTCCAAGCGGCGAAAGTGCTCGTGGTCGGCGCGGGCGCGTTGGGCAACGAGGTCCTCAAGAACCTCGCCCTGCTCGGGATCGGCCACGTCCTGGTCATCGACAAGGACGACGTGGAGCCGTCGAACCTCTCGCGGTCGGTCCTCTTCCGCCAGGAAGACGGCGGACGTCCCAAGGCCGATGTGGCCGCCGCCCGGATCCGGGAGATCAACCCGGACGTCGGCATCGTCGCGGTCAAGGGCGATGTCATCACGGACCTGGGCCTGGGCATCTTCGCGGACGTCGATGTGGTGATCGGCTGCCTGGACAACCGCGAGGCGCGACTGTGGGTCAATCGCCAGTGCTGGAAGGTCGGGACACCCTGGATCGACGCGGGGATCCAGGAAATCCAGGGGGTCGTGAAGGTCTTCGTCCCGCCGGACTCGGCCTGCTATGAATGCGCGATGACGGAGCGGGACTATCAACTCCTCAACCTCCGCTACAGTTGCCCCCTCCTCAAACGCGAGGACATCCTGCAAGGGAAAGTCCCGACCGCCCCGACGATCGCCTCGATGATGGCCGCGTTGCAGGTTCAAGAAGCGCTGAAGATCCTCCACGGCCTCCCGGTCGAAGCGGGCAGCGCGATGGTCTTCAACGGGGTCGCGAACCAGTTCTACACGACCAAGTTCCCGCACCGGCCGGATTGCCTCAGTCACGAACATTACCCCCCGCCCACCGAACTCCGCCTGGGCCATCGCTCGCGGGTTTCGGAGTTGTTCGCCGAGGCGAAACGACACATCGAAGGCCCCCTGTCGTTGGCCCTGGACCGCGACTTAGTCATCGCGATCGAGTTCCCCCAGAGCGGCGAGCGCGTGGACGTCTTCCGCCCGGCCTCGGCCGTCTCGCACGGCGAGTCCGTCCATCCGACCACGCGCGAACAGGGACGCCCGGTCTTCGCCCACGCGATCGAGGAAGCCTCATCCCTGGCCGAGCGGACCTTGAGCGAGGTCGGCATCCCGGCCGATGACATCGTCCGGGTCGACGGTCCCGAACAGTGTGCCTTCTTCCGCCTAACTGGCGACCCGCGGCGGATCTAAGTGGCTCATCCGGCCGGTCGCCTGACGCTTGGGGTGGCGGCGATGCCCGGCGGGCGGCCCTGGCGAATGCTGTCGAATAGGCCCTTCGCAAGCAAGCCCGTCGATGACTCCGCAGTGGCCTGCCGATTCGTCCCGACGGAAACAAGATTTTTGTTTGACGCCCGACCGGGTTGTGACGCTATTATCGGGAAGGAATAGCGTCAATAGGATCCGTGTCGGGGGGCACATCCTTTGCGCAACCATCCGTCCTTTCCACCCCTGCCATCGGCAAACACCGTGGCAGGGTTCAGGGAGCGCGTGCGGTCTGAGCAGGCGCGACTGCCCACTTTGATCCGATCATTCGGGGTGCGCTCCGAGGCGGCGGACGACGGGCTGCGGGAGATCCTCGTCATCTCCCCGGGGCGGCCTGGCGAATCCGACCGGGGCGGCGCTTTCGGGGCCTGGGTCCGGCAGATCGCCAGGCGAATCATCGCCAGCGAGTGCCGAAGCCCTCGACAAGACGATCGTCGATCGCGTCCTGAACGGCCGGATCGACGAGTTCGGCATCTTCGCGCGCCATCTCCGCCGAGGAAGCCCACCGGATGTACCGATCGGGCGAACCGGGTTCCTAAAGCCGCACGGACGGCCGGCTCCGGCCGGCATCCGCTTCCCTCTTGGTGATGTTTTATTCGTTTGATCCTCCGCGGCGCCGCAGGATAAGGAGTCACCGAAGATGGCCGTTCCCGAAACGGGCCCGGAACCTCCCCGGATCTCCGGCGCACCGACTGCGGACGGTCGCGCATCCCCGGCCGCGCGGGGGGCCGGTCCCTGGGTCGCCGCGCTGGTGGCGGGCACCCTCGCTTCCGCCCTGGCCTGGGCGGCCGGCGAGGCGGCGATCCGGAGCATCCCGACCGAGACCGCCGGGGCGAACGTCAACGGCGAGGTCGCGTCGATCATCACCGTCGCCTCGTCGAACCGCTCCGACGTCAAGAGGGCAACGCTGGCATACGGGCTCCAGGGTGCGATCCTCGGACTGGCGCTCGGGTTGGCCGGCGCGGCCGTGCGGAGGTCGGCGCGGCTCGCCGGTCTGGCGGGGCTCGTCGGCATGGTCGTCGGGGGCGCGGCGGGGGCGGGGGCCTCGTTCGGGATCTTCCCGATCTTCTTCGAGCACCTCGACCCGATCTCGGGCGACCTGCTGCTCCCCCTGGCCGCCCACGTCGCGGTCTGGTCGGCCGTCGGCGCGGCGGGCGGCCTGGCATTCGGGATCGGGCTCGGAGCCGGCCGGGGCGGGATCGCCCGGTCGGCCCTCGGCGGCCTGATCGGCGCGGCGCTCGGGGCGCTCGCCTACGAGTTCCTCGGGGCATTCTTCTTCTCCCAGGCCAAGACCGACCAGCCCTTCGCCGCCGAGGCCGCCGCGCGCCTCCTGGCCCAGGCCTTGACCGGCCTGTCCGCCGCGGTGGGCGCCGCGGCCGCCGCGCGCCCGCCTCACCCCCAATCCCCGGCCCCGTCCGGGTCGTGAGCTTCCGGCCCGATCACGCCAACCATTTCTTTTCCTATTCCTTCATGCGCGAGGCTATCATGCGCGTCGACGATCGCCACGTCCTGCGGGGTCTGTTGGGGGCGCTCGCCCTGGGGGCCCTCGCGACCATGTCGGCGGGGGGCTGCTCGGGGCAGCCCGACACCGGGACCCAGGCCGTCGAGAGCCCGGAAGTCCAGCAACAGCGAGAGGGGAGCATCAAGGACGCGATGAAACGCGGCGCGTATGGGGATCGCTACAAGGCGAAGTGACACGCGCCCGCGGGATCCCAGGCGACGCCGCCGGAGGCCGTCGCCGGGCTTCGACATGCCTGATTGAGTCCGCTTCCCTGACTTCACTTCAACTTCTCCCAATCGGTTCCGTGGCCCACCAGCCAAGAAAGGAGTCGGACGATGCCTCATACTCCGCGCCGGGCGTTCACGCTGATCGAGTTGTTGGTGGTGATCGCGATCATCGCGGTCCTGATCGCGCTGCTCTTGCCCGCGGTCCAGTCGGCCCGCGAGGCCGCCCGCCGCTCCCAGTGTACGAACAACCTCAAGCAGGTCGGCCTCGCGCTGCACAACTACCATACGGCCAGCGACTGCTTCCCGTTGGGGGGCACGAAGACTTACTCGATCTTCCCGTCCGACGTGTATCCGTGGAGCGGCTGGAGCGCGCATGCGCTGATGCTTGGATACCTCGAGCAGCAGCCCCTCTACAACGCGTGCAACTTCAACTTCGCCCCCACCTTCTGGGGGGGCAGCGGCCTCCGGGAGGGCACGACCGGCGGCGCCGCCAACAACATGACGATCAACAACATGATCATCAACTTCTTCCTCTGCCCCTCGGACGGCAACGCCGGGAGGCAGAACCTCAACAGCTACTACGGCTGCTACGGGACGACGATCAGCACCTGTAGTTGGGGCCAGGGCCAGAACGTCAGCACCGGGATGTTCATGCAGTGGGCGTCCTTCGGCATGCGCGACCTCACCGACGGCGCCTCGAACACCGTCGCCTTCTCCGAGGCGCTGACGGGCGACGGCCGGGGCAGCGCCTATGGCGGGAGCATGAGCAACGCGTCGCCCAGCCGGTATCGCGGCAACTTCATCATGTCGCCGCCGGGCTCCGGCCAGGCGAACGGGCTGGTCGACGCCTTCGCGAACCCGCCCGCCGTCCTGAGCGACCTCCAGGCGTGCGCCGCCGGGTTCCAGCTCGGGGCCGCCGGCAGCATCGCCGACCACCGGGGCTACCGCTGGGCCGACGACGCGACCGGCTGGACGTTGTTCAACACCATCCAGCAGCCCAACGACACCTACAACGGCTGCCGGTTCGGCTGCGACGCGTTCTGCGACCCGAGCTGCGGCAGCTTCTACGGCGCCAGCAGCGCCCATCCCGGTGGCGTGAACGTCCTGATGGGCGACGGCAGCGTGAAGTTCGTCAAGAACACGATCAACCGGGCGACCTGGTGGAGCCTCGGCACGAAGGCCGGTGGAGAGGTCATCAGCGCCGATAGCTACTGAAACGGCTCACGGAAAGACCCTTGCCCCTCGTCGGGCCGGCCGGCACGGCACGGCAGGCCCCGCGAGGCGCGCCGGAGGGAGTCTTCTCTTTCCGGAAGTCGTGTGGGAAGATCCGGCACGTTGGCCGATCCGGCCGGATGGCCCGAAGCAATGCATTTTTCGAGTCGGAGCGGCCGGTGGACGTCAGCAACTTGCCGGATGAAGCCCTTCGATGCGGATCGTCAGCCTTTTACCCTCGCTCACCGAACTGGTCGTCGCGCTGGGACGCGGGGCGGACCTCGTCGGGGTCACGCACGAGTGCGACTATCCCGAATGGGTCCGGCGACTCCCCCACCTGACGAGGAGCCGGATCCCAAGCGACCTGGCGAGTGCGGAGATCGATACCCTCGTCGCCCAGCAAGGCGGCAGCCTCTATGAACTCGACGAGCGATTATTGGCCGAACTCCGACCGGACCTCATCCTGACCCAAGCCCAATGCGACGTCTGCGCGGTCAACGAAACTCGAGTGCGCGACGCCGCGCTCGCCCTGCCCGACCCGCCCCCGGTGGAAAGCGTCAACCCGACGACTCTCCAGGGCGTCCATGCGATGTTCCGTCGAGTCGGTGACTTACTCGATGCCACCGACGCGGCCGATCGGATCATCCGGGACTTCGAGGCGACCGCCGCGACGATCGCGGACCGGCGGCAAGGCCGGCCCACGGTCGATGTCCTGCACCTGGAATGGCTCGATCCCCCGTTCACGTCGGGCCACTGGAACCCGGAATTGATCGCCCTGGCCGGAGGCCGCGAGGTTGTCGCCAAAGCGGGTGAACCGTCAGGACGTTGGGATGGGTCGGGGGCGGATCGGGTCGAAGTCGTCCTGGTTGCCCCTTGTGGCTTCACCCTGGAACAGACCCGGCGCGAGTGGGACGCGACGGCCGATCGTCCCTGGCGGCGGAGCCTGGAAAGTCGAAGCCCTCGGATCGTCCTCGCCGACGGCTCGGCCTACTTCTCCCGACCCGGGCCAAGGCTGGAGATGAGCCTTCGGATCGCCGCTGCGGCGATTGATCCCGCGACCTGCGGCGATTTGGCCCCGGTCCGGGAATGCTGGACTGTCCGGAGCATCGTCCCGACCGAGCGGCCAGGCTGAGCAGACCGGCCGCACGATAGGGTCGATGCTCCTGGAAAGAATCCATCAAATCAAGTAGAGTCAATCAAGCGACGACGTCAATCCGGATCCGGCACGGCGAATCAGGCATCACGTCCATGTCCGCCGATTTCGACAACGACCCGGAGTTCAACGACACCATCGCAAAGCCGAGCCCGGCGCGAAGATTCAGGCTCCTTGAGCTTCTCACAATCCTGGGCATCATCGCGCTCCTGTTCGCACTTCTGTCACCGGCATTTCGTAGCGCACGTCCAGCCGCACGCCGAGCCCAATGCGTCAACAACCTGAAGCAAATCGGGCTGGCCCCGTACAACTATGAACAGGCGTACAACGCCTTGCCGCCCGCGTACACCACGGACGCGAAGGGCAGGGCATTGCACAGTTGGCGCACGCTGATCCTGCCCTATCTCGAGCAAGAACCGCTCTACCGGACGATTGACCTCTCGAAACCCTGGGACGACCCGGCGAATGCCAAGGCCCTGGAGACCGTCGTTCCCGGATATCGTTGTCCCGAGGCCAAGGGGCCACCGAACACGACGACCTACCTGTCGATCGTTGGTCCGAATTGCTGCTTGGTTCCCAACGAGCCTCGACGCCTGTCGGAGATCACGGACGGCCAGGCGTCGACGCTCATGGTGATCGAAGCCGGAGAGGAGCATGCCGTCCCCTGGATGGCCCGATGGATGCGAACGAGTTGCTGGTGATCGGCCTGGGACCGACCACGAAACTGCATCACGCGGGAGGCATGAACGCGGGCCTCGTCGATGGTAGCGTGAGGTTCCTGAAAGCCGACATCCCGGCCAGGGTACGTCGAGCGTTGATGTCGATTTCGGGCAACGAAGACGTCTCCGCCGAAGCGTGGTGATCAGCTCGGGCTTTGCGCGGCTCGGCGGAGATCGTCACCGCGAGCGAAGTTACGTCCTTGGTTTTGGTGAGTCGACGGACCCCGCCCGTGCGCTGCTGGGCCTCGTAGCCGATCGAGTTCGAGACCACCCGGTTTTTCGCCCTGCCCTCTCGCGCAGCTCAAAGGCCGTGATTGGGACGAGCCAACTCACCCAGATCGCCAGAGGGTCGAACCACGGGGCGGTCACTCCCGTGACCGTTGCCAACCCTCCGATCACCCGGAGCACGACGGCCGAGCATAACAGGAGATAACATCGCCACATCCAACGACGATGGTCCGCAACCCGTCGCAGCACCGCCGACCTCGCGCCCAATGCGGCGCAGATGGCGGTCGCGATCGCCAAGGCCGCCAACCCGACCGCCGCGATGGGACCTGCCGCGGCATGGTAGGCCATCTGGAGTCCGCTGGGCGTCACCAGCAACAAGACGCACGCGACTTGCAGTCGGCCGAGAAGACGATGTACCGCCGGAAAACGGGCCCGCGACCGTTCACCGATCAGGATCAACCCCAAGATCAGCGCGACGGGCCCGGACAGGATGTGGGTGTAGAACGCCCACCGATAACCGCCCAAGAAGTCGCGTTCGCGACCCCGCAAGAAGTCGGAAGTAAAGTTGGCCGGAAAATAGTCGCGATAATCTGATATCACGCTTACGGTAACTTTCAGGATCAAGATGGCCGCCAGGAGCGTCAGAATCCGCCCGGGTAATGTTGGAGGGTGTGGGCGCATCGCAGGCGGATCATCCTGGCCCTCGCGGAGGACCCGCGAGCACCGTCACGGGAACGGAACGGGTCGTGAACGACTGACCCCTTGATATCCTCCACGAGGAATCCTCCTCTCGCAACCCGGGGCGGCCGGATTCGAACCGTTGCGGCCGAGCAGGCTTTGAAGCTTGCTCGCGAACCCGATGCACAAGGTCCCGGGAAGTGCCGGGAATGGGCCGCGGTCTCAAACCGACGGCTTTCGGAAGAGGCGTAAGGACAGCGGCCAGCGAAGGCTCCGGGTCAAGGCCGAACGCCAGGCCGCTTTCAATTCCGGGGCGATCAGTTCCAGGGCGTCCTGACCGGTCTTGGCGGTGTAGGCCTTCTGCGCGGACCAGGTGGTCAGGTAACCGGCGAACTCGTCGAGCGACCACTCCGCCCTCATTTCGAACGGGGGCGGCGCTTCTTCCGGGAAGGGAACTTCGATATTTTGATAACCTTGCTCGACGAACGACCGCTCCTTCTCCCAATAGTTCCCGAGGATTTCCTCGTAGAGCTTCCAGATCACCGCGTCGACTTCCGGCGTGATGTGACAAAGTCCGTAACACCAGAGCGCGAGCAGGCCGTCCGGTTTGAGTGAGTCCTCGACGACCCGGAAGAACGCCTCGTGATCGAACCAGTGGAGGGCCTGGGCGACGCAGATGAGGTCGAAGCGCTCCGGTCGCGGTTCTTCCGCCGACGCGACCCGATACTCGACGCGCGGGTGGGGCGTGGCCTGTTGGATCTGCTTCGCGCTGGGGTCGGTCGCGATCACGCGGCGGAACCAGCCCGCGAGCGCCACGGCCGCCTGCCCGTTGCCGGTCCCGCAGTCCCAGGCCAGTTCCAACGACGGGGTGTCCTCGACGAGATACGCGAAGAGTTCCAGGGGATACTTCGGACGGAACTTCGCGTAATCTTCCGCGTGGCCCGAGAAGAGGTCCTTGAACGGGTTCGTCATCGCTCGCGAGGCGTTGCCATCGCCCTCCCTCGGGGACCGAAGCATCGCCGATCCATTTCAGCGACCTCGGCGGGCGGGTGCAAGCCAGGTCGGGGCGGAATCCAGGGACTTTCAAAGTTTGGCCTGCTCCCCTCCTCGCCCTGGAGGGGCGGGCCTCCCCAGCCCGGGGCCCAACCCCGGGATTCCGGGGGTGCGATCGGATTTCAATTGGAGGGATCCGCCTCCGGTCCCGCGCCCCGGTCGCCGGAGGGCGACCGGGGCACGGGGGGTGACCGTCCGAAAGAGGGGCCTGGAATCTTGGTCGTCGGCCGATCCCCCGGGGTTGGACCCCGGGCTGGGGAGGCCCGCCCCTTCAGGGCGAAGCGGGGCAAGCTATGGAACCTTGAGAGCCCCTGAGGCCGAATCGCCGCCCGCGCGAGGGTTGAGGCCCGGGTCGGGGCTGGGCTAGGATGGGGTCGGTCTCAATCCGTCGATCAAGGGAGCACCCAAGGATGCCCGAACCGGCCGCGCCCGCGGCGATCAAACCCCTCCCCGCCCGCGAACGCCGAGTGTTGGGGGTCTTGATCGAGAAGGCCAAGACGACCCCCGACGCTTATCCGATGTCGATCAACGCCCTGTCCACCGGATGCAATCAGAAGACAAACCGCCACCCGCTCACCAACTACGACCCCGACGACGTCGAGGAGATCCTCCAGGACCTCCGCCAGAAGGGTTTGACGATCGTCGTGGATTCCGGCGGCCGGGTGATGCGTTGGAAACACACGCTCTATCAAACCTGGGGCGTCAGCGCCGTCGAGTTGGCGGTGCTCGGCGAATTGCTCCTGCGCGGCCCGCAAACCGAGGGGGATCTCCGGTCGCGGGCCAACCGGATGTGCGAGCGCGAGCCGATGGCGGACCTCGCCGCGACCCAGAAGGTCATCGCGGCCCTGGTCCAGCGGGGTCTGATGCTCTATCTCACGCCGCCCGGACAGCGGCGCGGGATGATCGTCACGCATGGCTTCCACTCGCCGGAAGAACTGGAGAAACACCGCAAGGAATGGGCGTCGCGCGAGATCGAGGACGATTCCGGTCCCGCCGAATCGGCGCCGCGAGCCGTGAGCGGCCCCGCGCCCGAACCGGCCTGGAAGGCCGAAATGGCCACGCTCCGAGCCGAGTTGGACGACCTCCGAACCAAGATCGAAGCGACACCCTCGCGGACGGAACTCGACGAACTGCGGAAGGCCGTCCAAGGCTTGCGCGACGAGCTCCGGGCGCTCAAAGATGCCCTGGGGGCCTGATTGATGGAGTCGAACGAGCAAGAGCAAGAGCAAGAGCAAGAGCAAGAGCAAGAGCAAGAGCAAGAGCAAGAGCCGGCCGCCGGCGGCCCGCGCGTGGTCGTCATGGTCTCGGGACTGGGCCGCCGGCCGTCAGCCAGCCTGACTGAAACACGCGCCCGGTCGGTCTGGGTCGCGGTCACCGCCGCCTGGCACCCGTCGGTCCTCGCCGCCTCGTCCGCATTGCCGCGACGGGAATCGACGGACCAGGCCAGCCCTCCCACCCCCGGCGAGTTCCGGATCATCGCCGCCGGCGACCTGACCGCGTTGCCCTCCGGCTATTTGACCAACGCGGCCGACGCAGGCGTCCCCCTGCTCGAAGTCGACGCCGACCGTGACGAGACGGTCCGCGACCTCCTCGGCCGTTTGAACCTGGAACCCGGCGCGGATGACGCCCTCGCCAGGGATTTTCATGCCCTGGGCTGGGCGTATCACTGGCTCGAAGAGCTCACCTCGGCGATGGGGCACGTCGACACCCTCGACATGGACGCCCTCCGGCGAGAGGCGATCAAGGGAGCGGTCGCCTGGCGCGAGGGGGACGAGGCCGGGACGTCCAGCCGCCTCCGAGCCGCGTTCGAAATCCTGACCCAGGCCCGGGAACGGTTCTATCCGCTGGACAGCTACCTGATCGACCTTTGCCTGCTCGATCCCAGCACTCCAGGCGAGGGCGTCCGGGCCATCCTGGCCGAGGACTCGCACGCCCCGATCACGTTCCTCGGCCCCGCCCGGGCCGTCGAGACCTTGCCGGCCGAAGTCGTGGCCTCGATGCGCGAAGCGATCGAGGCGGGATGGGTCGACCTGGCGGGCGGGGCCTACGAAGAGGTCGATGAAGGATTACTCCCCCTGGAGTCGGTCCTCTGGCAATTCCGCACGGGGGCGGCCGTTTACAAGGCGCATCTGGACGAGCGGACGGTCGAGACCCTGGCACGTCGGCGCTACGGGTTGTATCCGCAGCTCCCGCAAATCTGCCAGCGGTTCGGGTTCCGCTACGGGTTGCACCTGGCCTTCGACGACGGCCGGTTCCCGCTCTGCGCGGACGCCAAGCGACTCTGGGACGCCCCGGACGGGAGCTCGCTGGAAGTCCTGAATCGGATCCCGCTCGGGGCCGACCGTTTCGCTTCCGGCCTGGAACTGCCCTGGCGGTTGGCCGACTCGATGAATTCCGACCACTCCGGGACGATCGGCCTGGTCCACTGGCCGGAGCCGACGGCGGCCTGGTATCGCGACGCCCGACGGATCGCGGCGTACTCGCCGGTCCTCAGTCGCTGGGTTACGCTCGGCGACTACTTCCAATACACCGACCGGCCGTTCGAGACGTTCCATACGTCCCTGGACGAATACGAGCCCCCCTACTTGAGCCAGGCGTGCCGACGAGGAGACCTCCGACCCGTCACCCGTCGCGTCGATCATTGGGAGCGCCGGATTCGACTGGAATCGGTCCGGATTCTGGAAGCGATGGCCTCGGCCGTCTCGGGGAACCTCCCGGGTGAGGACGCCATCCCGGAATCAACGGAAGCCGAGTTGGAGAGCGGGGCGTTCGAGGCCGTCGACCGGATACTAGGGGACCAGGGTCCGGCGCTCGCCCGTCAACTGGCGCAGAAGCTCGTGGGCGAATCGGTCGAGGCGGGGAACGCCGGCTGGCTCGTGATCAACCCGACCCCGGCTTCCCGTCGGGCGCCGGTCGCGGTGGGCGACGCCTGGACCATCGTGGACGTCGCGCCCTTCGGGTTCGCCTGGACCGACGGTGCCGCACCGACGACAGCGGTCGGCTTCCGGGCCAAGGATTTCACCCTGTTCAACGGTCGGATCGAGGCGGAAATCGACCCGAAGACCGGCGGCCTCCGCTCGGTCCGAATGCCGGGGGAACCGTCGCCGCGCCTGGCCCAGCAGTTGGTCCTCGTCGCCGGTCCGGAATCGTCCTCGTCGATGACCTGCGAGGGCTGGGGGGTCGTCGAGGAGTCGGCGACGTCGGTGCGGACCCGGTCGCGCGGCGCGATCGCCGACGGCAACGGACGGACTCGGGCCCGATTCGAGCAATCGCTGAAGCTCTGGGCGGACCGCCCGATCCTGGAGTTGGAGATCGACCTCCTCGACCTGGATCCGGACTGGCTGGCGACCCTGGTCTCGGCGGATGACCCGTGGTGGAGCAACCTGGCCTGCCGGTTCGCCTGGGCGGACGAGCAAGCGACCCTGAGGCGGACGAGCCTCCACGCGGCCTACCCGACCCGCGGCCGTCGGCCCGAGACGCCGGAAGCCCTCGAGATCATCGCACGGGGCAAGCAAACAACCCTCCTCTTCGGCGGCCTGGCCCATCATCATCGGGTCAAGCCCCGGATGCTCGACACGATCTTGCTCGCCGGTTCCGAGACGACCCGCCGATTTCAGTTGGCCATCGCCCTGGACCAACCGCACGCCCACGCCGCCGCCCTCGATTGGCTGGCCCCGACGTTCGCCGTCCCCTGGACCCGGGCCGCCTCGGACGCCCCGGCGGGCTGGCTGTTCCACCTCGATCACCCCTCGGTCTCGGTCACCCGGATCGAGGTCGTCCGGGAGTCGGGCGGGGATCGCGGCTGGGGCCTGGCCTTCCATCTCATCGAGACGGCGGGCCATCCCGCGCGGTGCCGCCTGCGATTGGCCCGCAACCCGATCTGGGCCCGTCAAACGGACCTCCAGGGCCATCTCGTCGTCGACCTCCCCTTCAACGACGATTCCGTCTCGATCGATCTGACACCTTATGAAATGATCCGGATCGACGTGACCCTGGGCGAGCCGAACGAATCCCCCTGACCTGCGCGGTGGCGGTCGGAAGTCCGCCACCCGAGCCTGCCCCTTGCGGGCACCTCGACGTAAGAGCGAACCGACTCGTCCCGCGCCGCCCGCATGCTCGCTCCCGGCGGGTCCGCTCGCGTCTTCGGCGTCCCGGGCTACAGGAGTAGCCTAACCGGGGGTCCAGTTCTCGGGATCCATGAGAACCGCGCGGGTCGGCTGCGGCATCGCCGTCAGCGATCGTTCGATCGCTTGCGCCCTTTCGGCGCCGGGCCAGCCTCCAAACGTGCTTGGAGTTGACGGAGTTGTTCCGCCAGGGCGTCCGCACGGGCCTTTTCCTGTTCCGCTCGGGTTCGCTCTTCCAGGGCGAGCGTTTCGGCTCGCTCGGCCCGAGTTCGCTCCGCCTGGGCCGCCGCGCGTCGCTCGGCGATCTCTTCTCTCCGCCTGACGAGTCGACGTCCGGTTGCCGGATCATAAAGCCGAAGCTGTTGGCCGACGCGTTCCAGGTGCAATTCGAGTTGGGCGCTCGGCAACCGACCATCCAGCTTCGGGATCGGCTGATATCGGCCTCGGAGCCGCCGATACCCTTGCAGGGGCGGATCGAGGTAGTCTTCCGTCGGATCGAACAGGAAATACTCCGGGACGCGGAGCGTCTTTTCGTAGATCAGTTTCTTCTTCTGCTGGTCTTCCTTCCGAGTCGTCTTGGACGTGAATTCGATGATGACGTCGGGGCCCTTCCCTTCCGACCAAACCAGGTAGTTGTCGCGCTCGTGCTTGGGGATCCCGAGAACGACCAGGACATCGGGCGAGACGTGCCTGCGCCGGTCGCCCTCGACGTAGAACAGGAGGATGTTCCCGGAGATGTAGGCGTCAGGCCGATCGGCGTATCGATCCTCCAGGGTTTCGATCGTCTCGACCGCCTCGATCCGGTGCCGGTCGGTTTCGGCCATGGGCTTGCCGTCCGAAGTGGGATAGTCGTTGGGTGGCGCCGAGCGGAGCGGTTGGGGGACACTGGACATGACGATCGACCTCCCTGGGGGCGGGGCCCCGCGAGCGGCTCAGGTCGCGTGGCGCATCAACACATAATATCCTCGACGGCGGTTGTCGGCGTCGGCGGGCTCGCGATGGAACCCGACCGCCCGATCGCCGTCGGAAAAGGCCTGGAGGAACGCCCCGCGAACCGCCTTGCGCCACGATTCGGCCAATTCGGGGTCGGCCGCGCGAAGCGCCTGGATCGACTCGGGCACCTCCAATAAACCGATCGGCCCGTCCGACCGCGACTCGACCACGCCGGGCTCGATCAAGCCGTCGGGTCGTCGTTGCGTCGCGATCCGGCGCGGGGCATTCACGATCTGGCCTGGATCATACTTGGGGGACTCCGGGGCGTCGGGCCGCCATTCGGCGATCAACCGGTCGGTGGGGACGCCCGCGTTCAAGGCGTCGGTCCGCTCGCCGTACATGTTGTCGACGTATCGGCCGGCGGTGGCCCCCAGCTTGTCGAGGTTGAAGCGGGCGTTGCCGGCCTGGAGCGGGTCGAACGCCCAGGCGACCACGGGCAACGCACGCTCGCGAGCGAACGCGAACTGGGCGAGTTTCAGTTGCCGGCCAACGCCCCGAGACTGATATCCCGGCACGACGCCGGTCAACTGCGAATAGAGCCCGACTCGTCCGCCAATCTCGCCAAGGAACGCGAACGAGAGTCCCACCGCTTCGCCGCTCGGCAGGAAGGCCCCGAGGACCAGGCCCCCATGCAACTGGGCCCCGACCATCGTGGCCACGGGCACGACGTAGGAATCCTCGTTGATCCCCCAGGCCAGGCGCTGGGCCTCCTGGCAGGCCCGATATTCGTCGACGGTCCGGGCGGGTCGGATTTCGAGGCCGTCGGAGACTTCCACTCCCATTTCCTCTCTTCTGACGTTCATCGCGAAACCACCGGTTCGCCCCGCGCCACGAGTCGAGACTACGGACGCCGACGCTTTTGGTTCGTCGCCTGTCGACGTTTCCGGTCTAGCCGCGGCGTCGACGTAATCAGGATGGCCCGTTGGATGTTCATGGAACCCAGCACGATGTTCTCCAGCGCATACGTCCCGTGCTCCAACTGGGCGAACCGCAGGAATGCCTCCAAGGCCGGGTCGCCCTGCTGGAGGATCACGATCCGAGAGATCAACCGAGCGTGTTCGGCGTCCAGGCGAGTCCGGATCTCGCGGGCTAGCAATTCGTAGTCGTCCATTGCGAGGGGGTTGAGCCAGGGCGCGGCCATCACCAGATCCCACCGATCGGGGGAGTCTTCCCGAAGGACCAGGGCGAACAACTCGAAATCCCCCCGTTCCAGGGCCACATCCCGCTCAAGATCGCGCAACCTCTCCGCAAGGGGGATCATAAGAGTTTCACCAGGATGCGGGTTGCCTGGATCATCAGGGACGCCCCGGCTTGGGTCGTATTGCCGATCGGCCTGTAACGGATCTCGGGAACCCATTGAATCACCACCGACCATTGGGCCAGATAAGCGGGTCTGATGACAGCCTCGCGTCCCGACAGGCGAAGGAGCACCTCGAAGTCATGCGTCCTGAAACTCTCGTATCCCTGGAACTCGCGGCGGCTTTCCGGGTATCCCGCCCACTTGAGGGTCCGGCAGATGCGGGCTTTGAGCGTGAGTTCCATCGCGTAGCCGCAGAGGTAGTAAGCTCCATCGTAACGCTTCCGGCCGAAAAGCACCTGGGCATCAGCGAGACGGGCCTGAGCGATCTTCCTGAGATCTTGTCGGCTGATCATCGTCGGCCTCGCGGGTTCGCCCCGTCGACGCGCGTTGGGAAAGTCCGGACCCTCAGCCGTCCGATGATCCCTCAATCGCCGAGGTCCAAACTCCTCAACAAGGCCGCCAACAGGGCCGCGCGCTCCGGCAAGGATTCGATCACGACATGCTCGTGGTCGGCGTGGGCGCCCCCGCCCCGGGCCCCGAGTCCATCCAAGGTCGGGACGCCCAGGGCGGCCGTGAAGTTGCCGTCGCTGCCGCCGCCGGTCGCGCCTTCGGTCAGTTCCAGGCCCACCGTGCGGCCGATCCGCCGGGCCTGATCGAACAGGGCCGCGATCCGCGGGGACCGTTCCATCGGCGGGCGGGTAAAGCGCCCCTCGACCTTCAAGCGGGCCCCCGGCAGGCGTGGCGCCAGGTCGCGGAACGCCCGGTCGAGTCGCTCTGCCTCGACTGAGGCGGCTGCGCGAACATCGACTTCCGCACGAGCATAGGCCGCCACGACATTCGCCGTCGTCCCGCCCTGCACGACCCCGACGTTCACCGTCGTCCCGGCCGCGAGGTCTTGGAGCCCTTGGATGGTCAGGACTTGATGGGCCAGCTCGACGATGGCGCTGATCCCCTTCTCCGGCTCGATCCCCGAGTGGGCCGCCCGCCCTTCGACCTCGACGACATATCGGCCCACGCCCTTGCGGGCGGTCTTGAGGGAACCATCGGCCAACGCGGGTTCCAGGACCAGCGCGCACGCGCACGATCGGGCTTGATCCTCGATCAGGTTTCGCGAAGTCGGGCTGCCGATCTCTTCGTCCGACGTCCACAACGCGACCACGGGACGCGAGCCGGGCGGATGGACGCTCATCGCGGCGTTGAGCAGGGCCAAACCGGCCTTCATATCGTAGATGCCGGGCCCGCTCGCGCGGCCATCCTCGACCCGAAACGGCAACCGTTGGAGCGTCCCGGCCGGCCAGACCGTGTCGAAATGCCCCAGGACGAGGATCGGACGGCCGGTTCCCTCGCCCCAGCGGCCGACGACGTGATCCCCGCCCGAGGGATTCGCCACGAGATCCACTTGCGCCCCGATGGCTTCCCAACGCCGGGCGATCTTCCGGGCGAGTGCATCCAGCGCGGTCTTGTCGCGGCTGGGCGACTCGTGCTCTACCCACTCCCGCAATTCGGCCAGGATCGCCTCGCGCCGACCTTCCATCGCCGCTCGCAAATCAGACATGGAGTCGCTCGTGTCGGAGGCGGTTCGCCTCGATCCGTTCCAAAACCGCCTCGACCCCGAGGCCTGGCCCCCGAGGAACGGGCACCGTCCCCCGCTCCGCGCGGATCGGCGGTTCGATGATGTCTTCGCGATAATAGCGGTCGGAACCGGCCACATCGCCGGGCAGGGTCACGTTCGGCAGGCTCGCGATCGCCAGATTGGCGGCCCGGCCGATCCCGAACTCGTGCATCCCCCCGACCCAGACCGGGACGCCGTGGGCCGCGCAGACGTCGTGGACCTTCCGGGACTCCAACAGCCCCCCCAGCCGGCTGACCTTGATGTTGATCGTCCGGCACGCTCCGAGTTCCAGCGCCTTCCTCGCGTCCTCGGCGGAATGGATGCTCTCGTCCAGGCAGATCGCCGTCTTCAGTCGCGATTGGAGTTTCGCATGGTCCACGATGTCGTCGTGGGCCAGAGGTTGTTCGATCAACAACAGCCCGAGGTCGTCCATCGCCTCGAAGACCTCGATGTCATCGAGCGTGTAAGCCGAGTTCGCGTCGACTTGCAGCGGGAGGTCGGGATAGCGGCGACGGACCGCGCGGACCACCTCGACGTCCTTGCCGGGGCTGATCTTCAGCTTCACCCGCCGATACCCCTGCTCGATCGCCTCGTCCACGCGCCCGAACAAACGCTCGACCTCGTCCTGGATCCCCAGGCTCACCCCCGAGAGGATTTCGGATCGCGACCCGCCCAACATCCCGGCCAGCGACACCCCCGAGCGCCGGCCCAGGACATCCCAGCAGGCCATCTCCAGGCCGGCCTTGGCGAAGTTGTTCCCCTTGACGACCCCGTAATACCGCACGAGGTCCTCGACCGCGGACCAGTCGCGGCCCAGGACCATCGGCCCGAGGAAATCCTCGAGCAGATGCCAGCAGGTCCGGGTGGTCTCCGGGCAATAGAACGGGTCGGACGGGCTGGCGGACTCGCCCCAGCCTTCGAGCCCGTCATCCGTCCGGACCTGGACGAGGACGTGTTCCAGGGCCTCCCGCAGGCTGTTGCTGGTCCGGAAGGGCCGGATCAAGGGGAGCCGGACCCAATGCAAGTCGATCCGCGTGATCCTCATCGTCGGATGCTCGCGAAGTCGAACCGAATCACGACGACGCCTTCACTTCCTGGGCGAGTTGTTCCAGCAGCTCGACGACCTTGGGGTCATCCCAACGCGCCGAACCGACCTCCGCCACGGCGATCCGGCCGTCCGGGGCGATGATGAACGTCGCCGGGATCCCGTCGGTCGCATACACCGTCGGGATGGCCTCGCCGCCGAACCAGAGCGGCGTCCCTTTGAGCTTGCGCTGCTGCCAGAACGCGCGGGGGGCTTCGGGGTCGTCGTCGACGGAAACGCAGAGGAACTCGATCCCCTTGCCCTGGAGCTTGGGATGAGTGGCCAGCATGGTGATCGAGGGCATTTCCGAGACGCACGGCGGACACCAGGTCGCCCAGATGTTCAGGAACACGACCTTGCCCTTGTACTGGGCGAAATCGACGGGCTTGCCCTGAAAGTCCTTGAGCGTCCAGGCGAAGTCCGCGGTCTTGCGGTCCGAGCCGTTGGTCAGCGACGGGGGGATCTGAAATGGGTCGATGAACCTCAGGAGGGCCACCCACAAGACCAGCCCCAGGCCGATGACCGCCGCGTATTTCAGGAAGGTTTGATTCATGGCTCGTCGGGGCCCTTGGTGGGATGTCCAGGCGTCTCGCTTCGACGATACCACCTTGCGCGGGATTGGGCCACTCATCCGGCCTTCACGAATGCGTGTCGTCCTCAGAAATAGAGCTGGAAGCGGACCCAGAACAGTTGGTTGGTCAGTTGGCGGAGGTTGGGCTCGCGGTAGAGGACCGGGCTGCCGAACTCGGTATGCTGCCAGTCGAGGTAGACCTTGAGGTAGCGCGTCAGGTACCAGTTCAGGCCCAGGTTCGTGGCCCAGGCGCGGTTTGTCCAGAGTTCCGGGTCGGCTAGGTCTTTGTCGAAGACGGTCCGGTCGAGTTCCATCGCGCTGAAGCGAAAGATCAGCTCCCAGGCCCCGAGGCCGAACTTGGAACGGCTGAGGTTGAACGGGCGGAGCGGTTCGACCGCCGTCCGGCGCTCCACCGTCTCGCCGGTCAGGAAGTAGCCGATCGCCGCCGAGTAGCCGTTGGTGGGGATGACCACCGATTCGCGCGCCGTCTCGCTCGGGGCGTAGCGGAGGATCCCGCCGTTGTAGTCGGCGAAGAGCGAGAGCGACTTATGGAAGTAGGCGACGTGCCCCGACCAGAACGTCCGCTGGCCGCGCTCGATGACATCGTCGTTGAAGACGAAGAAGGGCGGGCTGAACAGGTCGGCGGCGCTGGCGTTGGAGGCGTTGGAGGCCGTCCGGAAGGCGCGCGGCACGAGCGGGTTTTCCTGGGTCCCGTAGATGAACGACCCGCCGATGTTGAGGTTGCGGAGCGGGTGGCCTTCCTCCTGGTCGCCGAACGGCCGGACGTTCAGGTAGCTGAAGATGTCCTTCGACTCGTTGAAGTCCTCGAACGAGTTGCGGGGGCCGTTGAAGACGCCGAGGGCGTAGTCCACCCGCTGCTTCATGATGTTCCCCCAGACCTGCGCCCCGAGCATCCGGTTCAGGCCCAGGTTGGCCGTGAAGAGCGAGCGTTCGGGGGCGATCAGCCACATATTCTGGATGGCGAACTGCTCGTAGTTGAACGGCGTCATGAACCGGCCGACCTTGATCTGGAACCGGTCGTCGGGGTGGTAGTTCACGAAGGCGTCGAGCACGTCGATCGAGGAGAAGCCGCGGTTGAGCGAGACGGCATACTCCCAGCTCTTCGTCACCCGGCCGTTGAAGAAGGCCCGGACGCGCGGGAAGACGAAGCCGGATCGCGCGAAATCGTCGCCGTTGGGGTCGAATTCCTTGAAGTCGAGCTGGGTTTCCTGATGGAACTGGAACTGGAACTCCCCGTCCTCGCTCATCAATTCGAAGCCGGGCCCGAAGTTCGCCTTCAGGGGCAGCTTCTTCTCGGCCTTCGATTGCGAGATCCCATAGCCCGGGATCGGCGAGCGCCGGCCGCCGGGCCGGTCCGGGGCACCGCCGACATCCGGCGCCTCGCCCGGCCTCGGCGACGGCGCCTTCTCATCCGCCTTGGGTTCGGCTTCGATCGCCTTAACGTCCGCCTTGGGTTCGGCGGCCTTCGGCTTGGCCGGCTCGCGGGGCGGGGAGAGTTCCCGGCGGAGTTGCTTGATCTGTTCGTCGTGACGGCGCTGTAACGCTTCGAACTGCTCGGTCAGCTTGCGGTTCGCCTCCTCCATCCGGCGGAGCCGCTCGTCGAGCTCCCGTTCGCGGGCCGTCGCGGGCGGCGTGGACGAATCCTGGGCCGGGGTCGGCGCGGCGAATAAGCCGATCGTGAAGACCGCGCACAAGCCCAGTCCAGGTCCACGGCCCAAGTGTCGACCACCCATGCATTGCTCCAGCCGATGGACCTCACCCCCTCGGCGCACGTCCGGCGCGACGGGGCCGCCCGGATGACATTATCGGCATAATCGGCAATCTCACTTTCGCAACAGTTGGGATTGTGCCGGTGATGAGCCTTCGGGAGGACCGAGGCGGGCCCCCAAGCGCTTGCAACGGTCCAGGCCCTTCCCCCCCATCCACGGAAGAAAACCGCCCCGCCCCTTTGGCTGACGATCCGGCCCAGGTAAGATCCGGGCGTTCGTTGGACGGTCCCGAATGGGCCCGGGGAGACCCCGAGATGAACTTCGAAGCGCTCCTGCGGTTCGCGGTGAAGAACAAGGCCTCGGACATCCACCTCCAAGCCGGCTCGGTGCCGATGCTGAGGATCAGCGGCCAGATGCGGCCGATCGAGGGCTCGCCCCTGGCGGCCGACGAGGCCAGGCAGGTCGTCGCCTCGATCGTCCCGAAGGCCCGGGCGGAGCGGATCGACGAGGCGATCGTCGACGGCCTGGACTTCGGGTATGAGGTCGACGACCTCGCGCGGTTCCGGTGCAACGTCTTCAGCAACCTCGGACGCCCCGGGCTCGTCATGCGGATCATCCGGCCGGGGATCCTGTCGATCGCCGAGCTGAACCTGCCGGACGTCCTCAGCGACATCGCCCTGGCCCGGCGGGGCCTGACGCTCCTGGCCGGGACGACGGGCAGCGGCAAGAGCACGACGCTGGCCGCCATGATCGACCTGATCAACGCGTCGCACCCGGCGAAGATCATCACGATCGAGGACCCGGTGGAGTACGTCCATCGCGGCAAGAAGGCCCTGATCTCGCAACTGGAGCTGGGATCGGATACCCCGTCATTCGACCAGGCCCTTCGGCAGGCGCTCCGGCAGGATCCCGACGTGATCCTCGTCGGCGAGCTCCGGGACACCGAGACCCTGCGGATGGCCCTCCGAGCGGCCGACACGGGGCACCAGGTCTTCTCGACCGTCCACAGTTCGACGGCGCCGCAGACCGTCGAGCGGCTGATCGCGATGATCCCGCCCGCGGAGCGCAAGCTGACCCTGTCGCAGTTGGCCAGCTCGATCGAGGCGATTGTCTGCCAGCGTCTGATCACGACCCGAGAGGGCGGCCTGCGCGCCGCCGTCGAGATCCTCCGGGGCGGGCCGGTCACGGCCAAGTACGTCCTCGAAGACCGGGTCGCCGACCTCAACGACTACATGGAGACCCACGAGTCGGGCATGCAGCGCTTCGACCAGCATCTGCTGAAACTCTACGAGGAGGGCGTGATCTCGGGGACCGAGGCCCTGCGCCGGTCGACCACCCCCGAAGCCCTCGCCCTGGCCATGCGCGGCAGCCGCCGACCGCCCGCGGCCCGGCCCGATCGCCCGACCGGCGGGACGCCGGTCGCCGAGAAAGCCTGAGCGCCCCCGGCCCCAAAGACACGCGAGCAAGAATCGCACCCGGAACGGCGGTCACCCTTCGGATCAGACCGACTTCAGGCCGAACACCTTGGCATAGACGTCGAGCTTCTCGCCGAGGCCCATCCGCTTGGGGCCGTCGCCGCGATGGTGGATGACCAGGATCGACACGTCGTCGTCCGACGGACGGCCCCCCCGGAACCGCGCGACGGCGTCCAGGACCGATTGGCCCAACGACCCGGGGCGATCGAGGGGCGCGTCCGCCACCAGGGCGAGCAGCCCCGACTCCCCCAACGGCTCGATCGAGTCGGGCGCGGTCGCCTCGATCAGGGCGTCGGTGTAGATGACGACCAGGTCGCCCGGCCCGAGTTTCGCGGTGAAGTGGGGATAGTCCGACTCCTCGTCGATCCCCAGCGGCAAGTTGCTCGGCTTGTCGCGCCGCCGGTCTCCCGCCGATTCGTCCTCGAGCAGTAATCGCCAGGTCCCCTCGGCGGCGGGACGATACAGCGGACGGGGATGGCCGGCGTTGCAGATCGTCAGTTCGCGGCGGTTCGCGAGGTAGGTGGCGACCACCGCCGTCGCGAACCGGAAGCATTGGCCCAGTTCGGCGAAGGCGCGGTTGAGCTCCTGGACCAGGCGGGTCTGGCTCTTCCTGTTGATGTGCTTGCGCATCAGGCCGCGCAGGGCCCGCGAGAGGTCGCCGACCGTGGCCCCGTGCCCGGAGACGTCGGCCAGGATCAGGCGAGTGACGATCCCGCCGCCGCAGAGCGAGACGTAATGGACATCCCCGCCCTCGGCGGCGTCCTCGTGGGGATGGCTGGAGATCCAGAGATCCAGCCCGGGCATGTCCAAGCTCAGCTCGACGGGGGTGTTCCCCCCTTGGATTTCCATGCAGCGCAAGGCGCGCGGCTCGGCGGTCTCGGACACGGTCCCCTCCTCCGATCGTTCAGAGGTCCACGATCTCGCAACCGATCCGTTCCCGCAAGGCCCGCGCGACCACCGAACGATGGCACGTCTCCGCCGTCGGACAGGCACACATCAGAGCAAGCCGGCCGTCCCAGCCCTCGATGCATCCGATGAGACGATCGAGCCGCTCCGTCCCTTCGGTCCGCATGAGCTCGCGGAACCGGCGCAACGTCGGGTCGCCGCGTTCGGGGTTGCCCAACTCCCGGAACCGCTCGTAGCGAATGCCTCGGGCTTCCAGATGTCGTCCGAGCGTCTGGCCGTTGTAGGGGGAAGTCCCGAAACCCCCGCTCGCCAGGAAGCGAAGGTCGGCGATCAGGGAGACCTCGTTCGCTGCGAGCAAGTCCAGGAAGTCCTCGATCCGTCGCTGCTTGCGCAGGACCGGGTCGCCATAAGCGACCGTGTAAATTGTCTTCATGGTCGACGACCACCCACGGCGTTGAACCCTTCGATCCCGATCAAGACCCGGTCCGCCCCGAGCACCGAGCGAAACACGTCGCGGACCTCCCAGAGCTTCTCCAGCCGGGTCCACTCCGCGAACCCCGCGTCGACCAGCGCCTGGACGAAATTGGTCCGGCGCGTCCGCAGCCCCCCCGGCGAGCCGTCGCCGGTGAGGTAGTGGTCGAGGATGATTCGATCGCAAGCCGGGTCCAAGGTTTGGGCGAACGCTTGCGGATCCGCGATCGGCAGGAGCGGGCTGACGGTTGCCTGGGTCGAAATGCCTCGTTCGCGGAAGCGTCGGAGGGTCTCGACCCGACGTTCCGGGGGCGTCGCGTGCGGGGGTAAGCCCGGGATCGACCTCATGTCCGTCTCGACGGTCATGGACAACCAGACCTCGCGGAGCCCGGCGAGGCTGGCGATCAGGTCCAGGTCGCGTTCGACCAGCGGATTGCGGGTTTGCACGACCAGGAGATCCGGCGGCAGTTCGGTCATCGCCTCCAAAAGCGACCGGGTCAGGCCCAACCGCTGCTCTTGGGGGATGTAGGGGTCCGTCGAGCTGCTCATGTAGACCCGGAGCGGCTTGGGATCGCCACGACTTGGGTGTTTGATGCGGGCATAGTCCCGACGATAGGCCGAACCCACATCCTGTTTCGCACCGTAAAGTCCCCAGGCCCGGCCTTGCGTGGTCCAGGGGTTGTGTTGGGCGTAACAGTAGGTCCCGCAGATCGCCCCGGCGAAGGCGCAGCCGGAATAGGCGTTGATCGTGTGCGTATAACCGCCCTGGAGAAATCCCCCGGTCCTGGTCAGGATCGAGCGGATCGCGATCTCCGGGATCGCCTCGGCGGTCGTTCGTTCCGGGTTCGAGTCCATCAGTCCAGGATACCAACCCCCGAGCCGAACTTGGCAAAACCGCGATTCCTGAGATAATGCCCAGATGCGATCCGCCGAGATAGCCCGAACCACACGCGAGACCGACATCCGACTGGCCCTGACCCTCGACGGATCCGGGACGGCGGACGTCCGGACCGGCGTCGGGTTCCTGGACCACATGTTGGAGTTGTTCGCCAAGCACTCCGGGACCGACCTGGCGGTCCAGTGCAAGGGCGACCTCCAGGTCGATTTCCACCATACCACCGAGGATGTCGGCATCTGCCTCGGCCAGGCGTTGGAGAAGGCGCTTGGCGAAAAACGGGGCATCGGGCGGTATGGCCATTGCATCCTGCCGATGGACGAGACGCTCGTGACCTGCGCGGTCGACCTGGGCGGCCGTCCGTTCTTCGTCTGGAATGTCGCGATGCCCGCGCCCAAGATCGGGGAGTTCGACAGCGAGCTCGTGGCCGACTTCTGGCATGCGGCCGCCACCCACGGGCGGATGAACCTCCACCTGCTCCTCCACTACGGGCGGAACACCCACCATATTGCCGAGGCGGTCTTCAAGGCCACCGCGCGGGCCCTGGCCGACGCGATCCGGGTCGACCCCAAGGCCCAAGGCGTCCCCTCGACCAAGGGAGTGCTCTGAGGATGGCCAAGGGCCGGGGCGGGATCAGGCAAACCATCCTCGTCGGGGTCGCCTTCGCCTTGCTGGCGCTGGCGGTCTGGATGAATCGAGAGCAGATCCGGGAGGTCTTCAACCGACCGTTCCAGATCGGCCCGTTCGTCGCGGCGTTCGGTATTTACTTCGTGGGCCTGCTCCTGACGTTCTACCGTTGGTTCACGCTGGTCCGGGCGCTCGATGTGCCGATCCAGTTCCGAGACGCCCTCCGTTTGGGGTTTATCGGCAATGTCTATAACCTGGTGATCCCAGGCGCGGTCGGCGGCGACGTCCTCAAAGGGGCCTTCTTCTGCCGCGAACAGGGCGGCAAGAAGAACACCCGCGCCATCTCGTCAATCGTGCTTGACCGGATCCTCGGTCTCATGGGGCTTTTCCTGCTGGCGGGTCTGTGCGGTCTGCCGGCCTGGGCCAAGGCCGAAGAGGCCCTCCACGTCTTGATCGTGGTGGTCTGGTCGGCCTTCTTCGGCGGCGTCGTCCTCCTGACGATCGTCTTCACTCCGAGCCTGTACAAGCCCGTCAATCGCCTCTTGGTCAAGCGCCCCAAGCTGGAAGCGATCCTCGTCGAGTTGGAGTTCATGGCCGGGGCCTATCGGAGACAATTCGGGGTCCTCTTGGGCGTGCTCTTGCTCTCGCTCCTGATCCACGGGTTGAACGTCTTCGCCTTCTATCTGATCAGCCAGTCGCTCTTCCGGGGCGACCCCAACCTCCCCGGACTGCTCGACCACTACGTCATCACCCCGTTGGTATTGTTCTCGATCGCGATCCCGATCCCGTTCGGGGCCTTGGGGGTCAGCGAGCAGGTCGGCTTGAAGCTGTTCGACCTGGTGAACTACAAGGGCGGCGGCGTGGCGATGATGGGCTTCCGCATCCTGATGTATACCGGCGGCGTCGTGAGCCTCTGCGTCTATCTTGCGAACCGCAGTCAGGTCCGGGCCCTGGAACAAACCGCCGAGGTCCTGGACATCGAGCACAGGCTCCATCCCGACAAGCCCGACCCCGAGATGCTCCAGGACGTCGATCCCGAACTCGATATCGGCCCCCCTCCCCCGCCGGCCGAACCGGGGACCGAGTCGGGACTCCCCTTGCCCGAGACCCGTTGATTTCGCCCCTCGAAGGAGCCCCGTCCGTGTTTAGCCCGCCTCGGTCGATCCTACCGGATCTGGAACGGGTGATCGCCCAGCGCAAGGCCCAAGGCGACGCCGGCAAGTCCTATGTCGCCAAGCTGATCCGCGGCGGCGTCGAGGCGATCAACGCCAAGGTCGTGGAAGAGGCGGGCGAGGTGGTCGAGGCGGCGAGGGAGACGGGCGAGGAGGGTCGGGCGCACCTGGTCCGCGAGGCGGCCGACCTGGTCTTCCACACGTTGGTCCTGCTCACGGCCCGGGAAGTCGCCTGGTCCGACGTCGAGTCGGAGTTGGGCCGGCGCTTCGGGATCGGGGGCCTGGAGGAAAAAGCCGCCCGCGGCCAGGTCGGCTCCCGGACGGAGGAGGCGTCTCCTTGACTGAAGGCACGTCCTCGGGAGGAATCCCGGCCCCGCCGCTCGCTCATCGACTGGTCTTCCTGGGGAGCGGTACGTCCACGGGCGTGCCGATGCTCGGTTGCGACTGCGCGGTCTGCCGGTCGGACGACCCCCGGGACAAACGGATGCGGCCCAGTGTCCTGTTCCGGTTCCCCGGCGGCGACCTCCTGGTCGACACGACCCCGGAACTCCGCTTGCAGTTGCTCCGGGCCGGGGTCGGATTCGCCCATGCGATCGCGTACACCCATGCTCATGCCGACCATCTCTTCGGACTGGACGATGCTCGGCTCTTCCCGAAGCATACCGGCGGGGCCGTCTCGGTCTACTGCGAGCAACGGACCGAGGAGGACATCCGACGGGTCTTCCCCTACGCCTTCGACGAGGAGCTCCAGCGCTGGCCGGCGGGGAGCGTACCCAAGCTGCATTTCGTCCGGATCGCCCCCAATCAGCCGTTCCAGGTGCTCGGCCAAACGATCATCCCGTTTCGTTTGGAACACGGGCCGAGGATGCCCGTCCTGGGGTTCCGGGTCGGCGGCCTGGCCTATTGCACGGACGTCAAACGGATCCCCGAGGAGTCGCTGCCGTTTGTGCAGGATCTCGACGTCCTCGTCCTGGATGCCCTGCGACATCGCCCCCACCCGACGCACTTCAACCTCGCCGAGGCCCTGGCGACGATCGAGCGGCTCAAACCGCGTCGGGCGATCTTGACGCACCTCTCACACGAGTTCGACCATGCCCAGGTCGAGTCCGGCTTGCCGGAATCGGTGCGTTTGGCCTACGATGGGCTGACCTTGGATTTCTAGGACCGTCCGACGAGGTAGGTGGATGCCCGCGCCGAACGCGCTTCGGGACCGGTTGGCCCGTCACGGACAAGACCACTTGCTGGCCTTCTGGGACGAGTTGGATGAGCCCGCCCGCGCCCGCTTGACCGCCGACCTGGAGGCGATCGACTTCGAAGAAGTTGACGGCCTGGTCCGAGACCTGGTCCAGGGCGACCCCCCGGACGCGTTGGATCCGACCCGGATCGGCCCGGTCGAGGTCGATCGACTCCCCCGGACCGACGGCGAACGGGCCCGGCGCAGGGCGGCCGTCGACATCGGGTCGCGGATGCTCCGGGCCGGCGAGGTCGCGGTGGTGATCGTCGCGGGCGGCCAGGGGACGCGGCTCGGGTTCAACGGCCCCAAGGGGACGTATCCGATCGGCCCGGTCTCGGCCGCCAGCCTGTTCCGGATCCACGCCGAGAAGGTCGTCGCGCTCTCGAGGCGCCACGACCGGACCATCCCCCTCTACGTCATGACCAGCCTCGACAACCACGAGGAGACGGCCCGGTTCTTCGCCGAGCACGACCGGTTCGGGTTGGGCCATCTCCGCCTATTCACCCAGGGCCGGATGCCGGCGGTCGACAAGGCCACGGGCAAGGTCTTGTTGGGCGGTCCGGACGAGGTCGCGATGAGTCCCGATGGGCACGGCGGGACGCTCCGGGCCCTGGCCGCGCCCGGGCCCGACGGCGGTCCGAGTTGCCTGGAAGAGATGGCCAACCAAGGCGTCCGGACGATCTTCTATTTCCAGGTCGATAACCCCCTGGTCCAGATCGCCGACCCCGCCTTCCTCGGCCTGCATCGCCAGGTCGACGCCGAGATGTCGTTCAAGGTCGTCGAGAAGGTCCAGCCCGAGGAAAAGCTCGGCGTGGTCGTGACGATCGACGGCCGGGCCCAGGTCATCGAGTATTCCGACCTCCCGCCGGAGCTGGCCGAACGGACCAGTCCGGAAGGCGGCCTGGATCTCTGGGCCGGCAGCATCGCGGTCCACGTCCTGGAACGCGAGTTCGTCGAGCGGTTGGTCGGCGCCGCGACCGAGCGCCTCCCCTTCCACCGGGCGATCAAGAAGGTCCCGTTCCTGGATGACGCCGGCCGTCGCGCGGATCCGACGGAGCCCAACGCCATCAAGTTCGAGACGTTCATCTTCGACGCGCTGCCCAAGGCCAAACGCTTCGCGATCGTCGAGACCGACCGCAAGGTCGAGTTCGAGCCGCTGAAGAACGCGACCGGCCCGGATTCCCCGGCCACGGTCCGGCAACGGATGAGCGACCTCCACGCCGATTGGCTCGAAGCCGCCGGCGCCACCGTCCGACGACGGCCCGACGGCTCGACCCCGTTCGGGATCGAGATCAGCCCGCTGGTGGCGCTGGATGCGGCGGAATTGAAGTCGAAGATCCCCGCCGACCTAGTGGTCGAGGGCCCATTCTACCTTGGCCCCGACCACCGCTGAGCCTGGATTGGAGTCGGTTTCCGATCCGCCTGGGACCGCAGGCGTCCCGCCTTGGTCTTAAAGGAAATCAGAGCAGGCGGGACGCCTGCGGTCCCAGGGAACGGGTTCGCAGCCAAGGTGAATGATCCAGGCGATTCCGAATAGCCTCAGGCCACGATCGGCTCGGCGATGGCTTCGCGCACCGGGAGGCGTCGGGTCAGGCGATCGAGCAGCGCGCCCCAGATCCGGCAGCAGACCTCCCGCTCGTAGAGTTGGAGGAATGCCGATCGGCCCCGGTCGCCCAGGCGACGGCAGAGCGCCGGGTCGGCCGCGAGGGCCTCGATCGTCCGGACGAGCGGCTCCACTTCGCCCATCGGCAGGGTGTAGCCGCACTCGGCCGACCGGATCGCGTCGGCCGTCTCGCACCGCTCGGGCCCGACGAAGAGGATCGGCCGGGCCGAGGCCATCACCCCGTAGAGCTTGCCCGGGACGACGATCCCGGTCATCTCCGGCCGCATCGAGATGAGGTGGAGGTCGGCCGTCGAGAGCGAGGCGTGCAATTGTTCGCGGGGGAAGTAGTCCATGATCCGGACGTTGTCGAGTTGCCCGTCCGCCTTGGCCGCCCGGACCTCGCCCAGGCGCGGACCGCCGCCCACGAAGAGGAAGACGATGTCCGAGCGGTCCTTGAGCCGACGCGCGGCCTCCATGAACTCGTCGAAGGTGTGGGCGAGTCCGAGGTTCCCGGAATACATCACGACGAATCGGTCGGCCAGGCCGAGCTCGGCGCGGAGCGGATGTCCGTCGCGGGGCAACGGATAAATCTCGTCCTGACGGCTCCAGACCGGGACCATGATCAAGCGCTCGTCCGGGACGCCCTTGGCCTTGATCCGGGCGTTCATGTAAGGGCCGAGGGTGACGACCTGATCGGCCCGCCGATAGACGAAGTCGCTCAGCCCACCCATGCTGCGCCCGACCAGCCCTCGCGGCGACATCTTCTCCAGGGCGAAGCTCGCGTCCGGGTGGAGGTCCATGCTCCAGTAGATGTGCTTCGATCGCTTGAAGGTCTTCAGAAGCGTCCCGGTCAGGCCGACGATCGGCGGGGTCGTCAGGGTGACGACCGCATCGAAGCGCGGCAGAGTCAGGCTCTTGACCAGCGCCCGGGCGTAGTAGCTGAGGTAGTCGGTCATCCGGGCCAGGGTCGAGCGACGGCCGAGCGAGGTGGAGGTCACCCGATGGATCGTCACCCCGTTCCGTTCTTCCCTCGCGGGCAGCGAACCGCCCTGCCCCAGGTACGCCCCGCGCCCGCAGAGGACGTGGCAATCGTACCCGCGCCCGGCGAGCGATTCGGCGAGGTCCGTCAGGTGCTGGGCGGTCGAGGCATGGTCGGGCCAGTAATACTGGTTCACGAACAGGATCCGGGGGCGATCCGTCCGGGCCGAGGGCGTGGGCACGCCCCGACCCGGGCCAACCCGGCCCGACTTCCGGCGACGGCCCAAGCCGGTGGAGCCGCCGGAAGGGTCGTCGCGGTGCCAGTTCACCATTTGGTATCCGCCTCCGTCTTATGGGCCCGATACCAGGCGATCGTCTTGGCCAGGCCCGAGCGGAGGTCCGTCGGCGGGGTCCAGCCGTCCAGCGCCTGCTTCATCCGCTCGACGTCCAGGACCTTCTTCGCCGCCCCGTCGGGCTTGTCGGCGTTCCAGACGACCTTGCCGGAGTACCCGGAGAGGGCGTGGACGGCCTCGGTCAGCTCGCGGATCGACGTGCCGACGCCCGTCCCGATATTCAACGGCATCGTCACGTCTTCATAACGCTCGGCGGCCAGGAGGATGGCGTCGGCGCAGTCCTCGACGTAGAGGAATTCCCGGATCGGCTTGCCGGTCCCCCAGACCTCGACCGAGGGCGCCTTGGCCTGCTCGGCCTCGACGAACTTGCGGACCAGGGCCGCGACGACGTGGGAGCGGTCGGGGTTGTACGAGTCGCCCGGCCCGTAGAGGTTCGTGAGGATCACGTGGATGGACTTCAGGCCATATTGCCGGTGATAGGCCTGGCCCTGGACCGCCAACATCTTCTTGGTCAGGCCGTAGTTGACCACGCTCGCGTGGCAGGGCCCGGACCAGAGGTCGGCCTCCTTGAGCTGGCCTTCCAGGTAGCCGGGATAGCTGCACGCGGTCCCGATCGCGACCACCTTGCCGACCTTCGCCAGGCGGGCGGCCTCGAAGAGGTTCGCGCCCATGACGAGGTTCGAGTAGTACAGCCGGGCCGGCTCGCTGACGTTGATCCCGATCCCGCCGTAATAGGCGGCCGAATGGATCAGGGTGTCGCACGGGTGCTCCAGGAGGCACCGCATGCAGGCGTCGAGCGACGTGAGGTTGTACTCGCGCTGGCGGGGGACGAACACCTCCGCCCCGAGCCTCTTCAGCCGGTTGACCAGGTGCGATCCGAGGAACCCCGCGCCGCCGGTGACCGTGACCCGCTTCCCGCTCCAATAGCTTTTCATGGTTGTGGAAACTAGGGGTTAGGGACATGGGGTTTGGGGCCCGGGGATTGGATGGGAGCGTCATCCGCTCCGCCCCCGGGGCCCCACGAAGGCATCAGACGTTGGCGAACGGGTTCTGGAAGCTGATGAGCTGGGAGGCGCGCACGAGCTCCTGGACGCCCCGCTCGAGGTCGATGGTCGTCTCGAAGCCCTTCTTGCGGATCTTCTCGTAGCAGACCTCGTAGTTGCGCTGGTCGGCGTCGTGGCCGACCTCGGCGAAGTGGAGGTAGTAGTCGACGAACTGGAGGATCTTGCGGGCGACGTCCTCCTTAGTGAAGTTCATCGACTCGTGGCCGACGTTGTAGACGTCGTCCTTGACCGTATCCCAGCGCTCCAGGGCGAAGATGATCGAACGGGCCATGTCGCGGACGTGGACGAAGGTCCGCTTGAATCCGCCCTCGTAGACGATCAGACTCTTGTTGCGGACGGCCTGATAGGTGAAGTCATTCGGCATCAGGTCCAACCGCATCCGGTTGGAGACCCCGAAGGCCGTGGCGTAGCGGTAGGCGATACCGTTGCCGGCGTCCAGGACCATCTGTTCGGCCTGGGCCTTGGTCTCGCCGTAGAGGGTGATCGGGGCCCGGGGGGTGCTCTCGTTGCAGACGTAATCCGGGACGGTCCCGTAGATGCTGCCGGTCGACGCGAACACAAATTTCTGGTCCGGCTTGCGCGCCTGGAGCAGGACCCGCGTCCCGTCGACGTTGGTCGCCTGGGCGACGTGCGGCTCCTTCTTGCAGGCGGGGTAGCCGACGATCGCGGCCAGATGCACGATCGCCTCGACGCCCTCGACCGCCTTCTTGACGGCGGCGGGGTCGGTGATGTCCCCTTGGACGAGTTCGAAGGAGCGGTGCTGACAACAAGGCAGCAGCCCGTGTCCACCAAATCTGAGGATGTCGAGGACGCGGACCTTATGTCCCTGCTCCAAAAGCATCGGGACGAGCGTCGAGCCGACGTAACCCGCGCCGCCGGTCACTAGAATGCGCATGGCGAGCCCCATCCGTGGTTGCTGGCGGTCATTCCATCCGTGTCTGAGAGGATCCGAAGAAGCACCGTCGAGAAGCGCCTATCACTATCCCGACTTCGCCCGAACTGTCAATTCCGCTCCGTCGGAGAAATGGCGGCCTCGGCGGCCGAGATCGGGTGCCAACCTCGGGGCCGACAACGTCGAGAGGAGCAAGTCGAATGAGGGTAACCCGATGTCCGGTTTCAGGATCGGTCCTGGGCTTCCTGACCCTGGCGGTCTGCGCCGGGGCCGTGGTCCCGGCCCGGGCCCGGAATCCGGAGAAACGTCCGAACGTCCTAATCTTGCAAGCCGACGACTGGCGCTGGGATACCCTCGGCTGTGCCGGCAACCCGGTCGTCAAGACGCCCAACATCGACGCCCTGGCCGCCGAGGGCGTCCGCTTCTCGCACGCGAGCGTGACGACCGCCATCTGCGGGATCAGCCGGGCCTGCCTGCTGACCGGCCAGTGGATGTCGAGGCACGGGTGCCGCGATTTCGGCCCATTCCGGACCCCCTGGGCCGACACCTATCCCGGCCGACTCCGCGCCGCCGGCTACTGGACCGGACACGTCGGCAAGTGGCACAACGGCCGGTTCCCGGCCGAGCATTACGACTCCGGGGTCGCCTACGGCGGCGTGCATTACATCAAACGGCCCGACGGCTCGACCATCCACGTCACCAAGAAGAACGAAGAGGATGCCTTGACGTTCCTCCGCGAACGGCCCAAGGACCGGCCGTTCGTCCTCACCGTGGCCTTCTTCGCCACCCACGCCGAGGACGCCAATCCCAAGCAATACCTGTATCAGCCCGAAAGCGCCTCGCTCTATCGGGACGTCGCCATCCCGATCCCGAAGACGGCGACGGACGAGGCCTTCCGGGGCCTCCCGCCCTTCATCGCGAACGAGAAGAATGAAGGGCGAAACCGCTGGCACTGGCGATTCGACTCGCCCGAGAAGTATCAGGAGTATATGAAAGCCTACTACCGGCTCGCGACCGAGGTCGACTCGACGGCGGGCCGGATCATCGAGCAGGTCCGCGACGAGGGCCTGCTCGATGAGACGCTCGTGATCTTCACCGGCGACAATGGCTATTTCCACGGCGAACACGGCCTGGCCGACAAATGGTATCCCTACGAGGAGGCGATCCGGGTCCCCCTGATCGTCCGCGACCCCCGGCTGCCCCAATCCCGTCGCGGTTCGGTCAACGACGACCTCGTCCTGAACGTCGACATCGCTCCGACCCTGCTCAAGTACGCGGCCGTCGCGGCGCCCGGGCGAATCCAGGGTCAGGACTTCGCCCCGCTCTACCTGGCCGACCGGCCGCCGGCCTGGCGCGACGAATTTTACTATGAGCATCCGATCGTCCGGGACGTCGACTTCATCCCGTCGTCGGAGGCCGTCGTCCGCAAGGAGGCCAAGTTCCTCAACTGGCCCGACTTCGGCTACGAGCAATTCTTCGACCTCGCCCGCGACCCCCTCGAGGAACACGACCTCGCCCACGACCCCGCCGAGCCCCCCGACCTGTCCGGTTGGCGGGCGAAGCTGGCCGCATGGCGTGAACGGGTCAAGTGATCCGGTTCCCGGGTCTTCCCCTCTTTGGGAGGGCGAGGCTCCCGCCGAACCACCCACCACCGTTGTCCCCGGTTCGGCGGCTCGGCGGGAGCCTCGCCCTCCCAAAGAGGGAAATCATGGGAATCCGCATGAGTCGCTTCAGCCCGCGCCCGAGGTCAATCGCCTCCGCTCGTTCAGGTACAACGCCAGGGGCGGCCACGGGGGTTGGTCGGTCCGCAGCAGCGCGAAGGGGATCTCCAGGGTCCGGAACTGCTCGCGGTGCTCGCCCAGGAAGGCCTGGAGCCGATCGAGGTAATTCGCCCGGACGGCGCCGACGTCCACCGTCTTGCGCTGGCCCGTCTCGACGTCCTCGAAGATCGCGCCCTCCCCGAAGGGGAATTCCAGCTCGTCGCGGTCCAAGGCCTGGACCACCAACAGGTCGTGTCCCGCGAATCGCAGACGACGCAATGAGTGGGCGAGCGCGGGGGCCGGCTCCAGGAAGTCCGAGAAGACGAGCACCAGGCTCCGACGCGGGATGATCCGCGCGGCGTGCTCCAACAACGGGACGATCCCCGAGATCCCCCGCGCCGTCAGCCGTTCGATCCGGCCCAGGACCACGCCCAACTGCCCGGGCCGCGCCGAGGGCCGGATGTAGTTCGGGCTGCCGTCGTCGGCCAGCGTCAGCAGCCCGATCGCGTCGCCCTGCCGCAGGAGGAGCCAGGCCAGCGCCGCGGCGGTCATCCCGGCCACTCCGAGCTTCGACCCATACGCCGAGCCGCCGCGATACCCCATCGAGGCGCTCGAATCCACGATCAGATAGGCGCGAGCGTTGGTATCTTGCTCATACGTTTTGATGTACATCCGGTCGGACCGGGCGAGGAGTCGCCAATCCAGGTGGCGGAGGTCGTCGCCCGGCTGATATTCCCGATACTCGCTGAACTCGACGTTGGCGCCGAGGTAGGGGCTTTCGTGGACCCCCAGGAGGAACCCCTCCATGATGTAGCGGGCCTTCAGCTCCAGGCCGTGCAGGGCCGCGAGCGCGTGGGGGTCGAACGCGGTCATGGCCGGGCGGTCCCCCGGGGGACGTTCTCGATCAGTCGATTCACGATCTCGGCGGCATTGACCCCGTCGGCGTCGGCCTGGAAGGAGCGGACGACCCGGTGGACCAGGACCAGCGGGGCGACCGACGCCACGTCCTCGCGGGATGCGTGGAAGCGGCCCTGGCAGGCCGCTCGGGCCCGAGCGGCCAGGATCAGGTTCTGGCTGGCCCGGGGGCTGGCCCCCCATCGGACGTAGCGCCTGATCGCCTCGGGCGACGTCGGATCGCCGGGGCGGCTGGCCCGGCAGAGGCGGACCGCGTAATCGACGACCTCCGCCGCCGCCGGGATCTGGGCGACGGCCTCGCGATACGCCAGGACCTCATCCCGTCCGAACAGCGGCCTGAGCATCTCCAGCGGCGTGAACGAGTGGCGGGCGACGAGCGTCCGCTCGTCCTCCAGGCTGGGATACTCGATCTCCAACTGGAAGAGGAAGCGGTCGAGCTGGGCCTCGGGCAGGGGATAGGTCCCCTCCTGCTCGATCGGGTTCTGGGTCGCCAGGACGAGGAAGGGCTCCTCCAGGACGTGGGTCTTGCCCGCGACGGTGACGGTCTTCTCCTGCATCGCCTCCAGCAAGGCGGCCTGGGTCTTGGGCGGGGTCCGGTTGATCTCGTCGGCGAGGACGACGTGGGCGAAGATCGGGCCGGGCGAGAAGAGGAACCCGCGATGGCCGGTCGCCGGGTCCTTGTGGAGGATCACCGTGCCGGTGACGTCGGACGGCATCAGGTCCGGCGTGAACTGGATCCGGGCGAAATCCAGCTTCAGGAGCCGGGCCAGGGTCTTGACCAGGAGGGTCTTGGCCAGGCCCGGGACGCCGACCAGGAGGCAATGCCCCCGCGAGAGGAGCGCCTGGACCATCGCCTCGACGACGGCCCCCTGACCGACCACGACGGTCTCGACCTGCTCCTTGAGTTTCTCCAGGCGGCCGGGGAGCAAGTCGAGCATCTCGGCCGGGGAGCGGGCCGGGCCGGGTTTCGGGCCCGGATCCGCGTCCGCGACGGGGCCGCCGTCGGCGTCGGGGTTGGTCATCGTGCAGGCTGGGTCTCGTCCGGAGGAAGGATGGCGTTCGAGCGGGAGTCGATTCTAGCGGAGCGGCGGCGATCGGGGGAGCGTCCAGCACCTTGCGACGGCCCGGCTTTCCGATCCCGGGCCTTTTCCGGCGGGTTCGAATACCCGCGCGCTCGACGAGCTGCAAGTGCCCCGGATGCTCCTGGACACCTGCGCCACCGTCGAGGACGCCCAGGAAGCGCTCCTGATGACCAAGCAGTATTACGCATTCCTCCCGCAGCATTACTTGAGATGATCAAGGAGAGCCACAAGGCCGTGGAGATCGGCGGGCCCGGCCCGTTGTCCGGGCTCCTCCCGCCGGTCCGGACGCTCCGGCACACCCTGTACGTCCCGGAACGGCGGTCGGTGGAGGTCAGTTTCTACCTGAACGACGAGGCCGACCCGGATCGACCGGGCAAGACCCGGATCGTGCGATCGAACGACCTCGGCTTCGCGCTCGATTTCCCCGAACCGATCAAGGGGTGACCTTCCGTCTCAGGGGCCGGGCGGGGACTCCGACGACGGTCGCTCCGGGCGCGACCGTCGATTCCTTGGTGACGACCGCGCCGGCGCCGACGGTCGCTCCGTCCCCGACGACCACCGGGGCGATCAGGACGGAGCCGGCCCCGAGGGACGCCCGCGCGCCGACGCGGGTCGGATGCTTGGTCACTCCGTCGAAGTTGGCGGTGATCGCGCCCGCGCCCACGTTCACGCCGGGGCCCAACTGGGCGTCGCCCAGGTACGCCAGGTGGCGGGCGATCGACCCGGAGCCCAGGGTGGAGCGGCTGACCTGCACGAAGGCTCCCACTTCCGCATCGTCTTCCAGGATCGTCCCGTCGCGCAGGTGGGCGAACGGCCCGACGGTGCAGCCCCGGCCGATCGTCACCGACCCGTTGACGACCGTGAACGGGTGGATGACCGTGTCCTGTCCGACCCTCGCCCGCGCGTCGATGTAGGTGGAGCGCGGGTCGACGATGCTGACGCCCGCGTCCATCAGGGCGTTCTGGATCCGAGACTGCATCAGGGCGTGGGCCTCGGCCAGGTGGCCGCGGGCGTTGATCCCGAGGACGTCGTCGGCGTCGAGCACCTTGACCGCCTCGACCCGCTGGCCCATCTCCTGCAAGAGCGTGGGGGCGTCGGTCAGGTAGTATTCGTGCTGGGCGTTCTCGGTCTTGAGGCGGTCCAGGGCCTCCCAGAGCTCGGGCAGTTGGAAGACGTAGCAGCTCGGGTTGACCTCGCGGATCGCCGCCTCCTTGGCGTTGCAGTCGCGCTGTTCGACGATCCGGAGGAACCGGCCGGCGGAGTCGCGCAAGATCCGACCGAAACCCGTGGGGTCGGGCAATTCCGCCGTCCCCATCAGGCAGGCGAGCCGGCCGGCTTGCTGCTGGTGCAGGAGGTCGGCCAGGGGTTGCGGGCGCAACAGGGGCTCGTCGCCGACGACGATCAGGGCCGGCCCGCGATAGTCCTTCACGACCGGCTTGCACGCCTTGACCGCGTCGCCGGTGCCGAGTTGCCGCTCCTGGGTCGCGAAGAGGATGTCCGGCTCGTCGGCCAGGGCGTCGCGGACCTGGTCGGCCGCGAAGCCGACCACGACCACGATCGTCTTGGCCCCCGCGCCCCGGACCGCGTCCACGACGTAGTGGATCATCGGCTGGCCGCAGACCTCGTGCAGGACCTTGGCCTTCTCCGACTTCATCCGCTTGCCATGCCCGGCCGCCAGGATGATCGCGATCGGTCCGTCCATTCCCCGGTTCGCCCTTTCGTCTCGTGGGATCACGAATGCTCGTCACACACCGCGCCGCGTGCCCGACGATGATAAGGGGTCCGGGCGCCGAACGTCAAATCCCCCGATCTCCCCCAGGCTGCCGAAATTCGCGATCGCACCCGGACCAGCGGATCCTATTCGTAACCGCGCAGGGGTATTACAATCCTGGGATTCGTCCCACCGGCAATCAGGAGCGGGAACATGGGAACCTGGGTCGCGTTGACCGTGTGGGTGATCAGCCTCGGGCCGCCCGCCGAGCGGGACGCCGCCACGGTCGAGGAATGCCTGAGCCGGGTGAAGGAGATCCACGGAGGGACCGGGCCCTGGGCGGTCGCGGGCTACCGGATCGGCGAACGGGCCTTGAAGGATCTGGAGCTGCCGCGCCGGAGCTTCCGGGTGCTGGTCGTGCATTATGCCCCGGCCGAGGTCCAATACTCCTGCGTCGCGGACGGCCTTCAGGCGGCCACCGGCGCCAGCGCGGGCAAGCTCAACCTGAAGCTCGAATCCGCGCCCATCGAGCAGCTTCGAGCGGTCGTGAGCGATCGGGAAACCGGGCGCCAGTTGGTGTTCACGTTGCGGCCGGACTTCGTCAAATCGATCCTCGACGTGCCCTACGACCGCCTGGAAATCGAAGGGCGCCGGGTCGCCAAGCTCCCGGACGATCGGATTTTCGCCGTCAAGGACCTTCAATGAGTCGACGGTCGGTTCCATCGACCCGGCGAAACGATGACCATCCCCGGCGCGATTTTGACCGCGACACTATCCGCCGCGAGGCCGCCCATCAAGCCTTGACCGAGCCGGATCCGGCGGTCTTGCGCAACGATCCTTGAAGGACCGGACGACCGGGGCCGACACAAACCGTATGGGGAAAATCCGGTCGATCGTCGAGTTCGGCGACTTCCAGACTCCGCTCGACCTGGCGCGCCTGGCCTGCGCGATCGCAGCTCGTCGGATCGACCCTTCATCGATCCTCGAACCGACCTGCGGTTCGGGTGCCTTCCTGATCGCGGCCCTGGAAACGTTCCCGGACGCAGTCATGGCCCTGGGGGTCGAGATCAACCCGGACCACGTCGCGAACGCGCGATCGGCCTTGAGCAAACGCGGGTTGGATCGCCGAGGGGGCGTGATCCAGGCCGACTTCTTCACGGCGGACTGGGCCGGACTGCTCGCCGGCCTCCCGGATCCGCTGCTCGTGGTCGGCAACCCTCCCTGGGTGACCAACTCCGCGCTGGGCATCCTGGGGAGCGGCAACCTGCCCGAGAAGACCAACTTCCAACGGCGGACGGGCCTGGATGCCAGGACCGGCAAGAGCAATTTCGACATCTCCGAATGGATGCTGGTCCGGCTGCTCGAACAGCTCCGAGGGCGCCGCGCGACCCTGGCGATGCTCTGCAAGACGGCCGTCGCGAGGAAGGTCCTGGCCTACGGCTGGGAACGCGATTTCCCGATCGGCCGGGCCGAAGTCCACGGGATCGACGCGGCCGGTCACTTCCAGGCCGCCGTCGGGGCTTGCCTCTTCGTCTGCGAGTTGGGCCCGGGGGCGGCCGGTCACCAGTCCGACGTCTTCGCCAAACTCGGCGACGAACGACCCGTCGCCACCCTCGGTTATCGCGATGGAGCACTCGTGGCCGACGTCCGGTCATACGAACGGCTGCGCCATCTTCGGGGCGCGAGCCATTTCCGGTGGCGGTCCGGCGTGAAACACGATTGCGGCCGGGTGATGGAACTGCGGAGCGTCGGCGATCGATATCGGAACGGCTTCGGCGAGGTCGTGGACCTGGAGGATCGGTATGTTTACCCCCTGTTGAAAGGCTCCGAATTCACCAACGGGACGACCAGGCGACCCGACCGGCGCATGATCGTGACGCAACGGTCGGTCGGCGACGACACGGAGGTCATCGGAAGCCTTGCGCCCAGGACCTGGGCCTACCTGCGGCGTTACGACGACGCGTTAGCCCGACGGGCCAGCTCGATCTATCGGGGCCGGCCGAAATACTCCGTGTTCGGAGTGGGCCCCTACACCTTCGCCCCTTGGAAAGTGGCGGTTTCCGGGTTTGCCCGGAAGGTCCGATTCGCCAAGGTTGGGCCAACGGACGGGAAACCGACCGTCCTCGACGACACGGCCTATTTCCTGGCCTGCGACACCGAACGGGAAGCGGACGTGTTGTCGACGATCCTGAATTCGGACCGGGCCGCCGAATTCTACTCGGCGTTCCTCTTTTGGGATGCGAAGCGGCCGATCACCGTCGAAGTGCTTTCGCGCCTGGACATCGCGGCCCTGGCCGTCGATGTTGGTCTGGAGGCAGCGATCCGCCCTTACGCCGAGGCCGCCGCGTCGATGGCGGTTATGACCCGACCGCGCCGGCGACCGTGAAGCTGAAGAACGACTCGTTGGAGATGAACACCGGAGACATGGAGAGTCGGACATAACGACGATCGGCGGAGACCACCGGCGTGACGCCGAACGACGGCCCGACGGGCAAGAACGCGATCTGAGGGGCAAACCCGACGGCCCCGCCGGCGATCCCCACACCCACCCCGCCCGGGAACCCGATCCCCCCGCCTCCGCCTCCTCCGACACCCCCGCCCCCGCCGACCTGGGCCAGGATCCCGTCGAACTGGTCCACGAGACGAGCCTCGCGCGCCTGGGGCGAAGGGATCGCATCCGCGGCGCCCCGGCGTTCGAGCGCGGCCAGTCGGCGCTCGGCCGATCGGAGGGCGTCGGCCTGGTGATGCTCGGCGGCCCGGATCGTCTCGCGGAGTTCGGCCTGGAGTTGATCGTCGAGGCGTTGGCGGCGATCCGGCGTCAGCGCCCCCGACGGCTGCGCCCAGACCACCGCTTGCGTCCAGCGCAGGATCCAACCGGACTCGTCGAACCGCCCCAGGCGGGAGAAGCGACGAGCAAGCTCGATGCGTTCCTGGACGATGGCCTCCGCCTGGCCGGGCGGGATCGGCCGGTGCTGGTCGCTCGCGTGGGCGGAAAAGCCCAGGCCCAGGACAAGGATGGGAGCAATCCGGCTGAATCGGGATCGGCACATGGGATCGACCTCGCGACGAATCCATCAGGTCGGCCCATTCTCGCGAATCCATCGACCTTCGGCAATCCGTCAGTTCGATCTCGCCTACGCGGCAGTTTCACCGTTCGTCTCGCCGGTTATTTTCGCGGCCTCGACCACGCGCAGGATGAACTCGTCCAAGCTCGGGCAGACCACCGCAACATCGATCAAACCTTCAAGGCGCTGCGCGTCCTTTACCGTGTTCAGGGCCCCCTCGACGGCGGGGGACAGTTCGCCGAAGCGGGCGCGTAAGCACCGCAGGATATCTCGGCGGCGGGTCCTGGCCTCGATCTCGGCGTAGACATCGTCGAGATAGATGTCCCTCAAATCGAACATGTTCGTCATCCCTCCGAAGATGGAAAGGAGATCCAGCTCATTGTAACGGGCGCGGGCGAAGACTTGGGCGGTCACCAGCAAACTGTCGCGTCGTTCCGGAGGGGCCAACTCCTCGATTCGCTCCCGGCACCGACGCAGGAGGAGTTCGGGCGGTTCGGACGAAGCCATCAAGGGCACGAACGGGAATACCCCGACGTCGTCGCGTCCCAGCGCCGCTTCGGCCGAGAGTTCCCAGAGTCGGACCACATGCCAGCGGACGGCGATCAGGGATCGGCCGTCGTTGGCCCGAATCTCCCAAGACTCAGTGATTCCCAAGTCGGCCCATCCGGTCTACTCGCACCGAAGTTCTGAGCATACAAGTCGTTCTGTTTGTGTCCGGTCGATGGTCCCCCACGCCTCTTCGATGACCTGGAGTAACCAGTGCAGCATCGTCCCCAACCGCAACCGCTCCGGCCGTAACGCCCGTCCGCCTCGCCGCGGACTCGACAGCACGACGAAGTGCAGCCACACCCACTCGTTGCGCAGCACCAGAGCCATTCCCACATACAGGAGCCGCAGTTCCGGCCGTCGCGTCGAGGTCCGCCCCCGGCCCTGGTTCATCTGACGGTAGCTCGACTCGATCCCGAACCGCGCCCGGTAGGTGTCCCGGACCCACGCGCCGGAATGCCCCTTCACCCCCCAACAGGCGTAGACCAGCGCCTGGCGGCCGTGTCGGTCCCAGGCCCCGCGGTAGTTGCGGCAGACCACGCAGATGGCCACCGTCGCCGTCCGCTTGGCCCCGCCGCGGAGGGTGTACTCGAACCAGCCGCCGCGCTTCAGCAGGGCGAAGACCCGGGTGCCGCCCGGGCCGCGCGGGTGATCCGGCTTGCGGCCGCGGATCACCACCGGCATCAGGAACGGACAGCGCGCCGCCTGGAGGTAGCGGATGACGTCCACGCTGAAGAAGCCCCGGTCCAACAGCAGCAACCGGGGCCGGACCCCGACCGAACGGGCCTGCTGCAAGAGCTTTTGCAGGACCTCCTTGAGCGATTGGCCCTTGGCCACCGCCTGCAACGCCACGGTGTAACGCTGCCCCTTGCGGACGAGGTAGGCGGTGGCGTAGGCGTGGAAGTGGCTGGTGCCGGACTTGGCCAGGCCGCGATAGACCTCCTTGGCGTCGCGGAAGGCTTCGCCGTGGTAGGGGATCAAGGTCAGGTCGACCGCCAGGCGCTGCCGGCGGCGGCGCAGTGCCTTGGGGAGGCGTGCGGCCAGGGCACGGTTGAGCCGCCGTTGGAGCTCGGCGGATTCGGGCAGGCCGGCGTAGAGGGCCTTGCGGAGGGTCTCCTCCGAGGGCAACCCATCGAGTCGCTGGCAGGCCGCATGGATCGAGGTCAGGGCCGCGGCGGCGGTCAACAAGACCGCCCAAAGGGTCGAGGCGGTGACCGTCCGCTTGTAGTCGACGAGGGCGACGTGCTCTTGCAGGAGTTGGGTGGCGCAGCGATGGACCTGTCGTCGGTCGAGCGTATGATGGGGCGGGCGCATGGCTCCCTCCGGGGTCGGCTTCGTGTCCAAAAGCCATCATCCGGAGGGACCGTGCGCCTATCTACGTCATTCGCTCGCTTGTCTGGCGGATTTGGGAACTACTGAGACTCCGGAACCTGGTATTGGCCCTTGGGCTGGAAGACGTAGACGATGGCATCGGGTAATGTCCCCCGATCCAGGTAGGTCAACATCATCCCTCGGATGACCTGTTCGACGACCCGTTGTTCCGGATAGGTCGCCAGTTCGACCAGGACCGGTTCGGGATCGGGGCGTCCTCGCCGCCAGACGTCGAGCAAGCCGTCGGGAGTCTGTTCCGGTAGCACCAGTTGGGCCTGCGCGGGCCGACAGACCAACACGTCCTCGACTCCCCCGACGCGCAATAACTGCTCGCCGAAGTGTTCCAGGAGCCACTTGCCGCTCTTGTCCTTGGTCTTGCGGTCCATCGCTCAGGCGTCCTCCCCGTTGGGTTGAGCCATCTGTACCCGTGTTCCGGATCTCGCACAAGACGATCGCTCGACGAAAACGCGACGGATACCGGCTTGCATCGCGCCGGGTGGTCTTCCATCATAATCCCACCTCTCGCACCATCCTGATTCGCCTCGACTTGCCCTGAGGATCGCTCGCGTGACCACCTGCCTGCTTTGGACCGTCGCCCTCCTCGCCCAGGCCCCGGCCGCCTCGCCCGCCGACTTGCTGACCGTCGCGGAGAAGTCGAATTATGAGGCCACCGCGTCATCCGCCGACGTCGTCTCGCTTTGCAAGCGCCTGGCCGAGGTGTCCCCGCTCGTCCATTACGCCGAGGCCGGCAAGTCGAGCGAGGGTAAGCCGCTCTCCCTCTTGATCGTGGCCAACCCTCCGGTCAAGACCCCGGGCGAGGTCAAGCAATCCGGCAAGCTCGTCGCCTTGGCGTTCGGCAACATCCACGCCGGCGAAGTTTGCGGGAAGGAGGCGCTTCCTCAACTCGTTCGCGAGTTGGCGACAACCCCCGATCACCCGCTGCTCAAGGACCTGGTCCTGCTGGTCGTGCCCGACCTCAACCCGGACGGGAACGACCGGTTCGGGCCCGACAACCGGCCCGGCCAGAAGGGCCCGAAACTCACCGGCAAGCGCGCCAATGCCCAGGGCCTGGACCTCAATCGCGACTGGACCAAATTGGAATCGCCCGAGATCCGGGCGCTGGTCCGGCTCCTGAACCAATACGACCCGGACCTGGTGATCGACACGCATACCACCAACGGTTCGAAGCATCGCTATACGTTGACCTACGGCGGGCCCAAGCATCCGGCCGGCTCGTCCGCGATCGTCGGCTACGTCCGGGATACGATGCTCCCGGCGGTCTCCGCGGCCCTCGAAAAGGCCACGGGGGACAAGTCGTTCTACTACGGCAATTTCGAGTCGGACAAGACCGAATGGACCTCCTACCCCGCCCAGCCCCGCTATGGGACGAATTACCAGGGCTTGCGGCACCATCTCGCGATCCTGTCCGAGGCCTATTCCTACGCGCCGTTCCCCGACCGGGTCCGGGCCACCAAGGAATTCGTCCGAGCGTGCCTGGAACACGCGGTCAAGAACAAGGACGAGGTCCGGCGCCTCCGCCGAGAGGCCAAGAGTGCGACGACCGCCGCGGGCCGTTCGCCGAAGCCGGACGACCAGCTCCCCATCCGGACCGAGGCCAAGGCGGGCGGGAAGCCGGTGACGATCCTGGGATACGAATCCGTGGACGGCTCGGACCGCCCGAAGGATTACACATTACGCTGGATCGACGAACAGGTCGCGACCAAGTCGGTCCAGCGGCCGTATGGTTACGTCATCCCGCCGACCTTCCCGGCGGTCGTCGAGACCCTCCAGCGCCACGGTTTGGAACTGGAAGAGCTGCGCGAAGACGTCGAGGTTGAGGTCGAGGTCGCGCGCGTCGAGCAAATCGAGACCGACCCGTCACCCTATCAGAAGCACCGATTACAGGATCTGAAGACGGCCTCCCAAAGCCGGATCTGCCGGCTTGAGGCCGGCTCGCACCTGGTCAAGACGGCCCAGCCCCTGGGAACATTGGCGGTCGAGTTGCTGGAAGCCGAGGCCGAGGACGGTTTGGGGACCTGGAACGCCTTCGATCAGGTGCTTTCCCCGGGGGCCGACTATCCTGTCGTCCGGCTCGTCGAACCCGTCCAACTCCTGACGCAACCGGCCCGTCGCTTGCCCGAAGACCGGCCCGCGCCCAAGCCGATTACCTTCGAAACCGCGCGCGGAGCCGGCCCCGGGGGCTTCGGCGGCTTCAACACGATGACCTGGCTGGAGGACGGGGACCATTATCTCCAGGCCAAGGACGGCCGCTTGCACAAGGTCGATGCGGTCTCCGGCCGTTCGGAACCGTTCATCGACACCGACAAGCTCGCCGCCGCGCTGGCCAAGGTGCCGTCGCTCAACCAGCGGAGCGCCGGCGAGATGGCGCGTCGGCCCAACCTGACGATGGATCCGCAATATCAGGGCGCGGTCTGGACCTCCGAGAACGACCTCTACCACGCACGGCTCGACGGCAGCCAGGCCGTCCGGCTCACGACGACACCGCAGAGCGAGGAGGTCCCGACGTTCAGCCCCGACGGCAAGTTCGTCGCGTTCGTCCGCGACGACGACCTTTGGGTCGTCGACGTCGCCACGCAGACCGAGCGGGCCTTGACCCGGGACGGCGAGGGCCGAATCCTCAACGCCAAGGCCAGCTACATCTATTATGAAGAAGTCTTCAACCGAGACCGACGGGCCTACTGGTGGTCGCCGGACTCGCGCCGGATCGCGTTCCTCAAGTTCGACGACCGGCCCGTGCCCGAATTGCCGGTCTTCGATTCGGTCGCCTTCAAGCCCTCGGAGCGCCCGGCCTATCCCCGATCCGGCGAGACCAACCCGACCGTCCGGCTCGGGATCGTCCCGCCCGACGGCGGCGAGCCGACGCTCGTCGAGCTCCCCGACTACCCCGCCGCGAGCATCCTGATCATGCGGGTCTACTTCCGGCCCGACGGCTCGTCGGCGATCGCCTACGTCCAGGATCGGGCCCAGACCTGGCTCGACCTCGTCGAAGTCCCGCTCCCTCCCGGCTCCGGCCCGCCCAAGCGGCTCCATCGCGAGACGACCAAGGCGTGGGTCGAGACCCTCGAATCCCCCTGGTTCCTCAAGGATGGCTCGTTCCTCCTCCTGAGCGAGCGCGGAGGCTGGCGGCATCTCGAACGCTTCGCCAAGGACGGAACTTCTTTGGGGCCGGTCACGAAGGGCGATTGGGCGATCAATTCGGTCCTGCGCGTGGACGAGGAATCCGGCTGGGTCTTCTTCAACGCGCGGAAGGACAACCCGATCGGCCTGGATCTCTACCGGATCAAGCTCGACGGTTCGGAGCTCGGACGGCTGACGTTGCTGGACGGCGGCCATCAGGCGGACGTCTCCCCGAATGGCCGCTGGTTCATCGACCGGGTTTCCAGCCGGACGGCGCCGACCAAGACGTTCCTCCGCTCGGTCGAGGAGGGCGGCCCGATCGCCCGGACGATCGACGCCGCGCCCTCGCGGCCCAAGATCCTGGACGACTACGACTGGCTCCCGCGCCAGGCTCTGCGGATCCCCGCCGCCGACGGGTTCGTCCTGGAGGCGGAATTGGTCGAGCCGCCCGATGTCGACCCGTCCAAGAAATATCCCGTGTACGTCACGACTTACGGCGGCCCGCGCGCCCCGACGATCTCCGACTCGTGGTCGGGCGGCCGGATGTCCGACCAGGCGCTGGCCCGCGAGGGCTTCCTCGTCTTCCGGATCGACCCGCGCTCGGCCAGCGACAAGAGCGCGGCGTCGGCCTGGTCGGCGTACAAACAGCTTGGCGTCTCGGAGTTGAAGGATATTGAGGACGCCGTGCGCTGGCTCCTGAAGGAGAAGCCCCACGCCGACGCCGACCGCGTCGGGATCGAAGGGTCCAGCTACGGAGGCTACGTCGTCTGCTTCGCCCTGACCCACTCCAAGCTCTTCGCGGCCGGGATCGCCCAGGCGCCGGTGACCGACTGGCACGACTATGACTCGATCTACACCGAACGCTACATGGGGACGCCCCAGGACAACCCCGAAGGGTACGACAAGACGTCGGCGGTCAAGGCCGCCCGGAACATCCACGGGAAGCTCTTGCTCATGCACGGCGGTCGGGACCATAACGTCCCGGTCCAGAATACGATGAAGCTCGCCCAGGCGCTCCAGCAAGCCGGCAAGGAGTTCGAGCTGATGATCTATCCGACCGCCGCCCACGGCGGGTTCGGGGCCCACGGCCGGAACCTGGCCCATGACTTCCTCAAGAGGACCCTCGGGGGCCCGAAGCCGAGACCGTCGAGCCACTGACCGGACCTTCGACCGCCGCGTATTCTTCCCGGATTGTCTATCTTCGATTTGCTTTCCCCGGATGCCGTCCTGGGGTATGATGATCGCTAACTTTTCAAGCCTTGGGTCACGAGGCGATTCCAACGCCGGGGGTGCCGAACCGCGCATGGCCGGGGTGGTGGGCTATCTCGATCGTCGCGGGGACGACGCCGACGCCGGGGCCGTTGTGGCCCGGATGTTGGTGGGCCTGACCCGGCATGGCCGCGCGCCGGACTGCTCGGGGGTGGCCGTGATGCGCGGCCCGCGCGGCCTGGAGCCCGGTCGCGACCTGGAACCGGGCGCCTGGCGGATCCGGATCGCCCCGGTCGAGTCGGCGTCGGCCCTGGAACCGTTGCACAAGCTCGGCCAGATCAACTGGACCTTCCCCGAGGGCGAGACGCGGCTCATGGCGTTTCAGCCCCGTTCGGGGATCACGATCGGCGGGGTCGAGCGCGTGCTCAAGGCCCGGCGGGGCGGCCGGGAGGTGATCTCGGCCGGGGCGAGCCTCGACCTGGTCAAGCACGTCGGGCCGCCCGAGGCGCTGGATGCCTCGTATGACGTCTCGACCTGGGGCGGTTGGCTTGGGGTCGGTGCCATCCGGGACGCGATCGAGCGCCGGGTGGAGTTGGGCCAGGCGCCGCCGTTCTGGATCAAGGGGGCGCTGGATTACGCCGTGGTCCACGCCGGCCGGATCACGAACAGCGCCCGATGGCGGGACCGCCTGGAGGCCCGAGGCGCCGAGTTCGGCTCGGATCAGGACGGGGAGGTCCTGGCGCATTACCTCCGCGACCGCCTCGGGCAGGGTCAGAGCCTCCTGAAGGCGCTCCAAGACGCCCTGGAAGACCTGGACGGCGCCTTCACGATTATCGTCGCCGCCCCGGAAGGTTTGGGCGTGGTCCGCGACCCTCGGGGCCTCGTGCCGTTGGTCCAGGCCGACGACGGCCACTTCCTGGCCGTCGCCAGCGAAGAGGCGGCCCTGCGCTTCGCGGTCCCCGGGACCTATCGGGTCTACGAGCCGCCGCCGGGCGTGGCCGTCGTCCACGCGGGCGCGGGAGCCGCCCGATCCAACGCGACCTGACGAACGAGGGATCCGTGTCTACTCCGAGCTCCGGCACGACGAGGCTGATCGGTTGCGGCGACTGGCCGACGCGCCGGATCAACCAGGAGATTCGCGGCGCGCTGGCGGCCGGGGCCTCCCGGCTCCTGCTCAAGGATCCGGGAGGCCGGCATAACCTCGGGGTCGGATTGCCCGAGGGCGTCCTGCTGACCATCGACGGGCCCGCCGGCGCGTTCGCGGCGGGCCTGAACGACGGGGCGGCGGTCCGGGTCCAGGGTTCGGTCGGCTGGTCCGTGGCCGAAGGGATGCGCGACGGCTCGGTGATCGTCGACGGGGACGCGGGCAACGCGGCCGGGGCGAACATGCTGGGCGGGGTCGTCGTGGTCCGGGGCGACGCCTCCACCCGCGCGGGCGCGGGCATGAACGGCGGGGTCCTGATCGTCGCGGGCGACGCCGGCGCCTGGGCGGGCCTGGCGATGCAGCGCGGGATCCTGATCGTCCGAGGGCGGGCCGGCCCCGGGCTGGGCCAGGGCCTGGGCTCGGGGCGGATCTACCTGGGCGGCGAGGCGTCGAGCGTGGCGCCGGGCCTCGTCGAGGATCGGATCGGCCCCGAGGACGACCGTTCGTTGCGCGAGTTGTTGGAACGTTGGGGCGTCAAGACCCCGTCCGGGTTCCGTAAATGGACCGCCGACCCCACCCGGCGAGCCTCGACCTGAAGCGACCTCATCCCCCCATGCGAGACGCCCTCGAAAGCCGGGTCCCCATCCTCGCGCCGCCGGATTCGCTCCTGGGGCAGCTCCAGCGCGGTCGCGGACACGGGGTCCTCCGGGCCCTCCGGCACGACCCGCGCTCGGTCCACGGCTTCCTCCTGGACTGCATCCTCAGCGACCCCCGCTGGGACCGTCGCCGCGAGTCGCGCGACTTCTACTACGCCGCCCTCGCCGAGGCCAACGGCCTGGACCTCACCCCGATCCAGGCCCACTTGCGGCTCTTCGACTCGGTCGACCGCTCGGGCCAGCGGACGTTCCTCGCGCTGCAGACCTTGAGCCACCTCGCGGGCCGCAAGTACGGCGAGGCCCTCCCGATCCTCCGCGAATACCTCGGCTACGGCCGGCGATGGGACCAGGTGGCCGCGGCCCTGGAAGCCCTGGGCGAGACCGGCGCATTGCAGGGCATCCCCGAGGTGATCTGCAAACGGTTCGGCTCGGGGCAAGAACTCCTCAACTCGCTCGTCGAGCCGCCCTTGTGCCGCAGCGGCCTCTGGGCGGATTGGGCCCGGTCCAACCCGGAGTTCGCCCGCCTCCTGGAGCAAACCCGGGCGCTCAACGGCCTCCCACAACCGCGATCGGCCCGCCTGGGCCTGGACGACGCTCCCCCCCTCGCCCTGGTCATCGAGGAGGCCGGGCCCGACGACGAGGACGAGCGGATCGAGCTGGTCATCCAGTTGGCGGTCCCGGCCGACCGGCCGGCGCTCGAAGCCGCGTTCATCCTGCCGAACATCAGCGCCTGGCGGGTCGCCTACCGGGGACTCCGCGCCCTGGGGGTCGAGGAGGTCGCCGAGTCGATCCTGATCGAACGGATCCGGCTCCTGATCGACTCCTCCAAGCCGCCGAGCGAGCACCAGTGGCGGGAGATCGACCGCCTCTGCCGGGAGATCAGCTTGCCGGGCCAGCGCGAGCTGCGACGCCGAGCCTACGGAGAGTGGCTCGGGGACTCCGCCTCGGACGAGGCGCAATCGAAGACGCCGGACGCCGACCGGTTGCTGGCCCAACTCCTGGACGACCACCACCGCTCGCAGTCGGGCGGTCCCGAGTTGGAACGGATCGTGGCGACTTGCGAGACCCTGACCCGGTTCCGGGGCCAGGGCCCGTTCACCCAGTTGGAAACGGTCTTCATCGAGACGGGTTCCTCGCGGGTCCGCCGCCACGCGGCCGAGGCGATCTGGGCGACCTCGCCCCGGACCTTCGCCCAGACCTGGGCCCTGGAATGCCTCTGGGATGCCGAGAAGCTCTCGCGCCTCCTCGGCTGTCGAGCGGTCGCCTTCGAGTCGCCGGGCGCGGTCGAGCGTTTGCACGAGATGGCGACCGACCCCTACGAGAACGAGTACGTCCGCCGAGCCGCCCGGGCGCGCCTGGCCCCGGAAGGTCTGACGCCGGCCCGGCCGAGCGGCCGGCTCGCCGCGGGCGACGTGCGGCCCGTCCGGCCCAAGCCGGCTTCCGTGGCCGCCCCCGGCCCACCGCTCGCCCAGAGGGCCCCGACCGCCGAGGAAGGCTCAAGCCTTGCCGTAGTCCCCAGGCCCCTGGCCGAACCGCCCGCCGCGCGATCCCCCTTGAGCTGGGACGACCTGACCCTCGCCCCGGCCGCGCTTTCTCGGATTGCCCTGGACCCGGCCTGGGAATCCTGCTCCAGTCGCGTCGTCCTGCCCGCCCGCACTCCTCGGGGCCCGCTCAGCCTGGACGTCCCCTTCCTCGTCCTGGCGCAACCGCGTTACGCCCCGGACGCCCGGACGCGCTTCGCGATGGTCGAGGCCGCCCGGCAGGCGGGGGCGATGGTCGTCATCGAGCCGGACGACCTGGATCGGTTGGGCCCGGCGTCCCCGGGGCGCGGGGTCGTCGCGCTGGAGGTCGGGACGTCACGGCCGGGGTCGGGCCTCGACGCCCGCAAGCTCAAGCGAGTCGTCGCGGTGGTCCTGTCCGCGGTCGATCTCGATGCGCCGGCCGGCTACCGACGCCGGGTCGACTGGGCGGGGCCGGACGGCCTGGCCTTGAAGATCGAGGAGCTGCGTCAGGCAAGCCAGGAAGAGGTGGCGGTCTGGGTCCATCTGGTGGCCGGGCGGGTCTTCGAGGATGTCCGACTGGCGGCCCTGGCCGGCGCGGACGGGATCATCGTCGACGCCTCGCGGGCGAGCCGGCTCGGATCGGGCCGAGGCGACGGCCTCCCGACCGGGCTCCCGCCGCTGCCGGCGCTGGTCGAGGCCACGTCGGCGGTCCGATCGGCGGGGCGATCGGACGAGGTCGCCCTGGCGTTGGCCGGCGGACTGCGTCACGCGGACGATTGCCTCAAGGCGTTGGCCCTGGGCGCGGACGTCTGCGGCCTGGGCGAGGAGTGGTGGGATGACATCATCCGGGCACCGGTGGGTCCGGTCCGGTCCTTCGCCGACGGTCTCGCCACATTGGCGGCCCGGATCCGCGACGCCACGCTTGCCGTCGGCAAAAGTCAGGTTCGGAACCTGGACCGGGACGACTTGCGCTGCCTGAGCCTGGAAGCCGCCCTGATCACGGGCGTCCCCCTGGCGGGCAGCTCGGCGATGGGCCCGCTCCGCGGGTGGTTCGGCGAGTCGCGCCCCAATTGACGGGCCGGGCGCGGACCGGTCCGGCGAAAGGAAACGATGCTCGACGCCCTGGTGATCGCCCCCCATCCCGACGACGCCGAGCTCGGCATGGGCGGGACCATCATCCGCCTTGTCAAACACGGTTGGCGGGTCGGGATCCTCGACTTGACCAGCGGCGAGCCCACGCCCCTGGGGTCGCTCGAACGCCGACGTGCCGAGACCCAGGCCGCGAATGTCGCCCTGGGCAACCCCTGGCGATCGAATTTGAACTTGCCCAATCGCAGCCTGGAGCCAACCCTCCTCCATCGACGGGCCCTGGCGGAAGTCTTCCGCCGCGAGCGGCCCCGACTCCTCTTCGCACCCTACTGGGAAGACGCCCACCCCGACCACGGCGCCGCGACCAAGCTCGTCGAGGACGCCCGCTTCTGGTCAAAGCTCTCCCGATCCGACCTGGCGGGCGAGCCGTTCCATCCGTCACGGATCCTCTACTACTTCAGCGTCCACCTGCGGATCGTCGAACCGGCGACGTTCGTCCTGGACGTCAGCGACGAGATGCCGGCGAAGCTCGAATCGCTGGCCTGCTATCGCTCGCAGTTGGCGGACAACCAACCGCCGGGCCGGCCCGGGGTGATTGACGCGGTCCGCGATCGGAATCGGTATTGGGGCCACCTGATCGGCACGCTCTACGGCGAGCCATTCGCGACCCGGGAGCCCCTGGGCCTCGGCCGCCTCGACGCCCTCATCGACGCCCCTCGACGCGATGCGCCCGCCTGATCGCCTGGGCCTCCCCGGTCATTTCGACCCTGCCGAGACCGGGCGGAACTCTACCCATCGCGTATGCACGCCCCGACCCGTCGGGATCTCCCAATCCGACGACTCGTCCTTCGACGACCCGAACCGATGCGAGGCCCGGTGTCCGCCGGCATCGTCCGTCCAGTCGAAGGTCACCTCGGTGGCGTCCGACTCGGCGACCCGGAAGACCAGGTAGGCCTCACAGCGCGCGTACGCCTTGCCGCCGTCGTTGCGGAACCGGAGCCGGACCGGGGCGGTCGGTCCGTCGTCCAGTTCGGCCGAGCCCCAACACAGGCTCTGCGACCAGTAATCTCCCGGCTGCTGGCCCAGGCGCGGGATCGTCCAATCCTTGACCACCGGGCGCCAGGTCGCCCCGACGTCGGTCGAAGACTCGATCCGGTAACGCACGGCGGGATCCGGCGGATTGCCGGAGAGGATGTGGGCCGCCGCGTGGACGGCGACCGCCGGCTCCCCCCTCGGCGAAGCCAGTTCCATCGTCACTTCCGGCGTGCCGAAATCGCCCGCCACGACCCGGGCCCGGGCCAGGCCGAAGTCCGGGCCAGCCGATGCCACCGCCCGCCCGGACTCGTGGAAGCTCACCCGGCTGCCGCCGTCCTTCAATTGCGGCAGGATCGAGGCGTTCGCCTGGCAGGTCGTGACCATCACCAGGCCGGACCGCGCCAGCTCCGATGCGCCCTTTCCAGCACAGTGGGATCCGAAGCTTGGAATTCACGTGACTTGAAGTCGCG
>JADMIO011560663.1_pt1 | contig 61720 bp, 58 predicted proteins | sample 8958161 | NCBI WGS metagenome assembly JADMIO01 (sample SAMN16585339, study PRJNA669376) | soil metagenome | isolation source: Crop rotation soil | place: USA: Cullars Rotation, Alabama | collected 2011
GCCGCGACTTCAAGTCACGTGAATTCCAAGCTTCGGATCCCACTGTGCTGGAAAGAACTCGGCGGTGCCGAAGGTGGTCGCCTCGCTGCGCGACAAGGGCGCGTTCGAGATCCGCCACCAGGCCGGCGAGAAGATGCTCGACGAAGCGCGCCAGGCCTACGCCGACGCGGGGGTCGCCGCCGACATCCGCCCCTTCATCACCGACATGGCGGAAAGCTATGGCTGGGCGGACCTGGTGATCGGCCGCGCCGGCGCGCTCACCATCGCCGAGCTGTGCGCGGCGGGCGTGGGCAGCGTGCTGGTGCCTTTCCCGGGCGCGGTCGACGACCACCAGGCCAGCAACGCCGAATGGCTGCGCTCGCGCGGTGGTGGCGTGTGGCTGCGCCAGGACGACAAGCTGGAGGAAGGCCTGCGCCAGAAGCTGTCCTCGCTGCTCGGCGATCGCGCGCAACTGCTGGAGCTGGCGCAGCTCGCGCGCGCCGCCGCCTACCCGAATGCGGCCGAACGCGTCGCGGAAATTGCATTGCAGGAGGCCCGCGCATGAGCAACCGCCGTCGCTTGATGGGTAGCGGCGACCTGGCCCGCGCCTTCCCGCGCGTGCACTTCATCGGCATCGGCGGCGCCGGCATGAGCGGCATCGCCGAGGTGCTGTGCACGCTCGGCTACCAGGTCAGCGGCTCGGACCAGAACGAATCCGCGGTGACCCGGCGCCTGACGGCCGCGGGCGCCACCGTGTTCAAGGGCCACGAGGCGAAGAACGTCGCCGGCGCCGACTGCATCGTCGTGTCCAGCGCGATCAAGGCCGACAACCCCGAACTCATGGCCGCGCGCGCCAACCGCATCCCGGTGGTGCCGCGCGCGGAGATGCTGAATGAGCTGATGCGCTTCAAGCGCGGCATCGCCATCGCCGGCACGCACGGCAAGACCACCACGACCTCGCTGGTGGCGAGCGTGCTGTCCGAAGGCGGGCTCGACCCGACCTTCGTGATCGGCGGCCAGCTGCTGTCGGCCGGCGCGAACGCCAAGCTCGGTTGGGGCCAGTGGCTCGTCGCCGAGGCCGACGAGAGCGATGGCAGCTTCCTGCGCCTGTCGCCGCTGATCGCGGTGGTGACGAACATCGATGCCGACCACCTGGAGAATTACGGTGGCGACTTCGAGCGCGTGAAGGCGGCCTTCGACGAGTTCCTGCACCAGCTGCCCTTCTACGGACTGGCGGTGCTGTGCGTCGAGGACCCGGAGGTGGCGAAGCTGGCCGAGAACGTGACGCGCCACATGATGCGCTACGGCTTCGGCGAGGATACCGACGTGCGCGCCACCGACGTGCGCCAGGATGGCGGCGCGATGCGCTTCACCCTGCACCTGCCGCAGGGCCGGCCGCAGGAAGTGCGCCTGAACCTGCCGGGCATGCACAACGTGCTCAACTCGCTGGCCGCGGCCGCGATCGGCTGGCAGCTGGGCGTGCCGGCCGAGCAGATCGCGCACGCGCTGGACAATTTCCAGGGCATCGGCCGCCGCTTCAACCTCAAGGGCGAGATCGACTTCGGGCGCGGCAAGGCGCTGGTGGTCGACGACTACGGCCACCACCCGCGCGAACTCGAGGCCGTGTTCGCCGCCGCGCGCGGCGGCTGGCCGGACAAGCGCCTGGTGGTCGCCTTCCAGCCGCATCGCTACAGCCGCACGCGAGATCTGTTTGACGATTTCGCCGCCGTGCTTTCGACCGCCGACGCGGTCGTGCTCGCCGATGTCTACGCGGCCGGCGAAGCGCCGGTGGTCGGCGCCGATTCGCGCTCGCTGGCGCGCGCGATCCGTTCGCGCGGTCGCATCGAGCCGGTGGTCGGCGGTCCGGCGAAGGAACTGGCGGGCGTGCTCGCCGACGTGCTGCAGGACGGCGACCTGTTGCTGGTGATGGGAGCCGGCGATATCGGCCAGCTCTCCACCGAGCTGGCCACGAATGGATTCGGCGGGGTGAACAAATGAACCGTGTGAAGGACGCGCGCGACTTCGGCCGCGTCGCCGTGCTGATGGGCGGCGCCAGCGCCGAACGCGAAGTTTCGCTCAACTCCGGCAGCAACGTGCTGGCCGCTCTGGTCGCGCGCGGCGTGGACGCGCACGCGGTCGATGGCATTCCCGCATTGATCGACACGCTGTCGAAGTACGACCGCGTCTTCAACATCCTGCACGGCAACAAGGGCGGCGGCGAAGACGGCGTGCTGCAGGGACTGCTCGAGGCGCATGGCGTGCCCTGCACCGGTTCGGGCGTGCTCGGCACCGCGCTGGCCATGGACAAGATCCGCAGCAAGCAGGTGTGGCTCGCGCTGGGCCTGCCGACGCCGCGCTACAAGCGGCTCGCCCCCGGCAGCGACGTGCACGCCGCGGCGCGCGAACTCGGCCTGCCGGTGATCGTGAAGCCGTCCAGCGAAGGTTCGAGCGTGGGCGTCAGCCGCGTGTTCGACGACGCCGGCCTCGACGACGCGGTCGCGCTCGCCGCGCGCTATCCCGGCGAGCTGCTGATGGAACAGCTGATCGTCGGCCAGGAACTCACCGTGGGCATCCTGGGTGATACGGCGCTGCCGAGCATCCGCATCGTGCCCGCCGGCGAGTGGTACGACTACGAAGCCAAGTACGTCAGCGACGACACGCAGTACCTGTGCCCGGGCCTGGAAGGCAAGGACGAGGACGAGATCCGTCGCCTGTCCTACGAGGCCTTCAAGGCGATCGGCTGCAGCGGCTGGAGCCGCGTCGACGTCATGCGCGACAAGGCCGGCGGCCTGTGGCTGCTGGAAGTGAATACCGCCCCGGGCATGACCAGCCATTCGCTGGTGCCCAAGGCCGCGAAACAGGTCGGCATCGATTTCGAAGAGCTGTGCTGGCGAATCCTGGAAACGAGCTTTCCGGAGGTGCGCAAGGAATGAACGCGCTGCTGCGCATCCTGGCGTGGACGCTGGCGATCGGCCTGGTCGTGGCGCCGGTCGTGGCCGTGCTCAACGGCTGGATCGGCGGCTCGCGCTGGCCGATGCGCCACCTGGTCGTGCACGGCGAGTTCCGCCAGGTCAGCGACCTGCGCGTGCGCAACGTGGTGCTGCCGCGCGTGCAGCACGGCTTCTTCGCCGTCGACCTGGATGCGCTGCGCCGGGAAATCGGCGCCTTGCCCTGGGTCAGGAGCGTGGAAGTACGCAAGCGCTGGCCCGATCGCCTCGAGGTCAGCATCGTCGAGTACCGCCCGCTGGCGCGCTGGGGCGCGGCACGCATGCTCGCGGAGAACGGCGAGCTGTTTCCCGCGCCGAAGGGCGTGGGCCAGCGCCTGCCGCTGTTCGAAGGCCCCGATGCGCGCGCGCGGGACATGATCGAGTTCCACGCGCAGGCGCGCCCGCTCTTCCTCGGCAGCGGCCTGCAGGTCAGCGAAGTGCACCTGTCGGCGCGCGGCAGCTGGAGCCTGCTGCTCTCCGACGGCACCGACGTCGAGGTCGGCCGCAACGACATGACGCACCGGCTGCAGCGCTTCTCGCACCTGCTTCCGCGCCTGGCCGCGAGCGATCCGCGCCGCCTCGCGCGCGCGGATCTTCGCTACACCAACGGTTTCGCACTGGTCTGGGGCCCGGCCCCGGTCGCACCACAAGCAACGCAGGGAACACATGAATCGCAAGGGTGACAAGGCGCTCATCGTCGGCCTCGACATCGGCACCTCCAAGGTGACGGCGCTGGTTGGCGAATATTCGCCCGGCCAGGAAATCGAGGTCATCGGCATCGGCTCGCACGAGTCGCGCGGCATGAAACGCGGCGTGGTCGTGGACATCGAGTCGACCGTGCAATCGATCCAGCGCGCGATCGAGGAAGCCGAGCTGATGGCCGGCTGCGAGATCCGGAGCGTGTATGCAAGCGTCTCCGGTTCCCACACCCTGTGCCGAAACTCGCCCGGCATCGTGCCGGTGGCCGGCGGCGAGGTGACCTACGCCGACCTCGACCGCGTGCTCGAAGCGGCGAAGGCCGTGGCGGTGCCCGCCGACCAGCGCATCCTGCATGCGATCGCGCAGGAATACATCGTCGACAACTCGCAGGAAGGCATCCGCAACCCCGTGGGCATGTCCGCGGTGCGCCTGGAAGTGCGTGCGCACCTGGTGACCTGCGCGGTGAGTGCCGCGCAGAACATCCAGAAGTGCGTGCAGCGCTGCGGCCTGCAGGTCGACGACCTGATCCTGAGCTCGGTGGCTTCCAGCACCGCCGTGCTCACCGCCGACGAGCGCGAACTCGGCGTGGTGCTGGTCGACATCGGCGCCGGCACCACCGACATCGCGGTGTTCGTGCAGGGCGCGATCCGTCATACGGCGTCGTTGCCGATCGCCGGCGACCAGGTGACGAACGACATCGCGCACCTGCTGCGCACGCCCACGCCGGAGGCCGAGCAGATCAAGGTGCGCTACGCCTGCGCGCTGGCGCAGCTGGCCACGGCGGAGGAATCCATCCAGGTACCGAGCGTCGGCGACCGTCCGCCGCGCCGGCTGGCGCGACAGGCCCTCGCGGAGGCGGTGCAGAACCGCTACGAGGAAATCTTCGAGATGGTGCAGGCGGAACTGCGCCGCTCCGGCTTCGAGGAACTGGTGCGCGCCGGCATGGTGCTCACCGGCGGTTCCTCGCGCATGGAAGGCGTGGTCGAACTGGCCGAGGAAATGCTGCACATGCCGGTGCGCGTGGGCATCCCGCAGCACGTGTCGGGACTGGGCGAAGTGGTGGGCAACCCGGTGCATGCCACCGGCGTGGGCCTGCTGCTGTGGGGCAGCCAGCTCGAGCACCCGCACCGGCCGCGCATCAATACCGGCAAGGCCGGGACGCTCTTCGGCAAGTTGAGCAAATGGTACCGAGGCGAATTCTGAGAGTGAAAAGCATCGCGGCCAGGGGCCGCTCCCACAAATAAGCGATCAATAAGAAAACCCCGATTACGAACATCATCAGAGGACACGGACATGGCACATTTCGAACTGGTTGAACGGCTGGCACCCAATGCCGTCATCAAGGTCATCGGCGTAGGCGGTGGTGGCGGCAATGCCGTCGCGCACATGGTCAACGCCGGCGTCGACGGCGTCGATTTCATCACCGCGAACACCGACTCGCAGGCGATCAAGCAGTCCGGCGCGAAGGCGCAGCTGCAGCTCGGCGCGAACGTCACCAAGGGCCTGGGCGCGGGCGCGAATCCGGAAGTCGGCCGCCAGGCCGCGCTCGAGGACCGCGAGCGCATCCTGGAGGCGCTCGACGGCGCCGACATGGTCTTCATCACCGCCGGCATGGGCGGCGGCACCGGCACGGGCGCGGCGCCCGTGGTCGCGCAGCTCGCCAAGGAGCGCGGCATCCTCACCGTCGCCGTCGTCACCAAGCCCTTCCCCTTCGAAGGCCGTCGCCGCATGCAGGTGGCGCTGAAGGGCATCGAGGAACTGGCCAACCACTGCGACTCGCTGATCACCATCCCGAACGAGAAGCTGATCACCGTGCTCGGCCGCGACGCGACGATGATGCAGGCCTTCCGCGCCGCCAACGACGTGCTGCTCGGCGCCGTGCAGGGCATCGCCGACCTCATCGTCCGCCCGGGCCTGATCAACGTCGACTTCGCCGACGTGCGCACCGTCATGTCCGAGATGGGCCTGGCGATGATGGGCAGCGGCACCGCCCGCGGCGACGACCGCGCGCAGGCCGCGGCGGAAGCGGCGATCAGCAACCCGCTGCTCGACGAGGTCAACCTCGCCGGTGCCAACGGCGTGCTGGTCAACATCACCGCCGGGCCGGACTTCACCATGCGCGAGTTCGACGAAGTCGGCCGCATCGTCGAGGAGTTCGCTTCGGAAGACGCCACCGTCGTGGTCGGCACCGTGCTCGATCCGGAAATGGCCGACGAAGTGCGCGTCACCGTCGTCGCCACCGGCCTGGGCCGCGCTTCGGCGCGCATGCCGGTGCGTGGCGGCGAGCGCAACGAGGGCTACCGCGAACCGCTGCGTGCGCCGGTCAAGCTGGTGCGCAACGCGACCACCGGCCTGGCCGACTTCGACGCGATGGCGGCTTCACATCAACATGTCGCCAATACGCCCACGCTGGGCCAGCCTTCCGCGGGCAGCAACCCGGGCCTGCGCCACTCCGGTCGCGCCGACGGCGGCGGGGCTTCGCAGACCGCCCTGGCCGACCTGCCTTCCGACCACAGCTACCTGGACATCCCGGCCTTCCTGCGCAGGCAGGCCGACTGAGTCACGAAATGCATTCGTGCCCCTCGATGAGCTTGCCCGCCGGAAGGATCCGGCGGGCATTTTTTCACCGGCCATGAACTATCGGGTTGGCAAGATGTCAGTTTCGGGTGCCGCGGACAGGACCTTTGGCAGTCCTTGGGCCAATGGCAGGCATGCTACCCTTGTGTTAAAATTTCGTGTCCTCCCTCCCGGGGATCGTGACTGATGATTCGACAGCGCACGTTGAAAAACGTCATCCGCGCCACCGGCGTCGGACTGCACAGCGGTGAAAAGGTCTACATGACGCTGCGTCCGGCTGCCCCGGATACCGGCATCGTGTTCCGCCGCACCGACTTTTCGCGCCCCGTCGAAATCCGCGCCGATGCCACGCTCGTCGGCGACACCAGCCTGTGCACCGCGCTCGTCAAGAACGAAGTGCGCGTGATGACCATCGAACACCTGCTTTCCGCGATGGCGGGCCTGGGCATCGACAATGCCTACGTCGACCTGTCGACCGCGGAAGTGCCGATCATGGACGGCTCCGCCGGGCCTTTTGTATTCCTGCTCCAGTCCGCGGGCATCGAAGAGCAGAACAAGGCGAAGAAGTTCATCCGCATCAAGTCCACGATCAAGGTCGAGGACGGCGACAAGTGGGCCCGTTTCGAGCCTTTCGAAGGCTTCAAGGTGGGCTTCACCATCGACTTCAACCACCCGATGTTCCAGAAGTCGGTGTCCAGCGCGGAAATCGATTTCTCCACGACCTCCTTCGTCAAGGAAGTCAGCCGCGCGCGCACCTTCGGCTTCATGAAGGACATCGAGTACCTGCGCGAGCGCAACCTGGCGCTGGGCGGTTCGATGGACAACGCCATCGTGCTCGACGACTACCGCGTGCTCAACGAGGACGGCCTGCGTTACGAGGACGAGTTCGTCAAGCACAAGATCCTCGACGCGATCGGCGACCTGTACCTGCTCGGCCACCCGCTGATCGGCGCCTTCTACGGCTACAAGTCCGGCCACGCGCTCAACAACAAGCTGGCCCGCGCGCTGCTGGCCGAGCCCGAGGCCTGGGAAATCGCGACCTTCGAAGACGAAGAGGCCGCCTCCGCCTCGCCTTTGACGTTGGGCGGACCCGTCGCCGCGGCTCCGTAGCCGCTCGCCGGAACTTCCGCGTCGCGGCTGCCCCTTTCGGCATTAGTGTTTGCGCGCGCGGGAGAAGCCACGCGCGCGCAAACACTAATGCCTGCGGGGGTCCGCACACCTACTTCCCTCCGTAGCGAGCGTCTACGGAGCAGCGGCCACAGCCCCGCCGCGCCAGCCGGGCTTCACCCCACATGGAAAAGCGGTTTGCGCGTGCGGCGACGGAGCGCGCCCCCGATGCGGACCCCCGCAGGCGCCCCTGTCTGGGGGCCCGTGCTTCTCCCGGGCCCCCAGACAGGGGCGCCGAAAGGGGCAGCCGCAACGCGGAAGTGGTCCGGACGGCCCCCACGGACCCCCAAAAACAACGAAACGCGCAAAGTTTGGGAAAGCGGACAGGTGGGATTCGGGTTGATTAACCGTGACTTAACCCTTGGCCCGTAAGGCGCGGGTTAAAGTCGCCCCCTCATAAGGTTTCAAGGCACGGACGCCAGCTTCAACAATTGAGCCCGGAGGTCAGGGTCTTCTACTGACCGGGCGGCCGCCCGCAACGATTCGCGGACGGCTTCAGAAAGGGGTTTGCCGATGGTATCCGGGGAGATCTGGGCTACCGGCGGCACCACTTTGACGACCAGTGCGCGAGCCGGATGACCGGCTGCGGCGGCCGCGTCCAGCAGGACATCGGCCAGCACCCGCAGCTTGGACTTCCAGACCGGGGCGCTGACCAGGAACACAAGCCGTTCCCCATCGACGTTGGCCAATCGCGAATTCGCGGCCACGACGACGGGGAGCTTCTGGCGAAGCAGGTGGTCCAGCCGGTCCAGTTCACGGGCCCGACGGAACATCGGCCCAAGCCCAGCCTCCGCGGCCTGCAAGGCCTGCGGTGGGGTGGCGGGGGCGCCAGGCTGCTGAGAGAGAGTGCGACGAACCATGATGAACATCATCATCGTATCCAAATTCCTGAAGGCACCGAAGAAAGTTTCCTTCGGTAACCCGAAAGTGGCTGCCGCGGTCGCTGGCGTGCTGCTCGCCGGTGCCGCCGCCGCCTTCGGTGCCGGTTACGCGCTCCGGGCCTCCGACGCCGTCGCCAACGCGCAGGCCGCGCGCATGCAGGCCGACCTGGCCGCGCAGCGCGCGCAGCTCAAGGCCGAGCGCGAAGCTGCCCAGCGCGAGATCAATGCCGTGGCCGCCCGCGTAGGCGAGCTGCAGGCCCAGGCCAACCGCCTGAACGCCCTCGGCGAGCGCCTGACCCGCGACGGCAAGCTTTCCGACGGCGAGTTCGACTTCGAGCACCAGCCCGGCATGGGCGGCGACGAAGCCTCCGAGGACATCCCGGCGGCCGACCTCAAGAAGAACCTCGACGAACTGCAGAAGAAGTTCGACAGCTCGGGCAAGCAGCTCGGCGTGCTCGAGTCGATGCTGTACAACCAGCAGCTGCAGCTGTCCGCGATCCCGAACGGCCGTCCCTCGCAGGGCTACATCACCTCGGGCTTCGGCACCCGCGCCGATCCCTTCACCGGCGGCCGCGCGCACCACCTGGGCCTCGATTTTTCCGCCCACATCGGCGATCCCGTGCTGGCCGCTGCCGGTGGCGTGGTCAGCTTCGCGGGCGTCAAGAACGGCTACGGCAACGTGGTCGAGGTCGACCACGGCAACGGCTACAGCACGCTCTACGGCCACAATTCCCGCCTGGTCGTGCGCGTCGGCGACATCGTCCGCGCCGGCCAGCAGCTCGCCAAGGCCGGTTCCACCGGTCGTTCCACGGGCCCGCACGTGCACTTCGAAGTCCACGTCAACGGCCGCCCGGTCAATCCGCGTCCCTTCCTCGACGGACTCGACAAGGCCAGCCTCGCCAAGGCCGGCGCCTGAACCCGGCGCTCGCCCGGCTGGACCCGAACGCCCCCTCGCGGGGCGTCTTCTTTTCCGGCGCCCTTAGCGGTTGATATCGCGCGGACCCGCCCCACGTTAAAATGACCGGCTCCGCCGATCCCGCCAGGGACGGACGGCTTTTCCCTTTTTCCGCGCGTCGCCACGGACCACGATTACATGCTCAACAGCTTGCTTACCCGCATCTTCGGCAGCCGCAACGAACGCCTCCTGCGCCAGTTCCAGAAGAACGTCGCCAGGATCAACGCGCTGGAGCCGGAGCTGGAACGGCTCAACGACCGGGCACTGCAGGCCAAGACCGCCGAGTTCCGCGAGCGCATCGCGCGCGGTGCCACGCTCGACGAACTGCTGCCCGAAGCCTTCGCGGTGTGCCGCGAGGCGAGCAAGCGCGTGCTCGGCATGCGCCACTACGACGTGCAGATGATCGGCGGCATGGTGCTGCATTCGGGCCGCATCTCGGAAATGCGCACGGGTGAAGGCAAGACCCTGGTGGCGACGCTGCCGGTGTACCTCAACGCGCTGTCCGGCAAGGGCGTGCACGTGGTCACCGTGAACGACTACCTGGCCAAGCGCGACTCGGCCTGGATGGGCAAGTTGTACAACTTCCTGGGCATGAGCGTGGGCGTGGTCTTCCCGGGCATGCCGCACGCCGACAAGAAGGGCGCCTACGGCGCCGACATCACCTACGGCACCAACAACGAATACGGCTTCGACTACCTGCGCGACAACATGGCCACCTCGAAGGAGGAACGCCACCAGCGCGGGCTCAACTACGCGATCGTCGACGAAGTCGACTCGATCCTGATCGACGAGGCGCGCACGCCGCTGATCATCTCCGGCCCGGCCGACGAATCGCCCGAGCTGTACGTGAAGGTCAACAAGATCATTCCGCGCCTGTCCCGCCAGGAAAAGGAAGACGGCGAGGACGGCGACTACTGGGTCGACGAGAAGGGCAAGCAGGTGCACCTGACCGAGCGCGGCATGGAGCACGCCGAGCAGTTGCTGCGCACCGACGGCATCATTGCGCAGGACGATGGCCTGTACTCGGCGAACAACCTCGCGGTCGTGCACCACCTCAACGCCGGCCTGCGCGCGCACGCGCTGTACCAGCGCGACGTCGACTACATCATCCGCGACGGCGAAGTGATCATCGTCGACGAATTCACCGGCCGCACGCTGCCGGGCCGCCGCTGGTCCGATGGCCTGCACCAGGCCGTCGAGGCGAAGGAAGGCGTGCCGATCCAGCGCGAGAACCAGACGCTCGCCTCGATCACCTTCCAGAACTACTTCCGCATGTACGCCAAGCTGTCCGGCATGACCGGCACGGCGGACACCGAGGCCTATGAATTCCAGACCATCTATGGCCTGGAAGTGGTGGTGATCCCCACGCACCGCCCGATGGTCCGCAAGGACAGCCCCGACCTGGTCTTCCTCGGCAAGGACGCGAAGTTCAATGCGGTGGTCCAGGACATCAAGGACTGCTACGAGCGCGGCCAGCCGGCGCTGGTCGGCACCACCTCGATCGAGACCTCGCAGATGCTGTCCGAGCAGTTGCAGGCCGAGGGCGTGCCGCACGAGGTGCTCAACGCCAAGCAGCACGAGCGCGAGGCGCACATCGTCGCCAACGCCGGCCGCCCGAAGGCGATCACCATCGCCACCAACATGGCCGGCCGCGGCACGGACATCGTGCTTGGCGGCTCGCTCGAAGCCGAATTGCACGCGATGGGCGAGGACGCCACCGACCTCGACAAGGCGCGCGTGAAGGCCGAGTGGCAGAAGCGCCACGACGAAGTGCTGGCCCTGGGCGGCCTGCACATCATCGGCACCGAACGCCACGAGTCGCGCCGCATCGACAACCAGCTGCGTGGTCGCTCCGGCCGCCAGGGCGATGCCGGTTCCTCGCGCTTCTACCTGTCGCTGGAAGACAACCTGATGCGCATCTTCGCCGCCGACTGGGTGAAGAACGCGATGCGGCGCATGGGCATGAAGGACGACGAGGTGATCGAGTCCGGCATGGTCAGCAAGCAGATCCAGAACGCGCAGCGCAAGGTCGAGGCGCACAACTTCGACATCCGCAAGAACCTGCTCGACTTCGACGACGTCGCCAACGACCAGCGCAAGGTGGTTTACCAGCAGCGCAACGAGCTGCTCGAGTCCGACTCGGTGAACGAGGCCGTGGTGGCGATCCGCGAAGACGTGTTCTCCGAACTGGTGCGCCGCTACGTGCCGGAGAACTCGATCGACTCGCAGTGGGACATCGAGGGCCTGGAGTCGACCGTGCTCGGCGAGTACGGCATCCGCCTGGGCCTGGCCGAACTGATCGAGTCGCGCAACCACGAGATCGAGGACGTCGAGCTGGTGCAGTACGTGCTCGATTCGGCCGCGCGTTTCTTCGAGCAGAAGGAAGCCGAGATCGGCCCCGACGTCATGCGCCAGCTCGAGAAGCACTTCATGCTGCACGTGCTCGACCAGGGCTGGAAGGAACACCTGGCGCGCATGGACTACCTGCGCCAGGGCATCCACCTGCGTGGCTATGCGCAGAAGCAGCCCAAGCAGGAATACAAGCGCGAGAGCTTCGAGCTGTTCAGCGAGCTGCTCGACAAGGTCAAGCGCGACGTCACCTCGGTGCTCGCGCGCTTCCGCCTGCGCAGCGAGGAAGAGGTGCAGCAGCTCGAGGAAGAGGATCGCCGCCGGCAGCAGGCGCAGGCCACCCGCATGCAGTTCCAGCATGCCGACGCCGGCGGCTACGGCACCGACGAAGAGGCCGAGCAGGCGCAGGCGCTGGCGATGGCCGGCCAGGGCGTGCTCGCCCCGGGCCGCGCCGCACCCAAGATCGGCCGCAACGATCCTTGCCCCTGCGGTTCGGGCAAGAAGTACAAGCAGTGCCACGGGCAACTCACCTAGGCGCCTGATCGTCGCTTCCATGGATCCGGACGCGACTGCGCGCCCAGGCAAGCTGGTCCACGTCGTCGCCGGCGTGATGCTCGACGCGCGCGGGCGCGTGCTGCTGGCGCGGCGCACCGAAGGCCGCGACCTGGCCGGCCTGTGGGAATTCCCGGGCGGCAAGGTCGATCCGGGCGAGACGCCGCTGCAGGCGCTGGCACGCGAGCTCGAGGAAGAGCTCGGCATCCACGTGCAGGACGCCGAATCGCTGATCGCGGTGCCGCAGCAGTACCGCGACAAGCGCATCCTGCTCGACGTCTATCGCGTCCGCTACGCCGGCAAGCCGCACGACCGCGAGCAACAGGCGCTGGCCTGGTCACCGCCGGAAAGACTCAGCACCTATCCGATGCCGCCGGCCGATCGCCCGGTCGTGTCGGCGCTCACGCAGCCTTCCCTCTACCTGGTGACGCCCGATTGCAAGGGCGACACGCGCAGCTTCCTCCTGGGCATCTCGCGCGCGCTCGAAGCCGGCGTCATGCGCCTGCAGCTGCGCGTGCGCTCGCTGCAGGGCGCGCAACTGGAAGCGCTGGCGCTGGCGGTGAAGCAGCGCTGCGATCCGGTCGGTGCGGAGTTGCTGGTCAACGGCGACGTCGGCTTGGCCGCGCGCATCGGCTGCGGCGTGCACCTGCGTGCGCCACAACTCATGGCGCTTTCCGCGCGCCCGCTGCCGGAGTCGCTGCCGGTGGCCGCCAGCTGCCACGACGCGATCGAACTGCAGCAGGCGCAGGAGCTTGGCCTGGACTTCGCCGTGCTCGGGCCGGTGTCGCGTACCCCGGGCCATGCCGCGCCGATCGGCTGGCGCGCTTTCGCGGAGTTGCGCGAGGCGGTGTCGCTGCCGATCTACGGGCTCGGCGGCCTGGGCCGCGACGACCTCGCGCTCGCGCGCGGGCATGGCGCGCAGGGCATCGCCGCAATCCGCGGACTATGGCCCATCTAGCGGCGCGGCGCCGTCCGCGCCGGCGTGCTTGTGCTATTGCGGCGCGATCTGCCTCGCCGAAACCGCAGCCAGTTCGACGAAGCGTTTGTGCAGGCGCCGAACCGGCGCTTCGAGTTCCGCCAGTCCCGCATCGTTGACGATCACGTCGGTCGCGAGCGCCAGCCGTTGTGCGCGCGTGGCCTGTGCGCCGATCATCCGTTCCGCCAGCGACGCATCGATGCCGTCGCGCGCCATCAGCCGCCGTCGCTGCACATCCGGCGGCGCATCCACCACCAGCACGCGCTGCAGGTACGGCCAGGCCTGCGCAGTCGGCACGCCGGCTTCGGCCAGCAGGGGGATCGCGGCGATCGCGTATTCGCTCGTCGCCGAGCGGCATTGCGCCTCGAGTCCGGCGCGGATGCGCGGATGCGTGATCGCCTCGAGGCCGGCGCGCGCCTGCGCGTCGCTGAAGACCAGCGCGCGCAGGGCCGCGCGATCGAGGCGTCCTTCGGCATCCAGTACGCCCGCGCCGAAGCGCAGGACGATCTCCGCGAGCGCCGCTTCGCCCGGCGCCACGATCGCATGCGCGATCGCGTCCGCGTCGGCGACGAACACGCCCAGCGAGGAGAACAGCGCGGTGACCGCCGACTTGCCCGAGGCGATGCCGCCGGTGACGGCGACGACGAACGCGGCCATGTTCAGGCCGCCGTCGAGGACAGCCGCGTGACGAGCGCAAGCAGGTCGGGCTGGAAGAAGAACTGCAGCCAGCCGGCGATCGCGAGGTAGGGGCCAAACGGAATCTGCGTGGAGCTGTCCTTGCCGCGCAGCAACAGCCAGCCACCGCCGACGATGGCGCCCACCAGGGAAGAGAGCAGGATCATGCCGAGCAGCGAGCCGACGCCGCACCAGGCGCCGAGCGCGGCCAGCAGCTTGAAGTCGCCCGGCGCCATGCCTTCGATGCCGCGGATCAGCTTGAACAGCCGGGCCACGCAATACAGCGACAGATAGCCTGCGACGGCACCAAAAAGCGCCGAGATCGGATCGGGCCAGAACAGCGCCGGGTCGGACAGCGAGGCGTTGCCGACCAGCGCCTGTATCGGTTCGGAGAACAGGCCGAGCAGGCTCGCCAGCAAGCCGATCCACAGCAGCGGGCCGGTGAGGTTGTCGGGCAGGTAGGTGGTGCGCAGGTCGATGCCGGCGAGCACGATCAGCGAGGCGGTGAAGTAGATCGCGAGCAGGCACTCGATGTAGCCGCGGAACTTCCATGCACAGGCGGCGAAGAGGATCGCGGTCAGCGCCTCGACCAGCGGGTACTGCCAGCTGATCGGCGCCTTGCAGCTGCGGCAACGGCCGCGCAGCACCAGGAAACTGAGCAGCGGGATGTTCTCGAACCAGCTCAGCTTGTGCGCGCAATGCGGGCAGTGCGAGCGCTCGATGGCCAGGCCCGGCGGCGCGGGCTCGTAGGCGGGCGCGAGCCCGAGGACTTCACGCGCTTCCTGCCGCCACTCCCATTCCAGGCGGGGCGGCAGGCGCAGGATCACCACGTTGAGGAAGCTGCCGAAGAGCAGGCCGAACAGACCGGCGACGACAGCCGCCGACGCCGGGTCGGCCCACAGGGTTTCGATCATCCGGTCAGATGGTCGCGGCGAGCTTGAAGATCGGCAGGTACATCGCGATGACCATGCCGCCGACCATCGTACCGATGATCACCATGATCAACGGTTCGAGCAGGCTGGCCAGCGCGTCGACCGCGTTGTTGACCTCGTTCTCGTAGTAGTCGGCGACCTTGAACAGCATCGTGTCCAGCGCACCGGCTTCTTCGCCGATGGCGGTCATCTGCACGACCATGTGCGGGAACAGGTTCACCTGGGTCATCGACATGTTCAGCTGGTAGCCGACCGACACGTCGTCGCGGATGCGCTTGATCGCCTCGTTGTAGACGATGCTGCCGGTGGCGCCCGAGCAGATGTCCAGCGCCTCGACCAGCGGCACGCCGGCCTTGAAGGTCAGCGCGAGGGTGCGCGCGAAGCGGGCGATGGCCGACTGGTGCAGGATGTTGCCGATGACCGGCAGGCGCAGCATCGAGCGGTCGACGAACTCGCGCATCTTCTGCGAGCGCTTGAGGATGGACAGGTAGCCGACCACGATGCCGATGGAGACGATCAGCATCGCCCACCAGTACGAGATCATGAACCGGGAGGCGTGCACGTACATCATGGTGAAGGCGGGCAGCTCGGCGCCGAAGTTGGCGAACACCGATTCGAACTGCGGGATCACGAAGATCAGCAGGATCGAGGACACCAGCACCGCGATCGCGAGGATGCCGGCCGGGTAGAACATCGCCTTGCGGATCTTGCCCTTCAGGGCCTCGATGCGTTCCTTGTAGGTGGCCAGGGTGTCGAGCACCGAGTCGAGCACGCCGGCGCCTTCGCCGGCCTTGACGAGGTTGCGGTACAGGTCGTCGAACTGGATCGGGTGGCGGCCGAGGGCTTCGTACAGCGTGGAGCCGCCGGAGATCGAGTCGCGGATGTCCGCCAGCATCAGGCGCATGCGCTCGTTCTTCTGGCCGCCGGAGAGAATCTCGAAGCTCTGCACCATCGGCACGCCGGACTGCAGCATGGTGGCGATCTGGCGGCTGAAGGTCGCGATCTCGAGCGCGGTGATGCGCGAGCCCGCCGAGCCGAACATCGGCTTCTTCTTTTCCCTGACGACGGTGGGCGTGATGCCCTGCTTGCGCAGTTCCGCGCGCACCAGGTTGGCGCTCTTGGACTGCGACTCGCCCTTCATCTTGGTGCCGCGCTTGTCGGTACCCTCCCAGACGAACAGGCCCATGGAACTGGCCCGCATGCGGGTTTGCGCGGCGGCGGTGGCTTTGCTGGCGGCCATGGCTTAGTCCTTGGTGACGCGGTTGATTTCGGCGAGGGAAGTGATGCCGTTTTTCGCCTTGATGAGCGCGGAGCGACGCAGGTCGTTGACGCCGGAACGCTCGGAGGCTTCGGCAATCGCCATCGCGTTGCCGCCCTCCAGCACGATCTTCTGGATCTCCTCGGACATCGGCATCACCTGGTAGATGCCCAGGCGGCCCTTGTAACCTTCGTTGCAGTCGGGGCAGCCGACCGCTTCGTACAGGGTGATGCCGCCGGCGATGTCCTCGGGGGTATAGCCTTCCGCCAGCAGCGCCGCCTCGGGGAGCTTGAGCTCCTTCTTGCAGTCGTGCAGGCGGCGCGCGAGGCGCTGCGCGATCACCAGCGTGACCGAGGAAGTGATGTTGTAGGGCGCGATGCCCATGTTCATCAGGCGCGAAATGGTCTGCGGCGCGTCGTTCGTGTGCAGGGTCGACAGCACCATATGCCCGGTCTGCGCGGCCTTGATCGCGATTTCCGCGGTTTCGAGGTCGCGGATCTCGCCGACCATGATCACGTCCGGGTCCTGGCGCAGGAACGAGCGCAGCGCCACCGGGAAGGTCATGCCCTTCTTGTTGTTGACCTGCACCTGGTTGATGCCGGGCACGCGCATTTCCACCGGGTCTTCGGCGGTGGAGATGTTGCGCTCGTCGGTGTTGAGGATGTTCAGGCCGGTGTACAGCGACACGGTCTTGCCCGAGCCGGTGGGGCCGGTGACCAGGATCATGCCGTAGGGCTTGTTGAGCGAGTCCAGGTACAGGTTCTTCTGCACGTCCTCGTAGCCGAGCTTGTCGATGCCGAGCTTGGCCGCCGAGCCGTCGAGCAGTCGCAGCACGATCTTCTCGCCGAACAGGGTGGGGCAGGAGCTGACGCGGAAGTCCATCTGCTTGGTCTTCGACACGTTGAGCTTGATGCGTCCGTCCTGCGGCACGCGGCGCTCGGCGATGTCCAGCTGGGCCATGACCTTCAGGCGCGCGGCCAGTCGCGGCGCCAGCTTGACCGGGGCCTTCGCCACCGCGCGCAGGATGCCGTCCATGCGGAAGCGCACGCGGAACTCGCCCTCGTAGGGCTCGAAGTGGATGTCGGAGGCGCCGCGCTTGATCGCGTCGAGCAGCATCTTGTTGACGAACTTCACCACCGGGGTGTCGTCGCCGCCCTTGGCGTCGATGCCCGAGTCGCTGGTGTCGTCGTCGCCACCCATGCTCTCCAGGTTCTCGAGGCCTTCGTCGTCCTCGTCGTTCTGGTTGAGCGAATCGTTGTTCATCAGCGCCATGTCGATGAAGCGGCGCAGGCGCTCCTCGTCGACCAGGATCGGCTCGACGGTGAGGTTGGTGGCGAACTTGATGTCGTCCAGGGCGCGGGTGTTGGTCGGGTCCGAGACCGCGACGTACAGGCGGTTGCCCCGCTTGATCAGCGGGATCGCCATGTGCTTGTTGATCAGGTCCTCGCTGACCGACTTGACCGCGCTGTACTTCAGTTCGATCGAGGTGGCGTCGAACAGGGGGATGCCGAACTCGGTGGAATTCGCCGCGGCGACCTGCGCCACGCTCACCATGCGCTGCTCGAGAAGGTAGGCTTGCGCCTGCTTCTTGGCCTTGGTCGACTCTTCGAGGGCCCGGCGGGCGTCGGCTTCGGACAGCACGCCATCGAGCACCAGGCGCCGGGTGATGCCGGTGATACCGACCAGGTTGGAGGTGGCGACGTTCATGCCTAGTTTCCCCGATATCGCACCGACTTTACCCCAAATTTCCGAATATGGAAGCACCCTTGGCGGCGCCTGCGGCATGGCCCGCAATCGGGACTTCGGGTTAACCTGAATCCATGGACACGCCCGCAGCGCCAAGAATCTCGGTCATCCTTCCCGCCAAGAACGAGGCGGAAGGGTTGCGCCGGACGCTCCCGGGACTGCGCGACCTGCTGCGCGATGCCGAGGTCATCGTGGTCGACGATGGTTCCACGGACGAGACCGCCGCGGTCGCCCGCGAACACGGGGCGACCGTGCTCGGTTCACCTTATTCGATGGGCAATGGTGCGGCGATCAAGCGTGGCGCACGCGCCGCGAGTGGCGAGATCCTGGTTTTCCTCGACGCCGACGGCCAGCACAATGCCGAACTGATCCCGCGACTGCTGGCCCGCCTCGAGGCAGGCTTCGACATGGTCGTCGGGGCGCGCGGCTGGGACGGCCAGGCGAGCGTGGGCCGCGGCCTGGCCAACGGCCTGTACAACCGCGTCGCCAGCCTGATGACCGGCTTCCAGGTCGCCGACCTGACCTCCGGTTTCCGGGTGGTGCGCGCGCACAAGTTCCGCGAGTTCCTCTACCTGCTGCCGAACGGCTTCTCCTACCCGACCACGATCACGATGGCCTTCTTCCGCAGCGCCTACGCGGTCGCCTACGAACCCATCCCGGTGGCGGAGCGCGTGGGTCGCAGCCACATCCGGCCGCTGCGCGACGGCGTGCGCTTCCTGCTGATCATCTTCAAGATCGCCACGCTGTATTCGCCGCTGAAACTGTTCGCGCCCACCGCCTTCGCCTTCGGCCTGCTCGGGGTCGGCTACTACGCCTACACCTACGCGACCCAGGGGCGCTTCACCAACATGAGCGCGCTGTTGTTCAGCGCGGCGGTGATCGTGTTCCTGGTAGGGCTGGTTTCCGAACAGATCACCGCGCTCACGTACAAGCGCAATGAGTGAAGCAGCGGACCGCCCCTGGGCGCTGCTGGCGACGCGCAATTTTCCGCCCCTGGTAGGCGGGATGGAAAAACTCAACCGGCACCTGTTCGAGGCTATTCCCACCGGCTGGGAACGCATCCTCGCCGGCCCGGGCGGCAGCGAAGGCTTCGTCGCCGCGGGTTCCCTGGTCCTCAGTTCGCCGCTGCGGCCGCTGGCCCGGTTCCTGTTGGGCTGCGGGCTGATTTCGCTGCGCGAGGCCTGGCGTCGCCGCCGACGCCCGGGCCTCGTACTCGCCGGCAGCGGCCTGACCGCGCCGATCGCATGGTTCGCGGCGCGCCTGTCCCGCGCGCGTGCCGCCGCCTACCTGCATGGGCTCGACCTGGTCGCGCCCAGCCGGATCTACCAGTTCGCGTGGCTGCCTTTCATCCGGCGTTGCGACCTGCTCGTGGCCAACAGCGAGAACACCCGCCGCCTCGCCATCGCCCGCGGCGTGCCCGCCGGGCGCATCGCCGTGCTCAATCCGGGCACCGAGATGCCGCCCCCCGACGCCGAGGCGGGCGCCCGCTTCCGACGCGAGCACGAGCTGGACGACGAGATCGTGCTGCTCTCGGTCGGGCGCCTGACGCAGCGCAAGGGGCTGGCGGAGTTCGTGGCGCAGGCGCTGCCCAAGGTGGTCTCGCGCCATCCGCGGGTGCGACTGGTCATCGTCGGCGAAGAGGCCGTCGACGCGCTGCACGGCAGCCGGGGCTCCGAGCGCGAGCGCATCCTGGCGGCGGCCCGCGCGGCCGGCGTGGAAGCCCAGCTTCTCTTTGTCGGCCGCTTGTCCCAGGACGCCCTCGAAGGCGCCTACCGCGGCTCGCAGGTGCACGTGTTCCCGGTGCTCGACCAGCCCGGTGACGTCGAGGGCTTCGGCATGGTCGCGCTGGAGTCGGCTGCGCGGGGATTGCCCACCGTCGCCTTTGCCGTCGGCGGCGTTCCCGATGCGGTGTCGGACGGGGTCACCGGCCGCCTCGTCGCGCCCGGTGATTACGCCGCGCTGGCCGCCGCGGTGTGCGCGCAGCTGGAAGCGGACGCGGCGCCCGGGGCCGATTGCATCGCTTTCGCCCGCGCGCGCGACTGGGAGGCCTTCGGCCGGCGGCTACGCCAGCTGCTGGGGGCTCCGGATGGCTGAGCACAGCAGTGCGTCGAATCCGGCGGCGATCTCCTCCCAGCCCGGTGGCGCCGCGTAATCCACGGCGCCGTCGCGCAAGCGGTCCAGCATGCCCTCGGCCAGCGCCGAAGCATCGCCGAGCGGAACCAGGTGTGGCGCCGAATCGCCGAGCATCCAGCGAATCGGCCCGCTGTCGCTCGCGACCAGGGGGCGCCGGCAGGCCATCGCTTCGCACAGCTTCGCCGGATAGCTGAAGCGCCCGAAGGCCGAATCGGCGGTCAGCACGCAGGCGACGTCGACGGCGTTGAGTGCGACCGGCAATCGCGCGTCCGGCAGGTAGCCCAGGGCATGCACGCCTTCCGCCGCCAGCGCCCTGGCAGGCGGACGACCGCTGAGCACGAGCAGCGCCTGTGGCTGCGAGGCGCGCACGCGCGAGAAGGCCCCGAGCAGCAGGTCGGTGCCGCGGCGCTGCGCCCAGCCCCCGAAGTAGCCGAACAGTGGGCGCTCCGTGGGCAACCCGAGTTCGCGGCGTGCCTGCGCGCGCGGGCCGGGCTGGAAAGCCGGATCGGCGGCCATCGGCACGATCGCCACGGCGGCGCCGCCGCGGCGATGCGACTGCAGCCTGGCGGCCAGCTGGGGGCCCGCCGCGGTCACGAGGTCGGCCCGCGCCACCGCGCGCCGCCACAACAGGTGCAGCGGCAGGTTCCAGGGCATGTAGGATTCGAAATTGTCGTAGGCGTCGAGCGCGAGCCTCGCCCGGGCGTGTCGCGCCAGGGCCCGTGCCATCACGCCGAGCCAGGCGTCGGAGCAACCGACGATCCAGTCGGGGGCGAAGCCCGAAGCCTCCTCGCGAAGCTGCCGGCGCAGCACCCGGGGCCCGAGCCGGCGCAGGTCGAAGCCGACGCAGGGCAGTCCGTCCACGACCTCGCGCCGGGTGGCATCGCCGGCGTGGCCCACCAGCACCAGGCGCGCATCATGGCCGCGCGCGCGCAGCAGTTTCGGCAGCCAGTGGAAACGGCCGTAGGGGCGCTCTACCAGGTCGCGTCCCTGCGGCCGGCGTTTGCTCAGGAACAGCAGCTTCACGGGCTCAGACCGAGACCACGTTGCCGAGCAGGCGCGAATGCAGCGCGCGCGCGCGCGACTTCCACGCCAGCCAGTGCGCGCGCCAGCCGCTGGCCCGACGGCGCGCGCTGCTTTCGCCAGCACCCGCCAGCCCGAGTTGGCGCAATTCGTTCTCCCTCGCCTGCAGCCGGCGCGCATAGGGCTCGAAGAGATTGCGCCGCGCCGCCTCGGACAACCTCGCGCCGTAGGATCCCAGGTTGCTGTCGTAGCGGCCCGGCGACAGCTCACGGAAGCCCTGGAAGTGGCAGAAGAGCACCGGCCGCCCGTCCACCGTGGGAGCTTCAGGCGTGCCGCCGACGAGGCATGCGCCGATGTTCCAGGGTGCGAGGTTTGCGCCCGGATGCGCGAGGCTGGTCACGCGACGGAACAGTTCCGGAAATCGCTCGAGGTATTTCTGGTCGGCATAGCGATCGCCCTCGAGCCGGTCGTAGCACCACTCGATGCAGCGTTCGCGCCACCATTGCAGGCATGCGAGGCCGTCCTCGTCGCGACGGAAATACACCAGGCCGACGTTGTAGCGGCCGAAGCGCCCGTGGCTCGCCTGCGCCGCCGGCGTGAAGCGGTGCGGCGTGATGCCCACGGCACTGTCCGCCAGTTCGGCGAACAGCAGTTCCGGGTCGGAGAAGAAGCACAGGTCCGCATCGACGTAGCAGAGCTCCTCCACCTCGGGCGCCTGCGCCAGCACGAAGCGTGGCAGGCAGGGCGAACAGGTGAAGTAGTACTCGACCGTGCTGCGCGTGGACCGGGTGGCGGCAAGCTCGGGGTCGAAGGCTTCCAGTTCGCGCAGCGGCACGACGCGCAGGCCGGGGATCGACAGGCGGCGCAGCGCGCTTTCGCACTCCTCGCTCAGGCACAGCACCCACAATGTGGAACCGGCGCCGAAGCCGCGCAGCGATTCGTGCAGCACCAGCCCGCGCGAGAGGTAGCGATGGTCGAAGTAGGTGCAGTAGTGGCGTGGCTTCATGCCGCCGGCGTGCGCGCTCATGCGCGGGCTCAGGTGTAGTACGGAAGGTTGTCGCGATAATAGCCCAGCGTGCGCGCCAGGCCTTCGCGCAGCGGCACGCGCGGCGCCCAGCCCAGCGCGGAGAAGCGCGAGAAGTCGGCGTAGTAGTCGCCGATGTCGATGCGCTTGCGCTCCTCGGGGAAATCGCGCACGACGAATTCGCCGCCGCCGTTCGCCTGCACCAGCAACTGCGCCACCTCGCGCAGCGACAGCACTTCGCTGTCGCCCAGGTTGTAGATACGGCCGTCGGTGTCCGCCGTCGAGGCCGCGAGCAGCAGCGCGTCGACGACGTCCTCGACGTAGTTGAAGTCGCGCAGCTGCGCGCCGCCCCAGACCTCGAAGGGCTTGCCTTCGAGCACCAGCCGCACCCAGATGCCCAGGAAGGTCTGGCGCGCGTCGCGGATGCGCATCCCGGGACCGTAGGTGTTGGTCAGCCGCAGGCAGCACGAGCGCAATCCGTACACATTGTTGTAGAGCACGTGGTATTGCTCGCCGGCCATCTTGTTGATGCCGTTGACGTCGGCCGGACGCAAGGGGTGGTTTTCGTCGACGGGCAGGTAATCCGGCTTGCCGTAGATCTGCCGCGTGCTCGCGAACACCGTCTTGACGCCGGGATTGTGCGCGCGGCAGGTCTCCAGGATGGAAAGTTGCGCCGCGCAATTGATCTCCAAGTCGGCGTTCGGGTCGGACATCGAGTCCTGGTGGCTGGTCTGCCCCGCCAGGTTGAACAGCACTTCGGCGTCCTTCACCAGGTAGCGCAGGCTGTGCCGGTCGCGCACGTCGGAGATGTTGATGCGCAGCTGCTGTTCGAGGCCCGCGACGTTGCGCAGGTTGCCGCCGTATTCGGGGATCATGCTGTCGACCAGCGTGACCTGCGCGCCGAGCGCCACGAGCCGCCGCGCGAGCGCCGAACCGATGAAGCCGAGGCCGCCGGTGACCAGTACGCGTCGTCCCCGCCAGCCGGCCTGGTCGACGCTCGACTGCTGGTTCATCGACTCCCTCCCTCGGGCGCGGCCCGCCGCCAGAGTGTCACATTGTCCAGGTACAGGTCCGGGTTTCCCGGCAGCAGCGCCGACATCAGCAGGCCGAGCAGGTTGGTCGGCAGCGAGATTGCGGCCAGCAGCGGCTTGCGCACGGCCGCCGGCAGCGGCCGCAGCACCTTGTACCAGTAGGCCAGCGCCAGTTGCGCGAGCACGCCGGCGTCGGCGAGCGTGCGCCGGGACTCGACCGCCTCGAAGCCGTGCTTGCGCGCGAGGTGGCGCAGGCCGAAGGAGGAGTAGCGGGCGTAGTCGTAGGGCTGCTCGTGCTCGTCCCACACGAAGGGCACGGTCAGCAGCAGCGTGCCGCCCGGAGCCAGCACGCGCGCGAGTTCGGCAAGGAAGAGGTCGGGCTCGAACACGTGCTCGAGCACCTGCGAGCACAGCAGGTGATCGGCGCAGCCGTCGAGCAGCGGCGCGTTCAGGCCGTCGAAATACAGGTCCGCGTATTTGCGGCTGCCGTGCTCGGAGGCCTGCAGCACTTCCATGCCGACGTATTCGGCCTGCGGGAAGCAGTCCCGGTAGGGCTGCGCGCCGCAGCCCACGTCGACGAGCAGTCCGCGCATGCTTTCGCCAGCGCGCGCGATCTCGCGGCGCAGCGCGCGCGAGCTGAGGAAAAAAGGATCCAGCAATCCGCGGCGGCCCGCCATCATGGCACCCGCTGCCAGATCGAGCCGACGTATTCCGCTGCCACCGGACCCGCGCGCAGCGGCGCATCGTTGCCCTGGAATTGGCAAAGGCAACGGTAGCGCGGCTCCAGTACTTCCGCCAGGAATCCGGGCGCGAATGCGCGCAACGCGTAGCTCGCGCCGCCCTGGCGTCGCGGCAGGTGCTGGGTAAGCGCGACAGTGTCGCCCCCGGCTCGGCGCGGGAAGCGATCGATCACCAGGATTTCGGCCTGGAGGCCGGCCAATTCCCGCAGCACTTCGCCCGGTTGCGGCAGGTATTGCAGCACGCTGGAAGCGAGCACCGCGTTCGGCGCGTGCCGGCGCGCGTCCGCGATCGTGGATTCGAAGCCAAGCAGCGCATCGTCCGCGAACAGGCGGCGCCCGGCCTCCACGAAGCCCTGCTGTTCGACCACGCACCAGTGCAGCGACGGCAGGCCCGACAGCAGCGGCCGCCAGCGCAGGTAGTGGCTGGCGAGGCTGCCCCCGAAGTCGAGCACCGACAGGCGGCCGCCGGCGCCCGCGGCCGCCAGCAGCAGGCCCGGCAGGGCGTACGAAGGCGGCGGTTCCGCCGCGAAGCTGCGGCCGTCCTGCTCGAAGCGCGCGGTGCCCGCGAGCACCTGCCGCGTCGCCGCTTCCACTTGCGCGAGGATGCCCGGATCGTGGTAGCCGCGCGTGCGCGCCTGGGCCTCGTCGAAGTCGCGCCACGGGCCCCGATAAACGAGGCTGGCGCCGAGTAGCGCGTTGGCGCCGCGGCGCAGCGGCGCCGGCAGCCACTCGCGCAGCTCTTTCGTGCTCATGCGCGCGCGCCGCCGCCGGCACGCAGCAGTGCGTAGCGCGCCGCCAGCGAGGCATGCGCGCGCCGCGCCCAGCCGCGCAGGAGGTTGCCGCCCTCCGGATCGAGCCCGTCCATGAAACGGCTCAGCCGCCGCGCCGCGCGCTCGTCCACGCGGATTTCCAGCGTGGGCAGCCCGTGGTAGTCGCCGTGCGGGTCGGACGCCCAGATATCGCGCGAGCCCGAGTGCGTGCCGCTACCGTCGACGCCGATGTTGCGCACGAAGCTGCGTCCGGGATGCAGGGTCAGGCGATCGTGCAGGAACAGGCTGGCGTGCCACAGGATTGCCCAGCTCTGGTTCCTGCCGCGCACGCGGCGCGCGAGCATCGACAGCGTGCCCCAGCCATGGCTGGCGGCGAAGCGCGCGGCGTCCCCGCGGTCGAGCAGTTCGCGCAGCAGCGCCGGCGCGTCGGCGCGAAACAGCGACCACCGGTCGCGCCAGGTCGCCCAGCCCCAGCAATCGCCGCCGGGCAGGAAATAGAACTCGGGCAGGTCGGCGATCGGCGGCGCGTAGCCATGGATGCACCCCACCCGCCGGTCGCCGGCGTAGCGCTCGAGCGCATCGTTCATGTAGTCGAGGAAGTTCGGCCCCACCAGCACGTCGTCCTCCACGACGACGACGCGCTCGTGTGCTTCGAGCACCGCGCCCACGCCGCCGGTGATGGCGGCGTACAGGCCCTGGTTGCGTTCCGCGCTCGCGACCCGGACGCTGCGAAAACCGCTCGCCTGATACGCCGCCTGCCGCACCGCTTCGACGGCGGCGCGCTCGTATTCCCCTCGCGGCCCGTCGACGAAGACGTACAGGTCTGTCCGGGCGGCCAGCGGCGACAGCGCCAGCGCCGACAGCGTACGGCGCGCATGCTCCGGGCGGTTGAAGGCGAAGAAGGCCACCGGCGCGAGTTCGCCCGCCATCTCAGAGCCCCAGCACGTTTCCGTCGCGGTACAGGAACAGCGTGCAGCCGGGATGCTTGCTTACCGGTTGTGGCCCATGCATCGGCAGGCTGCGCCAGCCCTGCGCGAGCAGCGCGGAGATGGTGGGCGCGTACTCCCCACGCTGGGCATCGTCGAGCACGATCACGCCCTCGCCGGTCGCCAGGGAAGGCGCGAGCGCAAGGCACTGTGGCCGGTAGAGCCCGTCCACGACCACCACATCGAAGGGTCCGCGGCCGCGGGCGGCGTTGGCGTACGCGTCCGCCGACGCCTCGTCGGCCGTGATCACTTCCGCACGGCAGGCCGCTGCCACCGACCGTGCCCAGCCGGCATGGTGTTCCACGGCGAGGATCTCGCCGGCGTGCGCGCACCACCAGCTGGTGCCGCCGCCCGCGCCGAACTCCAGCACGCGCCACTGCGGGCGCACGCGCTCGCGCAGGAACTCGATCGCGGGGTAGGTGAACCATGGCACCGGCCGACCCTGCGCATCGCGGGCCTGACGCGAAGCGCGCGACTCCACCCAGCCCACCTGCGGCAGGTAGCCGGACGTGCCCGCCTCGATCCTGGCCAGCAGGCGCGCGAAGACTCCTCCACTCATTCGGTGCGGCTCCGGCGCGGGAAAATGGCGCGGGACTTGATCCGGAACAACTCGCGCGTGTCCGGATGGCCCGCGTCCGCAGCATAGGTGGCGACCACCTGTGCAAGCAACGTCGCGACCGCGGCGCCAGCGATACCCCAGGCCGGGATCAGCACGAAGTTGAGCGCGATATTGGTCGCCAGGCCCAGCAGCGTGCGCCGCAAGGCATGCCCCGTACGTCGCCGCAGCACCAGCCAGGCCGAGCTGAGCACGCCCAGCGCCACGAAGGGCGCGCTGAGCACCAGCACGCGGAAGGCGCCGACCGAAGCCAGGTACGCCTCGCCGAACAGCAGGCGCACCAGCCAGGGGGCGAGCAGCGCCAGGACGAGCGCGCCACCGGAGTGCAGCCAGAAGCAGGCGCGCATCAGCCGCTCCAGGGTCGCGTCGGCGGCCGCGGGATCGTCGGCACGCGCCATGGCCGGCAGGGCGACGCGCAGCAGCATCGTCGGCAACACCAGCGGCACTTCCGACAGGCTGACCACGGCGGAGTACAGGCCCACCTGCGCTTGCCCGGCCATCGCGCCGAGCATGAACTGGTCGATGCGCATGTACATGAAGACGGCGATGCTCGCGAGCAGCATCGGCGCGCTTTCGCGCAGCAAGGCGGCGGCATGCTTGCCAAACGTGCCCGTGGCCACCGCGGCGCCGCCGCCGTGGCGCGGAAGCGCAAGCCACAGCAGCAGCGAGCGCAGCAGCCATTCCAGCACGGCGGCCCACGCGAACCACGGCAGCGCCGCGCCGCGCCAGGCCAGCCACAGGCGAAAGCCGGCCGCTAGCGGGCCCATCAGCGTGGACACCATCGCCACGCGGCGTCCGCGCCCTTCGGCGATCAGCTTCCACTCGGCGAAATCGCCCACTTGCGCCAAAGGCACGCAGGCAAGGATGAAGAGCAGGCTGGATACGGCGGGCGCAAACAGCGCCGACAGGCCGAGTGCGAGCATCAGCGCGCTGCCCAGCGCCCCGCCTGCCAGGCGCAGCAGCAACAGCGAGCGCGGCGGCAGCAGCATGCGGCGGGAGGCCAGCTCGCGGCTGGCGATCTGCTCCAGGCCCAGCGTCGCCGCGCCGGAAACGATCGCCGCCGTGGTCAGGGCGAGGGCGAGGCCGCCGAAATCGGTCGGTCCAAGGTGCCGCGCCACCACGAGCGTGGCGAGCAGGCTGAAGATGCCCTGCACGATCTTCGCGACCACGAGCCAACCGGCTTCACGCAGCAGCGGCGACAGGCGCGCGGCCCGCGCCTGCGCCATCAACGCGGCCAGCGGGTTCACCTCGCCGCCTGGCTCGCGGCGCGGCGATGCTCGAGTTCGACGCGCATCTCCCGCGCCTGCGGCGAGTACTGGCCGAAGCGCCCAGCCGCCTCGGCACGATCGATCGCCGCCCTGGACTCGTCGTAGAGGCCCATGTCCATCGCGATCAGCGCGAGGTTGAGCTGCATCTGCCCATTGCGCGGCTCCAGCCGCGCCGCCTCGCGCCACAGGCGCAGCGCGAAGGGCTGGTCGCCCATCGTGTTGCGGGCGTAGTTGCCGAAGATCGACAGGATGCCGGCGTTGTCATGCTCGAGGCCGGCGTTGAAGGTCGACAGCATTTCATCGACCGGGAAGTGGCACAGGCCGACGTTGGAGCAATGCGTCATCGCGATCAGCGACAGCTGGTTTTCCGGTGCACCGGGGTGCCGTGCCAGCGCCGTGCGCATCTTTTCCCACCACGCGTGCTGCATGGGTTGGCCGGTGCGCGCGGCGAGCATGAGCGCGGCCTGGGCGGGCAGGGCATTGCTGCCCGGAGCCTCCATCGCCTGCTCCAGGGCCGGCCAGGCGCGCCGGGTGAAGGGCGAGGCCGGATCGTAGCGGCCCTCGATGATCAGCATCCGCGCCAGGTCGTAGGTCGCGCGCGGCGAGCGTGGATGCTTGGCCGCCTCGGTTTCGGCGAAGCGCAGCGGGTCGCTCCATTCCCTGGCGCGCAGGAAGGTGGTGAGCGCCAGGAAGGACAGGAAGCAGAACGCGACCAGCATTCCCAGCCGGCGGCGCGGCTCGTTGTCGGGGGCGAGCAACAGCCAGTCCGCCAGCACCATGCAGATGCCCAGGGAGGCGAAGTAGTTGCGGTGCTCGTACACCAGGTCGAGCGGCACGAAGCTGGCGGTGAGCACGTGCGCGCACAGGAACCAGCCCAGCCCGAGCGAGGTGAGCGGACGCCGCTTGCGTAGCCACCAGGCCAGCGGCAGCAGCGAGAGCACGAACAACCAGGCGGGCAGGGAGGTCGGCGGATCAAGCCAGCCGCGCGATACCACGATGTCGTCGTGGAAAAGACTGAGAGTGCCCAGTTGGGGTAGCAGCGACCAATGAAGGTATTCGGCGAGCACGCGCCCTTGGGTGAACACGCGTTCCCAGGGCCCGAAGTCGCGACTGCCATAGGCGCCGTGCGCCAGCGAGCGCGACAACAGCCAGCCGCCGCCGACGATCGCCGGAAGCACGAGCAGCACGAGGAAGGCCAGCTGCAGGCGACGGTCGCCCCGGCCGCCGAAATCCTTGAAGCGGTAAAGCACCAGTTCCAGCACCAGCGCGTACAGCGGCAGCAGCACCGCCGACTCCTTCGAGGCCACGCCCAGCAGCGGGCAGGCGAGTAGCGCGAATGCAATCCACGGCCAGCCGGTGCCCCGCGCGTGCATGCGTTCGCGCCCGATCGTGTACGCGAGCAGTCCGAGCAGCACGAAGGTGTGGCTGAGGCTCTCCATGCGCTGCACCACGTACAGCACCGCCATCAGGTTGATCGGGTGGATCGCCCAGGCGGCGGCCGCGAAGCCCGCCGCGGGCAGGGGCTGGGCGTCCGGCGCCAGGCGCATGATGATCCGGCGCAACAGCCAGAGCGCGAGCAGCGCATTGCCGGCGTGGATCGCGATGTTGGTGAGCTTCATCGCGCGGCCGTCGTAGCCGGTGAAATAATGGTTCAAGGCGAAAGTGAACATCGCCAGCGGACGCTGCAATTCGCTGGCGGGCGACGAGAAGATCGCCTGCAGCCAGGTCGCTTGCCCGCCGTGCCCCACGCGAACGTAGGGATTCGCGACGATGTTCTGCAGGTCGTCGAAGGTGAATCCGCCGCGCAGCCCGGGCCAGTACAGCGCGAAGCAGGCCAGCACGATCGCTCCGCTCACCAGCGCCAGCACGGCCCACGATCGCCCGGACGCCGTACTCACTGCGGGGCGGCCTGCGCAGTTGCGCGCAGGCGTGCGAACACGTCCGGCCAGTAACCCTGCCGGCGCAGCAGCCACTCGTGTACGCGCGGCATCCCCCACGCGGCAGGCGCGGCGCGATCGGCGATGCTTTCGTAGAAGTCCAGGTGCTGCATGGCCTCGCGATGATACCCGGCGTCGATCAGCAGTGTCGCCTGCGCGGCGGCGACCTGCGGCTCGACTTGCGCCAGCAACGACGCGCGGAAATGCTTCACCGCCCGGGCGGGGTCGTGGCGGCGGAGAGCGATGCGGGCGCGCGTGTTCTCCAGGTTCTGCCGCGCGCGCGCATTGGCGAAGGCCGGGTTGCGCGCGACGGCGTCGACCAGGCCCTCGACCCGCTCCGGTCCCAGGTTGCAGGCGAACCCGGGTGCCGGTCCGACGGCGTCGTCAAGCCAGCGCAAGACCACCAACTCGCCGGCCGAACGCGACAGCGAACGGCCGAGCAGGCGCAGGTCGACAGGCTGCAGTTGCCCGGCCGCGCAGCGCGACTCGACGAAGTTCAGCGCAACCTGCGCATCGAACGGCGAGCGTTCCCAGGCACGCGCCAGCAGGCGCACCGCGTCCTCCGGGTGCCCGTCCGCGCGTAGCGCGATCGAAGCGGCCGCGAGCGCGCGCGGTGAGTCCGGGTGGCGCGCCAGCCAGGTGGCGGCCAGCCGTGGCGGGTCGCCCCACAACCGGGCGCGTTGCCAGGTCGGCAGCGCAACCGCGACGACGAGGCCGAAAGCGAGCACGTGTCGCCAGCGCGCCGCCGCGTGCCATCCATACAACGAGCGCGCGAGCGGCCAGAACAGCAGCAACGCGGGCAGGTAATTGCGATGCTCGTAGCGCAGTTCCAGCGGCAGCACGCTGGACTCCAGCAGATGGCCGGCGAAGAAGAACAGCAGGCCGATCGACCAGGCCGGCGCGCGACGCCGCAGCATCGCGCCGGCGCCCACCAGCGTGAGCACCGCCAGCGCGCAAGGGAGCGTACTTGCAGGCGAGCGCCAGGAAAGCGAGGCCCGGAAGTCGTCGTTGAATACGCCATCCGACGGCCCCGGCACGACGAGCAGGCGCAGGTAATCGACCAGCGCGCGCGCCTCGCTCCACAGGCGCGTGCCAAGCGTGAACTCGCGGCCGGCGTAGTTGCGCGCGTCCAGGCCCTGGACCGCGAGCGCCAGCAGCAACAGCAGCGAAGGCAGCAGCAGAAGCCACCGCCGGCACTGGCGCAGTCGGATCTGCGCGGCGGGCGCGAAGGCCTGCACGCCCAGCACCCAGTCGATCGCGAGGGCAAGCAGCGGAAGCAGGAAGCCGTTGGCCTTGGAAAAACCCGCGAGCAGCGTGCCGGCCGCGATGCCGCCGAACATCCACGCGGTCCCGGCGCGCACGTCGCCGCGCGCGAGCGCAGCGCGCCCCTTCATCCATGCCAGCAGGCCGGCGAGCACGAAAGTGGCCGCGAGCATCGTCTGGCGCTGCACCGGGTACAGCGTCGTCGACACGAGCAGTGGATGCAGCAGCCACAGCGCCGCACCCAGCACCGCGGCCTGGTCGCAACGCGCGTCTTCGTCGCCGAGCGCCTGCCCAAGCCGGCGCAGCAGCAGCGCGAGCAGCAAGCCGTTGCCCAGGTGGATGAGCACGTTGGTGCGCAGGAAGGGCCACGCCGACGCCGGCCAGTCCTGGGCATCGACGAGGAAGCTGAGCAGCGCCACCGGGCGTCCGGCCGGATCGGCCTGGCCCGAGCTCAGGTAGCGCAGGAACGCGTCCAGGCTGCCGAGCGGGGGCTCGAAGCCGAGCGCATCGAGGTTGACGTAATCGTCGAACAGGAATCCGCCCGACAGCCCCGGCAAGTAGGCCAGCCAGGCCAGCAGGAGGAAGGCCGCGAGGCCGAGCCAGAACCAACGTGTCGCGGACATGTGCTCGGGAGTCTACCGGCTACGCAAAAGAAAAGGGCCGCTCGCGCGGCCCTTTTCCGGGAACGGGCTAAGCGATTAGCCGGTGCAGGTGCAGCTGGACGGGCACCACTTCTGCTTCAGGTTGGCCGACTTGCAGTGCCACTCGAGGCTGCCGCCGTTGCGGACGGCCGAGAACGACAGGGACTTCGGGCCGGTCGAGATCGAGGTGTTGGCCTTGTTGCCGTTGTAGTAGGCAATGATGATGCCGGTCGTGGAGCCGATGTCCATCGCACCGACGTACTCGCCCTTGATGGACGTGGTCGCGGCGAGGCCGGCGGAGGAGTTGGCGGCCGGGAAGTAGCCACGGTTGTTGACGAACTCGCCGAGCGCGGTCTTGACGCCGTCGGCCAGCGACGAGCCTTCCGAGACCTGCGAGCGGATCACGTAGTCCTGGTACTGCGAAATGGCGATCGCAGCGAGGATCGCGATAATCGCGACCACGATCATCAGTTCGATGAGGGTGAAGCCTTTCTGGTTCTTCATTTGAATCCCCTAGGGTTGTCTGTGTGTGACACGCCTTGGCCGTTCCTTCCTTTCATTCCATCGGTCGGAGGGCCGGCAGCCGGCGCGCATGCACAGCATTGCACCATTCGTGCCAACAAATCCACCACCGAATGGAGTAGTGCGACACGCTTGTTCCGCAGTGCAGCGGCCGCTAGCGTCACAAAGTGACGCGGCGCGTCACTATTCCATCTCCAGCTTCTTCAACTTGTACCTCAGCGCACGGAAGGTGATGCCCAGGTGGGCTGCCGTGCGGGTCTTGTTGTAGCGGCAGGCTTCGAGCGCCTTCTGGATCTTCTCCCGTTCCAGCTGCAGCAGCGCGTCGGGCAGGGCGGCATCGGGATCCGCGGCGGCCGCCGCAGGCTCGGCCGCGGGTGCGTTGTGCGCCGGTGCCGCCTGACGGCCCGCGGCCGCGGAAGCTTCGGGCAGCGCGAGGTCGGCGACGTCGATGCGTTCGCCGTCGCACAGCGCCGTCGCGCGCTCGAGGATGTTTTCCAGTTCGCGCACGTTGCCCGGGAAGGGATAGCCGCGCAGCGCCTCGAGCGCGGCATCCGACAACTGCATGCGTTCCTCGCCCATCTCGGCGGCGAGCCGTTGCAGGATCGCATCGGCGAGTTGCGGGATGTCCTCGCGGCGCTGGCGCAACGAAGGCACCGGCAATTCGATCACGTTGATGCGGTAGTACAGGTCGTGCCGGAAGCGACCTTCCTCCACCAGCGCGCCCAGGTTCTTGTGCGTGGCCGACAGGATGCGCACGTCGAGCGGGATCTCGCTCGCGCCGCCGACCGGGCGCACGCTCTTTTCCTGGATCACGCGCAGCAGCTTCACCTGCAGGTGCAGCGGCAGTTCGGCGACCTCGTCGAGGAAGAGCGTGCCGCCGTTCGCTGCCTGGAACAGGCCCTCCTTGTCGGCATGCGCGCCGGTGAAGCTGCCCTTCTTGTGGCCGAACAATTCGCTTTCCATCAGTTCGGCCGGGATCGCGCCGCAGTTCACCGGCACGAAGGGTCCGCCGTTGCGCGCGCCCTGCTCGTGGATGAGCCGCGCCACCAGTTCCTTGCCCACGCCCGATTCGCCGGCGATGTACACCGGCGCCTGGCTGCGCGCGACCTTGGCGATCATCGCGCGCAGCTGCTGCATCCTTGCCGAATCGCCAACAAGCCGCCCGGCCGCGGGCTGCTGCACGCGACGCTGCTCCGAGAGGCTGAGCGCGCTGCTGACCAGGCGGCGCAGCACCGTCAGGTCGACCGGCTTGGTGACGAAGTCGAAGGCGCCGGCCTTCAGGGCCTCGACCGCCGCCTCGACGTTGCCGTAGGCGGTGATCATCGCCACCGGCGTATCCGGGAAGCGCTGGCTGATGTGACTGACGATCTCCAGGCCGTTGCCGTCGGGCAGGCGCATGTCGGTCAGGCACAGGTCGTATTTTTCCGTCGCCAGTTGCGAGCGCGCCGAAGCGATGTCGGCCGCGGTGTCGACGCGGATGCCCATGCGTCCAAGCGTGAGGACGAGCAATTCGCGGATGTCGCGCTCATCGTCGACGATCAGTGCGCTGCGCAGGGCGGCCATGGCGAAACGGGGGGACGGGGGGTGCCGGAACTGTAGCAGGGCGCGGCCCGGCCGCGTACGGTTGGCTCAGCTCCTGCCCGCGGCGGCCGGCTGGAGTCCCTCGGCCAGTGCCTGCGGGGTCGGCATGATGATGCGGAAGCAGCTGCCGCCGCCGGGTACCGGTTCGTAGGCGAGCGTGCACTGGTTGGCCTCGCAAATCTGGCGGGCGATGTACAGGCCCAGGCCGGTGCCGTGCTCGGAAGTGCTGAAGAAGGCGGTGAAGATCTGCTCGACCACCTTCGGCGGGATGCCCGGGCCGCGATCGACCACCTCGATCATCGGCAGCTTCTGCGTCACGTCGCGGTGCACCGCCACCGTCACCTGCGCCGGTTCGCCCGGCTGGCGTCCGTACGTGAGCGCGTTTTGCACCAGCACGGTCAGTACCTGGTGCAGGTGCGCCGGGTCGACCAGCGCGACCACGCGCGTGCCTTCGTGCACCGCCCGCAGCACGTCGGTTTCCAGCGGATGCATTTCCGCGTAGTCCTGCACGAACGAACGCGTGAATGCCACCAGTTCCACGCTCTCGGTCTGCGAACGCTCCTGGCGCGCCAGGCCCAGCACGTTCTGCACGATGCCGTTCATGCGCGTGGTCTGCGAGTGGATGATCTCGAGCAGGCGCCGGTCGGCGTCCGGCATCGTCTCCGATTCCTGCAGCAGCTGCGTCGAGTAGCTGATTGCGGCGAGCGGATTGCGGATCTCGTGCGCGATGCTCGCCGACAGGCGGCCGAGCGTGAACAGGGTCAGCTCCTCCGCGCGCCCGGAATACACACGGCTGTCGTCGAGGAAGATCAGGAACAGCTTGTCGGTGAGGCTGAGCGAGACGAAGCGTGGCAGGACTTCGGGACCGCCTTCGAAGAAGGTCATCGCCTTGGGCACTTCGCCGCGGCCGCGACGCCAGGCCCACAGGCTGTGGTGCAAGGTCTCGGAGACTTCGGAAAGATCGCGGCGATGCGTCTGGCTGCCGAGCAGCCCCCAGGCCGCTTCGTTCGACAGGCGGATGCGGTGCGAGCCATCGACCACGAGCACGCCGGTGCGCATGCGCCGGATCACCAGCTCGTTGAGTTCGGACAGGCTCGCCAGTTCCTCGCCGCGGCGGCTGGCCAGCGCTTCGCTCTCGCTCATCTGCCGGCGCAGTTGCTGGCACAGCAGCGCGGTGCCCAGGTAGGTGATCGAGAACATCGTCGCTTCGGCGGCGGTACGGGCGGAGCCGTCCGCCATGAGCCGGTTGAACAGGTATTCGCCGAGCAGGATCGAGGCCGCGCTCGCCGCGAAGCCGAGGCTGGCGGCGGGCGTGAGGATCAGTGCACCGGCGCCGATGTTGAAGACCATGAACATGGCCAGGCCGCTTTCGCCGCCGACCATCGACAGCAGCGCGACGGCCCACACGATGATGTCGACGAGCAGGCCGATGGCCGCGAAGCGGCGCAGGCGCACCTCCGGGTCCAGGCTGCACCACAGCACGTACACGGCCGCGATGAAGTAGCCCGAGGCCGCCAGCTTGAGGAGCAGCGGCTCGCGGATCTCGGCCATGGTCCGGCCGAGCGGGGTGAAGGCCACGAGGCCGAGGATTCCCGCTTCTAGCACGCGGAACAGCGCGAAGAAATACAGCTCGCGGTGTTGCGGGCTGGCGATGTCCGTGGGGCTGGGCGGCATGGTGGGCCCATCCTAAGGCATGCGACAATGCGCCCCCCTCCCGGCGGCGTCCCCAGCCCATGAATTTCCACGAGTACCAGGCCAAGCAGCTGTTTGCCGAGGCCGGCATCCCCGTTCCCCCGGGTCGAGTCGCCCGCACCGCCCAGGAGGCCGCCGACGCGGCCCGCGCCATCGGCGGCGACCACTGGGTCGTCAAGGCGCAGATCCACGCCGGCGGCCGCGGCAAGGCCGGTGGCGTCAAGCTGGTCAGGACCCTCGACGAAGTGCGCGAAGCGGCCAAGGGCATGCTCGGCACCGGCATGGTCACCTACCAGTCGGCCGGCCGCGCGATGCCGGTGAACGAAGTGCTGGTCACCGAAGCCACCGAGATCGCCAAGGAGCTGTACATCTCGATGCTGGTCGATCGCGGCACCAAGACGATCACCTTCATCTGTTCGGCCGAAGGCGGCGTGGAGATCGAGAAGGTCGCCAAGGAAAACCCGGACGCGATCCAGACCGTGCACGTGGACTTCGTGCAGGGCCTGCAGCCCTACGCCTGCCGCAAGGCCGGTTTCGGCATGGGCCTCAATGCCAGGCAGGTCGGTCAGCTGACGAAGATCATGCAGGGCATGTACAAGCTGTTCAACGATTTCGACCTGTCGCTGATCGAGCTCAACCCGCTCGCGATCGTCGGCAACGGCGACCTCGTCGCGCTCGACGGCAAGCTCAACTCCGACGACAACGCCGCCTTCCGCCAGCCGCGGCTGCAGTCGATGCGCGACATCTCGCAGGAAGACCACACCGAAGTGCTCGCGTCGAAGTACGACCTCAACTACGTGACCATGGACGGCGACATCGGCTGCATGGTCAACGGCGCGGGCCTGGCCATGGCCACCATGGACGTCATCGCGCTCAACGGCGGCGCGCCGGCGAACTTCCTCGACGTCGGTGGCGGCGCGACCAAGGAGCGCGTCACCGAGGCCTTCAAGCTGATCCTGTCCTCCGACAAGGTGCGCGCGATCTTCGTGAACATCTTCGGCGGCATCGTGCGCTGCGACCTGATCGCCGAAGGCATCATCGCCGCCGCGCGCGAGCTCGGCGTCAAGGTGCCGGTGGTGGTCCGCCTCGAAGGCACGAATGTCGAGAAGGGCAAGGAACTGCTGCGCAACAGCGGGCTGGCGATCATCGCCGCCGACGACATCAACGATGGCGCGCGCAAGGCCGTGGCTGCCGCGAAGGAAGCGAAATGAGCGTTCTGGTTGGCAACGACACCAAGGTCATCGTGCAGGGCTTCACCGGCTCGCAGGGCACTTTCCACGCAGAGCAGATGATCGAGTACGGAACCAGGGTGGTTGGCGGCGTCACCCCGGGCAAGGGCGGCAGCAGGCACCTCGACCTGCCGGTCTTCAACACCGTGTCCGAAGCCGTCGCCGCGACCGGCGCGAATGCCTCGGTGATCTACGTGCCGCCGCCCTTCGCCGCCGACGCGATCCTGGAAGCGGCCGACGCCGGCATCAACGTGATCGTGTGCATCACCGAAGGCATCCCGGTGCTGGACATGCTGCGCGTGAAGAACGCGATGAAGGCCTATCCGGGCACGTGGCTGATCGGTCCCAACTGCCCGGGCATCATCACGCCGGGCGCCTGCAAGATCGGCATCATGCCCGGCCACATCCACAAGCCGGGCAAGATCGCAATCGTCTCGCGCTCGGGCACGCTCACCTATGAAGCGGTCAAGCAGACCACCGAAGCCGGGCTGGGCCAGAGCACGGTGATCGGCATCGGCGGCGACCCGATGCAGGGCATGAACTTCATCGACTGCCTGCGCCTGTTCCAGGACGATGCGCAGACCGAAGGCATCATCATGGTCGGCGAGATCGGCGGCAGCGCCGAAGAGGAAGCGGCCGAGTTCATCGCTGCGCACGTCACCAAGCCGGTCGTCGGCTTCATCGCCGGTGCGAGCGCGCCGGAAGGCAAGCGCATGGGCCACGCCGGCGCGATCGCCTCCGGCGGCAAGGGCACGGCCAAGGGCAAGTTCGCCGCGCTCGAAGCCGCAGGCGTCACCACCGTGAAATCTCCCGGCGACCTCGGCGCCGCCATCGCCAAGCGTCTGGCCAGGAACTGACCAGGACCGAGGCCCGGGTCACACACGGTCCGGGACAAATCGCCGCTCGTCGGCGGACAGAATGCGTCCGTCCTGTCCGCCGTTTGCAAACCTGAACGTTGCTATACAGTGAGTTCAGGCACTGCGCAGGGGCAGGGAAAATGGGCGAAATCGGCGTACTTCTCCGAGCGAGCGGGCGGCCGGGACGGCGGGCGGCGCTGGCGCTGCCGGTGCTCGTGTTCGGCCTGCTCTTCGCTTCCGATGCCTTCGCCTACCTCGATCCGGGCACCGGCAGCATCCTGCTGCAGGGTTTCATCGCCGCGGTCGCGGCCGTCGTGACCTGGCTCAGCCTGAGCTGGCGGCACGCCAAGGCCTGGATACGGGCGCGCACCGGCCGGGCGCCGGAGGGCGCGGACACCGGAGCCTCGCACTGAGCGAGCCTCCTCCCCCGGAGACGATCCCGGGTTCCTTTCGAGATCCGGGGGGCCGGGTCTACCGCCGCGGCGCGCGCGTCTTCCGCACCGTCATGCCTTCGGCCGCCGCCGCCTTCGAATCGGTACGGGCGAGCGGGCTGCACCAGCGCCTGGTCGAACGCGGCCTGTTGCAGCCGCACACGGAAGTCGACGCGAGCGAACTCGGAAACGCAGCGCAGGGCGCAAGCCACGTACTCGAGCATCCGCGCCTGCCTTTCCTGTCCTGGCCCTACGAGTGGCCTTTCGCCGCGCTGAAGGCCGCCGCGCTGTTGCAGCTCGACCTGATGCTGGAAGCGCTGAAGGCCGGTTTCACGCTGTCGGATTCGACGGCATACAACATCCAGTTCAACGGTGCCGAGCCGCTGTTCATCGACACACTCTCCTTCCGCCCCTACGAGGAGGGCAGCTACTGGTTCGGCCACCGGCAGTTCTGCGAGCAGTTCCTCAACCCGCTGCTGCTGCGCGCGAAGCTCGGCCTCGACTATCACGCCTGGTACCGCGGATCGCCGGAAGGCATTCCCGCCGCCGACCTCAACCGCCTGTTGCCCTGGCACAGCAAGCTGTCGCCGAACGTGGCGATGCACGTGAGCATGCAGGCGCGACTGCAGGCGGCCCCGCATGCGCGCGAGAAGGCACAGGCGAAGGTGTCGAAGCGCGGTTTGTCGCGCAAGGGTTTCACCGACATCGTGCGCGGCCTGCGCGTGTGGATCCAGGTGCTGGAACCGGCCGATGCCGGCGCGACGGCCTTCGCCGATTACGCCGACGCGAATACCTACAGCGCCGACGACAATGCGATGAAGGAAAAATTCGTCGCGGAGCTCGCGGCAGCGACGAAGCCCGGCGTGCTGCTCGACCTCGGCTGCAACACCGGCCGCTTCGGCGAAGTCGCACTGGCAGGCGGCGCAGCGTATGTCGTCGGCCTCGACGCCGACCGCATCGCGCTCGACCGCGCCTTCGCGAACTCGCGCAGGAACAAGCTCAAGCTGCTGCCGCTGCACATGAACCTGTCTGACCCGAGCCCCGACCAGGGCTGGCAACAAGACGAACGCGCCGGACTGGCAAGTCGCTGCGCCGACAGCTGCGACGCCGTGCTCGCGCTCGCACTGGTGCACCACCTGGCGATTGCCGGCAACGTGCCGCTGCCGCGCGTGGTCGAGTGGCTCGTCGGCCTTGCGCCGGCCGGCGTCATCGAGTTCGTGCCGAAGGCCGACCCGATGGTGCAGCGCCTGCTCGCACTGCGCCAGGACATCTTCCCCGACTACAACGACGAGGCCTTCGCACAGGCGCTGTCCGCGCGCGCGATGATCGTGTCCGAGGCCACGGTGCCCGGCACCGGGCGGCGCCTGTTCCGCTTCGCGCGGCGCTGATGGACAGCGCGCAATTCACTTTCCGGTGGCGATTCGGTTACGCGACGTTGCTGTCGCTGTCGGCGGTGTCCTTCCTGTGTTTCTCGCTGCCGGTGCTGCTGTACAGCGGCAATCGCGCCGAATTCGCCACGCCGCTGGCGGAGCTGCTGGTCCCGGTGCTCCTTCCTGCCGCCGCGTTCGCACTCGTCCTCGCCCTGCTCGTGTCGCTGCTGCCGGAACGGCCGTGCATGCGCCTGCTGGTGCTCGGTAATGCGGTCTGCCTGTTGTTGTGGCTGCAGGGCACGGTTTTGGTGTGGGGGTACGGGCTGTTCGACGGCAGCCGCATCGACTGGAGCGTGGCCCGCTGGCGTGGCTGGCTCGATGCCGGCATCTGGATCGCCACCCTGCTGGGCGTGGATGCCTTGCGCGATCGACTCGCGCGCGCATTGCCGCGACTGGTGATGATTGCCTGCGCGTTGCAGGCAGGCATTGCCGGGTTCACGCTGGTGCGCGAGCAGGACCGCGTTCCCGCATCGCGCGACGTGACGGCGCTGTCGATGGCGCGCTTCTCCAAACGTGCGAACGTGATCCACATCCTCGCCGACGGCATGCAGACCGGCGTGGTCGCGGACCTGCTGGACGAAGACAACGGCCGGCTTTCGCACGAGCTGGAAGGGTTCACAATGTTCGAGGACAACCTCGGCGCCTTCCCCTACACGCACATGTCCGTGCCCGCGATGCTGGGCGGGAACATCTACGACAACAGCGAGCCGGTGGGCGAATTCCTCGACCGCTCGCTCGGGCACGCCAGCATCCTCGGGGCGGCGCAACGCGCCGGCTACGAAGTCAAGGTCGCACAGCCCGGCGGCGGCATCTCGGAGGTGTACCGCCACGTCCTCGACGCACAGGTGCTCACCGTTCCCTCTTCGCCGCGCTTCGCCGGCTGGCGCGGCGCGCGCCAGGAGCGCCTGCTGCTCGGCGACCTGGTGCTGTTCCGCGTCGTGCCGCACTTCGCCAAGGCCTTCGTCTACAACGATGAAAACTGGTTCCTGCAGGAACTGTTCGGCATCGACTCGGGACCGGGGCGCGCCTACCTTGCGCACAATGCCTTCCTGCGCGACCTCGGCGCGCAGGCGCATGCGGACGACACGCGCCCGCAATACAAGTTCGTGCACCTGTTCCTCAGCCACCGCCCGATCGTGATGAGGCAGGACTGCAGCTACGCCGGCGGCATCCTGGAACCCAACCTGGAGCACGTGCGCAACCAGGCACGCTGCACCTTCCGCACGATCGCCGCGCTGCTCGGGCGCCTGCGCCAGCTCGGCATCTACGACCAGACCACGGTGGTCATTTCCGGCGATCACGGTATCTTCCTGGCCCCGCGCTCGATGCCGCCCGGCTCGGCGGAGGCCGCGCGCGCCTATGCCCGCGACATGCCGCCGGGGATGATCGGAGAGGCGCGTCCCCTGCTGCTGGTCAAGCCCGCCCGTGCCCACGGCCCCCTCCAGCGCTCGTGGGCGCCCACGTCGATTGCCGATACGCCGGCGACGATCGCCGATGCCGCGGGGATCGACGCGGTCGTGCCGGGAGACTCGGCGTTCCGCCTCGTGGTAGGCGAGTCGCGCGAACGCCACTACCACCTCTATGACTACCTCGCGAGCGACTGGACGGCGCGCTACCTGACGCCGATGCAGCGCTACCTCGTGCGCGGCCGCGCCGACCGCATCGATTCCTGGTCGCCGGGTCCCAGGCTGGAGGCGCCGCCCGGCGCGCGCTGACCGGCGCCCCGGGCCGGTACAATCAGCGGCCGGAGCGCAGGAGCGATGGAATGCCAAGCCTGAGGGTCGCGCTGGCCCAGTTCGATTTCCCGGTCGGCGACCTCGCCGGCAACGCGCATCGCATTTTCGAACTCATCGAGTGTGCGCGCGACCAGCACCACGCCGACCTGGTGGTCTTTCCGGAGCTGGCGCTGAGCGGTTATCCGCCGGAAGACCTGCTGTTGCGCCCGGCCTTCCTCGCCGAGTGCCAGGAGCGCATGCAGGACATCGCCGCCAACGTGCACGGCATCGTGGCGGTGGTCGGCTGGCCGGAGGCCGCGGGCGCGGTCGTCTTCAACGCCGCGAGCGTGCTGCGCGATGGCGCGATCGAGGCAACCTACCGCAAGCGCGAGTTGCCCAACTACGCAGTCTTCGACGAGCGCCGCTACTTTGCCGCCGACAGCGATGCCTGCGCCTTCGAAGTCGCCGGCGTACAGGTCGGCCTGCTGATCTGCGAGGACCTGTGGTTCCCCGAGCCGGCCGCGGCCGCGGTGCAGCTCGGCGCGCAACTGCTCGTCGTGCCCAACGCCTCGCCCTTCGAGCGCAACAAGTCGGTGCAGCGCGACGAACTGCTGGAACAGCGCGCGCGCGAGTCGGGCGTCGCGATTGCCTACCTCAACGTGGTCGGCGGCCAGGACGAACTGGTCTTCGATGGCGCCTCCGACCTGATCGACGGCGATGGCGGCGCGCACCCCGCGGCGGTCGCCTTCGCCGACGCGCTGCTGGTCGCCGACTTCGATGCCGACACGCGCAAGTTCACCCGCGTCGACTGGCCGACCGCGAAGGACGAATGCGCCGAGGCGCTGGCCTGGGGCGCGATCGTGCGCGGCATCCGCGACTACTGCGGCAAGAACGGCTTCAAGCGCGCCTGGCTGGGCTTGTCCGGCGGCGTCGATTCCGCGCTCGTGCTCGCGCTCGCCGCCGAAGCGCTCGGCGCGGCCAACGTCACCGCGGTGCGCCTGCCTTCGCGCTACACCGCCGGCCTGTCGAACGACCTGGCCGACGAACAGGCACGCAAGCTCGGCGTCGAACTGCTCACCGTGCCGATCGCCGCGCCCTTCGAAGGCTTCCTCGCCGCGCTCGCACCGGCCTTCGCCGGCCGCGAGCCCGACGTCGCCGAGGAGAACCTGCAGTCGCGCAGCCGCGGCGTGATCCTGATGGCGCTGTCGAACAAGCTCGGCGGCCTGCTGCTCACCACCGGCAACAAGAGCGAATACGCGGTCGGCTACGCCACCATCTATGGCGACATGTGCGGCGGCTTCGCGCCGATCAAGGACCTGTACAAGACCGAAGTCTATGCGCTGTGCCGCTGGCGCAACGCGCAGGGCGACGGCGAAATCATCCCCGAAGGCGTGATCGCGCGCGCGCCGAGCGCGGAGTTGCGCGAAAACCAGACCGACCAGGATTCGCTGCCGCCCTACGAGGTCCTCGACGGCATCCTCGCGCGCTACATCGACCAGGAAGCGGCGCCCGTGGACATCGTGCTGGACGGTTTCGATCCCACCACGGTGCGGCGCGTGCTCACGCTGGTGCGCAACTCCGAATGGAAGCGCCGGCAAGCCGCGCCCGGCCCGAAGCTGTCGCGTCGCGCCTTCGGCCGCGAGCGCCGCTACCCCATCACCTCGGGCTACCGCCAATGACCGACCCGACTGTGGGAGCGGCCTTTGGCCGCGACAACCCACCGATCATCGCCGTCATCCTGCCGGCCTACAACGAAGCGATCACGCTCGCCGAAACCTTGCGCGGCTTCCACGCCGCGCTGCCCGAAGCGCAGCTGTGGGTCGTGGACAACGCCTCCACCGACGACACCGCGCGCATCGCGCGCGAGACCTTCGCCGCGCTGGGCGCGCGCGGAGGCGTGCTGTCGGAAACGCGCAAGGGCAAGGCCAATGCCGTGCGCCGCGCCTTCCTCGACGTCGAGGCGGATGTCTACCTGATGTGCGACGCCGACAGCACCTATCCGGCCGGACGCGCGCGCGATCTGTTGCTGCCCATCGTTGAAGGAACGGCTGACATGGTGGTCGGCGATCGCCATTCCGGCGGACACTACGCCAGCGAAAACAAGCGCGCGCTGCACGGCGCCGGCAACCGCCTGGTGACCTTCCTGGTGAACTGGCTGTTCAAGGCGAAGCTCACCGACATCCTCAGCGGCTATCGCGCCTTCAGTCGCCGCTTCGTCAAGACCTACCCGATCGTCGTGGAAGGCTTCGAGATCGAGACCGACCTGACGCTGCACGCGCTCGACAAGCGCTTCCGCGTGCGCGAGCTGCCGGTCGAGTACCGCGACCGGCCCGCGGGCAGCGCCTCGAAGCTCAATACTTACCGCGATGGCGCGCGCGTGCTGTGGGTGATCCTGCAGCTGTTCCGCTACTACCGCCCGATGCTCTTCTTCGGCTGGCTGTCGCTGTTCATGCTGGTGTTCGCGCTGGTCGCCTCCATCCCGGTATTCGCCGACTGGTTCCGCTACCACTACATCCATCACGTGCCGCTGGCGATCCTCGCCGCGGCCTCGGTGGTGGTGTCGACGGTGCTGGTGGCGATCGGCCTGATCCTCGACGGCATCGCGCACGAGAACCGCCGTCGCTTCGAAGTCGCGCTATTGCGCGAACGCTGATTCAGTCGGGACGAACGACGAACAGTCGCAACGGATCCTCGCGCGTGCCCGGGCTCGCGCGGAAATCCTCCGGCTTCGACTGCATCTGCCGGGTCAGCGGACCGGCCGCGCAGAGCACGTAGTCGGCGTGGAAGGCGCCGCGCAGGATCGCGCGGGGGTCGGCGAAGGCGCCGGCGACCAGGCCCTTGCGTGCCTCGAATTTCGCGCGCGAGGCCTGGAACAGGAAGGTGGGCTCGAGCAGGTCGACGAAGCGCAGGTCCGGGCGCTCGTAGAAGACGTAGGAGCCCGCCTCCCATTCGCAGTTGAACACCTTCGCATTGCTGCCGGCCGGAATCTGCCGCAGCAGCGCCGCATAGGCCGGCTCCGGCGATGGCTCCGGCGTGCTCCAGCTTTGCTGGTAGAAGCGCGCGTCCAGCCAGCCCTGGCACAGCAACAGCACGCCGAGCATCGCCGGCAGTGCGTGGCGCACCGGCAGCACGCGCAGCGCGTAGGCGAACAGCAGCAGGCCGCAGGGCACGGCATATTCCATCGCGCGCAGCGTGCGCGTGCCCAGCACCGTGAACACCAGGGTCAGCAGGAACAGCAGCATCAGGCCGGAGCGCTCCGCGCTCGCTGACGGCTTGCGCAGCCATGCAGCGATCGCCACGCCCAGCAGCAGCAGGGGATAGAAGCCGTAGGCCTGCAGGAACTGCAGCAGCGTCGGCGGATACAGCTCGGTGCCCGGCGTCGGCGGCGGCACCGATCCCAGCCCCAGTGCGAGGCGCAGGTGCAGCACCCCCATCACCAGGTTCGAGGGGAAGTAGGGATGCACCAGCGTGCCGAGCAGCAGGCCGCCGAGGCACCAGGCCCAGGTGTGGCGGGTGAAGCCCGGCTGCCGGCGCAACAGCCACGCTGCAGCGATCAGGAAGCCGGGAACGATGAAGGCGTGATAGGTGAGCGCGAACAGCGCGGTCGCCACCGCGGCCAGCCTTGGACGATCGCGCAGCACCGCGAGCAACAGCAGCACGAAGACGAAAACCGCGAGCAGGTGCGGGCGCAGCAGGCTGAGCCGGAACAACAGGCCCGCGGTGCCGAACACGCCCACGACCACGAGTACCGCGGCCATCGAGGGCCGCAACTGACGGCTGGCTTCGAGGTACAGGCACAGGATGGTCGCGATGCCGAGCAGCGGCACCAGCCACAGCACCGCCGGCGCCTCGCCGATCTTCCACGCCAGCGCGGTCAGCGCATGGAAGAGGAATTCCTTGTCGGGGAAGTAGTGGCCCCAACCGAGGTCCTCGACCTGCGGCAGGACCTTCGGCAACCCGGAGCCCGCGATCAGCTTCGACAGCGCCAGGTGGTAGAAGCGATCGGGATCCGCGCTACCGACCAGGCGCGGGGCGCCGACGAAAATCCAGTACCAGGCGGCAATTGCCGCCGCGACGCAGGCGCCGCCGAGGGCCCTTGGCAGGCCCGGTCGCGTCAGTTGATGTGCTCGCCCGCGAAGGGATTGAGCTTCTGGAACCAGTGCTCGTAGTCCGGCCACTTGCCGTGCAGGTACGGATGTTCCGGATAGTTCTGCTGCAGCACGCGCTTGGCGTCATCGGCGAGCGTGGTCTGGCCGAGCTTGGTGTACGAGGCCGCCATCAGCGCGATCGCGTCGTCCTCGTACTCGCTCTGCGGGTAGTTCTCGACCAGGTACTTGCCGCGGTTGGCGGCCGAGACCCAGGCGCCCCGGCGCAGGTAGTACAGGCCGACCACCATCTCGTGGCGCGCCAGCTCGTTGCGCAGGTAGACCATGCGCTGGCGGGCGTCGGCGGCGTAGATGCTGTTCGGGTAGCGGCGCAGCACTTCGTTGAAGTCGTTGAAGCTGGTCAGCGGGCCGTTCAGGTCGCGCGCCGACGGATCGGTGCGGAACACGCGCGACATCAGGCCGACGTTGCGGTCGAAGTTCACCACCGCCTTCAGGTAGTAGGCGTAGGCGATGTGGCGGTGGCGCGGGTAGGTGCGGATGAAGCGGTCGAGCGTGGAGATCGCGTCGTCCGGCTTGCCGATCTTGTATTGCACGTAGGCCAGCTCGAGCTGCGACTGCTCGTTGTAGGCGCCGAAGGGGAAGCGCGCGATCAGGCGGCTGTAGTAGCGGTTGGCCTGGCTGTAGTCGCCATCGAGCATCGCCTGCTTGGCCTCGGAGTACAGCTGCTCCACCTCGAGCGTCTCGGTGCGCTCCTGCTTGTCGCCGCCGAACCAGCCGCCAACGGTCTTGCAGCCCGGCAGCGCCACCGCGAGGACGGCGAGGAGGGCGAGGCGGAAAATGGGGGACGCGCGCATCATCAGGAGTTTCGCCTGCAAAGGGTGGACGGCAATTGGGCGATAATAACCGAAAGCTCCCGGCCGCCTCCACGGCGTCCGGCTCGCGCCCGCCCCCTGGACCCGGCATGAATCCCAGCAATCCCGAAGCCGACGAGGCCGAATTCGAGCTCCAGGAGGCCACCGTTCCCCTGGGCTGTGCCGGCAAGCGCTTCGACCAGGCGCTCTCCGAGATGTTCCCGGAATACTCCCGTTCCCGGCTGGCGGAGTGGATCCGCGGCGGGGACGCGCGCCTGGACGGGCGCACGGTGCGCCCGCGCGACCCGGTTCGGGGGGGCGAGACGGTCCACCTGAACGTGCGCACCGAGGTCGAGACCGATGCGCAGCCCGAGGCGATCGCGCTGACGATCGTCTACGAGGACGCCGACGTGCTGGTGGTCGACAAGCCCGCCGGGCTGGTCGTGCACCCGGGCGCCGGCAACCCGCGCGGCACGCTGGTCAACGCGCTGTTGCACTTCGACCCGCGCATGGCCGAGCTGTCGCGGGCCGGCATCGTGCATCGCCTCGACAAGGACACCTCCGGCCTGATGGTGGTGGCGCGTTCGCTGCGCGCGCACGGCGGACTGGTGGAACAGTTGTCCGCGCGCGAAGTGCATCGCCAGTACCTGGCCGCGGTGGTGGGACCGATGATCTCCGGCGCGACCATCGATGCGCCGATCGGACGCCACGCCACCGACCGACTGCGCCAGGCGGTGGTGAAGGAAGGACAGGGCCGCGAAGCGGTGACGCATTACCGCGTGCGCGAACGCTTCCGCGCGCACACGCTGGTCGAGTGCCGCCTGGAAACCGGACGCACGCACCAGATCCGCGTGCACATGCAGTACGCCAAACATCCGCTGATCGGCGATCCGCTGTACGGCGGTTCCTTCAAGCTGCCGAAGGCGGCCACGCCGGAATTGGCCGAAGCGCTGCGCACCTTCAAGCGCCAGGCGCTGCACGCGGAAAAGCTCGAATTCGTGCATCCGGTCAGCGGCGAAACCGTCACCACCCATTCCGCGCTCCCGGCCGACATGCAGGCGCTGCTCGCCACGCTGCGCGCCGACACCGCCGCCTTCAACGCGGACAATGCCAAGCGCTGAAGGCGTCGCCACGCTCGAGGCCGACTGGCCGGCGCCGGCCGGCGTGCATGCCTTCACCACCCTGCGCACCGGGCCGGGTGCATCGCAGCCGCCCTTCGATTCGTTCAACCTCGGCTTGCGCAGCGGCGACGAGCCCGCGGCCGCGGAAGCCAATCGCGCGGCCTTGCACGCGGCCGTCGGCAGCGCATATTCGCCGCGCTGGCTGCGGCAGGTGCATGGCATCGAGGTAGTGCGTTTCGGCGCGGATGGTGGCGAGCACGAACCGACGGCCGATGCCGCCGTGACGGATGTCCCCGGCATGCCGCTGGCGATCCTCACCGCCGATTGCCTGCCGGTGCTGTTCGCGGCCGAGGACGGCAGCGAAATCGGAGCCGCGCATGCCGGCTGGCCCGGGCTGTCCGCGGGCGTGCTCGAAGCCACGCTCGCCGCGATGCAGGCGCCGCCGGCGCGGCTGCTCGCCTGGATCGGTCCCGGCGCCGGGCCGCAGCGCTACGAGGTCGGCGAGAACGTGTACGCCGCCTTCGTCGACCGCGACGCCGAGGCGGCCGCCCTCTTCGCGCCGACCCGCCCCGGTCACTGGCTGGCCGACCTTCCAGGGCTGGCGCGCCAGCGCCTGGCGAAGGCCGGTGTTCAGCGCGTATTCGGCGGCACGCAGTGCACGATCTCCGAGCCGGCGCGCTGGTACTCCTATCGCCGCGACGGCGCTACCGGGCGCATGGCCAGCTTGATCTGGATCAGTCCCCCCGCCGGTTGAATTCGGCACGCTGGGACCGCATCTATCGGGCATCGGCCGCGCCAACGACGGCCACCGGATGCGGAAAATTCCACCATGCGCATGGACAAGCTCACTTCGCGTTTCCAGCAGGCGCTCAGCGACGCGCAGTCGCTCGCCGTCGGTCGCGACCACAATCTCATCGAGCCTTCGCACCTGCTGCTCGCCCTGCTCGAGCAGAAGGGCGGCAGCACGCGCCCGATGCTGGTGCAGGCCGGCGTCAACGTCGCCACGCTGCGCCAGCGCCTGGTCGAAGCGCTCGACAAGCTGCCGAAGGTTTCCGGACAGGAAGGCAATCTTTCCGTCGGCAACGACCTGTCGCGGCTGCTCAATATCACCGACAAGCTCGCGCAGGAGCGCGGCGATTCCTTCATCGCGAGCGAACTGTTCGTGCTCGCCGCGGTGGACGACAAGGGCGCGGGCGGCCAGGCGCTGAAGGCCGCGGGCGCCACGAAGGAAGGACTCGAGCGCGCGATCGAGACCATGCGCGGCGGCGAGAAAGTGCAGGACGAAAATGCCGAGGAGCACCGCCAGGCGCTCGACAAGTACACCATCGACCTGACCGAGCGCGCCGAAAGCGGCAAGCTCGACCCGGTCGTCGGCCGCGACGAGGAGATCCGCCGCACCATCCAGGTGCTGCAGCGTCGCACCAAGAACAATCCGGTGCTGATCGGCGAGCCGGGCGTCGGCAAGACCGCCATTGTCGAAGGCCTCGCACAAAGAATCGTCAACGGCGAGGTGCCCGAGGGCCTGCGCGACCGCCGCGTGCTTTCGCTCGACATGGGCGCGCTGATCGCCGGCGCGAAATTCCGCGGCGAATTCGAAGAGCGCCTCAAGGCCGTGCTCAGCGACCTGTCCAGGCAGGAAGGCCAGGTGATCCTGTTCATCGACGAACTGCACACGATGGTCGGCGCCGGCAAGGCCGAAGGCTCGATGGACGCCGGCAACATGCTCAAGCCCGCCCTCGCGCGCGGTGAGCTGCACTGCATCGGCGCCACCACGCTCGACGAATACCGCAAGTACGTGGAGAAGGACGCCGCGCTCGAACGCCGCTTCCAGAAGGTATTCGTGGGCGAGCCTTCGGTGGAGGACACCATTGCCATCCTGCGCGGCCTGAAGGAGCGCTACGCCGTGCACCACGGCGTGGAGATCACCGACCCGGCGATCGTCGCCGCGGCCACGCTTTCGCACCGCTACATCGCCGACCGCCAGCTGCCCGACAAGGCCATCGACCTGATGGACGAGGCGGCCTCGCGCATCCGCATGGAGATCGATTCCAAGCCGGAGGAAATGGACCGCAAGGAACGCCGCCTCATCCAGCTCAAGATCCAGCGCGAGGCGCTGAAGAAGGAGAAGGACGCGGAATCCAAGCAGCGCCTGAAGGACCTGGAAGGCGAGATCGACGTGCTCGAGCGCGAGTTCTCCGACCTGGAGGAAGTGTGGAAGTCCGAGAAGGCCGCGCTCACCGGCACGACGAAGATCAAGGAAGAGATCGAAGCCGCCAAGCTCGAACTCGAGGCGGCGCATCGCCGCCAGGACTTCGGGAAGATGAGCGAAATCCAGTACGGGAAGATTCCCGAACTGGAAAAGCAGCTTGCCTCCGCGCAGGAGACCGAACAGAAGGGCTTCACGCTGCTGCAGGACAAGGTCACCGCGGAGGAAATCGCCGAGGTCGTTTCGCGCTGGACCGGCATCCCGGTCAGCAAGATGCTCGAAGGCGAGCGCGACAAGCTGCTGCGCATGGAAGACGAGCTGCACCGGCGCGTGATCGGCCAGGACGAAGCCGTGAAGTCGGTGTCCGATGCGATCCGCCGTTCGCGCGCCGGCCTGTCCGATCCCAATCGCCCGAACGGTTCCTTCCTCTTCCTGGGCCCCACCGGCGTGGGCAAGACCGAGCTGTGCAAGGCGCTGGCCGAATTCCTGTTCGATTCCTCCGACGCGATGGTGCGCATCGATATGAGCGAGTTCATGGAGAAGCATTCGGTCGCGCGCCTGATCGGCGCGCCTCCGGGCTACGTCGGCTACGAGGAAGGCGGCTACCTCACTGAGGCGGTGCGTCGTCGCCCCTACTCGGTGATCCTGATGGACGAAGTCGAGAAAGCGCACCCGGATGTCTTCAACATCCTGCTGCAGGTGCTCGACGACGGCCGCCTTACCGACGGCCAGGGCCGCACGGTCGACTTCCGCAACTGCGTGATCGTGATGACCTCGAACCTCGGTTCGCAGAACATCCAGGATGTCTACGAGAAGGACGAGGGCAACGACGACGCAGTCTACGAGCGCATGAAGTCGGCGGTGATGGCGGCGGTGCAGAACCACTTCCGCCCCGAATTCATCAACCGCCTCGACGACATCGTCGTGTTCCACCCGCTGGGCCAGGAGCAGATCAGCCGCATCGCGGCGATCCAGACGAAATACCTCGGTGCGCGCCTCGCCGATCGCGGCATCAAGCTGGAGATTTCCGAAGCCGCGTTGCAACTGCTCGGCAACATCGGCTTCGACCCGGTCTACGGCGCGCGTCCGCTCAAGCGCGCGATCCAGGCCCAGTTGGAAAACCCGCTGGCGAACAAGATCCTGTCCGGCGCCTTCGGCAGCGGCGACACCGTCGTGGTCGACACCGACGGCGTCGTCCTCACCTTCGCGAAAAAATAGGGTCAGAGCCCTTATTCAGCTTCGCGATTCGCGAGTTGCTCATTGATCCAGTCCTCGTTGTCGCGGACCAATGGCGCCAGGAGGTCGCGGTCCCCTGAATCGAGGATTTCCGCGAGCAGCAGGCCGGTGGCGGCACGAACCTGCTCGGGCGTGAGCGTGGGGTCTTCCACCAGTCGCGCGATCTCGTCCTGCTTCGCGATGATGAAGTCCTGGCGACGCCGATTGACCTCGTGCAGGGCGCGCGCCTCCCGACGCGCGCGCTGCTTTCGGATCAGCGCCAGGATGGCGACAGCCGCCCAGAACAGGAGGAATGCCAGCAACGCGAGTCGTTGTGCTCCGCTCATGCTCGTTTTCCGTGGATCAGTCGACCGGTGAAATAGACCATGATCGATGGCGCGATGACCCAGGCCAGCTCACTACGCAGGACGTCCAGTCCACGCTCGCTGAAGAAGCCGGCGCCGATCGGCGAAACCGCGATCGGTCGCCAGGGAAAGAAGTAGCGCGTGTCGTCGAAGGGAGCGAAGAAGGCCACGCCCAGGCCACCGTTGGTCAGCGCGTCGAGCAGGCCGTGCGAAACCGTGCACAGGAACAGGTAGAGGAAGAGCGCACCGCGCCGCTCGCGCGAAAGCGCTGCAAGTGCCGACGCAAGCACCAATGCGAAGCAAAGCGAATGCGACAGGCCACGATGGCCGAGCAGGTCGCCGTACTGGATGCCCAGGCGGAATCCGATGGTGTCGAAGTCCGGCAGCACCGTGCACAGCGCACCAACCGCGATCCAGCGCTTGCCCGGCAGCTTGTCCCGGAAGAAGGGCGCAAGGCCGAGCGCGACGACCGGATGCGTGAATACGGTTGGCACTCAGAACGTTCCGTTCTCGTTGACCGAATCCTCCGGAATCCGCATGCCGAGGTCCCAGAGCTCGGCGATGCGGTCTCCCTCGAAGCGAAAAATGTGCACCACGGCCATGCCGGTATCGCCCGGCTTCATGCGCAGGTGCGAATGCACGACAACGCGATCGCCTTCCCGGATCGCCTGCTTCACTTCGAAGATCTTGTCGGGAGCCTGCCCGGCGTTCTCTTCCATCCCCGCCATCAACGAAGCCGCATCGCCGCGGAACCAAGGGTTGTGGTGCCGGAAGTCCGCGGCGACGAAGCGCTCGTAGGCCTCGCGAATGCGGTTGGCCGTGACCAGGTGAAGGAAAGTGGTGGCCAACTCCTTGGCGTCACTGCTCATGTGCGTGCCCTCAGACAGGATCGCGCGCTGGGGCGGGATGCCCGCAGGCCGCGCAGAAATGCGACTGCACGTCGGTCAGCCGCTGGACGAGCAAGGGTTCGCCATCAGCCCGCCATCGGCGCTCAGACCGAGCCGGCTAGCCCGAAGATCGCCAAGTACGTGGCGAACACGAGCAAGGGAATGGCTAGCATCGATCCGCCCAAGCCAACGATGCACGCGGCGAAAACGCGGCGTCGCGGCCAGCGATACCAGGCGAACGCGACGCCGGCGGGAAGCAGCCACGCGGCCGCGTGGAACTTGACGACGAGCCGCGTCACGAGCGGCAGCTCGCTACCGAAGTTCGCAGCGACCGAGGCAGAGGACGGCACCACGAACTGCGCCACCAGCGCCGTCGCCAATGCGGCCATCATCGCGAAGACCAGCCACAGCTTGTCCGCGACGCTCGGCGGGGCAGCGACGTCCGAAGGATCGGAAAGCTGCGCCGATGGCGGCGAGTACGGGGTGCCGGGCGGCGTCGCCACGATCAGCCGCCCACCGGCGGCTGCCACAGTTCGACCTTGTTGCCTTCCGGGTCGATCACCCAACCGAACTTGCCGTATTCGGAGTCGTCGACCTTGTCGAGCACGTTGCAGCCTTCGGCGCGCAATGCCGCCAGCAGCACGTCGAGGTCGTGCACGCGGTAATTGACCATGAAGCTCTTGCCGGGCGCGAAGTTGCTGCCATCGCCGATCGACCAGGCCGTGGTGCCGCCCACCGGCGTGCCGTTCTCGTCGGTCCAGTCGAAGGCCGCGCCACCCCAGACCTGCACGTCGATGCCCAGGTGCTGCTTGTACCAGGCGCCCAGCGCCTTGGGATCCTTCGCGCTGAAAAAGATGCCGCCGATGCCGGTCACTCGCTTCATTCGATCCGTCCCCGATGCACGGGTCCGCGAATGGCCGTGCCTACCGCCGCATCATAATTCCTCGCAGCGGATCTTCGCATCCTCCACGTACAGGCGCTTGCAGGTCGTGACGGTGACGACCTGCGGCCGCTGCATGTTCTTCATGGTCGAACCGAAATCGTAGGACACCATCCACATCCGGCCATCGGCGTTGCGCACGAAGCCGCGCCAGCCGCCGTAGTCCAGGCCGACTTCCTCGAAGCTGATCCAGAACGGCTTCGCATCCGAGATCGCACGCTCGGCGCAGGCCAGCGATTCGCTCTGGTCGAGCGAGAACCTGTTCGCATGGCAGGAAAGCGCGGGCGCGCCGGCGAGATGGCTGACCCAGCCGGTCAGCAGCTGGCCGTCGCCGATGCGCGTGTCCGCTGCCACCGGGACCGGCAATTCGACGGCAACGGCCGCCACGGAGACCGCCAGAACGGAAAGGGCCACGAGTCGAAGGCTGCGCACGGATTTTCCCCTTGGTCAGATTGCCTGCGGGAAACCTTAGCCAAGGAAATGCGGGCAAAAGCTCTAGAGGAAAAATCGTGCGCGGCGTCACGCGCATGTAGCCGAATTACAGTGCGCTTGCGGTCCGAAGCAGGCGGAAATAGTTCTCGGGCACGACCTTCCACCCAGCGCCCTGCCTGCGCAATACGATCGGCAATTCCACCGGCCCCATCAGCGCGACATAGACCTCGTCGCCCGCCCTGGCGCCCTGCGTTACGCGCTGCCCCGAGGGCGAGGCAAAGCTCTCGCCGTTGCGTGCACGCACCACCGGCATCTCGATGCACAGTGAGAGCACCTGGTCGAGGTCGCCGCCGGGCAAGCCGTTCGGCACGCCGACCTCGTCCCCGGTGACCGGGGTCAAGGACACCGAGTTCACCTTGTCCAGCTTGTTGGCAAGTTCGTAGCAGACGAACTTCTTCGCGATGATGCGCGGGTCGGCCTCGGTGACGTTCTCTTCCTTCTGCATCCTGCGCATCTCGAGCCAGAAGCGCACGTCCACGCGCCAACCGTCCGCCGCGAGGATGACCGGGATGGCCAGGTTCGCGCCGTGGAAGGCCGTCATGTACGTGGCCTTGGTGCCGGTCGGGTAGGGCGCCGATGGCATGGGCTTGCCTTCGAAGGTGAAGGCCGTCGACTGCCGCAGTTGCGCGCCGGCGGCCTCCTGCTTCAACGCCTCGACCTGTTCCGGGCTGGGCTGCTGCGGCCCGAGCAGCGACTCCGCGCCCACCGGGTCGTACACGGTCTTGAGGTAAGCGGGCCTGTCGTTCGTGTAGAGCGCGGACAGGAAGTCACGCAGTACCGGTTCCGGACTGTTTTCCGCAGTATCGCTATCGGCGAGGGCCGAACGGGGCGCCAGCTGGAAGAGCAGCACCGATGTCCAGGTTGCGAACGATTTGTGCATGAGCTTCACCCGTTGGCGCGTCCGAAACGCTTCGCCGACGCAAGCTTGAGCCTGGCGCGTTCTATCTCGCGGTCCCTCGGCGGGCTGAGAGTGAACAAGGAACCGATCAGGGTGGTAGCGGCCGCGGCAACTTCGTCGACCGCGTGGTTGAACGCCACCTCGTTAGCTTTCGAGGGTGAGTTGAATCCGCTCAGCTTGCGCACGAACTGCAGCGCCGCGGCGCGAATTTCGTCCTCGGTGGCGGGCGGATCGAAGTTGTACAGCGTCCGGATGTTCCTGCACATGGCGCGCTCGCGAGTGGGAGTGCCTGGCGAGCATCCTAACCCGTCGGCAGCAGTGGCCAACAGCGGGATACCTGTCGCTTCCTGTGATAGTCGCAAAGGCAAACGGCAGCCAATGCTCCCGCCAACGTGGCCAGGCTGGCTGCCGAGAAGAGATAGACCGCCCATTCGAAGCCGACCCTCGGGAAATGCCAGCGGACCGAAGAGATCGCGAGCAGTGAACCCAGCGCGGACAGTATCGCGAGGACGGCGGCGGTTCGCTGCATCAGTTGCGTGCCCTGGTCGCAAGCCACGCGGCCTGCAATGTCTCGGCAAACATCGGGTTGTTCCCTGGGCGCTAGTAGCCGGTCGATCCGTGGATTTCCACGAAAGAGACACCGGGTGTACCTATGGAACCCGAGTGGGCCTCGAGTTCCGAACCGAGATCCCCGACGATCGTCCAGCTGTGGCCAACCCGCTGTGCCTGGAGCAGCGCGAGCATCACCGACTCCGGCCATGAGATGGCCGCGATGGACGACTTCGCCGTCACCCTGTAGCCGCCCTTGGAGTAGGGCTGGGGGCGCAGCGAAAAATCTGCAGCCTCCGCCTTCTCGAGCAGCGAACGTGCGACCTTTCGCGCCGATTCCTCGGAAGCGCAGTCGGTGAAGATGTGCCAGGTAACGTGCATTGATGCTCGGCGCGAAATTCCAGCGGCCCACCGGGCTGGTGAGGCCCTGCCTGCCGCGATACTAGCAAAGGCGCGACCGCTCGAATGATCGCAAGGCTGCAGCTCCGGGTTGGTTCCCGATGGGCGGCGCCCCGCCAAACCGCAGGAAGTGTCGCGGCTGTTCCAACGGTAGCTAGACGGTTCCGCTTTACCCTTGGTATTTCTGCTTGAGGTACTGAAAGTAGTGCCAAATGTTGTCCTCAGGACCGTTCGTCAGCCTCTTGCCTGCCTTGAAGTGCGGCCAAACGTCGCCGCCGTTATCGAGTTCAAGTGTGACGACTGTCTCTCCGGGAAAAGCGGCGCTTTCCAGTTTCCAATGGCCTCCCCAATTCCGGCGCATCACCTCACCGACGTAGCCGCCAAGAGCTTTGGATAGTGACTGGATTTGCTCAGGTGTTGGTCCGCTCCTGAGCATCCGCGACACGAATCCTTTCGGAACGGAGTCGTACAGCGCACTCAGGATCTCCTCAACTTGTTCGACGCTGTTCTCGGAGTAGTCCAGCTTCTTGGAGAACTTGGCTTCGGCAAAATCGACACCGTCTTCGGCATACGCGCGCATCATCGCTTCAACGGTCGGGGTGTCGATCACTACGAAATCTCCTGGGACGCCTGACGCATAGTTTAGCTGCATCCTGGCAGGGGCACGGCGGGCAGCCCGTGGTGTATGCGCGGCCGCTCCAACGGCAGTCAGGCGACGCCCCACGACATCGCCGCCCCAGCGACTGCGACGGCAACTGCGACTGGCACCAGCACCGTCGCAAACTTCAGCAGGGCGCGCTGGGATGACACAAAGTCAGCGCCAGCATGTCCGACGGCCTCCCGGTTCAACGCAGCTCGAGCCGGCTTGATGAGATACACGACCGCATTCGCCGTCAGGAGCGCCATCGGCAAGCAAGCAATAAAAGCGGCGATCATCGCGACACCCGGTCCGGCACCGGACGCTCCTCGGAGCGTCTGCCCGGGATGGATCATCTGGTGCAGACCGACTAGCGCAGCAACTGCGATGTACATCGCACCAAGCAGCGCCAGAACGACTAGCGCGAACAGCAGTAGATTCCAGGGACTCTTTCGGCGTGCCGCACTTTCGGATACCAGACGAGACGGTCGCATGCGGGGCCTAACGCTTGGTCAAGCGGCCGTCCACCCACGATGGGAGGCCGTGCCGTTGCGGAATCATATCCGAGGCCGCGACGGCACGGCCCGCGGCTAAGGTGCGGCCGCTCGAACGGTAGTTAGACGCCAATTCCAGGACATCCCTGCCGGGTCAGTTCAACTCTCGTTGCCCTGAGCATGTAGTTGCTGGTTCCCAAGTGGCCGAAGCCTCCGCCCGAATAGAACTCTCCCGTGACTATTACCCAGTCGTGGAAAGGTGGGCGGCCGCTGAGATCAGTCACGCCATTCGGTAGTCGTGTCGAAGGCGTGGAATAGACGGAAATGAAGAACGGTAGCTCGCTTCCAGCCAAGGGACGCCCGCTCCAAAGTCCATTGGATTCGAAGCCAACGTCGAGCCTTCCACAAACACGATACGACTTGCCCTCGATCGCCGGCAGATTTCGTCTAAGTTGATCGACAGTGACAAGAGCGGGAGGCGGAGAAACCTCGGCTGGCCCAAATCTCGGCAGGACCAACCCCGCAGCTACTGCCGTGGCCAGGAGGCAGCTCATCACCGCGACCACCTTCCAGCGAATGCGCTTGTTGGGTACGGAGTTGCTCATGGAAAGCCGGATGGCGTCCAACGCCTAGTTGAGCGGCCGCCCGCCCACCGTGGCGTGCGGCGGTAGACTGGCCCGCTCGAACGGTCGTTAGACCACAGCACGTGACCGTAGCCAGGGGATGCCATGAGCACAGATCAATTGAACCACGTTTCGCATGCTTCGGTCGGTTACTTGAGAGGCCTCCGAGAATGGCCACCAGCGATCTTTCGGCCCAAAGAAGAGCCCGAGGTAAGGCATCCGTCCAAAGGCGGGAAAAGCAACGGGTTTCGTTTGGCCTAGCCTGGTGCGTCGGTCTTCTGCGCAATCTACCTCTCGGGCTTTCGCGACGCTCACTCCAGGCGAATCTTCGATACGGAAGACTCCAAGATTGACCGTGAACTTGCCAGCGAGAGAGCGCTGCCCGACCTGAAAGTTGATGATCGAAACGACTTTCGTGCCCCATGCAACCCGACGAAAGGTGCGACTCCGATCGAACTCGAATCCGAGCTCTGACAGCGCTGGCACTGCGATGCGCCGAAGCGACGAATCTAGCGTGTCAGTTCGCGCGGACATTCTTCTGGGGTCTAACGCATAGTTGAGCGGCCGCCCGCCCACCATGGGAGGCCGTGCCGTTGCGGAATCATATCCGAGGCCGCGGCGGCACGTCCCGCGGCTAGTGTGCGGCCGTTGCGACGGTAGTTAGACGGCGTGGCGAGAAAACTGCCAGGTGATCCACGCGAACGAACCGATTACCGCGATAACGGAGCCAAGCCCGATCTCAACTCGAGAAGGACTGTCCAGCCTTCGGAGGATCCAGAAGCCCGCGCCGCCAAACAGCAGTGCGAGAAGTGCAACAAGGGGCAGGACGATCGGGCCCCATTCACCACGCCGATCATTCGGGAAATTCGTCAGTCCGAACACGGCCAAACCGCCACTCAACGCCGCTCCCATCGCGTAGCAACCCGCGATAAGCAAAAATGCCCCCACTACCCTCGTTGCAACTCGCCAAGGTCTATTCACGACGTCTAGCGCCTAGTTGAGCGGGCGCCCGCCCAGTGCAGTTGGCTACGCCTGTCGTGCATCGTAGCAGGGGCACGACGGGCGCAGCCCGCGGTGCATGCGCGGCCGCTCCAACGGAAGTTATACGTCATAGTCGAGCCAAGCATCTCGGATCCACGACGCGAGATCCGGCCAACTACCCGGCTCCCAGCCGTTGTGCGACCAAAGTACGACATGGCCTTCTCGAGTCATGCAGTAGAAGTCAGCGTTGTCTTCGCAGAATGGAAATAGCTCTTCGGGTACTCCGTAATGCCGGGCGGATGCCACTACCTTGGGCAAGTATGTGTGACTGTTCGGAGCGACGATTGTCGCGGGTTCGATTGGTCCGCAATCGATGTCGCTCGCACTCAGCAACAATTCGACGTATTCGGGATGAAATTGAATACCAAGCTGCTGCTCCATCGCTTGGACTTCTTCCCTGGTCGGAAGTCGGAACCGCGGCTTGGGATTGCCACGGCCCCTGAGTTCTTGAATCGCGGCAGTTACGCTCATGACGTCTAACGCTGGGTTAAGCGGCCGCCCGCCCACCGTGGGAGGCCGTGCCGTTGCGGATTCATATCCGAGGCCGCGGCGGCGCGGCCCGCGCTCAATTTGCGGCCGTTCCAACGGTAGTTAGTCGGCGTTGCCTGGCTAAAGTCCGCCCATCTGCCCAACGATGTGGAGGAAGACAAACACATTTCCTTTGGTGTAGGTTTCTGGCGTCTCTGAGCCGCCCAACATCGTGTATGGCTGTGGGATATAGACTTCGCCATCCTTCAATTTTCCGAGGCGCTTGGCGATCTGTTCGACATGGCTGGCGCGAAGCACGTAGCCTTCAAAGCCAGGTTCTTTGAGAACACCCGATTCGAATTCGGAGATCGAGCCAAATTCGCCGTAAGACTTGATTCCACCCTTGAACGGGTGGAGAACCGCATATGTCGATTCTTCCGGATTGCGAAGAAACGCATGCCCGAGGCTGGAATAGCCAATCACCTCGGAGTATCCCGCGAAATGACCAGCCCACGGACCCAAAACGTCCTCTGATACCGGAGCAATTAACTTGTAGAGCGAGGCTGGCTCTTTGCTTCCGAAAAGTTTGTCGAGGATGCCCATTCGCCGTCTAACGCATAGTTGAGCGGCCGCCCGCCCAGTACGGATGGCTGCGCCTTGCGCCCATCCTAGCAGGGGCACGGCGGGCGCAGCCCGCGGTGTCGGCGCGGCCGCTCCAACGATAGTTAGACGGCAATTCCGGACATCCGCAAATAGACGCAAAGCGCGACACCTGCAACGAGCGGAATCGCCTGAAGCAACCACTTGATTCGCCAGCCGAACTTGAAAGCGGCAAATCCGATCGCGAAGTAAATCGCGAGGCCAGCAAGTAGAAGCGCGCAAATCGACATAAGCGCAGCACCTTCGCCCTCTGCGATTGAGCCTCCACGCCGGGTAGATGCGTATGCGAACGCGAGCGCAATCGCAATCGAGCCAAACAATACTGAAATGACCAGGTTTGCCCGTTCAGTCAGCTTCGCGAGTAGTGAAACTTGGCGATCCATTCGATTGTCGTCTAACGCTGAGTTGAACGGCCGCCCGCCCACCATGGGGGCCGTGCCGTGGCTGCATCATAGCCGAGGCAGCTGCGGCGCGGCCCGCGCTTGAATTGCCACTTCTCCCACGGTAGTTAGACAACGCCTCCGATACCTGCTTGCCACGCAAATTCAGGGCTCAGATCTCGACCGGCTTCGCGTTCTAATTAACGGGCACGGCGTTGTGGCCCGGTAATGCGTTATGCGTCCGGCGCGGTGACGAGCGAAGGCCGATCGCCGGGTGGGCGACACACTGTCCCGCCGACCCTGTCGAAGCGTGTGAGAAGAACGGCCAAAAAAATCTTTCGAAGCGCGCCCGTACTGATTAGCGAGGGCGGTGTCTAACGCATAGTCGAGCGGCTGCCCGCCGACTGCGGGAGGCCGTGACGTTGCGGAATCATATCCGAGGCCGCGGCGGCACGGCCCGCGCCTAACGAGCGGCCGTTCCAACGGTAGTTAGACAACAGCATCAGTCGAGCATCACGAAAACGTACTGCTGGCCGACGTCGCTGTATGCATCAAATCCTTGGCTATGGGCGATATCGGCCTCCCAAGCGAGAATCCGCTTCCGGGCTGCACTGTCCTGCGGAAGCTCGACGATCAAAACTTTGGTGTATTCGCCTCGCGGATCCTTGTCGACGTCAATGGCAAATACATGAGGCGCACCCATCGCGTAAATGCCGTCGATGTAGGCTACGGAATTGGAGTTTGGCTGGATCGTCCCGACGGTATTTCCAGGGCATTTTCTGATCCACTCGCGCGCTTCCTGGCCGTTCTTTGCGATTCTTGCCTTGTTCTCGACGTCGTTGTTCTCGGCAACGTATCCGCCTGCGCTGCAGGAAGCGACGAAGATTGTGAGTGCCGGAACTAAAGTCGCTTGGCGCAGAAGCATTCTGGTGTCCAACGCATAGTTGAGCCGCCGCCCGCCCACTGTGGGAGGCCGTGCCGTTGCGGAATCATATCCGAGGCCGCGGCGGCACGGCCCGCGCTTAACTTGCGGCCATTCCAACGATAGTGAGACGGGCCGTGTCGACCACGCTAGGTCAATCGTCACCGAGGTCAAAGGTCGCCAACACGTAGGCGATAAACCCCGCCCACGCCAATGCTAGAACAAGACCCCACAGAGCGAGCACCCGAACAGCTTTGAACGGTTGACCTCGCGAGGTCCACAGATAAAGAGCGCTACTAGGGATGCAGGCGGCTACTGCGAGTGCCTGACTAATGTGCAGCGGAGACTCCCGCAGCCCATAGTGCTCCGCCAGGGGAATCGCTGGCGCGCACAAAGCGGCATACGCCCCGGATGCCAAGAACAGCCACTTGGATACCCGCTCGAGAGTCACAAAGCCGTCCAACGCATAGTTGAGCGGCAGCCGGCGGGATGCGGGTGGCTGCGCCTGTCGTGCATCCTAGCAGGGGCACGGCGGGCGGGAGCGGAGACTTCCTGCGAAAAAGTGGACACCCATCAGTTAGCTCCGGGCTTCGAAGTCGGCAGGCGACAGGTAGCCCAGGGCCGAGTGTAGGCGCTGGTGGTTGTAGAAGTCGATGTAGCGGCGAATGGCTTGGCGCAGTTCGTCGTCGTTGGCAAACGAGCGGCCGTGGTAGAGGTCGGACTTCATGGATTTGTTCCAGGATTCCATGTGGGCGTTGTCGGTAATCCGGCGTGGTCGATTAACGCTCTGTAGCAGCCCGCCGCGCTCGAGTGCGCCCTTGAAATCGGCAGCGAGGAATTCCGCGCCGCGGTCGCTGTGGAAGACGGTGCCGGCCGCGGGGCGACGCTGGCGCAGCGCGGCGACGAGGGCGCGACGGGTCAGGCGCGAGGTTTTTTCCGTGCCCAGCGCCCAGCCCACCAGTCGTCGCGAGTAGCGGTCCATGACCGTGGCCAGGTAGCGCCAGCGGCCATTGAGTTTCAGGTATGTCACGTCTCCGACCCACACCTGGTTGGGACGCTCGACGCGCAGCTGGTGCGTGCGATTGTCGACACTGGCGTAGTGGCGATGCAGGCCGGGCAGGCGTCGGTACAGGCCCGCCGAGCGGCCGCGGATCGCGTGCTCGCGCATCACTCGCTCGACGCGGCGCCGACTGACCGCGATGCCTTCGCGGCGCAGCTGCGCATGCACCCGCGGGCTGCCGTAGGTCTGGCGACTGGCTTGGTGCGCGCGGTGCACCTTGGGCAACAGTTGCGCGTCGGCCAGCGCACGCTCGCTCAGCGGTCGGTCGCGCCAGGCGTAGAAACCGGCGGGACTGACCCCGTACAGGCGGCATAGCCGCCTCACCGGGTGCGTGGCTTGCTGGTGGGCGATGAAGGCGAAGATCTGGGCTTTTGAGCGGAAGTGAAGGCGATCGCTTTTTTTAAAAGGTCATGCTCCACCTTGAGCTGCGCATAGGCCTTCTTGAGCTTGCGCAGCTCCTTGAGCTCGGCCCGGACTTCCGGATCCACCTTGACGCCTTTGGCCACGATCAGTCCCTCGCGTGCGTGCTTGCGCCAACGAGACAACATGAAAGGGTGGATGTAAAGCGAGGTCGCCACATCCTGCACTCGGACGCCGGGCAGCTGGCTCAGGCGCACCGCCTGGGCCTTGAACTCGGGGGTGAATCGATACGTGGTACGCGGGCCGGGTCGGGCCATGGGACACCTCCTGACTAGTTAGGTCAGGGTGTCCCACCAAACCGCAGGAAGTGTCGCGGCCGTTCCAACGGTAGTTAGACGGGGCCTTGGGATGCTGTTCTGATGGGCTT
>JADMIO012901182.1_pt1 | contig 61710 bp, 62 predicted proteins | sample 8958161 | NCBI WGS metagenome assembly JADMIO01 (sample SAMN16585339, study PRJNA669376) | soil metagenome | isolation source: Crop rotation soil | place: USA: Cullars Rotation, Alabama | collected 2011
CGGCGTTGTTTACCCAGGGGGGACGGAAATTAGCGAACGCCTTCGGCGTTGTTTACCCAGGGCGGAATTAATGAACGCCTTCGGCGTTGTTTACCCAGGGGGGACGGAAATTAGCGAACGCCTTCGGCGTTGTTTATCCAGTGGGCTGAAAATTAGCGAACGCCTGCGGCGTTTTTAGTCGAAATAAAACTTATCTACAGAGGAGATTACTGGTATGGATGATCAGGAAGACAAGACGATCTACAAAGTCGTGCTCAATCACGAAGAACAATACTCAATCTGGCCCGCCGATCGTGAGAATGCTCTGGGCTGGAACGACGCGGGAAAATCCGGGACTAAAGCAGAATGCCTCGAGTACATCAAAGAGGTCTGGACAGACATGCGGCCGCTGAGCCTGCGAAAAAAGATGGCTAGCTCTGCATAAATCTTTCCTCTTCAATTCCCCCGCTTCAATCCAACAAACGTAAACCGTAAACAGGAGTTAGTGTGTTATGGCTAACGCTGGCGTGTATTTGAAGCACAACACCGTGGCGGAGCCACTGTTCAATCAGTGGCACGCCTGGTCGTATCTCATCCCGCCTGCACCGGCGGCGATGTTCATCGCAAATTCGCACCTGAAAATGATGCGCTCGTTCGTCTCAGCGCCGGAGGTGCATGTCGCTGCACTGAAAAATCTGGCGATGCTGGGTGGTTCGTTTATCAATCACCCCGTGTCGAAGGCTCCGGAGATCAAGGAGTTGATGAACCGGACAGTGGACGAGTGTGCATCGATGCTGGAGTTGGCCGAGGCAATCAAAACCCTCGATACAATCGTTCAGGCGCAGGCAACCGGCACCTCTCTCGAACCGCTATACCGTGAGGTGCCGGCGCCGTTACGTGGCTACGTCGAACTGGTCTACGATGTTAACAATCATCCTGCCGTGCGTTTCATCGAGGGTCTGCTTTACAGGAGCCGGTTCTATCAACCCGACTTGCAAAGCATCGCGCTTTTCACCGATAGCGGCGAAAGGCCATTTGCCTTTAACACGCCGAAGCTGCCGGATCCGAAAACGTTGCATCTTCGGAAACCTTTCGCAGCAGGCGAACTCGACGCGCTCTTCAAAACCAAATATCAGCCGCGCCCGTTCGGTGAGATCAAGGAAATGCTTGGAGTGAGCGACAAGGACGAGCCGTTACTCTCGTCGTTCTTCACCACCGAGCCTGAACCGGCCGCCGTTCGCTATGAGGGTCCGGGCGTGAGGGTCCGCTATTTCGGACATGCCTGTGTTCTGATTGAGTCGCGAAAAGTCAACGTGCTGATCGATCCGGTGGTCAGCTACAAATCCAACGGCGGTATCGAGAGATACACCTACGCCGATCTGCCCGAAAAGATCGACTATGCGCTGATTACACACAACCATCATGACCACTGCATGCTCGAGTCGCTACTGCAACTGCGTCACAAACTCAGGACCGTCGTTGTGCCGAGGAGCAATGGTGGCACGGTCGCCGACCCTTCTCTGAAGCTCATGCTCCAGCAAATCGGTTTTAGCGACGTTCGCGAACTGGATGAGTTTGAGATGATCGCAGAGGATGGTGGTTACATTCTCGCACTGCCTTTTCTCGGCGAGCATTGTGACCTGAACATCCGTACAAAGACTGCTTACCTCGTCAAGCTCGAGAACAGATCGGTTTTGTGCGTGGCTGATTCGAACAACCTGGAGCCGCAGCTCTACGAGCATGTACACGAACTCACCGGTGACGTCGACGTAGTGTTCATCGGAATGGAATGCGACGGCGCACCGCTGTCGTGGGTCTATGGACCACTGCTGACGAAGCCGCTGCCGAGAAAGATGGACCAGTCGCGGAGATTTGATGGATCAAACTGCGAAAAGGGTCTGAACCTCGTGAACTGCCTAAAGCCGCAACAGGTCTATGTCTATGCGATGGGACAGGAACCGTGGCTGACTTATCTCACCAATATCCAGTACACCGACGAGTCGCGTCCGATAGTCGAATCGAACAACCTCGTGAAAGACTGCCTCGGTCGTGGCAGAGTTTCGGAAAGGCTTTTTGGCTGCAAGGAAATTCTGCTCGAACCGGTTACTGCGTCCGCCAGAGTCTAGCAGGGTAAGACAATGAGCACGTCTGTAATGAACCGAACGCACGATGGCCCACTGCTCGCTGGTCACAAGCTCAATCCGCGAGCTGTCTTGCGTTTGTTTTGCTTTCCGTATGGCGGCGGCGCGGCGCGGGCTTACCGCCCCTGGACGCAAACTCTGCCGCCGGAAATAGACGTCTGTGCGATCCAGTTACCTGGACGCGGCAATCGTCTGCGTGAACCGCCGCTTACGAAAATGTCGCTGGCTGTCGAGCTTGTCGGCAAAGAAATTGTCTCACTGCTCGATCGACCCTACGCGTTCTTTGGTCACAGCATGGGAGCTATCCTGGCTTTCGAAGTCGTTCGGCTGCTGCGCCGTAGCGGGCACCCGCATCCGGTTCACTTATTTGTCTCGGGACACAACGCTCCACAGATCCCGAAGACAGAACCGTTCACCTACAACCTGCCTGATGCCGAGTTTATTGAAGAACTGCAACGACTGAATGGAACGCCCAGGGAGGTGCTCGAACACCCCGATATGATGCGGATGATGCTGCCGTCGTTACGCGCCGACTTCGAGAGTATTCAGACCTACTCGTACAAGCACGAGTCCCCGCTCGACTGTCCGATCACCGCTCTCGGCGGGTTATTGGATCCGGAGACCAGCCGCGAGACACTCGAGCCGTGGCGCGAGCAGACTACTGCTGCTTTCAATCTGCAGATGTTCCCTGGCGATCATTTCTTTTTGCATCAGGAGCAGGCTCGTGTTCTGCGCGTCATCGCGCAAGAGACTCATAAATTATTCCGCTGAGCGCAAACCTACACACTCGTCCGAACTGTCAGTTATGGAGGTGAAAAGTGTCCTTCGATCAATCCAAATGGGTGTGGTCTAACGGAAGGCTGGTCGCATGGGACGATGCCTCTGTCCACATCTCAACACACACTCTGCATTTGGGAAGTGGAGTCTTCGAGGCGATCCGCTGCTACGAGACGGACGATGGTCCATCAGTGTTCCGCCTCGATGCACACTTGAAGCGCCTTTATGAATCCGCTTCCATCTACGGTATCGATGTTCCTTACAACCCCGAGGAACTCACGCAAGCCGTGGACGAAGTTATCCGGCTGAACGGCTTGAGTACCTGTTACCTGCGAGTACTTTGTTATCACGGCAGCGGTAGCCTCGGTGTGTTTCCACGCAATTGTCCGATTGAGCTGATTATTCTCGCGTGGCCTCTGGGGGCGTATCTGGGCTCGCAAGGATTAGAGCACGGAGTGCGCGTCACGATTTCTCGCTGGGTGAAGTTTCACTCGCGCATGATGCCGACGACTGCTAAAGCCTGCGGCCAATATCTCAACTCACTGCTCGCGCTTCGCGAGGCTCTCGACAAGGGATATGACGAGGCGATTCTGCTTAATGAGGAAGGCACAATTGCTGAAGGCACGGGCGAGAACCTCTTCATTGTTCGAGGCGGACGCGTACTCACCAATGACGAAAAGTCTTCCATCCTGCTCGGCATTACGCGCGACGCAGTCATCCGGATCGCAAACGATCTCGGCTATCCCGTTGAAGTCGGTCCGATTCATCTCGAAGACTTTTTGACGGCAGACGAGGCTTTCTTTACAGGCACAGCCGCAGAGGTGACACCGATTCGTGAAGTCGATGGCAAACTGATCGGCACTCAAGCGCGTGGTCCAATAACCGAAAAAATTCAGAAAGTATTCTTTGACGCCACGTCAGGACGTGAGCCGAAGTACAGGCATTGGCTCCATTGCGTCCAGCAACCGGCCGCCGCCGCGATTCACGTCTGATGCGAAACGGCTTTGACTCAAAGTCCTAAATCCCAACTCACGGCAGTGGGTGGATTGATTCCGGTCCCTTCTACAGACGTCCCCTCAACTGTTGGTAAACCCACCTACGGCAGTGGGTGGATACTTCAAATCCCCTCTTAGAAAGCATTTGAATGATCCACCAACTGCCGTGGGTGGGATTTAGGACTTGCGAGGCAAAGCGCGAAACCAATTCTCTCCCTAACAACACCTAAAACAAAGGAGTGTCTCATGACAAACGAATCAGTAATACGGCTCTTTAACGCGATCGATTCTTCTGACTGGGAGACGCTCAAGACCCTCTTTCACGAAGACATCGTCTACGAGCGTCCTGGGTATCCACCTTTCAGCGGACGCGACAGAGTTCTTCAGTTCTATAAGAACGAACGGATTATCGCTTCCGGTAAGCACCACCTCGATCAGATCGTCGTCAACGACAAGAGCGGAGCTTGCTGGGGACATTTCGTCGGCATGCTGAAAAGCGGCCAGGAAGTAGACGAGCGTTTCGCCGACGTCTACTCATACGAGGACGGAAAAATTAAGGCGCGCAGCTCCTACTTCTTCCGGCCCGCTGTTTAGGAGATTGCTGTGAGGAACATCCTGGCTACCGATGTTGGAAAGACGGTCATTGATGGCAAAGACATCCAGTTAGCGTCGAGAATCACTTCCGGTTTTCTCAATGAACCCGTGGTCCAGGTCACACCTCTGGTTGGCAAGGGCAGCGTCAACAAGGTCTTCATTGTAGAGGCGGTAAATCACAAGGTCGTCACCAGGATAAGCGATCGGGGCGAAGCTCTGGACGAGTACACGAAGGAGGCGTGGTGCATTGAGCACGCAGCCGCCCGCGGCGTCCCCGTTCCGTCAGTGATTAGCGTAGGCGAATGTGAGGGAAACGCTTATATCATCCAATCGTACATAGCTGGCGACAATGGCAGAGATAGTCCCGCGTCGAAGCTGGGCATCTGGCGGGAGCTAGGTAGATACGCGAGGTTGGTCCATTCCATCGGCGTCTCCGGTTTTGGACTGAGTCTGTCTGACATAACGCAAGGTGATTCGCGGAAGTCGTGGCTTCGATACCTTGAATATAATATCGAGAGCCTGACTGAAAACGATCCCTTGATCAAGCTGAAGGTCCTGACGCAACTCCAATCGAAACGCATCAGAGAAATTTTTGCGAGTCTGAGGGGGCGCGAATATAAATTCGGTCTCAACCACGGCGACATTTCATTGAGAAACACGATCGTTGACAAGCGTGGCCGTGTGCATTTGGTCGACTGGGGTGAAGCGGAGGCCGGTATCGTCCCTCATCGTGACTTGATCGAGATGTTGCGGATGAACATGTTGGAAGGTGATCCTGACGATGCGCAGATCCAGTCGTTTCTTGCTGGGTACGGGATTTCACCACTCGAATTCAAACAAATGATGCCCGAGTTGGAAAAGCTGTTAGTTCTGCGAACCATCGACGGTCTCAGGTGGGCGCTCGATCGGAACGTCGCGGAGTTAGACAGATTTATCTTTCACGCGAAACTTTCCGTTTCGTACACATTGCGCGCGCGAGTTTAGAGTTGCTCTGGAAGTGATTATTTAACAGAACCCTCGGGAACCGAAATGCTCCGTCGTTACTTGCAGGTAACGACGGAGCTTTTTTATGTCCTTTACTCGTTTCCACCAGAGATAGCGGCGTGAAAATTGTCGAAGATGACCTTGCCCGGGGTATTTGCTTCTATCTGCGAGGTGCCGCCTTTGATCTCAAAGAGGATCGACGTTGTAGAGATGAAAGAGTTCCAGGGCTCGGTGTATTGCTGTACCCATGTGCCCGGCACTCCTCCGCTGCCCGGCGCCGTATCCATAATCAGACTATTCGTAGCCGCATCGTGACGGATGCGCAGGAACCTGTGGTTGACTGCATCATAAGGTATCGAGAACAGTGTAGTCTCAGCAAAGCCACGGCCGCTCGGACTCCTCCTCTGTCCAAAGAGAGTTCCGCCCGACTCGTAGATTTGATAGTAGGTATTCACACCATTGCCGATAGTGGCAATATTGCCGACTGTGAACATTGCTTTGGCGTTAGTGTCGGAAGCAGGCGCTTGAATTAACTCAACATAGCTGTAAGCGTCGTTGAAGTTATAGGCATTGACCGTGCGAATACCGCTCAGACTGGGCCCGTCGACATTTTGCAGCAACGGGCCAATCTCGAGACGTTGTTCGGTTTCAGCTATCGGTACATTCGGATCGGCGGAGCCACCAAACAAGTCGTTGAGATTCCACTTGGCTGTATCGAGTGAGTTGTCATTGAAGTCATCGCTAACAAGTAGCGCTGCCAGAGGTTGCCATTGAGCCGAAAATTCCCAGGCAGACGTGTTGGTGATATTTAAAGGCTCGCCGCCGTCAGCACCGACAACAAACACGTCGTAGGTGGAGTCATCGATCGAACCTGCCAGATAGGTAAGAGCAGCGCCATCGTGAGACCAGGCCGGCTCCTGTTCATTAATCGGCGTGTTGGTTAGCCGAGTTTGATTGCTGCCGTCCGCATTCATCACGTAAAGCTCTGATGAAAAGTTATTGTCTGGACTCAGGTCTCTCTGATCCCTGAAGGCGATCTTCGCGCCATCGGGCGACCAAGCCCCGTTGGAGCTACCACCAGACGAATTGGTAAGGCTTGTTTGTTCGGTGCCGTCTGAATTGACGACGTAGAGTTGGAACGGGGTGTTACTGTCGGGCGCGCCTTCAAACAGGATCTTATTTCCATTCGGCGCCCACTTCGGCGTCATCGCATATTGCAGATTGCTGGAGATCTGCGTGAGGCCGCTGCCGTCGACGTTAATTACGAAGAGTGACGGATAGCCATTGTTCCAACTTTCAAAAGCCAGTTTACTGCCGTCAGGTGACCATGTTGGAAATTGATCTGATTGAGGCGAGAAAGTTAGCTGGGTTTGATTTCCGCCATCGGTGTCCATAACGACGATTTCGTTATTACCATTTCGGAAGCTCAGGTAAGCGATTTTCGAACCGGTCGGCGACCAAACCGGAGAATAGTCGCCGTCAGGATTGTTAGTCAGCCTCGTCTGTTGGGTGCCATCGGCATTCATCACATAGATGCTGCTGTTGTTGTTAGTTGGATCGTCTCGATCGCTATCAAAGGCGATCCGGTTTCCGTCGGGCGACCAGACTGGATCGTAGTCATTCAAAGGATCGTTCGTTAGATTGGTAGGTTGGCTTCCATCCGGATTCACTACATAAATCTCCGGGTTGCCATCGCGCTCACTCACGAAAACAATCTTTCTGTCGGGCGTCGGTAAGCCGCTCCCGGTCGTCAGCGTCGCCGCTTCGAGCGTGATGTTCCCGAAAGGCGCGAAATAGTCGTTGGCCATCGTGTATCTAACTCGCAACAACTGCTGCGCTGCCGTGGTCGACCTGAATCGAATGGTATAGACCCTGTGGATTGAGCCAGCGTCACCATTGACACCTTCGTTGACAATTACTCCCGCGCTCTCATCGGAGAGTGCCGCCTGGAGCTGTCCCCTGGCAAACCACGCCCCGACATATAGTTTGAGAGTCTTGAGATTTGAATCCGCCGGCACAGTGAACTCAAAGCCATTGCCCTGGCCGTTAATGAAGATTCCGGTAGGCGTGTTAGTTGCGTTATTCGTTGGCGTGCCGTCAGTCCAACTGAACGTGGTTGTGTTGTCTCCGAACCAGAAGTTAGCGCGCTGGCCCACTCTGGTGAAGTTACTGATTAACTGGGCGCCGGCTTTGTGATCGAAACTGCTGGGCGAACCGAGCCCCCAGTGCGCCCAGTCAAGCGTGCCTTCGCTCGTCAGGTTCACTGACGCGGGAGTTTGTTTCACGGCGGCGGAAAGAAAACCGCCGCCGGCTGGTGGGCTCACCGTTACATGAACCGGATTGGACGTAGTAGTTCCAGCCGCATTCGAGGCGATGGCAGTCAAATCGTACGCGCCGGACGCAACCAGATTCCATTGAAACACATAGTGATTTGGGCCGTTGGACGTGGCCAAACCAAGCGGCAGTCCGTTGGCCATAAACTTCACGCTGCGGATGGAGTCATCCGAAGTATCCGCAGCCAGCATGATTGTAGACCCCGCCGAAAGGTTTAACTGATCTTGCGGGTTGGTAATGCTTACCTGGGGAAGCGCGCTGGCTTGAATATTAACCGGAAGTGACGAACTCGTAGCTCCACTGCTATTGGTAGCAACGGCGGCGAGCCGATGATTTCCGGCCGGAACGGTCCAGTTAATTGAAGGATCGGCGGGGTTGGCAGCAACGCCGATAGAATCGCCGTCAGCGAAGAATTCAACCTGTGTGATCGTGCCTGTTCTGGTAAACGCTTTCGCGCGCACTGTCAGGCTCGATCCGGTCTCCTCTGCTTTTCCGTCACCCGGTTCCACTATTCCCACCATCAAGCTGGACGGAATTGGTTGCCAGGTTGGGTTGAAGTCGGCGTCCCAGCCGTTAGTAATAAGCCTCTGGCCGGTGCCATCGACATTGATTACGGAAATGCCATCGTTGCCGGTAAAAACAATTCTGCTGCCATCCGGCGCCCACTGTGGTTCGTAATCGAAACCCGAACTTTGTGAAACTCGATGAGATCCGCTGCCATCTGCATTCACTACATCGATACTGGAGTAACCGTCTGCTTCATTAGCAAAGACGATGCGAGAGCCGTCAGGCGACCAACTCTGATCGTAACGTAGGCCCACACCGCTCGTTAATGCGGTCTGGTTGGTACCATTTGCGTTAACCACAAAAAGGTTTGCGTTGGATCCCTCCTCACCTTGATAGAGGATTCGCGTTCCATCCGGCGACCAGAGCGGACGAAACTTTCGGGTGCCATCGGTGCTCACCATCGTTACATTGTTGCCATTTACATCCATGACCCAGACCTGTTGGGCGGTGCCACCAGGAGCCCGGACGAACGCTATCTTCGTACCGTCGGGTGACCATGAAGGATCTCTTCCAAAGTCGACTTGATTTACTACATAGCTGCCGCTGCCGTCCGTTCTAGCTATGACAATCCAGCTTGCTGACGTCGTATAAACCACCTTCGAGCCGTCAGGGGACCAGGCCAACCCGGACTTGTGACCGCTTTCAAAGCTAACTTGAACGGGATCACTGCCGTCAGGATTGATCACAAAAATCTGATCGTCCGTGCCATTGCCCCGGTTGCTGATGAAAGCAATCTTGTCTGCGGCGGGTGACCAGATAGGCTGATTGTCGTCCTCGGGCTCGAAAGTGAGGCGAGTCTGATTCCGGCCGTCGTAATCCATAACGTAGATTTCTCGATTACCATCGCGGACGCTAGTGAAGGCGATCCTGCGATTCATACCAAAGGTTGGACCAGGATCCGGGGTCGGCGTCGGCGTTGCGCCCGGAGAGAAACCGCATAACGACGAACCGGTAATCTCCAACAGAAAATCGCGCACAGAGCCAGTATCACCGGGGTGGCGATCACTCACGTTCAGTATCCAGGTTCCAGTCGGATTCTCGCCATTGAAGGCAGCCAGAGGATTCGCGGGTTTGAACGTCCCGGAGAAGGGCGCATCCGTTTCGCTTAAGTCCTGTATCGAACGGCTACCCGAATCATCGAGCCGTGTACGACAGAAGTTGTGACCGATTCCCCCGGCGCGATCAATTAGTGTTACAGAAGTACCTTGAGGCGAAGTAAGTCTGACGATTAGATCACTCACAGCCGAATGATTCAGCCCCGCCACGGAAGAATTGGGATCCGTCAAACATGAACTGCTGTTGCCCACAAATAAGAGATTGAGCTTAGCGATGTTCCCCACCGAGCCACTAACTTGCACCGGAATGTCGACTCCGATTGGATCATTGTCCGGAATCGCCACTGCCGGTCCGCCAAAAGTTCCGCCGATTTTGTCACTAAAGCTATTTCCCCCGGTGTGGATGTCGAAATTGAATACCTGAGAAGTGTTTGTTCCCGCTTGCGTCACAGTCAACTCGAAGTGGATGTCTGCTCCGCAAGGGAAGTCGGGCGCCAACGTAAAAGTGAACGGCGAGTCGTTGACTGAAAACGGCAAGTTGAGAATGTTGTCGTCGATGTCCTTAATCGGACTGGGAATATCCGGGTAGTTGGAAGTATTTGCGGTGATGGTCACGCCCGGGGTCGAGCTGGTGAGCACTGCGCTTAGATTTCGCGCATACGAAGCGCCACCGTTTCTGAGATAGACACGAAGGAGTCCCTCTTCGCCTGGTTCGATTACGTCATCACCGTCATTGCCGGCGCCGGCAGTCGCTCGAGTTACCCACAAGCTCAGACTCAAACTGCCGGTCGGAATACTAACCATCGTATTGGCGACTCGAGTAAACGGCGGAACGCTTTCCCAGATTGAGGGGCTAAAGTCGTCTTCACCCTGGACCAGCAGTCCGTTGGTATTGTTCGCTGTTAATTCGAAAGTGTAGGAGCCACCGCCTGTGATGTCGCTGAAGCGTGCGGTATAGAGACCATCGTCCTTTTCCAGATCGCCATGCTCTGCCAGACCGTCGTCGTAAAGCGTGATATTCGCACGTGTGCCATCGGGTTTTACCACGTTGCCGCTGATGTTTGCTCCCATCACGTTGATGCCTTCGTACGTTGGGCTGGCTTGAATTTGGATCACCTGCGGCGTCACGCTGGTATCAATCTGGCCTAGAGCGTTTAGTCTAAGACCAGGGTGATCGGCAAAAGCCAGTAGCTCGAACTTGCCGGTCTGAACGCTTCCCGTGGTCGCAACAACTTTCCAGTCGCCTGATTCCGGGGTTTGAATGTGAAATGTTTGACTGCCGGAACTTGTTTCGAACTTGATGTTCGGGTTAGTTGACGCGTCCGCCTGTGTGATGACGACGCCGGAAGGTGTCCGCAACGTTAAGGTCAACTGATCCGCCTGATCGGTTGCGTTCATCGTAAAGCTGACGCTGGTAGCATTTTGTTCTACGAAGACGTCGAATTCCTTTGTCTGGTTCGCGGCGATAACTTCTCTTTGCTGGGCCACCATGCTGTTGCCCTTAACGTCATTTGATATTCTGGAGAAGAAACCGATCAAGGCCGCATCGCTGTAGGCCTCGGACGGAGTGCCTGAAGGATCAAAGGCGCCGGAAATGCTGATACTGCTTCCACCCGTCGCGTCGGCCATGTGTTGTAGTGATTCTTCGCCGGCGGCGCCGACCTGAGATCCAACTGTCGCAGTCTGCAGTCTGATTCCGGCTCGTTGCAGAGCAGGGAGCACCGACTCCGGGGGCGTGCCCACGTTGTGCTCGCCATCGGTGAGGAGGATGATCGTCTTCTCACAGTTGCAATCATCATCCCCGGTCAGTTGATTCAAAGCCATCAGAAGGCCGTCGCCAATATCTGTTCCTCCGCCGGCCTGAAGCGAATTTACCGCCGCTGTGATCGCATTGCGCGTACTCTCTCCGGTAACTTCGCTCAAGGGGTAATCAACGCTAATGCTGTCTGAGAAGGACACAAGACCAAGGGCATCTCCTTGTTCAAAAGACTTGATGAACTGGCTTGCCCCTAACTTGGCGAACACAAGCCGGTTATTGAACTGTGCCATGCTGCCTGATCGATCGATCAGGAGCACGATCTTCTTGGGGCCGCAAGTGGTGTCAAACGTAACCTGGTGTGGGGTGGCGGGAGGGGTGTCGTTAGGCAAATCCGAAGGCGCTTTCAACTTCCACTGCTTGGCGAGCCAATTCGTCGTAATTCCTTTGATGGGATGCGGCAGAAGGGCCATCGTTTCCCAGCACGACAGATGGTGACTCGCTGTCTGCATCGTATTATCTGCTCCAATGCCATTCGAGTTGGCTTTGTCATGGTTCGAACTAACGCAGAATTCCGAGTTGCTAAATGAAGGGCTCTCGGCCACTGTGCCGGTACGGTCCCAGGTTGCCTGCCCGCCGTAGACAGTAAAAGCCATGCCATCTACTGTCTTACCTTCGAGATTCACTTGTGTCGGGGTGGCGAGCGCCATCAAGCGGACCCACTTTCCTGCGGGAGGCAAAACCGGGTAATGAATCTTGGCCAACGGTATCAGATTAGCGCCCCAGGAAACCCGATGCTCCCAACTTCCATTCTCTCTCCATTGCAGCATGATTTCTTGTGGGGGGTTGACAGGATCGAGATAGACATAAGCAAACAACATCTCCCCGGCTTGAACGGTCATGGTTTGCGTTGCGCCGGTGAAAGAGTGCTGATGCACGCCGCTAGCATTTGGCGACACATGAGCGTAGTTACCTGACACTGGTGCGGGGTTCGTGTTGATCCAGGTCCAGGGCTCTTCGTTTGCGGTGGCGGTGGCTCCAGTGGGTAGGGCATCATCGAACCACGTCTTAAGTTGGGTATGGTGTTGGTCCATTAGGCAATAATTGAACTCTCCGCGATTGTCGACTGGAGTCCCGTCTGACCCAATGGATGTCGAGGGCGCCGCACACTCCGCAGGTACGTCGCCAGGACCCTTATACTCATCACGCAGCGCGTAGGCAAAATGAGCAAATTCATGCGCGATAGTGCGCGCCGCCTTAAGGACTTCAACGCCGCTGGGGTTATGAATAGTCCCTTCAAACTCAGCGAGTTTGATATACGCAGTCTGTCCTCTCATGCCGAATGTGCCGGTGGGAGCGTTTGACTGTCCGCCAATAAGGAGCGGTGAATTGCTGGGAACGATCCAGAAATCGGCATTCAACCCGGATGATTTGGCGTCGTTATTGACAATGCTGATGTTGCCAAAATAATGCTGCCCATCAGTGGCGTCTTCCAGTAATTCGCTCGCCTGTTGAAAACCGGTGCGGATTTTTTGTAATTGATCTGCGGTGGCGTTGAAACGCACCGAGACACAGAAATTAAAGGCGCCGTTTTTGAATTTGCCGGTACCTGCGTTATTCAGACCGCTCGAAACGAGGAGGAGTACGAACGCGAGGGAAGTTTTCGTAAGGATCTTCATTTGGGGGCTCCTTGATTAATATTGGCTTGCCTGGTGGTACAAGCAACGAATCAAACAATTGCAAGTCATAAACCGACCGTGCATGTTGCAGGATCGACTTACGCGTTCGTTCAAGTTCAACCGCTTGTTCGGCAGTTATCAGAAAAAACTCTTTTGGATGAGCTACGGCACGGGCAATAACTTCTTGCAGGGCGGATGGAAATTGGCCAATTTCAAACGGCCTACCTTTTTCCAGTACGGCCTTAGTGTCTTGAGGCGTCAACTTTTCGGCTCGTAGATAGCGGTCGAAACTGCCGGGACTGATGCTCTTGAGTTTGGTGTTCAGCGACAACATCTCGTCAACCAGCAAGAAGATCGTTCGCAGGGCTCGTTCACCCATGCTGAACCAATGAGCCTGTTCATCAGACGCGGTCCGCGATGTGAGATAAAAAAGATCGGCGTCTCCCCAGTCCCGGGTATATCTCTTTCGCAAGCGAAGCGCTCTTCTGACGCTGGGTTTGCGGATGGTAGCGAAGAATTTTGCCACGTCGGCCGGCGCTAAAACTCCCTCCTTGTGTTCGCTAACCGTGAGATGATGCCTGTCATAACGAACCAGCTTCACACTTCCGTCTTCACGTACAACTACGAACGTGGATAAACCGGGTTGCCACGGGTGATAATCAAGTGAGATCTCGTCGGATTTTTTTGTTTCCGGTGTTGCGGTCTGTGTGAGCGCGGAAGTTTCAGTCTTAAATCCGGAAAAAAGAACGAGGATAAAAAGCGCGGCGCCGAACGGGCGAACTGATTCGAGAAATTTCGTTACCAAGATCTGTTGAGTCATCAAACTCGCTTTCGAGGTGATTCGGGGTCGCCGTTCCTGAGAACTGCGTCTCGGTTATTTGAATTGAGTATTAAACCGAGGCTGCCCCGTGTACGATCTTGGTGAAATTCGCGCTCAATGGAGAAGCGTTCATGGCGTCATGAGAACCACATCATACACGTCCGTTTGCATCTCTCCAATAATATTTATCGCTGATTGCTCGATACCGATTCCTGCGATCGCAGATCAACCAAATATTTTTCCGACCAAATCTGCTATTGGGCCAATCAGGAGGGGCGCGAGAAGTGCTGCTATTCGAGGCAGAAGGTCTTTGAATGGAGTCGTGGCGGGAGAGACGAAGCCGGCTGTTTCCAGTTTGCTTTGCCTATTGGCCTCGTCTGTCTTACTGATGGGTAAAGTTTTCGCGCGGTCAAAAATCATCTTTCTGGCAGGCAGATAAACCGCAGCGAGAAGAAGCGTATAAAACACGCCCTGGAAAGAGATCAGAACTTTACTAAACTCATCAACAGAATTTCTTACGTTTGCCTGCAGGATGAAGGTCTGTAACCAATCCAATAAAACCTTTGACCTAAGAGTACTAATTACAAGTAGGATCGTACCCGTGTACAAGATCACGCGCAGATATGTTCTTCGCCAGGAGAGCTCTTTCAACTTATCATCAAACTTGCTCTCGTCATCTGTGAAGAAAGTTTTGTTGTGCCAAAGAAGAAGAACGGTTGTGATGAGAAGAGCGAGGACGGAAGTGTTTCCCACAGCGTCAAAGATATTGTAAAGCATGGGCAAACCTTTCGCGTCTCCGTTTGCAATACTGATTATGCTTTCAAAGATGGTTGTATAGTTCGCGTCGATGTAGAGCCGAATCAAACCGTAGGCAATATACAATAGCGCCAGCAGTATTAGGATGGACCTGCGCGACGGATTGCCTTCAAATATCCAGAAGGGTAGCAGGAAAGCCACAACAAATATGCCCGCGCACGTAAGCACGAAGAGCCCGGTGAAGAGTACCCAGGTCAGCCGCTTATTCTGTCGTTCTATAGTTAGTTTATGAGAGGCTTCCAATCGTTCTTGCAGATTCTTGATCGTTTCGTCCAGCGCTTGCTTTCTTGGATTGAGTAGTTCCAACACATCGTCGTTGGCAGCTTTTTCCTTTTGTATTTCCTCAGAGACCTTTTTCAATTTATCAAGCTCAGTATTGTTCTCGTGCTGGGAAGGTTCCAGACTACCAACCAGAAGTGTGATCTCGGTTGATTTATCTAATACTTGTTTTTGTAACTCCTGGCTTCTTTGAATTGTCTTTAGCTGGCTTTCACTGACCGCTGCTCTTTCCTGCGCTGCGGCAACGAGCGACTTCTCAATCTCATTGGTTGGTATCGTTTTGTCCTCCGGATATCGGTTGATGATGGACGACTCCGGCAGGTAAATGCTGGTCACATTTAATGGCTGACAACCCGCCAGTCCCCAGCGACATTCCATGTAGAGACCGGCGAAAAGTCCATACATAATTGTGAGGACAATGGTGAGGATTAGAGGAATGCTCGCGTATGCTTGTTGGCGTTGTTCTTTTGACATAGGCAGCCGGAGTCTTTCACTTCTGGGCGTCTGTTTCCATCACGGAAGTACGGCCTTCACAATGCCATCCACCGCTCCGATAAAACGATTGATGTTGTCCAGAGTATCGACTATTTTTTTCAAGTCCTTGATCGTTTGCTTCAAATCGTCGTTTATCGACTCAAGCTGTTGAGACGCTTTCTTAAACGCGGCGGTATTATCGTCGAACAGCTCTTTTGATAACTTTAGCTGCAGGCGATCAAGCTCTTTTCGAGCTGCGTCTAAAGTTTTACGGTTTGGATCGTTGGGCAACAAACTGCCTCTCAATACGTCCATTTTGGTTAGCGTGTCGCCGATCAACTTAATCAATTGTGCACGTGTCATGTCTCATTCACTCCTAATCATGTCCTAGAGTTCACGCAATGCGTGTACAGCCTGTCCGAGTCGCTGTGCCCGACCCGCGAAAGCCTCCATCGCGTCTACGAGCGCACCGAAATCGGCGATCTTCTTCCTTGATCGAGCGTAATTAACCAGCGCCGCGTGAGCCTTTGCCATTGCCTCCAAACCTTCCCTGGGGTTTGCACTGCTGAATTCCTCCCAGCGATCTTCGTGAGCACGTATCCGTTCCCCGTATAGCCTGAGCTTCTCAGGGTCAGCCTTGTCTCCTTTTAGGAATTCAACGTTATAAGCATCCACCAATTGGACTCGAAGATTCGAGAAAGCATTGCGCTTGCGTTCGTAAGCGAGGTCGATGTCAGCACCAATAACTGAGAGCATGTTATTGATGGGACCTTCGCCACCAAGTATCGCGCGGTCCAACGCCTGCTTGATTTTCCGCTCGACAATGAAATTGAGCACTTCGCCGATGATCGTCGTGACTGGTCCAACAGCGTTATTGAAGTTGGTGTGATCTCCGCCCGTGAGGCCGCTGACGGTATTGGACAAGTTGGTGATTGAGCCCTTGAGAGATGTAGCTTGGGCAGTTACTTTCTCTGGCGCATCGCTGTTGGCTACTTTTGACAATAAATCGCCATAGCCTGCTACCAGGTCAAGAGCATCCATCCGAGCCTGAAGTCCCTCTTTACCAAATACTTGCGCTTCTTCAATCGTAGACAGTTCGATCTTGGACTTTTTACTAACCTGCTCAAGGATATAGCTGTCGCGCTCCACTTTGTTGAGTTCAGAAATGTAAACGCGCGTACTTTCCACCACGACCGCAGAAGCACTTTGAAATTTCGTGATTGGGGTTCGGTAGCCCTCCGGACCGCAACCGAAGTTAAAAGTTGCAAGCAACAGGGCTAGTAAAATCGCGGGGCGGCGTTTAGAGAAACGTAGGTTCCTGGTCATCATGAAGTCTCCATGTCTTACATCTATTTCCGGCGATTTGGGAGTCTGTTTTCGAATTGTTCTCACGCGCACGGCTTGGTACCTGGACTAGCGCGCGCTGCCTGTACACCTACGTATGGGTAAAAATCGGAAAACATTTCGTTAACGTTCCAGTTAACGCGCGAGAGGCTTTTTCAGGCTGTAAATGAAGTAATAACGGGGATGGGTTTAGTGAGAGTTCATGCCTATACTTCTTCGACCTTTTCGGCGTCCTCGTCCGACGTCTTCTTCTTGCGAGGGCTGAATAGTTTCTTGAGTCGAAGAGTTAGCCTTACAAACAACTCATAAATACGGTCCGACTCTTTCGCCAACAGTGGCGAAGCGCTGGCGAGAATCAACACGTACAAAGCCGCAAACGGCTGCAACACAGTCAGCAAGCCGCCGGCGATAGCGAGGTTAACAATAATGATCGAAAACTCGCCGCGCGCGAGGAGGGTGAAAGAGGTGTTTAGTGACCCAACTGGTGAGAGCTTCGCGCGTGCTCCCACAATCATTCCAGCGATCACGACGCCGACAAGTGAAAGCAGAGCCGCACCCACGGCCAGCCAGGCGGCTCCACCCAGGCTAAAAGGATCAATTGATAGACCAAAACCGAAGAAGAAGATCGCGCCAAAGGAATCACGAAACGGTACGATCAGACGTTCCATGCGCTCACTGTGTTCGGTCTCGCCCAGTATCAAGCCCAGGAGCAGCGCGCCGATGGACTCCGCCACGTGAATCGTCTCCCCAAGTCCGGCTAATAAAAACAAGCACGCGAAGATCACAACGACGAAGACTTCATTCGAAGAGATCTGGAACAGTCGATTCAAGAGGGGGGTGGCCCATCGCCCGATGATCATTAGTCCAACAATAAACGCGAGCGCGATACCGCCGGAAGAAGCCACGCCCGCAAACGAACTCGCTCCACTCAGAATAATGCCGGAAATGAGCGACAGATAGACGGCGAGGAAAACATCCTCGAACATTGTGATGCCCAGAATCAATTCGGTTTCACGATTCGCTGTGCGCCTGTAGTCGAAGAGAATCTTGGCTACGATCGCACTCGAGGAAACAGTAGTGATACCGGCAATGATGAGTGTCTCCCGCAGAGGAAATCCGGCAAAGTAACCATAAGTGAGCCCGATCGTGAAATTGATTCCGACGTAAAGCGAACCGCCGGCAAGGATGGATCGGCCCGCTTCGATCAAGCGTGTGACATTGGATTCCAGACCAAGATAAAAGAGCAGGAACAGCACACCCATTCGCCCCATGAATGCAATGAGCGATTGAGTCTCAATGAAGCGAAAGTCGAAGACGCCAATCTGTGGAGCATGAGGCCCGACCGCCATGCCAATCAGAATTAAGAACGGCACATTCGATACGCCAAGTTTATGGGCCAACGCGACGGCAAACGCGATTAGCACAAGCGCCAGTCCGATTTCCAGGATAACGTGATCCATCAGCTCAATCCTTACTTCCTTCGATCAGCAGGCGCTTGAGAGCATTGATCGTGCGCCGATCACCGGCGGCGATCAGTGTCGCGCCCGCGTTGAGAACGGTGTGGGCTTCCGGATTAGTGCGCTTCGTCTGGTCCGGTTCAATTATCGAGACGATGGATGCGCCGGTACGTGTACGAACCTCGAGCTCGCGGATGCTCCTGCCGATACATGCCGCGCCCGGTTCAATTCTGAACCACTCCAGGACCAAATCTTCCAGGACGATTTCCGCTATCGGAAGACTGCGCGGCACGTAAGTCAGTCCACCGATGATGCCCGCGATCTGCCGTGCTTCACCGTCAGACAGTTGCAGGACAGACGAAGCTCGATCCATGTTGCGACGGGTGAAATGATAAAGCTCGCGCGTGCCGTCATCATGAATGACTATCACCAATCTATCGCCGCTGGTTGTCTCGACCTGAAATTTGCGACCCACACCTGGAAGAAATGTTTCGCTGATAGACATGACCACAGACCCTTTCGTGTTTATTCACGACTCGCACCGAAACCTCAATTGAACACATGCCGATGTTGCTTTAGTTTCACGGTTCTAACAAACTTCGCAATGTCCCACTTACTTTATGCTGATTGGTGATTGATCGAACACACCTGTGATGTAATAGTCGTTTTATGAGAGACGCAACGCAGCCTGAGGTGGTCGAAACAGTTATTGACACGCGTGCTCGCGACCTTGTCGATGGATTCAAGGTCAGACGCGCCCTGCCCTCGAGGCAACGCCGCATGGTTGGACCATTTATTTTTTTGGATCAGATGGGGCCGGAGATGTTAAGTGTGGGGAAAGGACTTGACGTGGCGCCGCACCCGCACATTGGACTCGCCACCGTGACCTATCTCTTCGCCGGCGAATTACTTCACCGCGATAGCCTCGGCGTGGTCCAGCCGATTCTCCCAGGCGAGGTCAACTGGATGACGGCGGGACGTGGTATTGCGCACTCTGAACGTACGCCGCTGGAGATGCGAGCGAATGGCTCTGAACTTTTTGGCATTCAGTCGTGGGTTGCGTTGCCAACGCAGTCTGAGGAGACTGAACCAACATTCTCTCATCACGGCGCGAGTGAACTGCCGATTATCGAGGGAGATGGCAAGCGTATGCGTCTCATCTGTGGATCGCTTTATGGCGCCCGCTCGCCAGTGCCCTTATTCTCAGACATGTTCTACGCGGAAATTTTGCTCGAAGGGAACGCGCGCTTTTCAGTTCCGAAGGACCACGAAGAACGTGCCGCTTACGTTGTTGAAGGTGCGATCGAACTCACTCCAGAGAGCGCGACATTTCATGCCGGACAACTCATCGTCTTCAAGCCTCGTGAAGAAATAATCTTGCACGCACTGCCTTCAGGAGGTGCTCGTCTGATGCTTCTCGGTGGTGAACCTTTAGACGGCCGGCGTCACATTTGGTGGAACTTCGTTTCAAGTTCTTCGGAGCGCATTGAGCAGGCGAAGCAGGATTGGAAGTCGGGACGGTTTTCGCCGGTACCCAACGAGACGGAATTCATACCTTTGCCTGAAACTGGCCCAGTAGTAGTGCGGTATCCATAGTTCTCGTTCGACTAATATGAGACTTGAGAAGCTTGACCCTCCGATTGACCTGGACCACGACCACGTTCTTGGACCACCTGATGCGGAGCTGACGCTTGTCGAGTACGGCAGCTACGCATGCCCTTACTGCCACGCGGTGCATGATGTCATCGCGGGACTGCGGAGCCGGTTCGGAGAGCGGATGCGATACGTGTTTCGGCACCTCCCCGTGGCTGACAGTGAGGAAGCGTTACGTGCGTCAGAGTTGGCGGAGTACGCGGCGGAAACTACCGGACGTTTCTGGGAAGCTCACGAGGCATTGATGCAGCGTGGGCCTGCGTTCTCCGAAGAAGATTTCGGACGGATTACGCGCGAATTGAAACTGCCGAGTGGTACGGAGCACGAGACTGCGTTAGCGGCGGCGCGGGAGCGCGTGCGCGAAAACGCTGAAAGCGCGCGACGCAGCGGCGCTCGAGTGACCCCAACTTTTTTCATCAACGGCCGCCGCTATGTCGGCGCGTGGGACGAAAGCTCGCTGGCCGATGCGATGCTGGCCCCATTGGGCCACCGGATCCAGTCTGCTGCGTTCGAGTTTGTTCGCTGGGGACCATCATCGGGTTTGCTCCTTGGGCTGGCGACGTTGCTTGCGCTGGTGCTTAGCAACTCGCCTGTGGGCGCTGCGTTCCAGTCCTCGTGGGAGACGAGGTTAGGATTTCAATGGGGCGCAGCAACATTCGGCCTAACACTGCTCGACTGGGTGAACCACGGACTCTTGACGATCTTCTTTTTCGTAGTCGGACTCGAGATCAAACGTGAGTTCACGGTGGGCCACCTCGCGAGCTTTCGATCGGGAGCGCTTCCGGTGATTGCGTCACTCGGCGGCATCGTCCTACCGGCGGTCATCTACGCGGTGCTCGCGCCGCCGCATCTTAGGCACGGGTGGGGAATTCCCATCGGCACTGACACCGCTTTTGCAGTCGCGCTGATCGTGTTGCTCAGCGACCGTGTTCCTATCGAGCTGCGCGTGTTTCTGACTGCAGCGGTGATCATCGACGACATCGTGGCGATCCTCGTTATCGCGCTGTTCTACAGCGGCGAGATCGCAACGATTTATCTAATGGCGTCGGCCGTTGTCCTGCTCCTGCTCATCGTGTTCAATCGCGTGGGCGTGTACGGCGCACTTCCATACGCGGTCTGCGGCATCGTGCTCTGGTTCTTCCTTCACGAGGCCGGATTGCATGCCACGCTTGCAGGCGTGATCCTGGCAGTGCTCATACCCACGCGTCCTCCGGCCAGCCTCAAAGCGCTGCTGGCGCAGGCAGCCACCGTAATCCACGAAGAAGATCTCCACAGAGGTGAAGCCCTGCATCCTGGACCATCCGAGCCGGCTCTGCGGACGCTGGATGCTATTCACTCCCGGATCGAGTCGCCCGCCGATAAACTCCTTCGGTCAGTCGAGCCATGGTCGAGCTACCTGGTCCTACCGATCTTCGCATTGGCAAACGCCGGCGTCGCGTGGTCCACTGACGTGTTCCAGCAAAACGGAAGAATGATGGCAGCGATCACACTGGGACTGGTGGTAGGGAAGTCAACCGGTATCGTAGCGGCCGCCTGGCTTGCGGTGCGGAGCGGCATCGCGGTGAAACCCGACGCCTACTCGTGGCGTCAGTTGATCGGCGCAGGCGCGCTCGGCGGGATCGGTTTCACGATGTCGTTGTTTATTGCCGGACTGGCATTCCCGAATGCCGCCGACTACGCAGCCGCCAAGATCGCAATCTTCATCGCATCCCTGATTGCCGCCGTGTTGGGAACGATCATTCTCTATCCGCGGCGCCACGAAGAAAACGAACCGGAGTTACAGGACGAAACCAAGGCTGTCGGTTGTGCGATTTGAATCAGAGGAGGGAAAGATCGGCACACAGCCCGGCCCGGTACTCTCTGCGGGCGATAGCATTCGGATCACGCTCTATGGCAAAGGGGCACATGGTTCAATGCCCATAACAGCGTGGATCCTGTGGTGCTCGCGGCACTCGTGGCCCTGCGACTCCAGACGATTGTTTCGCGCGAGACGAAACCCGGCGAGTTTGCGGTGCTGACTGTGGGCAGCAGTGTGGCTGGTTCGAAGAGCAACATCATCCCCGATCGCGCGGTCCTATTGGCCAATCTGCGGACTTACGATATGGGCGTGCGCCGGCGAATGATCGACAGCATCGAGCGCATGGTTAAAGCCGAGTGCGAGGCGTCGGGCTCACCGCGCCTGCCTGAATTCGAGTATTTCGATCAGTACCCACTCACGGACAACGACACACAAGTGACAGAAAGGATCACGTCAGCATTCCGGAGCCATTTCGGAGCAGAAACTGTCTTCGACCTTGGACGGCAAACCGCCAGCGAAGATTTCAGCGCCATCCCGAACGCCTTGGGAACTCCCTACACTTACTGGGGAGTTGGCGGTACCGATCCCGAGAAGTACCAACGCGCTCTCGATGCGGGGCGTGTGGAGCAGGACATTCCTGTCAACCACTCGGAATTCTTTGCCCCGGTTATTGAACCGACGTTGTCTCACGGGACCCAGGCTGGCGCGGTCATAGTGGTAGTCGGTCACGTGCTGAATCTTCCACCGACTGCGATGGCAATTACCGGCGCGGCCGTGTGCTTCGGCATCCGCTTCGTAGCGATACGGCGCGGCTGGCACCTTCAGGTTGCCGGCCTGTCGCACACTGACGATCAGAATGACGAGCGAGGAAGATGAACATGATGAGTCGATGTACTGTTCGGATTTTAGCGCTGGCGTCTTTGTTGGTTTTAGTAACTGCCTCGGCGACGCGAGCACAACAGCAACCACCGGAGCTGTTTACTTATGCCGAGTTGGTCCAGTTGTATGAGAACCAAAACCTGTCGGAGGCTTTACAGGTCAAGTTAAATCGTCTGCTAACCACGCCGTTCATCAACAACGCAGCGTCTGCGCGTGGCGTACAGCCACTACTGCCGAGAACTTCAAAACTCGGCACATTTGTTCGCGTCGTCCAGTGGAACATCGAGGAGGGACTCGAGTACGACGCGATAAGCGCTGCATTCAGCGATCCCAGACGTTTTGCCAAACTGCTTGATTCATCCGCGTATCGACCTGGAAGTCAGGATCGAAAAAAGATTCTGCAACAGGTTGCGTTGATGAAGCAGGCGGATGTGATCGTGCTAAACGAAGTCGATTGGGGAATGAAGCGAACGGATTATCGAAACGTGGCAGCAGACCCCGCCACTGCGCTTCGCATGAATTATGCCTACGGAGTGGAGTTCGTAGAAGTCGATCCGATTGCGCTTGGGACAGAGGAGTTTGAGGAAGCTTCAACTGAAGACAGGGCGAAACTGAAAACGCAAATAGCTGTGGATAAATCTCGTTATCGCGGGCTGCACGGGTCCGCCATCCTGAGCCGTTTTCCTTTGGAGAACGTGCGGCTTCAACCATTCGAAAACCAGCCGCACGACTGGTACAGGGAAGAACTCGAAAGCGTGAAGCCACTGGAAGCCGGTAAGCGTAAAGCCGGCGAGTTGGTGTTTCGCGAAAAGATACAACGCCAGGTGCGCCGTGGCGGTCGAATGATGTTAACTGCCGAGATAGCAAACCAGCGACTCCCGGGCGGACGCATGACGATCGTCGCTACGCATCTGGAAGACAAGACCAAACCGAAAGGACGGCGCCAACAACTCAACGAACTACTGAAGTGCATAAGTACTACGAATACTGCGGTCGTTATAGCCGGCGACATGAACACATCGACGCACGATGGAACTCCGCTCTCGCTTGAGCGCGCGCTTAAGAACCGTTTGGGGAGCAAGAGTTTTTGGGCCAAACAGGCGTTGGGAATTCTGACAGGCGTCAAGTTGCCCTCTATGCTTCTTACGGGAATGAATACCTACCGCACGCAGGCTGACCCAACCGTGAAAAGTATTCCGCTAGTCGCTTCAAATCCTGAGGCCGAGTTTTTCGACGATCTGAAAGACTTTCGTTTCGCGGATGGCAACGCATTTGATTTTCGGGGCGAACGCGAGCGCTCGACCGGCGGCAAAGACGATACACTCGCAAATTCAAATGAGCGAGGCGACAAGGGTTTCATCACGACGTTCGAGGTCGAACGCACAATCGCGTTCGTCGGCAGTTTCAAACTGGACTGGATCTTTGTGAAACCACTTTCCCTCACCGATCCTTACGACAAGAAGCAGCCGTATCGTTTCGCGCCTCACTTCGGTCGCACACTTAAAATGTTAAATGACGGTCCGAAGGAGCGTATCTCAGATCACGCGCCTCTGATGGTTGATCTGCCGCTTAATGAGCCGAAACTCATTCGCCCGAGCGTTCACAGGTGAAGCTGTGTTCTCGTCTGAATCAATTGCAGCACATGCGCGCGCGAAATCACTCCGATTAGTGAGCCGTCAGCAATAACCGGCAACTGATTCAAATCCTGACTACCCTCAAACGCCCTGCGACAGGTTCGACAGCGTGTTTTCACTTGCTGTTTGAGAGTGGTTACTCGCGTCATTCGGGCTCGGCGATTCAGAACGTGAAAACACCTGCAATCGGCACGTGATAACACGGTTTCGAGGCGTCCGAATTCACCTTACTGTTGAGCAATTAGAAACTTTGTAGTGAGGAGAATATAGATGTCGACTGCTTTAGGAATTGAAATGAAAACAACGCCACTGCCCATGGTTGCGCAGAAAGATGTGCAGAGAGTTGCGGACGCTTTATCAAATGTACTGGCGGACACCTTCATCTTGTATTTAAAGACGCACAATTTTCATTGGAATGTCACTGGGCCAATGTTTGGAACGCTGCACCAGATGTTTGAGGAGCAATACAACGAACTGTGGTTGGCCGTTGATGCAATCGCCGAACGTATTCGCTCGCTCGGCTTCATCGCGCCTGGATCTTATGGAGAGTTTACCAGGCTTACATATCTCCACGAGGGGCCGGCAGCAACGAACGCCGGGGAAATGATCGCGGAGTTATTACGAGATCATGAAACGACTGCAAGGAGTGCTCGCTCAGCTCTTGCGGTTGCGCGTACGGCTGTTGATGCGCCAACTGAAGATCTGCTTACGCAACGGTTAGCGGCGCACGAGAAAGCCGCGTGGATGCTCAGGAGTCTGTTGGCAGAAGAGAGGCCTTCCGCGATTGCGTAAGGTAGTGAGGTAAGACGATGACTAATGATATTGAATCGGTTGAGAGGTGGGAAAATGAGGGTGGCAGGGTGTCACCACTCAACTATCAGCAGACAACTCTCGTGAGGGACAGATGATCGATGCGCGGAAAGCCGGCAGCATCAGTCCGGAGTTTTTTCGAGGTTTCGACGTGCGGAGGGCGGTCTAGTGAGACGTAATCGTAAATTCTTCTGGATTTTTGGTACGGGTGCCATTGTCATTGCGCTGCTTTATTGGGAGCAGGCTGCGGTACTTTATGTGCTCTCAACTTTGGCGATATGCGCACTGTTACTCGTAGTTATGTTTTCCAACCTGGAAGATCGAGACAAGGAACTTCACCAGGCAGCGCTTAAGAAAATGGATGCTCGGCATGCAGAATCAACTCGCTCTACCTCATCCAGGAAGTTAGAGGCGAAGTTTTGAGAAACTACAGCAACTTTACAACAACTCTGTGGGGTCGATTTTCCTGTTTTCTGCTACGTCATTGAATTATTGAGGAAGTTGGTAGCGGCGGGCCGGATCGAACCGAAGACCTTGGAGTTATGAATCCTGAATTCGCCCTGCATACAACGCCTTCCAATGAATAGATAACCATTTTCAGCGGAAATACAGTCGTTTGAGCAGAACATAAAGCACTTGAGTGCATATACCGCAAGGAAGATTACAGTCAATCGACTGAGACATGACCTTAAACCTGAAGGCGGCTACGCAGGTTCGCGATATCACCGTGTGGTGGCGCTCCAAAATGCCTCTTGTACTCTCGGCTGAAATGTGAAGGGTCCTCGTAGCCCACACGGAACCCTGCGCTCGCGGCATCCATGTCTTCACCTAACATCAAACGTCGTGCTTCCTGCAAACGGAGGTGCTTTTGAAACTGCAAGGGGCTCATCGACGTGACCGACTTGAAGTGATGATGGAAACCCGACACGCTCATCCCGAGTTGGCGAGCGAAGTCATCGATCTTTAGCGGCTCATCGAAATGCTCGCGGAGGTGCCCAATCGCCCGCGAGATGCGTTGGGTGTCTCCAGACGGTAAGAGATGACCAAGCCGCGCGCCTTGGCCTCCGGCCAGGAGCCGGTAGATGATCTCCTTGACGATTAGGGGCGCCAGAACGTTAATGCTTGCTGGTTCCTCCGCCAGTCGAACCAGCCGCACGACGGCGTCGAGAAGATTCGCGTCGATCGACTGCACGTCCATGGCCTTCGCGCTTGCATCTCCTTTCTTGATCTTGATATCTGCTTCCATCAGGACCGAGGCAACCAACGAGGGGTCAAGATCCAGGCGCAAGCCAAGATAGGGTTCGTCCGGCGTCGCCTTCTCGATCTGGAAGATGAGAGGCAGGTCGACCGTGAATAACAAGTAATGCCCCGGGTCATACCTAAACACCTCCTCACCTAACAACGCCCTTTTCCCACCTTGCGCGATGAAGCAGAACGCCGGCTTGTAAACGGTATGCAACGATTCCGAAGTCCGCGACGAACGGGCGAGGAAAAAACCTGGGAACACCTCCTTAGCCCCATCTTCGGACAGAGTCCGACCGATCAACTCAATGAGTTCTTCTCTGTTGGTCTTGACCCGCTCCGCGTCTCGATGAGTTTCCCTGCTGTTCATACGTCCATATTAGCCTTTCCGTGTGCAACTCGGGACGTCAATGTAGCCGCTTTTGCAGGATCGTCCAATGATCCGCGAGTATCGTCTTATCGTGAGTTCGGCAACCGACATCAAAATTAATCCAGAACGATTCAGGATGCGAGAACAGCTTTTCGCTAAAGAGAGAGATATGAAAAAGATTGTATTGAATAACGGTGTGGAGATGCCAATTCTCGGTTTTGGGGTGTTCCAGATCGAGGACTTGGCGGAGTGTGAGCGGAGTGTTCGGGATGCGATCGACGTAGGTTATCGCCTCATCGATACGGCGGCCTCTTACGGAAACGAGGAGGCGGTTGGTAACGCAATACGGGCGAGCGGAGTGCCGCGTGATGAGCTTTTTGTGACGACAAAGCTCTGGATCGCGGACACAGGTTTCGAGAAGACAAAGAGAGCATTCGACCGCTCGCTGAAGCGTTTACAACTCGACTATCTCGACCTCTATCTCATTCACCAACCGTACGGGGATGTTTTTGGCTCGTGGCGCGCGATGGAGGAACTTTATCGCGAGGGTCGGATCAAGGCCATTGGCGTAAGCAACTTTCATCCCGACCGTGTAATGGACTTCATGGTCCATAACGAGGTGGCGCCGGCTGTGGATCAGATCGAGACGCATCCGTTCCACCAGCAGGTGGAGCCTCAGAAGTTCCTCACGGAAAACAACATTCAGATCGAGTCGTGGGGACCATTCGCGGAGGGGAAGAACAATATCTTCCGCAACGAAGTGCTCGTTTCAATCGCGGAGAAGCACGGCAAGACGGTCGCACAGGTCATCCTCAGATGGTTGACACAGCGAAACATCATTGTCATTCCCAAATCGGTTCGAAAGGACCGAATGGCGGAGAACTTCGACATATTCGATTTTGAGTTGACACACGAAGATATGGACGCGATCAGACAACTCGACACCGGTACGAGCCTCTTCTTCGATCATCGCGACCCTGCGATGGTCAAACTGCTGAGCCAAGCAAAACGAAATACTTAAGAGAGCATAGATGAAGAATCACAAAGCAATCGATCAGGAAAGTAATGGATCCAACCGGCGCGGTTTTATCGCGAAGACCATCTCTGCGGGCGTTGGTTCACTCGCGTTGGCGGCTTTGCAGGATGAGGCAAGTGCTCAAACTGGAACGCGGAATAATACGAAGAGCGCAGACAATTCTTCGATCGGACGAAGAAGGTTGGGCAAGCTAGAGGTCTCATCGATCGGGCTGGGCGTTCAGAACATGCATCGGAGGTACGAGACCACGGTGCCATACCGGCCGGAAATGATCAGCATAATCCGCGCGGCTTACGATCGTGGCATTACGTTCTTCGACTGTGCCGAGGCATACGGGCCATTCGAAAACGAGCGGATCCTCGGGGAGGCGATCGAGGCATTTCGAAATAACGTCAGGATCACTTCCAAATTCGGTTGGAACATAGATCAGCAGACGGGACAGCGGCTTCCGGGTCTTAACAGCAAACCAGATCACATCAAGCTAGTCGTTGAAGGATCGCTCAAAAGGTTGCGGACCGACCGCATAGATCTTCTCTACCAACACCGCGTCGATCCAGAAGTGCCAATCGAAGACGTTGCTGGAGCAATCAAGGACCTGATGGATCAGGGAAAGGTTTTGCATTGGGGACTCTCCGAACCGGGAATCCAGACTATCCGGCGTGCTCATGCCGCGCTGCCGCTTACCGCGATCCAAAACGAGTACTCAATGGCGACCCGAGATCCGGAAAAGGAAGTGATACCGCTCTGCGAAGAGTTGAGAATAGGCTTTGTGCCCTGGTGGCCTCTGGACTGCCAATTACTAACCGGCTGGATCGACGCGAACACGCGTTTCGCACCTGGCGATCTGCGTGCAGCGACTCCGAGATTCTCCCCCGAGAACCTGGCTCACAACATGCAGTTGGTTGATCTGATAAAGACCTGGGCGGTTCGCAAGCGGGCTACTCCTGCTCAGATCGCGGTCGCTTGGCTGATGGCACAGAAACCTTGGATCGTGCCGATTCCCGGAACAACGGTGATGCAGCACATGGTGGAGAACAGCGGTGCGGCCAGCGTTCGCTTCACGCCCGCTGAAGTCTCGGAGCTGAACTCAGCAGTAAGGGCAATTGAAGTTAAGGGGCAGCGCCTGCCGGACGCCGTACTTGTGTTCTCAGGTGTTGAGGCTCCGATGAAGAAGTAAGAAACAACCGCACAAGTTTTCTTCCTCTGTATACTACGTGACGGCATAGTTAATTAGCTCAATTGCTGGCTATATGCGTCGTTCAACTTTCGAAAGTGGTATCCCATGGCCGCCAATCGCAGTGTCTCGGCAAGCTTGTCGTGATGGTTTACAAGCGCTTTGGTAAAGAAGCGCCAAAATTCTCTGCGTTCACCGTCAAATACTCCAAGCTTGAGCATCACGCGCGCGAACGCCGTAACAGCGCTCACAACATTGTAGCGTTGAGGCTCTACAAACTCCTGGGCCGTTCGTTTCATCGATTCAAGCGCGCGCTGATAATACTCACGTGGAGAGTAAATAGTCTGCATGATCGACTGATAGCCCTTAATTAGCACAGCCGGATCCATGCGAGTCTTAAAGTTCAAGGTGCAGCTTGTGTTGTTTCCTGAAGCTTCTCCTAACAGCCGTCCTTCTCGCTCCAGCCGTTTCCATAACTGGGTTTCAGGAAGCGCGGTTAGCAGGCCGACCATCGCCAGCGGAATCGCGCTTTCTCTGATGAAGTCGATCTGTCGTTCAAAAATGTCCTCGGGATCGTTGTCAAAGCCGACGATAAAGCCCGCCATCACTTCCATACCATAGCTCTGAATCTTCTTCACTGATTCGAGCAAGTTACCTCGGTTTTGTGATTTCTGAGCTTCTTTCAAACTCTCTTCTACCGGAGTCTCGATGCCCAGGAATACGCGTCGAAAGCCGGCTTCCCGCATATCTTCGAGCAGCGGCTCATCGTCTGCCAGATTCACACTTGATTCAGTCAGGAGAGAGAAAGGATAACCATTTCGTTTCTGCCACTCTGCGAGCGCAGGCAGCAGCAGCCTGACATTCTTCTTATTGCCGATGAAGTTATCGTCCACGACAAATACGGTTCCGCGCCAATTGAGATCCAGCAACGCTTCAAACTCAGCCAGCATTTGCTGAATGCTCTTGGTTCGTGGCACCCGCCCGTAGATTTCAATGATGTCGCAGAATTCGCAGGAGAACGGACAACCGCGTGAATACTGTACGCTCATTGCGCTATAGCGCTTCAAATTCGCGAGGTGAAAGTCGGCGACAGGAGTCACCGCAAGCGGTGGACGTTCGCCCGCCTCGTAGCGGCGTTTTGCAACTCCGCACGCGAGATCCTCAATAAACTGAGGCAAAGTAGTCTCCGCCTCTCCAACAAAAATATGATCCGCATCCGGCAGATCTTCGATCGTGGAGGTGACGTATGGACCACCAAGCACTACGCGCTTCCCTAGCGACTTGCAGCGTCTCACGACTTGCTTGAGCGAATCCTTCTGCACCAGCATCGCCGTGGCGAATACCATGTCCGCCCATTCAATATCGGCGGTCGTTAGTGACTCGACATTTAGATCAATCAGTCGCCGCTCCCAATCCGGCGGTAGTAATGCAGAAACAGTCAATAATCCCAGTGGTGGGAATGCACATCGCTTACCCTCGAATGGCAGCGCGTGTCGAAAACTCCAATACGTATCCGGGAACTCCGGGTTAATTAACAAAACTCTCATAACAACACGCTTCGCCTGGTCTCAAAGGGTGAATGCCACAAAGCGCACAAGGGGCGCAAATTTTGCAAAGACGTTTGTGCCCTTTGTCCGCTTTTGTGGCTAGGAGAACTTTCCCCGGTGGCGTAACTCTAAGCGCGGGAGCGCAATAACAAATTCAGCTTAACAAGACGCGAGCATCCTCGTATGTGCGATAAGGCACATATGAAAAATAAGGAACTCAATTCAGGTACGCATCTGTTTCGGCTTTAATGATCGTGTAACAGTCACAGGACTTCGCTTCCAGGCCCCGGCGATTAAGCACAGTGATCATTCCTCGACTGTAACGAATCAGCCTCGCCGCTTGTAACGCGCCGGCGGCTTTGCTTACGCCTTCGCGCCGGACGCCCAACATGTTGGATAGGAATTCCTGGGTCAACGGAAATTCCTCAAGCCCCAAACGATCATTTGTCATCAATAACCATCGCGCCAGTCGAGCATTAACCAGGTGAAAGCGGTTACAGGCAGATGATTGAGCAACCTGAGTCAGGAGTGAGTGCGAAAAGCGATGCAGGAGGTGATGTAAACTGCCAAGCCGGTTTGCTTCTTTGCGGACAGCCGCTGAACTCATTCTCATTGCAGTGCCCGAGCCCTGCACCAGAGCACGTGTTGACGAAGAGCTAACGCCCATAAAGACAGGCAGGCCGGCCATACCTTCATTCCCCACCATTCCCACTTCAAGCCACGACGTCTCAGACAATTTGGAAATCAACGAGATAATCGAGTCGTTAGGGAAATAGACGTACTTGATTGCCTCGCCAGGTTCGTATAACGCCTCCCCTAGAATCAAGTTAACTGTCTTTAATTTGGGCAATAAACGCTTGTATTCATTCTTTGGAAGGGTGGCGAGCAGCCGGTTAACAGCGGCAGCACCATCACCATTACGATTCAAAAAGCCATCTTGTAACTTCCTTGTATTCATATTCTCGCTTTCCAACCCAATGACGTAATCGCAAAACGGACGAAAAGTGATATGAGACCACTCGAGCGGTGCAATGTCTGTGCGGCAACACACATATCAAACCTGAAGCAATGTCCGTCGTGCGCCGTGATTAGTAACAGGGCTATGTGCGATAGCTCACATATGTGTTATAGTGCAGCGCGAGCGATTAGCCTGCTTTGACACTTGGATCGAGTCTTCCCACTCCTCCTCTTGCCCCTTTGCGCAAGTCAGCACAAATGAAAAGGCTCTTGGTAATAACACCGGAGATGGAAGATGAAAATTCTGCTCTACAATCCAGACAATGGCGTCACGCGCAACTTCATGCCACACCTCTGGATGTTTCTCCTGCAAGCGATCACGCCTCCGGGTCATGAAGTTGTGCTGATCGATGCGAATGCAAAGGCGATGAGCGATGATGAGATCGTTCAGTTCATAAAGAAGGAAAAAATCGATCTGGTCGGCATCGGCGCCATGACAAGAATGATCGAGAAAGCCTATCGAGTCGCTGACGCGATTCGTCTTGCAGGCGTACCCGTGGTGATGGGCGGCCCGCACGTTACTGAAGTTCCTGATGAGGCACTCGGTCGAGATGGAGGGCCACGCCACGCTGATGCGATCGCGCTAGGTGAGGCTGATGAAACATGGCCGAAGATAGTTGAAGACGCTGCGCGTGGTGCACTTAAGGAAGTTTACGAGCCGGTTGATGACAACGGAAAAGAACGGAAGCCGAGTCTTCAGCCTTACCCGGCCATCCCCTGGGAAACGCTCAATCTCGATCAATTCAATTTCTTTCCGCGCATCGTGCGTCCGTTGCTATCACGCGTTGGCCCGCATTGGCGCTCGCTGCACATTGTTCCGATCGAGTCAGGGCGCGGCTGTCCTTATGGTTGTGAGTTTTGCACCGTCACCGGGTTCTTCGGCGACTCGATCCGCTTCCGCACAAATCAAAGCATCGTTGACGAACTATTGACGTTGAAGGCGCGTGCTAAAGCTGAGGGCGGCGTGATCTCAGTATTCTTTGTTGATGATAACTTTGCCATCAGTATCAAACGAACAAAATCCCTCTTGCGCGACATCATCGCCGCCGGTGCACAGATCCCATGGATCGCGCAGATTAGCGCCAACCTCTTACGCGATCAGGAGCTCGTCGATCTGATTGCCGAATCCGGCGGGAAAGTCATCTTTATCGGGATGGAGTCGATCGACCCCGTTAATCTGGCTGATGTTAAGAAGGGCTTTAACAAGCCGGAAGAATACACAGGCGTGCTCGAACGTCTGGCTCAGCATAATATCTACGCCATCACGTCCTTCATTATTGGCATGGATAACGACACCCCCGGCGTGGCTGAGCGGATACTACAACAGATTCGCTCGTGGCCTCCCGGCTTGCCCGTTTTCGGCCAACTCACACCATTTCCCTCCACACCGCTGTACAAGCGGCTACAGGAAGATGGCCGCCTGGTTCGACCTAAGCACTGGCTGAAGTTTGAGAAAAACACGATGGCTCACGTGCCTCTCAAGATGACCATCGAGCAAACTCACTACGAGCTCACTTATGCGTGGGCTCGCTCATACGATGCGGCACGCAATGCCGAAGCGGTTCAGGCGATGAGCTATGCACCAGTTGGTCCGCGGATTTTTCACCTCATCACGCGTTTTGCGTTCCGCGCCATCTATTTTCCACAAACCACCAGGCGAGCATGGATCAAGGTGTTCTTTGAAAATCGACGCACGGTCTTGAGTCTTGCGAAGGAAGCGATTGGTACTGTGCTGACTTCAAAGAAAAGAATGGAAGGAAAAGATGGAAGCCCAGCTATGATAAACACCGGCTGAAAGCTTATTTGAGTAACCGATCAAACTCGTCTTTGACAACCCGGTAACACTCGCATGCGCTATCTTCCAGTTTCTGGCGGTCCAGGATCTGTATGCGGCCCCGCACATAACTGATTGCTCCGATGTCTTGAAGGTGACCCGCGGCCACCGTAACGCCCTCGCGGCGCACGCCTAACATGTCTGCAATCAATTCCTGAGTCATGATCAACTCGTCCGTATCCACACGGTCGTGGCTCAACAACAGCCAACGGCAAAGTTGCTGTTCGACTGAGTGGAGACGGTTGCAAACGGCCGTCTGGGATATCTGGGTAATCAGTGCTTGCGTATAGCGCAGCAGCAAGCGTTGGAATTCACCACCTAAGGCGAATTCAGCTTGCAGCACCTTCGCCTTCATGCGAATAGCGTCACCTGCGCTCTGGACCACGGCCCGGTTGGGCATGGTTCCTCCTCCCATGAAGAGAGCAATTCCCACTACACCATCATTGCCCGTTAATCCCATTTCGGCCGTGGAGCCATTTTCCATTGTGTAAAGCAAAGAGATAATCGCAGTAGTTGGGAAGTAGACGTAGTCCAAATGTCCACTGGATTCGTAGACGACGTCGCCAAGTGAAAATGAGATTCGTTGAAAGTTTGGGAGCAGGCGTTCGACTTCGTCTGGTGGCAGAGCGGCCAACAGTCGATTTCTACTGTGATCGAGAGATCTCGAAACTCGCACGCCTTATCTCCACTTTCGCTTGCACTGGCGCCAAGAGAGGCCGCCGGTTTCTGCAAGTTAAGCAGAGCATATCACGCATGTGCGCCATCACACATAGACGTTCATTATCGGAAATCGATGTTTCAGAATTTACTGATGATCTTGAGCATGGATTAAACGACGCAAGCGATCCTGGAAGAGCACTTCCATCTTTCCTGGCTCTATCAATCTTGTTACTTCTCCGATACCAAACATCTCATGTGTCATGGATTGTCCGGCACGGTATGTGAGTGTCCGGTCATAAGGTGAAGGGGTCTTAAGCGCCGGACGAGGCAACGTTCGCGAAGCGAGTTTGAACGTGCTGACTGTCTCACACTTCGAACAACTCACACGTGAAATCTGGCCGTTTTTAGTTACAGACGTCACAATGTGTCCACGTTCCTCATTACATCGTGTGCAGAACTTGTCGGTTCGGTCGCCTACTCTAAATACTGGCTTCTCCATTGAGTTCTCCTTTCGCGATCGTTTGTACCTCTTCAGGTGTATGTAAAGACAAAACAAAAGCCTCCGGGCTTATTTTTAACCGGAGGCTTTGTCTCAGAACATTTAGTAGCGAGAGCGACCACCGCCACTGTTACGGCCTCCGCCGAAACCGCCACGACTGCCACCGCGCTCTTCGCGAGCCTTGGCCTCGTTGACGTTTAGTGTCCGTCCTCCGACATCATGGCCGTTGAACTGTTGAATCGCTGCATTTCCTTCTTCTGTCGAAGACATTTCGACGAATGCGAAGCCGCGCGAACGACCTGTTTCGCGATCTTCAATGATGTTTACTGATTCCACTGTTCCCGCTTGCGAGAACAATTGCTGCAAATCTTCGCTCGAAGTTTGAAACGAAAGATTACCGACATATAGTTTCATTGACATTTTATTTCTGTACCTTTCCTGCTTTCAGGAATAAAGAGAAGCTTTGAACCAGGTGTGCTTCGACGAAACGGAACCGAGCGAAGAAACGAGCGTTCGAATGCTCAATTGAGCAACTTCTACAAGTTGAAAACCAGCCTGCCCTCGAATCATCCAAACGCCGAGCTGTCATTAGCGCGAGCGCATCACCGTTGCTGCGCGAGAGAAGGAGTAGATAGTACGATGCGTTCGTTACAGACTTCGTTGCAATGCGGCCGTGTAATCGTCATCTGCGACGTCCTCCGGATCATTTCAAGCAATCGATGAGCCTCCTACATTGTTATGTGGGTTACCGCACGGACGTAATGAAAGCGAACCTGTATGGTTCACACTAAGCTTAAACCGGCAAAGGGCAGCAATGTCCATTACCAATGACCAGCCGACAATAGAGATTTTATGACAAACACCACTAGTAGAACGCCTTTACTTATCAGGTTCATCGGCACTAAACCGCGAATGCTGATGGAAATCACTAACACGACTGCGAAGACGCTCAAGTCGGTTGAAATTCTGACAGTATTTTTGAAGAACGACGAAGGCCCCGGTGGTCCTTCCCTCGCGCATATTCGGTTTGATCCCATCAAATCTGTTCAACCAAACGAGAAGGCGGTTGTTTCTCACCGCACGTGGATCAATGGCATGCCGGCTAGTGATGCACAGGATCAACTGGCCCGGCTGGAGGTCGTCTTCGGCAACATTAAACCTTACGTACTGGACATTTCATGGGAAGATGGAGATGGGAAAACCCAGTTCCAGCGAATTCCGGTCGGTCATTAGTCAGGAGCCTCAAAATATTAGATCCGGGCGCCGCCTAAGTAGCCTCCCAGGTAGGACAACAGCAACACCGCGAACCATATCAGTAACAGGCCCAGGAAAAGTATGTTCGTTTTTGCGCTGAACGATTTCTCAGCCGCTATCGCGGATGCCTGGAGCGCACCCGGTTTAAAGACTTGAAAGCAATTCAGACACGTCGCCGCATCACTAAAACAAAGACGATGACAGTTGGGACATTTCGTAAGACTCATAATTTATTACCTTAGTCGTGTCGCGCCTGCGACCACGTTTTGAACCTCGCCTGATGAGACCTCCGGGCGAAAGAGCGCTGCACTGACGGCGGTCCGCCGCTGTCTTTGACGGAACCGTTCATCGGTATTCTGTCGTCTGCCTGGCCTTCTGAGAGCCAGGGGTTTAGTTGCGCCCAGCGCACCGGATCAAACTCTGATTGTGCCGGTGAGTTGGCTGCGTTTTCTGTTTTTTGTATGAAGTGGATGTCGTTCATAAATGATTAATTGCGATTATTGCTTAAGCAGGTGAAGCCGTCTGTGCGTTAGACCGCTTATGAACTGCAGCGTATGTGGTCTAACGCACGGACATCTGTTTGCGATGAGTCCATTATGGAATGGGACAATAAAGGGATTGGAAAAGTTTACGAAACAGGGAGAGTGCGATTCATGTTGTGGATAATTCTTATAGTGTTGTTGCTGCTCTGGTTGATTGGATTTTATGGTGGCTTTGTAACCACTAGCCTGATTCACCTATTGCTGGTAGCAGCGGTCGTGGTTCTGGCACTTAATCTCTTGAGGCAAAACCGAAATCCGGCATAAGGGCGCTAGATAACCGTCGTGTAGAATTGAGTGCAGGCCACGTACGTTCGGAGCCTTTCGATCTCAAATGGTTTTTCAATGCTGTCATTACAACCAGCCGCCAAAGCCTCTGCGTGATAGCGTGGACTGCCCGAGCCATTCAGCGCCAGAATCTTGACTTGATCCAGAAGCCCATTTTCACGAATGCGGCGAGTCGCTTCAAGACCATCGATGAACGGCAGGCGACTATCCATCAGAATAAGCTGAGGTTTTTCTCGCAAAGCCGCCTCTACGGCCTCTAACCCGTTACAGGCTTCTACTACTCGAAAACCCCACGCTTCTCCTAACATACAAAGCATTTCGCGCGTGTCGTCGTGATCTTCGACGACCAGGATGATAGGTTGGAGAACAGATGGCGTAGGACAAGAGAAGGGAAGCGTTGCCGGCTCTGCTGAGCTGGAGTTGGCACTAATCAGTGACATGGGGTTACTCCTTAAGTGGACGTTGAACGCCGAGGTTTGCTCGTCTCTGGTTTGAATCGTCAGTTTCGTGGATTCTCTAACATACGTCTGTGCGATAACACACAGAGTCAACCCCCTTCATCCAGCCGAACGGCTTTTGAGGCAAAGCTCAGGCGAACCACTGAATTGAGATTTCACAAGGCAGTCTTCATCGCGGCGCCGTTGCGAGAACATGAGCGAGTGTGCGTTGCGCTGGCATGTATGTCAAATATGCAATATAGTCTGGATAGACAATATGTTTCGTATATGGTAAATCACTTTCACGAAAGGAGAGGCTCGATGATTGAGATTCGCATCGATCAACTACTCAAAGCCCGTGGGCGAACGTTTTATTGGCTGGCAAAGGAGACCGGCATTAGTCATACGACGTTGTGGCGCTTGAAAAAAGATAAGGCACTGGGTATCAACTTCATCACGCTGGAAAGGCTATGTGAAACACTCGCTTGCCAGCCGGGCGATATGTTCACCTTTAGCAAGCCGAAAAAGCGACGTACGATTAAGAGACTTTAACTCGAGTAGTCAGGAGAAATGATGAGAACCGCGTCGAGCATGTTCGAGCAATTCACGCTGGGGATTGAAGAAGAGTTTCAGCTCGTCGATCCGCAGACGCGCGAGTTGCGCTCACACGTTTCCGAAATCCTTGAAGAGGGCAGGGTGCTGTTAGGCGAGCAAGTCAAGCCTGAGATGATTCAATCGATGATTGAGGTCAACACCGGCATTTGCGCCGACATACAAGAAGCCCGAGCCGATATCACAAAACGACGTGGGGTGCTCTCCACCCTCGTGCGCAAGCAAGGCTTAATGATTGTCGCTGCCGGCACTCATCCATTCTCGCGTTGGCAAAATCAAAAGATTTATGAGAACGCAACATACGAGTCGATCGTTGAAGAGAGTCAGATCATTGCACGTTCGCTGCTGACTTTCGGTCTCCATGTACACGTTGGTATTCCGAATCCCGAACGCGCAATTCAAATCATGAATGCCATACGCTATTTGCTTCCGCACGTGCTGGCGCTCTCAACGTCATCGCCTTTCTGGCTGGGCGTAAATACAGGTCTGAAATCCTATCGCTCGGAGGTGTTCGCCAGATTCCCACGCACTGGCGGCATCCCGGATTCCTTCGAGTCGCGCGGCGCATTCGAGCAGTATGTAGAACTACTGGTCAAAACTGGTTGCATCGACGACGGTAAGAAGATCTATTGGGATGTTCGGCCGCATCCGGTTTTCCCCACCCTGGAGTTTCGCATCTGCGACAGTCCCACGCGCGTTGACGACACGATCGCTATTGCCGCGTTATTTCAAGCGATGGTCGCTAAAGTCAACAAGCTGCTGGACCGCAATCTCACTTTCCGGCTGCATCACAAAATGCTGATTGAAGAGAACAAATGGCGCGCTCTCCGTTACGGTCTCGACGGCAAAATGATCGATTTCGGCAAAGGAACGGAAGTTCCCGTCCGGGAACTTATTCGTGAACTGCTCGAGTTTGTTGATGATGTGGTAGACGATCTCCGCTCGCGCAAGGAGATACGACACATTCGCACGATTCTCGATCGAGGAACATCAGCGGATGAGCAGCTTCGAGTCTGGCACGAGACGGAAGACATTAATGCGGTCGTAGATCGGCTGATCGAATTGACGATGGAGAATGTCCCTCGTGAAATAACCCCGGCCGCGGCAGCAAAGGTCGTCTGACGTTCATTGCTGTTCTACGACATATATCCTGCATTTGACATATAGTGGTGGCCGGCGTAAGGTGTTTGTGAATCGAGTCTGGCTTACTCCCTTCTCAGCTCCTCTGGAATCGACCAGATCTCCTGAAGTCAACAGCCACCAACCGAGGAGCACAAAATTCAACGACCAGGCAGTGTGCTACAGGCCCAAGCATGAAGACTTTTTATGCAATGAGACGGGCAAACGGCGATTGGTTTGCTATCGCAGATAAAGGTGATCTTCGGATGCCGATCTTCAAGAACAGTGGCGACGCGATGACAGCACGTTTGCGCGACGCCGGCATGGAGTGCTTTAGACCAGTGATGTTTGATGCGCAGGCCCTCGAGGAACTCAGGAGGACTGATGGCCAGACTGCGTCTTTCTTGATGATCACCGATCCCTCCCGTCATCTGAAGCATGGTCTGCGACTGGGTTTTAGTGAGCTAGCTCCGTTAATGATGACTTAACAAATGTCGAGTGAGGTCAATGCAAGGTCTTAGAGTTTATGTCGACCTAAAGAGAACTGATTCGCAGGTGGGAGGTCTCATCTTCTACAGTCAACGCGCAGGTGGTCCATATTATCGCTGGCGCTACGAAGAGCTCCGCGAAAAATGGCTGTGTTCTCGAATGCATGCCGGCGACTTAACAGTAAGAGAACTTGTCTCGGCGCCCTGGAAAGAGATACCCGCTGCTCTGAAAACCACGCTCAATCTACATTATGTGGAATAGGGATTCCCAAGCCGTTGTGTAAGTTTCGGATAGAAAGCATCTGAAATGAACCACCCACTGCCGTGGGTGGGATTCAGGACTTTTGTGCAAAGCTGAACCTTGCCGCTTCAAGCTTTTAAATAAAAGAAAAGGCAAAAGGCCTTTGCCCCTTGCCTTCCAAGCCAGACTAATTCAAACCCAGCTAATTATTCTTGTTGCCGGGGGATGCGTTGCTATTCGCGTTTGAGTTTATGGGACGAACACCTGAAGTGTTCTGATTCCCATTATTGTTTTGCACTACACCAACGTTCGAGTTTGCAGTGTTCGAGTTCAGGTTCGAATTGACGTTCGCGGAGTTACTGTTGGAAGTACTATTGCAACCTCCGAGACCAACCACCGCAAGCAGGCACATAACGACTAAAGTTCGCTTCATCCTATTCCTTCCTTCGAGGCGCTTGTTTACCGATAAACGTCTTCGCCGCGATTTTTCTTCCAATCTTCTTCGAAGTACGCAGCGTCTTCAGGATTACGCGGTGTTACGCCCATCATGATTCCGCCCTTCTTGACGCCTTCTTCGTATCTCTTGACGCGTTCCTCAGGTATGCCTGCACCGACGAGAGCGCCAATCAATCCACCTGTCGCGCCGCCCGCTCCGGCTCCCGCCAATCCTGCTGCGATTGGACCAGCTATAAGTAATCCGAGTCCTGGTAAAGCTAACGTGGTGCCGATAGCTGCGATTGCAGCCAACGTCGCTCCAACTGTTCCACCGATTGCGGCTCCGGTCCCAGCGCCTTCGAGCGCCTTATTGCCGAGTTCGGTTTCACGGCCGTCGTCTGTGAAATGTTTCTTTCTTGTTTCGTCCGACATAACGAGGTTGACGTCATCTTGTCCATAACCACGTTCGACCATGGATCCGTATGCGCGCTCCGCGCTTTCCCTGTCTGGGAATAGTCCGGTAACTAACCCTGACTGTGCTGTTCTTGATGCTGATGTTTCTGCCATATTTCTCCCTTTTGACTATATATTGCTGTTAAGTGAATGAATCTGAGGATAACTACGTCACTGACTTTAGCGCGCAGTATCTCTACTGCAACTTTGGAGCCGTCGAATTGGTTGAGCATTCGGGATTCGGGCGCTCTTCGACATTGCAAGTGTCGGGCTTTCAGCGGTTCGTCCGGTGTCAGTGAGATCGGCAATGCGCCAACGAGTACGTGAACCCTTACTAAGCAGACGACCTTCGGTGTTCAACCGGTACTCTGAAGAGCCTGATTCCTTCCAGGCCTGGTGTGAATAGAAGGTGTAGCCATCTCGTCCGCACCCGCGCACGACAAACTCCCTTTTGTCCGGCAGTGCATAAATGCCGCACTCCCGCAATATGATTCGACTCATCTCACAACTCCTTGTCAGTGTGTGTTAATGGCTTTAGAACGCTGAGGCTTTCTTGATGTACACGAGCACTGATCCCGGAAACCCCGTGTCCTCTCTAAGGCGCGCAAGGAGGACCTTTACAGGCACTGTGCCGTCTTCGTAATCGCAATTGAACATAAAGCTGCTGCTGGGTTCGCGGTTACTGTCGAAGGTTTCAAAACGCTGCCGAAACTCTGCAACGTTCAGAAAGGTCGCCACTTCGGAAAAGAAATTACGTCCCACTACATCCACCACTCCGGCTAACTTTTCGTCCCCTTCTAATTTGGAAAAGATCACCGTGCCCCGCTGATCAAGCTCGAGTAACCCGAAAAGTTTTTGTGCGGCAAGAATCAAACTGCTCATACGGCCCTCGCAGATTTCGCTTTGTCTGCATAAAGATATCGGTTCACCACGGAGTCGATGCCGTGTAGAGAAAACGGCTTGACAAGGTACTCGGTGCAACCGGCGGCAAATGCTTTCACCTGAGCAGCAGGTTCCGCGTGGCCCGACAACATTACAATCGGGATTTCATGCGTGGGGGTATATTCACGGATGCGACTCGTTGCGGCATAACCGTCCACCACGGGAAGATCTGAATCCATCAGAATCAGATCAACATGGACGTTGGTTGCCAGCGCGATCGCCATCGCGCCGTTCTCGGCTTCGACAACGACAATGCCACCTCGCAATTCGAGCATTGTTCTGAGCATGAAGCGCGTATCGTCGTGATCTTCCACCACCAGCACGGAGTGCTGGGAGGTATTCACTGACTCAGTCGCGCGTTGACTTGCTTTTGTCAAGGTGCGTGTTTGGTTGGGACTTGTGGATGTCATGACAACCTGGAGCGGGTGAGGCACGCAGAACGTGACCTCACTCCGTTCCTCCAGTGACCCCCTTGATATTCCGCACGTCAGATGCGGCACTCGCATACGACGCAGGCCCCGGATTAATACCCCGGTACTGAGAGCTGATGCTCAATGCGGATCTAATCTTTTAAGATACTTCGCGGGATTTGTGTATTAGGAAGATGGTAAAGGAGCGAGGGTTTTTCCCGCCGTCTAGGTATCCTTCAGCCAGTCTTGCAGCATGGCGTAGCGCACGATGTCGACCCGGCTTTTCATGCCCATTTTATTCATCGCATTTGACTTGTGAGCTTCCACCGTTTTGATGCTCAGGTTAAGGCGCGCCGCCACCTCCTTGTTGATGTAACCGCGCGCAATGAGCCGTAAGACGTCCGCTTCCCGAGCAGTCAAGTTCGCTTGCGGAGACACTCCGCGAGCCACTGGTCCCGTTTCACGAAGTTGGGTGACCGCGCTTTCGGTGATTGCCGGATCCAGATAGGCGCGGCCGGCGGCGACGGCAAGAATCGCGCGAATCAGCTCCACCGACTTGCTCTGTTTCAAAACGTACCCGTTCGCGCCCGCCTGTAATAATTCCTGCAAATAGACCGGGTCGGCGTGGCGTGTCAGGATAAGAACTTTCACTCGTGGGCACTTCTCCTTCAACTTCTTCGTTGCCTGGAGACCGTTTAGCTCGGGCATCGAAATGTCCATCACAACTACGTCGGGTAGGAATTGCTCGGCGAGGTGCAGGGCGGCGCGCCCGTTGTCTGCTTCGCCGACCACTTCCATGTCAGACTGTGAGTTGAGCAGCAGTTTCAAACCGTCGCGAATCGTTTCATGATCTTCCGCTAAAAGGATACGCAGCTTATTCATCGGTCGTTCCTGTCTCTGGCCCATTCGGCACAGGAATCCTTACGACGACGGTGGTACCGGAATTTGACTGGGATTCAAGCTCGATGTTTCCTCCGACAACGGCGGCACGCTCGCGCATGCCAATCAGCCCCAGCCCCTTCTCGTCGGCGTCGAGAACGGTTTGTAAGTCGAACCCTGCGCCATTGTCCTCGATGATCAGAAAGACCTGTCCAGCGCGTTGTTCAAGCACGATGGCGACGTTTGTAGCATGAGCATGCTTGGCGACGTTATTGAGAGCCTCCTGAGCAATGCGATAAAGAACAGTTTCAATCTCGATCGTTAAGCGACCGCGATCCAATCCAGTCGCATGCAGATCAACAGGAATGCCGAGGTGTGATGACCAGCTCTGTACGTAGCTGGTGAGCGCTGCCCCTAATCCGAGATCGTCAAGCGCCATGGGCCGCATTTCCCAGACCAGGTTATCAACGTCTGCGCTGATTTGCTGGGCCAGGTCTTGCAATGTATCGACCTGTTCACACAAGGTCGTATTGTCGCCGCAATCTTTCCTGAGTGCGTCAAGTTTCAAGTTTAGTACTGTGAGTTGCTGCCCAAACTGATCGTGCATCTCGCGCGCAATGCGGGCGCGTTCCTCCTCTTGAGCAAAAACGATGCGGCGCACAAGCTGACCTCGTTCACGCTCGCCACGCTGCCGTTCGCTAACTTCGGTTTGCAAGGCCTCGTTTATCTCCATCAGCGCGACAGTATGCCGCTCTAGTCCTTCTCTCGCTGCCAGCGCTTCTTTCTCCGCCTCCTTGCGTCGGGTGAAATCAATGAAAGTGAGAATCACGCCGTTAGTGTCGGCCCCATGCAGGCGATATGGGATCAATTGGGCGATATACCAACGTCCTTCGCGGCTCATAACTTCCAGTTCCGTCTTATGCCCATCCTCGAGCATGTGCCGCACGTCTTGTAACATCGAGGCGTAATCAAGTTTGTGCGTGATATCCGAAAGAGGCCGGCCAACATCGGATGGAATCAGGCTGAAGATGTCCTGCGCGCGAGGCGTGTAGAATTTGATCTTGAAGTCGCGGTCAACAAAGATGGTCGCCAGGTCCGTCGAGGTGATCAAATTCTGCAAGTCGCTATTAGAGACGGCAAGCTCGTCGATTTTCTGCTTCAGCTCGACGTTGATCGTCTGAATCTCCTCGTTTACGGATTGCAACTCTTCCTTGCCGGTCTCGAGCTCTTCGGTTGCCGACCGCAGCTCCTCGTTCATCGCTTGCAGTTCTTCGTTCGACGCTTTCAGTTCCTCAGTCTGCGTCTCGTACTGTTCGATGGTTGCCTGTTGCTGCTCTTTTGTTATTTGCAACTCCTCTTCGAGAAGAGCGACCACACTCTCGGCTCCACTGGCCCGCGGCCCGGTGCTCTCAGCGAGGGTGAGTCGTTCAACTTCATCAAAGAAGATCAGAAAGTAACTACACTCAACCCCGCTCGTTTCGTCGTGTACAGGACGGACCATCATGTTGACGTAAAAATCTCTCTCGTCGCGATCTATCTTCACACGCCGAGCTTCAGATGACTTTCCTGTTTTTGCAGCCTGGAACAACGCAGTGCGAAGTTCGATCCTGAGCTCCGGGTGGACCACTCTCAAGAGACTACGACTCGGCTCACCACTGGCGAATTGCAAAAAACGTCCCGCGTGGCCGGACAAGTGAAGGATGTTGTAATCCTGATCGACTATTAGACTCGATGGCGCGTACTGCTCCAGGAGCTTCTGATGAAGCTCACCTAATGAGACTCGTTGCGGTTCTCGCGTCAATTCCGTTTGCGGCGCTGAAGCGTGGTGCGCAGGCAGGTTGAGTGGCACCATCGGTATGGGCGCTGCCCTGCGTTGAACGTCTTCGGCGCGGTAAATACGTTGCTTCTTGTCCACAGCCGCAAACAGTTTTATCTCGTTGCCTATCGATTCAGAATTGCCCAGGAACAGAAACCCATTAGTAAGCACGAAGTGAAATAACTCAAAGATATGTTGCTGGGCTTCCCGGTTGAGATAAATCAGCAGATTTCTACAGGTGATAGCGTCGAGTCGTGAGAACGGCGGGTCTTTTAATAGATTGTGGATGGCGAAGAGTACACGCTCGCGCACCTCTTTCTTGATCCGATAGCCGCCGTTCTCTTTGGTAAAAAAGCGACGCAAGCGCGTCTCCGACACATCCGCCTCAATGGCCTCCGTATAAAAGCCCTCCCGCGCCGTTCGGATTGCGGCTTCGTCTATGTCAGTGGCGAAGATTTGAATCGAGGGCGGAGACCGAAGTCGCTCGGTATATTCCAACAGCATGATCGCGACCGAATATGCCTCCTCGCCTGTTGCGCAACCCGCCACCCACACGCGCACGTGGTCGCCGGTCGTCTTCGCCTGAAAGATTTCGCTCATCACCTCGCGCTCCAACGCATCGAATGCGTTTCGGTCGCGAAAGAAGTTTGTCACGCTGATAAGCAAGTCTTTCAATAACGACTGGGCTTCGCGCGGATGGGCGTGCATGAAGTCTCTGTAAGCCGTGAGCTGATGCAACTGGTTGACCTGCAAACGTCGCGCGATGCGACGCAGTACTGTGACGCGCTTGTAGTGTGAGAAGTCGTGTCCTGTGTGGGATCGCAGCAAAGTGAGAATATCTCGCAAGGCTGCTTCGTCCTCGTCCTTCTGGCTGACAATGGACGGCGGTTCCGTTTCAGGCGGCAACATGATGCGGCTGGCGTTGCGCCTGATTTCAATGAGCTTGCCCGGTATCTCTGCGACCGGGAGCACGAAGTCGACGAGACCGCTGTCGATCGCGTTGCGCGGCATCGAATCGTGTTCGGCTTCTTTCGGATCTTGTGCGAAAGCTAGTCCGTTATGCTCCTTGATGCGCTTCAGTCCGTTAGTGCCATCCGAACCCATCCCCGAGAGCACAATGCCGACCGCATTCTCCTTATGAGTGTCGCCGAGCGTCCGAAAGAAGCGATCGATGGCGACCTGCTTTCCTCCGCTCAGGCGTCCCGGCTCTTTAACGATGATTTGCCCATCGCTCATCTCGAGGTTTTTTGTCGGTGGGATTACATAGACATGATTTGGTTCGACCTTGACGGCTTGAGTCACTTGCGTCACCGGCATCTCGGTAGTGGCTTGCAAAAGCGTGGCGGCATGACTTTCATGTTTAGGAGATAAGTGCATGATGACGACGAACGCCATCCCGCTGTTGGCCGGCATGTGAGTAAAAAAATCTTTCAATGGCTGCAAGCCGCCTGCGGACGCGCCCAGGCCAATCACGGGAAAAGACGTAGTTGTTTGGGAGATTGGCCGAACCATGTCTGAGTTTTGGTTGCCGTTCTCAGCCATACATCTCCGATAAGGTTGCCCGCAGGAGTTTGTTGTGAATGGGGGTCGGCTGACCCGGTTAGCTACTCTGTACTCGGCCCGCGAGGTTTGCAACGACAAGTACAAATTCGGCCGGCTCGACTGGTTTCGCGAGATGTACTTGATAGCCACCCGCTAAGGCACGCACTCGATCTTCGGCTTTAGCATACGCCGTTAGTGCGAGGGCTGGAACCCTGGCCGCGTTATCGGCCGATTCCGTCTTCCTGACTTGCTTGATCAATTCGTACCCATCCTGTTCGGGCATCCCGAGGTCGCTGACCAGCACATCCGGTTTTTGATGCTCAATTTCCTTGATAGCTTCCGCAGCAGAGGATGCTGTGATCACGTCAGCGTGGCACTCGGATAGTACCGCCTTCAACATCTGACGAGTATCAGGATCGTCGTCGACGACGAGCACGCGCACACCGTCAAGCCGGGGCGGGCATTCGATAATTAGCCCATCCGTCACTCTTGCTCCTGTCAGTGTCGAGTCGCTTAGAGCGGGCTTGCTGCCGGGCACAAGATTGAGGCTGAGAACGGGCAGTCGCAGTTTAAAGGTCGCGCCACGTCCTGGCCCATCGCTATGCGCTTTAACTGTGCCGCCATGCAACTCAACCAGTTGGCGAACAATAGCCAGGCCGAGGCCAAGGCCGGTATGCGATCTGGTTGATTTGCCATCGCCCTGACTAAACCGATCAAAGACGTAGGGCAAAAACTCACTGCTTATCCCTTCACCTGAATCGCCAACGGAAACCTGAACCTCAGAATTTACACGCTGTAGCGCGACTTTAATGCGGCCATTCTTTGGCGTGAACTTAACGGCGTTAGAAAGCAAATTCCACAGTACCTGCTGAAGACGGTTTGCATCGCCGAGCACTGGCTCGGCCTCGGCATCAAAGCTCGTCTCGATTGCGATATTTTTTGCGTCGGCGGCCGGACGAACAGTGTTTACGGCGTCGCTGACGACGTGAGCGATTTCAAGTGGGCGTCGATCGAGAGTGAGTTTGCCCGTAATGATGCGAGAGACGTCGAGGAGATCATCAATAAGTTTGGTTTGGAGAGTGGCGTTCCGCTCGATCGATTCCAAAGCGCGCGCACTATTCTCGGCATCCAGCTTTCCGGTGCGAAGCATACGCGACCAACCAACCACTGCGGTCAGTGGCGTACGCAGTTCATGTGAAGCCGTGGCGAGAAACTCATCTTTAAGCCTATTTGCTTGTTCAGCTTGCTTTTGAGCCGCTTGAGCAGCGGCGAGCAGCCGCTCGCGCTCTAGTTCCATTCGCTTGCGTTCAGAAATGTCTCGAAATATCAGCACGGTGCCTACAACTTCGCCCTGTTCGTTCCGAATCGGTGCAGCGCTGTCGTCAATGGGACATTCCGTGCCGTCTTTCGCAATGAGGATAGTGTGATTTGCCAGTCCTACAATGTCGCCGGCACTCAATGTTCGCAACGCCGGATTTTCGACGGGTTGGCGGCTCTCTTCGTTAAGGATTTGAAAGATATCGGGTAGAAGGCGTCCCATCGCCTCGTCCTGGGTCCAGCCGGTGAGGGATTCGGCAACTCGGTTCAGAAAGGTCACGCGACCTTCGACGTCGGTAGTGATAACTGCATCACCTATACTCGAGAGTGTGACTCGTAACCAGTCAGACTGTTTGCGCAAAGCTTCGTCGGCTCGCCGTCGGGCGAGGTGAATACTCTGGGCATTCTGCTGAACAACCGAACGAAGTAGTTGTTCCTCATCGTCTTTTGTAGACATCAACGATCTCAGAGCAATTCAGAGGCCATGGCAGTTCCCGCCACACGCGCCCGAATTTTTGCGAACGCCGTATCACGGGTCCTGGAGGTGTCGTCGCTGAAGGGAGAGAAGCCGCAATCGTCTGTTGTACCCAGTTGCGCTACCGGAATGTACTCGGCTGCCTCAAGCACGCGCTCGCAAACTTCTTCGGGCGTCTCAATCCTTGGATTCATCGGTGCGACGACTCCGACGAATACGCGATGGTCGGGCTTCATGTGAGCACGAATGGTTTTCAAAACCTCGAGACGATTCTTTTCGCCGGCCAGTGCGATGTAGAAATTCCCGGCCATTAACTGAAACAAGTGAGGTAAGAGTTTTTCATAGTCCACTTCTGCACTATGTGTCGAATCGCGATCGCCTCCCGGACAAGTGTGCACTCCAATTCGCATTCGCTCTTCTGCGTTGAACCGCGATAGGGCCAGGTTGTTAAGGTCAATAAAGCTTTGGAGCAGGTTTCCGGAAGGATCGATCTTGATTGCCAGACGTCCCTCGGTGAAGTCGATTTGCACCTTGTGCGCGCCCTTAAGCAGACAGGCGCGAACCTCGGCTTCGTGCTCGCGCAGTAAGTCGTCGATGAATTGCTCTCGTGTATAACCTGGAATCTCTTCCGGCGGGTACATAAGACTGAGAGCGGAAGGAGAAATGACAGCTTGCTTAACCGGAACGTGGGCGTAGCTCAGGGCGAGATCAAGGTAACTGTCAGCAGTTCGCTTGTAGCGGAAGGGCCCGGTGGTTAACCGAAGCATGCGCCGCGTATGACCCGCGCTGAAGGGAATCTTGAAACCGTCAGGGGCTGTGTTCTCCAGGCCATGCACGGCGTAAGTCCAGAAGTTGTGATACTTCCTCTGCTCGCCATCTGTCACCACCGGCGATCCGGTGGCCTCAAACCGCTCGATGGTGTCGCGAATAGCTGCCTCGTAGAGCGGAGTCAATGCCGGGTCCGTTCCGTCTCGATCGCCGATTGCTTCGAGTAAGGAAAGCGGTCGAGGAATACTTCCGATTGGTTCAGTTGGAATTTTCATGGCACAACGAGTTGAAGAAACTGTCGAAGGCGATGAGGAGATTCGCCTCGACGGGTTTCTGGCTCACACAATTGAAGCCTAGTAGCCGGCATAACCGTCGGCGTAGCCGTGCTCGTACGCCTCACGGAAGTAGCGCCGGAATATCTCGCGGTCTCCGAGACCGGAGCTGTAATCCTTTGTAGCTTTCTGGTAGGTACTTTGGTTCTGGTAGCCATTGCCGTTGTGCGAGCTGCGATCTTTACGGCCCTGTTTGACGCCCTCATTAAAACCCGCGTTCAGAGCAGTTTGACGCAAATGGAATGATCCCCCGAAGTTGCCGTAACCATCATCGTTGCGGCCGCGGCGATCATTATTGTTGTCGTTGCGATCGCGGTCTCGGTAACGATCGTCACGATTTCTGTTGCCCCTGGAATAACTTTCGCCGTTATATCCCTCTTCGAATGCTTCGCGGAAGTAGCGACGGTAGAGTTCACGATCGCCGAGACGCGGGCGGTAATCTTTCATGGCTCTCTGATAGCTGCTCAGGTTGCGAAGTTCTGTGCGACTGCCGCGATCTTTGCGGCCTTCTCTGACGCCTTCGTCATAGCCGGCGGTCAGAGCGGTGCGACGGAGCTCCTCAGAGCCTCCATAGTTACCGTAACGATCCCAGTTGCGACCACGTCGATCTTGATCGCCGTTGTTGCGGTCACGGTCTTGAGTGTAACGATCGTCTGGATTCTGCGCGTGAGCAGTCAGGCTCAAGGCGATCCCGGTTCCAAACAGTATTGAGAACACCAGGAAGGCGGTCCCGATTCTGTTTTGCGATTGATCTGTTTTCATAAGTCTCCCTTTTCTAAATGGCCCCCCAGCATCAGAGCGCACTCAAGTGCAACCATCTGAAGCCGTAACTGCCTGATATGCTTATCGCAGTAGATTACGGGACGGATTACGATTAAAGCGTATTGGGAAGGACTTGTATGTGCAGTAGCACACATATCAACCAAAGAGACTTATATCTGTGTGTGTTACCGCTGCGGAATAGCTCCTCTGTGCTCAGGTTTATTTGAGCCACTCGCTCCCGAACCTCAAGTTGCGGAAGAACTCGCCAAAGGCGCCAAAGAGAAAACACAAACCCAGAGCGACGAGGAATACGGCGAACGCGAGGACGAAAATCGACGACATGCCGCGCCCTCTATAAGTTCTAACCGTAGTCCATGCGGCGCCACCTAACAGGATCACGCCTATTGCTATTTCTATTAATCGCATTGCTCTTACTCATCATACCGATGAAGGCGAGAGGGGCCTTTCTCGCACATTACGCACACTTGCGGATTTGCCCCCTTCATCCTCCCAAGTCTCAACTGCTTCGATGCTTTGGTGTTCGTCAGGACGAATCAGCAAGGCAAGATCTCGGCGTCCCACGATGCTACCACTGTTCAAACTGGCAAACGGATCGTCTACCATGCAAAAGTCCACCGCATCTTCGCCGGGTAAGGGCGCGATTTTTTTGAGAAATACAGCATCAACCACTACCGGGTTGAAAAGCAGTAAGCCAAAGTTATGCAAGCGTGCCATCATGGCGTCATGAATGCTGTGGAATAGCGGCACTCGCACACCTCCATGATGGTCAAGTGCAAACCAATCGCCGTTCGCTCGTTGCATAGCAAAGATATCGCTCATAAAAGATCTTTCATATTCGAACCCAATACCGACACCAAAGAGAACGTTACACTTAGCCAGGTTTACTGTCTGTGCGCCATCTCGCATATACGTTTGGACTAGAGCTTGACGTCAAACCTCGACGGTTCGCCATTAAGTGGAGGTATTCAACCGGCGGAGTATGAGGATCACAACGGTCGGCACTAAGCGCAAATGGCTCGCGGTTCTTAGTAGTGGATCAGTTTGAAATTGGCTGAATGCGCCGAAGGCGTTCGCTAACCCTGGGATCCGTATTAATAAATATTGAACCCTGAAAGGGTTTGTCGCGGGAGAAACCCTTTCAGGGTTTAATAACCTTCTTTTCTGCACCCAGGGTTGTCGCTGCGCTCCAACCCTGGGCTGAAATTAGCGAACGCCTTCGGCGTTTTCAGCCAAAATTTCAACTGACGTGGCCGGTTTTGATCAACCCAGGTGAGGCTTTGGCTGAATCACGTTTTGAGCAGCTTGTGTGCCCGGCGTGCATCGACACGACTAACTACTAAACGAACGCCGTTGGTTTGCTGTAACTGAGGCTCCATACCGCCAGCATCATCTTTGGATACGAACGCAGTCATTCCTGCTTCTTGAAGCACCTGCTGCGCCATGCCAGCCTCAATTTCGTTGTTGAAAGTCTTGAGCACAACCACTTCGTCCGACATTAGTTTGTCCTCGACTGCGATGTTGGACCAGGTGGCTGCCCTAGACCGAACGACGCCCAATGACCAGGTTGTATACCAACACGATCACGGCTACTACCAACAGGATGTGAATGAGATTCCCACCCACGTGACTGACGAGACCCAGTAACCACAAGACCAGTAACACTACCAATATTGTCCACAACATTTTCTTTCTCCTTTTAAATCACTGCATTCCAATTAATGAACGGCCTACCTTGGCCCACTCGATCGAATTTTTAGTTCCGTGCCGCTCGGAAGCTCTCCGCCTGCGGCGCCAATAATTCCAATTGCTGCTCCTTTCCTCCCGCCGTTGTCAACCTTGATCGCGTCGCCATTCGGCGTTCGAACGCTCTCGAGAATTCCCGCGAACCTGTAAGTCTGTCCGTTGCGCAGGCGGATCGTTTCGAAAGTGAGCGACATCGCGGACCGTCCGCCCTCGTCCACGCTCCCAACAGTGCCTTCGATAACTGCATCGTGGAATTGACTGGGATCGCGCACGGTCATGGTGAACAGGTCCCCACGCTGCGACAGCTTTGTGGTTAGGTTATTGTTCAGTATGGCTACTAAAGTCTCCCCGTCTCGCACGATGAATTCACTGGTGACCGGCCGCGAATCGTTGTAGACGTTCCCCTGTGCGACATCGGCAGTGCGGTTATAAACACTATCAACGACAACTGGTTGAGTTAGCCGGTCAGAATAGATCTGTCGCCGCACTCGCAGACTGTTGTCGTTTTCAGTTGCATCGAAAGTGACATTGAAATCATTCTCTTTGTAGCCGTTCGAACTCACTACTAACTGTTCTCCACGCAATGTCGCTGTTACCTTGAGGGATCTACCGCTGGGCAGTTGCTCCTGACGTTCACGGCCATCTGCCTCGAATGTTGATTGTGGCGCCAGCGAAGTAGCAATAGTCATTGTTGTACCGCGGCGCTCGATTATCAGCATCTCAGGAGATTCAAGTCGCGCCAGAATTTGGTCGGCGACTTCTTCGCGTTCGAAGGTGCGCAAATTCTGAGTGGCGCGCTGCGCTTTGTTACGCGGGTTGTCACTGCGGGACGAGTCCAACTTAAAAGTTCCGGTCAGGCGATTAGTGTCGCTGGATGCAGTTGGTGACAATGGATTGTCGATCCAGGGCGGCGAGATGTTATACGCGTTGGCCACGAGGTTTAGGTTCGTGCGCAATGTTGACCAATCGTCCCTGGCGCGCTCTGTGAGCGGATTAGCACGCATGAAATTTTCGAGTGGTTGGGCTCGATCGAGGAGACGCTGGACGTCGTCCGAAACCAACTGCCTGGCATCGAAGCGAATGCGAACTTGATCGGTCGCCCTTTTGAAACCGCGCAGAGCATCATTCATGTTGCCTTCGCTTCTGGTCCGATCGTAAGGTCGCCCGTCAAAAGCATTGGTAAGACTTACACGAAACTTATCGCCGCCATTTTCGATCTGCTGAATTAGCTGAGTGAGTTCACTTTCCGAGAGCCGGAACGATCGATTTGAGTCAACCTTTATCGCAGTTAGTTGGTTCCATTGCCAACTGACGCCATAGGCACTTGCCAGCGTGTTCAGATTCGTTCGCACCGAGGCCCAGTCATTCTTGACCCTCGGATTTAAGGTATTTTGCGATATGAAATTGTTGATGGGCGACGCCTTTTGCAAGACGGCCTCAACGTCGGACGCAACCGCAAGCCTCCGGGTGAACTGATCCCTGAACTGCTTAATAGTGAGATCAAAGCCAGACTGGAAGGTGCTGATGTCATTTTGAGGCCGCGTTTGGTCGACGCTCCGCCGAACCAATTCCACATTGAGACTGTTTCGGAACCTGCTCGAACTTCGTTCAAGTTGTTGCAGCATGTTGCCGACGTGACGGGTGTTATTACGGTTAGGTTGCGGCTGGGCCTGTACATTGAGGCCGATGATGATGGGAAACAGTAAGAGGATAAAAACAGAAGTGATGCTTTTCATAATGTCATTTTCTTCTTTCACTCAAGCAGCTTTGGGAATGCTGTGCAGCAGCCGAGCGAGAAGGCCTCTCAACTGATTGAAGTTATCAGGGCGAGTGACATGTACGTTTTCGCCGATCGCTATTTCATCGCCCTGAGCAATCTCGTCGATGCAGAAGACAACAACCGGCACATCCTCTCCTATCGCAGCGCTTTCCCGAATGCGGCGGGCGGAAAGAATTACTTCGCGTGGTATGCCGGCCAGACTTACGAGAATCAAGTCGGGCCGCTGTCGTCGAGCGCTCTCTATTCCATCTTGTTCATCTCTGGCTAACGCTACACGGTAGCCATCCACGAGTAGCAACTTCTTAATGCCCTCGCGGGTCTCCTGGACATCCTCTACTACCAAAATGATCGGGTTCATGTCGTTCTTCTTGTCCATTGAAACCTCAGGTCGCTGTCTCTCTTTTGCTCGACCCAACTCCATCATGCAGGAGACGTTGAGCGACACTGGCTAATTTGATCGCCCTTGCCAGCCCCAGAAGCTGCATGACGCGAATACCCCACCAGTTGATATCGATCTCGTACCAGGCAAGCCCATGCCGTGCTGCGGTTGGGTGCGCATGATGATTGTTGTGCCAGCCTTCGCCAAAGGTTAGCAGCGCGACCCACCAGTTGTTCCTCGAGTCATCGCTGGTTGAGAACCGGCGCCCGCCCCACATGTGCGTCGCCGAGTTGACCAGCCAGGTCGCATGCAAGTTAAACGTGACGCGAAAGAAAACCCCCCACATCACATACGACCAGCCGCCAAAAGCCAGCAACGCTAAACTAAGCAAAACCAGCGGCAACCAATAAACGTGGTTCAGCCATACATGAAACCTGTCTTTCATAAGATCAGGGGCATAGTGCTCCATCACAGACCTGTCATACTGCTGCGCCGTACCACTGAGCATCCATCCGATGTGTGCCCACCAGCCGCCATCACGCGGAGTGTGTGGATCACCCGGCGCATCTGCGTGTGCGTGGTGTATGCGATGAGTGACAACCCAGTTGATTGGCCCTCCTTCGAGCGCGAGTGTGCCGAAAAAAGTCAGAAAGTACTCCACTATTCTTGGCGTCTTATAGCCACGATGAGTCAGGAGTCTGTGAAAACCCATGCCGACGCCCAGGCTGGCGGATATCCACCAGAGCACTATCGCGGCCACCAGCGCCTGCCAACTGAAGACAAAGAGCGCGGCAACTGCTCCAATATGCAAGAGTGCTATAAAAATTGCGGTATGCCAGTTAATGCCTGTCGGCCGTCTTTTATTCATTAGTTCGTTGCGCATTTCGAATTCTCTAATCATCATCTTCCTTAATGGAGCTATGGGGCTCGTATATAGGTATACAACTTGAAAGGCGAACGGTCTGTGCGCCACCACACTTATGTAGACCGGATATGATATGTGTCGCTTGTGTGATATTTTGTCGTCACGATAAATATGTATAAATGCAATATATCCTGTATTTGACATATACTCATCGTTAGCATAAGGTGACAGACGAATCGAGTCCGCTTACTCCCTTCTCAGCTCCTCTGGAATTTTCCAGATCACCTGAAGTCAACAGCTCAATAACAGAGGAGAAGGAAATGTTTGGACGACAAGTTACTTTGAAGTTAAAGGCGAATTCAGCGACAGAACTCAACCGCATCGCTGTGGACGAGATCCTCCCGATCCTGCGCAAGCAGAAAGGGTTCCGCGATGAAAGCACCTTTATCGCGCCCGAACGCTCAGAAGCGATCGTCAACAGCTTCTGGGACACGAAAGCAGATGCGGAAGCCTACGGCCACACAGCGTACGCTGAGGTGTTGAAGACCCTTTCAAATGTGATCGACGGCACGCCGACTGTGAAGAACTTCGAGTTCGCCAGTTCGACGAGACAGCAGGCAACTGCTTCCAAGTTGGTGTAAGCAGCTAGTTGTTCCCCCCGCGGAGGGGGCGGGCAATGTCCGCCCCCTAACCGCAAATACCAGATACCATCCCCAGGCTTGATGAAACGCAAATGATTAATCTTTATCTTAATCAGCGCCGGGTCGAAGAGGTGACGATTCTCGATCTAAAGGGCAGGGAGAGAATGCGCGGCGCCATGGCGTTGCACGAATCGATTCGTTGTCTTGCTCGAGAAGGAAAGACTCAGGTTCTTTTGGACCTCGCGTGGGTAAAGCACATTGATTCGGGTGGGTTGGACGAGCTTGTTTCAAGCCACGTAACTCTCGACGAAAAAGGTGGCGCGCTCAAGCTAATGCATATGACAGAGAGCGTCCATGACCTGATGACAGTCGCGAATCTGTTGACGGTCTTCGATGTTTATGACGACGAGCCGGAAGCCCTTGCCAGCTTTGCAGGTGAAACCTTAAGACTTGTTGAGCCTCAGCCTTTCTTTATGTAGTCGAATTCCACCGAAACGCCGATAGAGCCAGGCAGGAACTAAGGGCGTTTTTGTGCGACGTAGTCTTCTCGTCGAAGCATGCCGGCAAGATCGACGGCTTCCTGGATCGTCATTAGATCGTTATCGTCTCCGCCACGAAATTTAATTCCGCTCGCTCGCAGTTCCCAGTCGTCATGCCCTTCGTATTTCCGCTGATTAAATATCTCTACTGCCTCATACCCGCTAACCGTGGTGAACGAGAGCAAAAGCAGGTGAGTTCTATTTCGCTCGCGCGTGGTTCTTTCTATCGCTTCACGAATCGTTGTCCGATCCGGGATTGCTTCGGTCAGGGAAGGGAAGGTGGAGGATTGACTTACAGGCGTTCCCTGCAACTCATAAAGGCGGCCTCGGTACTCGGCGAGTAGCGCGAGATACTGTTTGCACTGCTCGACGATGCTTTCGCTCGTAGCTCTATTCAATGCATGCTCCGACGCTTGTAACCTTTGTTCCAATTGCGGGTACAATATGAAAAGTCCTGACTAGTTCTAAGTTCGAACTTCAGTCAATTCGACGCTCAACATATTTCCTGGCATGCTTTGAGCCGCTTCACCTTCGAGGGGTTTGAAAGGTATTAGACCTCTCCTCAATTCCTCAAGCGCGATGCTCGTATTCCTTCGTTTCAGGCGGTCGGCTACAATCCGCGGCTGTGCACCTTGTAAGAGTTGCTTGCTTCTGTGGGCTGCCAGGATGACCAACTGAAATCTGGACACGATACCTGGCCACTCTGCCCGCGTGGTGACGTTGCTGCTCACTTCTACTATTCCAGTCATTATTAATCCCGCCTTTTGCTACTCGATAATAGACTCGTGCCGGCACGAGAAACCAAAACGCGTTTTCGTGACTGGCTACGTCTGTAGTGGAAATAGATACTCACCGACATGACAGCAAAACTCTCAATGACGGTGATTAGAATGACTATTTTCATGTGCCGCAATCTCCCTCACACCTATTTGAATTCCGTCCGATTCCCTAAACGACCTTATTTCTTACAGAATGGACCCCTTAAATTGCACTGTCTGTGCGGTATCTCGCAGACGCAATATATTTTCCACGAGTAATGAGGTGTGTTGACCGGCCCACAACGGTTGAGGTTGCCGCTATGGAATCATTGAAGAGGTTATGTCTATATTCGCTTCAGGTCTATTTTTGGGGGGTTCCAATCACCTAAATATTCTCGGTCGTATTTCCGCGTGGTCATCATCTGCTGCTCACGCTTCTTGATGAAATTAGGATCGTCGGGCTTTACCGTCTTAATCAGATCTGCCCGGTCTTTGAAAGATCCCCTCAAATCCGCCCCGGTGTCATTGTTAGTAGAACTTTGACCGGTACGTTCCCAAAATTTCCTTCTGCGTGTGGTGTTCCGTGAGGGATCAAGATATATGAGCCGGCAGGCAACTCATACGTTTTGTCGGCGATTTTGGCGGTCAGCACACCTTGTAGCACATAATAAGCTTCATCCGTATAGATGTGCCGATGAAGACGCGTCTTGTAGCCCGGCTTTTCCGTTAATTCGACAAGCGACCACGCACCGTTTGTATCCTCGCTGGAAGCTAGAAACCTTGCCGTTCCCGCGTCATACGAAAGTTCATCAGGTTCACCGGACTTGAGCGCAATGATTGTAGGTTTGGGTTTATCTTGCTTCGATTGAGTGTTATCAGAGGTTTCTGACTTGCTCAGCACTAAACATTAGCGTGGAACCAACAAGCACTAACAGAAAAAATTTTTCATAGAGTCACCTTAGACTCTTTGAACTTCGAACACAATTCCTTTGATAACGAGCTGTTTATCTCTCCTCTAACCTACCGGAATTATTCTCCACCGAATCAAACGAGCGGTAGCTTGTTGTCCTGTAAGAGTACGTGCGCGTTGAAGGAATTCGTCAACGTGTTCGAAAATGGGTAGAAGGTTGATAGTGTAAGGGGCTTTGCACAAAAGTCCTGAATCCCACCCACGGCAGTGGGTGGATTGGTTCAGATGCTTTCTACAGACGGCTCCTGAAAACCAACTGTAATCCCACCCACGGCAGTGGGTGGATACTTCAAATCCATGCTTTGAGAGGACTTGAACAATCCGCCAACTACCGTTGGTGGGATTCCAAAACCACCTTTTAAGTTTCGTTTAGAAAGCATTTGAAACTGATCCACCCACTGCCGTGGGTGGGATTGAGGACTTTTTGTGCAAAGCTTAGTTGTAGGACGCCGTTTGCGACGAGCATGAACCGAACCTGTGAATGCCTGGCCCACAAATCATCCTCATGGATTTTCTTTGAAACGCTGTCAGACGAAGAAAGAGGGTGGATGTCCACCCTCTTTTGATAAAAATACGTCTGCTTTACTTACGCTGTTTTCGCAGCTGCGAGCTTGTGAAGCGTTGAAGTGGCAAGCTCAGCTATCCCAACTCTGGGCGTTCCCTCCACCAGACTCGTGAGCGTCTTCAATACCTCAGTATATCCTGAGACATCGTAGGCTTCCGCTTCCTCTTTAGTGTCCCAGAAGCTGATTGCTATAGCTTCCGAGCGGTCCGGGGCGACGAAAGTCATCTCATCGCGGAATCCCTTTTGTTTACGTAGGAGTGGCAAAATCTTGCTCTCAACAACGTTGGTAAACTCGGTGGTGGCGTTCGGCTTCAGTTGCATTATGACATGGCGTGTAAACATGGTTAGCTCCTTAGGTGTTTGGCTATGGACTTCAGGTGATCTGGGTGATTCCAGAGGAGCTGAGAAGAGAGTAAGCTTGAACTCGGTTCGCTGCGGACCTTATCACGCAACTGCGTGTTTACCTAATCAGGTTTATTCAAAGTGTCCATGAATATTTGGGGGACGGTTATTCGAGCGATGATCCGCGATTTAGGAGACGCGCGAATTCGTTGCTCAACTCCTGTGCATGATTGCGAGCGTCGCGCAACTTAGAAAAGGTAAGAATAGATACTTCTGCTGCCGTTGGTTGTCTGAAGGTCCCTTCGGCTGCCTGGACCTCCGCGAGGCTTAGCTGCGGCTGCTGATCCTTTTCAGCATTTAATGTATTAGTAATTTCCACTTTTTGACTCTCTCGCCTGCTTTCCTCTCCTTTTTTGGATCGTTTAAACCTATAGCAATTGCGAGAGCAGAGGTCTGTGCTCTAACACACATAGGATTAGACCAAGACGAAGAACCGACTTCATAATGTCGTGATTGAATAACAACAACCATCGCATCGCCCGCCAAAGCGAATATGGTGCGTATGTGATATATACTCTTTTTGACATATAGCACCACAAAGAGTAAGGTTGGATCGAACCGAGACCAGCTAACTCCATTCTCAGCTCTTCTGGACCCGCCAGATTCGTCTGAAACTTACAGCTCAACTACCAAAAGTTAAAGGGCGTTTGTTAACGCAGCGATAATGGCGAACCAATTCGCAGCCTCGTAGCCCCAACTCCTGGTAGAACCCAAAAAGGAGATTGAAAGAATTTATGACGACGAATATCCAACCACTGCACGACCGCGTAATCGTGAAACGCATTGATGAAGGCGAACAGGTGCGCAGCGGCATCATCATTCCTGACTCAGCGAAAGAGAAATCCCAGGAAGGTGAAGTCATAGCCGCCGGGCTCGGTAAATATCGCGAAGACGGATCGCGCCGGCCCCTCGATGTCAATGCAGGCGACCGCGTGTTGTTCGGCAAGTTCGGTGGCTCAGAGATCAAGGTCAACGGCGAAGAGCTGTTGATTATGCGCGAGGACGAGATTCTGGGAATCATCACCCGGGCTGGCGCAGCCGCCGGCGGCAAAAAGGGCAAATAGGTTCTGGCATACCTTTAAATAGGAGAAGAGACAAAGATTATGGCAAAGCAAATAGTTCATGGCGAAAAATCACGAGCTGCAATTCTGCGCGGCGTGAATCAACTCGCCGACGCAGTGAAAATCACCCTTGGACCAAAGGGCCGCAACGTAGTTCTCGATAAGAAATACGGCAGCCCGACGATCACGAAAGACGGCGTGACAGTGGCGAAAGAAATCGAGCTGAAAGATGCAAGCGAGAATATGGGCGCGCAGATGGTGCGCGAGGTAGCGTCGAAGACCAGCGATGTTGCGGGCGACGGTACCACCACCGCAACCGTGCTGGCGCAGGCTATTTTTCGCGAAGGCGTGAAAACTGTGGCCGCGGGGGCGAACCCGATGGCTCTGAAACGCGGCATCGATAAAGCTGTCGAGCGGGCAACCCAAGAAATCAAGAAAATGTCGAAGCCGGTCACCGGAGACATGATCGCGCAGGTCGGCACGATTTCGGCGAATGGTGATCACAGTATCGGCGAGTTAATCGCCGAAGCGATGGACAAGGTTGGTAAAGATGGCGTCATCACCGTCGAAGAATCGAAAACAATGGAGACGGCTTTGGAAGTTGTCGAAGGGATGCAGTTTGATCGCGGCTATCTTTCGCCCTACTTCGTCACTGACGCGGAAACAATGAAAGCCGAGCTTGAGAATCCAGTCATTTTGCTCAGCGAAAAAAAGATTTCTGCGATGAGAGACATGCTTCCCTTTCCAGCACAGTGGGATCCGAAGCTTGGAATTCACGTGACTTGAAGTCGCGGCCGCACTGACCCTATAGTGAGTCGTATTAATTTAAATCATACCAACATGGTCAAATAAAACGAAAGGCTCAGTCGAAAGACTGGGCCTTTCGTTTTAATCTGATCGGCACGTAAGAGGTTCCAACTTTCACCATAATGAAATAAGATCACTACCGGGCGTATTTTTTGAGTTATCGAGATTTTCAGGAGCTAAGGAAGCTAAAATGGAGAAAAAAATCACTGGATATACCACCGTTGATATATCCCAATGGCATCGTAAAGAACATTTTGAGGCATTTCAGTCAGTTGCTCAATGTACCTATAACCAGACCGTTCAGCTGGATATTACGGCCTTTTTAAAGACCGTAAAGAAAAATAAGCACAAGTTTTATCCGGCCTTTATTCACATTCTTGCCCGCCTGATGAATGCTCATCCGGAATTTCGTATGGCAATGAAAGACGGTGAGCTGGTGATATGGGATAGTGTTCACCCTTGTTACACCGTTTTCCATGAGCAAACTGAAACGTTTTCATCGCTCTGGAGTGAATACCACGACGATTTCCGGCAGTTTCTACACATATATTCGCAAGATGTGGCGTGTTACGGTGAAAACCTGGCCTATTTCCCTAAAGGGTTTATTGAGAATATGTTTTTCGTCTCAGCCAATCCCTGGGTGAGTTTCACCAGTTTTGATTTAAACGTGGCCAATATGGACAACTTCTTCGCCCCCGTTTTCACCATGGGCAAATATTATACGCAAGGCGACAAGGTGCTGATGCCGCTGGCGATTCAGGTTCATCATGCCGTTTGTGATGGCTTCCATGTCGGCAGAATGCTTAATGAATTACAACAGTACTGCGATGAGTGGCAGGGCGGGGCGTAACCTAGGTGACAGAAGTTAAAAGCCTCCGGTCGGAGGCTTTTGACTTTCTGCTAGATCGGCCGCATCGAATATAACTTCGTATAATGTATGCTATACGAAGTTATTAGCGATGAGCTCGGACTTCCATTGTTCATTCCACGGACAAAAACAGAGAAAGGAAACGACAGAGGCCAAAAAGCTCGCTTTCAGCACCTGTCGTTTCCTTTCTTTTCAGAGGGTATTTTAAATAAAAACATTAAGTTATGACGAAGAAGAACGGAAACGCCTTAAACCGGAAAATTTTCATAAATAGCGAAAACCCGCGAGGTCGCCGCCCCGTAACCTGTCGGATCACCGGAAAGGACCCGTAAAGTGATAATGATTATCATCTACATATCACAACGTGCGTGGAGGCCATCAAACCACGTCAAATAATCAATTATGACGCAGGTATCGTATTAATTGATCTGCATCAACTTAACGTAAAAGCAACTTCAGACAATACAAATCAGCGACACTGAATACGGGGCAACCTCATGTCCGAGCTCGCGAGCTCGTCGACAGCGACACACTTGCATCGGATGCAGCCCGGTTAACGTGCCGGCACGGCCTGGGTAACCAGGTATTTTGTCCACATAACCGTGCGCAAAATGTTGTGGATAAGCAGGACACAGCAGCAATCCACAGCAGGCATACAACCGCACACCGAGGTTACTCCGTTCTACAGGTTACGACGAATGTCAATACTTGCCCTTGACAGGCATTGATGGAATCGTAGTCTCACGCTGATAGTCTGATCGACAATACAAGTGGGACCGTGGTCCCAGACCGATAATCAGACCGACAACACGAGTGGGATCGTGGTCCCAGACTAATAATCAGACCGACGATACGAGTGGGACCGTGGTCCCAGACTAATAATCAGACCGACGATACGAGTGGGACCGTGGTTCCAGACTAATAATCAGACCGACGATACGAGTGGGACCGTGGTCCCAGACTAATAATCAGACCGACGATACGAGTGGGACCGTGGT
>JADMIO011301952.1_pt1 | contig 61706 bp, 63 predicted proteins | sample 8958161 | NCBI WGS metagenome assembly JADMIO01 (sample SAMN16585339, study PRJNA669376) | soil metagenome | isolation source: Crop rotation soil | place: USA: Cullars Rotation, Alabama | collected 2011
GACGAAAGGCCCAGTCTTTCGACTGAGCCTTTCGTTTTATTTGACCATGTTGGTATGATTTAAATTAATACGACTCACTATAGGGTCAGTGCGGCCGCGACTTCAAGTCACGTGAATTCCAAGCTTCGGATCCCACTGTGCTGGAAAGGGAACGGGGTTCTCGACTCCGGCCCTGCAATCTGACATGGATCGCCCGCAGAGATCACGGTGAAGCTGCATGTTCCTGCTTGGCGGCGGCCTATCGCTCATTCTGGCCATACTGCTCTGCGTGCACGCCGTGCGGACGGGCCAACAGCTCTACTGGGTCTGGATCATCCTGGTGTTCCAGCCGTTGGGCGGCGTCGTCTACTTCCTGGCCATCGTCCTGCCCGAGCTGGTCGGCGGCCGCACGGCGCGTATCGTCGGCAAGGCCGCACGCCAGACGCTGGATCCGGGGCGTGACTATCGGGCGGCCAAGGCGGCCTATGACGACACCCCGACCGTCGCCAACAGCCTGCGCCTCGCGCAGGCGTCGAGCGCCCAGGGACGCCACGAGGACGCCGAGCGGCTCTACCGGGAGGCGGCGCAGGGTATTCACGCCGAGGATCCCACGCTCTTACTCGGCCACGCCAACGCCCTGATCGAGCTCGGACGGCCCGGCGAGGCGCTGGACGTGCTTGGCAAGCTTGGTGGCAACCCGACGCCGCCGGCAACGCTGGCCCTGGCCCGCGCCTACGAAGGGCTAGGCCGGACCGCGGACGCCGACTCCGCCTACAACCGGGCCGTCGAGCGGATGCCTGGCCTGGAGGCCATCAGCCGCTATGCGGCCTTCCTCGCGCGCGGCGGCCAGCGCGAGCGGGCGCAGGAGATGCTGAAGGAAATCGATCGCCGCATCTCGCGCGCCGACCCGACCTTCCGCAAGGAAGGCCGAACCTGGCGGGCGCTTGCGGCCGAGGCGATTGGGTAGGCCGTGGAAATTCGCGGCGAAGTCAGGGCCAACGAAGGCGCATCCGCTGTGCGGTTCGCCCGCCAACGTTTGTTGGGCCCCGCGGATCCTGTTTTCCGGCTGTTCTGGCCAATCTTCGTGGCCATCGCCTTCGTCGGATGGGTGACCTACGGCTGGGTTTCAGAAGAAAGACCTGACCTCGCGGCAGGTGTTACCATCGCGAGCTTCGTGCTCCTCGCGCTATTGGTGACCACCACAAACCCGCTCGTGGCCGCCATGCTCAATTCGGCATGGCAGCGGCGCGGCCGGCTCGACCCCAACCCGACGATCTACCGGATCGATGACGACGGATTGGTCTGCGAGACCCCGCTCTACGAGCACAAGCTCAACTGGGCTGGAATCAGTGAGATCAGCCGATCTGGAAGGACCTGGATCATCCTGGCGCCCGGCCTGATCTACTACCTGCCGCGGCGCCTATTCGCGGACGGCGACGAGGAACGCTCGTTCATCGCTGCTTGCCGGCACAAGCTCAGCCCCGAAGCGCGGGTGCGCTGCAGGGACTGAGCAAGCCGTCTTAGAACCGCCCACCCCTGAAATCCTCGAAGGCTTCCATCACTTCCTCGCGGCTGTTCATGACGAACGGGCCGCCCCAGGCGACAGGCTCCTTGATCGGGCGGCCGGCGATGAGGAGGAAGCGAGCCTCGCCGTCGGCTTCGACCATGACCTCGTCGCCTTCGCCGAGGAAGACGGCGGAGACGGCGTCGACGCGCTGGCCGGCAACCTTCACCGCGCCTTCGTAGACCACGAGCATCGCCTCGTGATCGGCGGGAACCGGTTCGGCGAAGCGCGCGCCCGCGGGAGCGTGGACGTCGAAGTAGAGGGCCTGAACCGCGCTGTCGGACACCGGGCCGGCGGTTCCGCGCGAGGTCTGGCCAGCGATGACGCGGAGGGACACGCCACCGTCTCGGGTCTCGGTCGGGATGCTGGCTGCGTCGTACTCTTGGTAGTCCGGCGCGCTCATCTTCTGGGCGGCCGGCAGGTTCACCCAGAGCTGGAAGCCGCGCATGCGGCCTTCTTCCTGCTCGGGCATTTCGGAGTGCACCACGCCCTTGCCGGCGCGCATCCACTGGACGCCGCCAGGACCGACGACGCCTTCCCGGCCGGTATTGTCCCTGTGCCGAAGCCGGCCTTCCAGCATGTAGGTCACGGTCTGAAAGCCCCGGTGCGGGTGGTCGGGGAAGCCGGCCAGGTAATCGGCCGCCTCGCCGGAATCGAAGTGGTCCAGCATCAGGAAAGGGTCGAACATCTTGGCTTCCTGGGTGCCCAGGAGGCGGGTCAGGCGCACGCCGGCGCCTTCGGTGGTGGGAACGCCCTTGACGGCCGCGAGCACGGGCCGGGCGGTAAGCGTGGAGGACATGACTGGGGGCTCCAGGCGCGGGGGTTGCGCCGCGCATTAGCGCCACATGTTGTGCGCCCCTATCTGCGCGACAAGACCTGGACGGCGGCGCGGCTTCGCCATGTGGCGTTCGATGTGCTAGGTCGCCCCGCACCGTTTTCGAGCACGAGTTCCCATGGCCCTGAAAGTCGCCATCGTCGGCCTGCCCAACGTGGGCAAGTCGACCCTGTTCAACGCCCTGACCCAGACGGCCGCGGCGCAGGCGGCGAACTATCCGTTCTGCACCATCGAGCCGAACGTCGGGGACGTGGCCGTGCCAGAGCCGCGCCTGGACGCCCTGGCCAAGATCGCCGCGTCGAAGGAGATCATCCCCGCGCGCATCAACTTCGTGGACGTGGCGGGCCTGGTGCGCGGCGCGTCGAAGGGCGAGGGCCTGGGCAACCAGTTCCTGGCCAACATCCGCGACTGCGACGCTATCGCCTTCGTCGCCCGCTGCTTCATCGACGATGACATCACCCACGTGGAAGGCCGGATCGACCCGATCAGCGACCTGGACATCATCGACACCGAACTGATGCTGGCCGACCTTGAGAGCCTGGAAAAGCGCGTGGTGAACCTGGAGAAGCGGGCCAAGGGCGGCGACAAGGAGAGCGCTCAGACCCTGCGCCTCGTTCGGCTGGCGCTGGCTCAGCTGGAAGCCGGCAAGCCGGCCCGCACCGCCGACGTCGCCAAGGAGGACGAGAAGGCCTGGCGGATGCTGCAGCTCTTGACCTCCAAGCCGGCGCTCTACGTCTGCAACGTCGACGAGGGTTCGGCGGCGGAGGGCAATGACCTGTCCGCCACTGTGGATGCGCGGGCGAAGGCGGACGGGGCGATCAGCGTCGTGATCTCGGCCCGGATCGAGAGCGAGATCGCGCTCCTGGACGAAGGCGAGCGGGGCGAGTTCCTGGAGACGGTCGGGCTGAGCGAGCCTGGCCTGAACCGGCTGATCCGCAGCGCCTATGGCCTCCTGGGCCTGCAGACCTTCTTCACGGCTGGGCCGAAGGAGGCGCGGGCCTGGACGATCGCCAAGGGCGCGACCGCCCCGCAAAGCGCGGGCGTGATCCACACCGACTTCGAGAAGGGCTTCATCCGCGCCGAGACCATCGCCTTCGACGACTATGTGCGGCTGAACGGCGAGGCCGGCGCGCGCGAAGCGGGTCGGATGCGTTTGGAAGGCAAGGAGTACGTCGTCCAGGACGGCGACGTGATGCATTTCAGGTTCAATACCTGACATCCGCTCCCCGGCGAATGCCGGGACCCAGCTCGTAGGGCTCTGGGATCGGGATTGAGGCTCGACGCGCCCGCTGGCCAGCTACTCGCGCCCCATCATCTGGATCCCGGCATTCGCCGGATGAGCGGTAGTGACGGGGGCCCTCCCTTGACTAGTCGCGCCGCCTCCTGTCTTAGGGGGTGACACGCGGCGTCAGGGCCACGCCCGACCGCGCGCTCAACAACAGATGAACCTTGCGTCGCCGAGTCCTGTCGAAGGGCGGCGCAAGCGTGCGGGCAGGTGAGGAGGGCTATCTGATGGCCAACGTCACCGTGGTCGGCGCCCAATGGGGCGATGAAGGCAAGGGCAAGATCGTCGACTGGCTGTCCAACCGGGCGGATGTCGTCGTGCGCTTCCAGGGCGGCCACAACGCCGGCCATACGCTCGTGGTGGGCAACCAGACCTACAAGCTCGCCCTGCTGCCGTCTGGCGTGGTCCAGGGCAAGCCGTCGGTGATCGGCAACGGCGTCGTGGTCGATCCCTGGCACCTGTTGGACGAGATTTCTCGGATCGAGGCGCAAGGGGTCACGATCACTCCCGACATCCTGATCCTGGCCGACAACGCCGCCCTGATCCTTCCCATCCACGGCGACCTCGACAAGGCGCGCGAGGCCCAGTCCAGCCAGAAGATCGGCACCACCGGCCGCGGCATCGGCCCGGCCTACGAGGACAAGGTCGGCCGCCGCGCGATCCGGGTCGCCGACCTCGCCGATCCCGAAGCCCTGGTCGCCAAGATCGATCGCCTGCTCACCCACCACAACGCCCTGCGCCGCGGGCTCGGCCTGCCCGACGCCGATCCCAAGGCCCTGCTGGACGCCCTCGTCGAGATCGCGCCCAAGGTGCTGGCCTACGCCCAGCCGGCCTGGCGCCTGCTGGACGCCAAGGTGCGCGAGGGCAAACGCGTGCTGTTCGAGGGCGCTCAGGGGGCGCTGCTGGACGTCGACCACGGCACCTATCCGTTCGTCACCTCGTCCAACACCATGGCGGGTCAGGCGGCGGCTGGCTCCGGCCTCGGACCGCGGTCGGTCGGCTATGTGCTGGGCATCGTGAAGGCCTACACCACACGGGTGGGCGAGGGGCCGTTCCCCACCGAACTGGACGACGAGGTCGGCCGGCACCTGTCGACGGTCGGCAAGGAGGTCGGCGTCAACACCGGCCGCCAGCGCCGCTGCGGCTGGTTCGACGCGGTGCTGGTGCGCCAAACCATCGCCATCAACGGCATCGCCGGCATCGCCCTGACCAAGCTCGACGTCCTGGACGGGCTGCCGGAGCTGAAGGTGTGTGTCGGCTATCGGATCGGCGATGCGACCTTCGACTACCTACCGTCGGGCATGAAGGACCAGGCCGCGGCCCAGCCAATCTACGAGAGCCTGGAGGGCTGGAGCGAGACCACCCACGGCGCGCGCAGCTTCAAGGACCTGCCGGCCAGTGCGGTCAAATATGTGCGCCGGGTCGAGGAGCTGATCGGTGCGCCGGTGGCGCTGTTGTCCACCAGCCCGCAGCGCGAAGACACCATCCTGATGCGTGATCCGTTCCAGGGCTAGCGGAACGGCGTCAAGGCGCTGTTTACCGCACATCCGACATAGTCCGCGAGCGGTGGCAGGCCAGGGGCTCGGGTGATCTACGGCGACGACAAGACGGTGCGGATGATGGCGCCATCCCTGCAGCGGGTGCTGGTGATCGAACCGGCGCACGCGAGCGGGCGGCTGCTCGTCGAGCTCCTGAAGAACCTCGGCGCTCGCGACATCGCCACCGAAGCGAACGACGCCGGGGCCATGGCGGCCTGCAAGAGCTTCGACCCCCAGATCATCTTTTCGGAATTGGCGGGCCCTCAGTTCGACGGACTGAGGTTCGCAAGGGCGCTGCGCCGCTCGAGCCTGCCCACGCGCTACGCCCCGATCATCATGGTGACAGCCACCGCGACGGCCGCAGCCATCGTCGGCGCCCGCAACGCCGGCGTGCACGAGTTCCTGCGAAAGCCGTTCACGACCAAGGACCTGGTCCGGCGGCTGGAGGCGGTGACGCTTCGCTCGCGCGACTGGATCGAGGCGATCAGCTACATCGGACCTGACCGCCGCCGCTTCAACTCCGGCGACTACCAGGGGCCGCGCAAGCGCCAGACCGACAATCCGAGCATGGCCGACGCCGCCCGCATCCGGCAAGCGTTGATGATCCTAAAGTCGGCGATCGCGGCGATCGAGACCGATCCGATGCAGGCGCTGCGCTCGATGCAGGCCCAGGCCGAGGAGCTCAAGCGCGCCGCGGCCTCGACCAAGGATCAGAAACTGACCGCCGCGATCGCGGTCTTCGAGCGCTGCCTTGCCGCCGCTTCGGACACCCACGTGCTGTCGCGCTCCGACGTCGAAGCCAGCGCGATGAGCCTATGGGCCTTCATGCCGCCCGAAGAGGCTAGCGAGAAAAAGGCCGTCGCCTAAAGCCGACAGGCCCTAGGCGGCGTTCAGGTTCCGCTCGTCGGCGGCCGCGCGCATCGCCTTCTGCAGCTTCTCGAAGCCGCGCACCTCGATCTGGCGCACCCGCTCGCGGCTGACCCCGTACTCTGAGGCGAGGTCCTCGAGCGTCGTCGGATTGTCCTTCAGACGGCGCTCGGTGAGGATATGACGTTCGCGGTCGGTCAGCTCCTTCATGGCCTCTTCCAGAAGCGACATGCGGATCGACCGTTCCTCGTCCTCGGCCAGCTGGGTTTCCTGGCTGACGGCGGTGTCGTCGGCCAACCAGTCCTGCCACTCGCTCTCGCCGTCCGAGCGCAGAGGTGCGTTCAGCGACGAGTCCGGCCCCGAAAGGCGCCGGTTCATCGAGATGACTTCCTCGTCGAGCACGCCCAGGCGCGTGGCGATGTGGGTGACGTGTTCGGGGCGCAGGTCGCCTTCCTCGAAGGCGCTGATTTCGCTCTTGGCCTTGCGCAGGTTGAAGAACAGCTTCTTCTGAGCCGCGGTCGTGCCCATCTTCACCAGCGACCAGGAGCGCAGGATGTATTCCTGGATCGAGGCGCGGATCCACCACATGGCGTAGGTCGCCAGGCGGAAGCCCTTGTCGGGCTCGAACTTCTTCACGGCCTGCATCAGGCCGACGTTGCCTTCCGAGATCACCTCGCCGATCGGCAAGCCATAGCCGCGGTAGCCCATGGCGATCTTGGCCACCAGCCGCAGGTGCGAGGTGACGAGCTTGTGGGCCGCGTCGCGGTCACTATGTTCCTTCCACGCCTTGGCCAGCATGAACTCCTCGTCCTTGCTGAGCATGGGAAACTTGCGGATCTCGGTCAGGTAACGCGACAGGCCGCCTTCCGGCGACATGACGGCGAGCATGGATCCTGCTGCCATAATTCAGATATCCCCATCAGGAGGCGCGATCTGGACACGCGAGCGCCCCGCCCCCTTTGACAACCCCCTAAATAGGAAGTCGTTGCACGTTTTTTAAGGCCACTGAGTGTCGGAAACATATCCGAGTGCACAACTCGGATATCCGATTGTTACGCCAAAGCCAACAAGGTCTCGCGCAGCTTGGTGAGGTCGTCCGGCAGCGCGCTTTCGAAACGTAACACCGCGCCGGTAACAGGATGACGAAAGCCCAGCACCGCCGCGTGCAGGGCCTGGCGTTCCAGCCCCGCTTCGGCGATCGCCGCCCGAACTGATGCCGCGGGCTGGCCCGAACCGTAGATCGGATCGGCCAGCACCGGCGCGCCTTTCGAGGCAAGGTGGACGCGGATCTGGTGCGTACGACCGGTTTCCAGCGTGCAGGCGAGTTCGGCGGCCAGCGGTCGGTCGGTCGGGCCGAAGGTCTCCTTTACGGCATATTGCGTTCGCGCTTCCCGCCCGCCGGTGCGCAGCACCGCCATCTTCTTGCGGTCGTGGGTAGAGCGGCCGATGCGCGTCTCGATCCGCCCGCGCCTCGGCTCCGGCGCGCCACGGGTGAAGGCGCGGTAGATCCGCTCGATGTCGTGGCCCGCGAACAGGGCCGACAGGCCCGCGTGCGCGGCGTCGGTCTTGGCCGCCACCATCACGCCCGAGGTGTCCTTGTCCAGACGGTGCACGATCCCGGGCCGCGCCACGCCGCCGACGCCGGACAGGCTGTCGCCGCAATGCGCCAGCAGGGCGTTGACCAGGGTGCCGGTTTCGCTGCCAGGGGCTGGATGGGCGGCCATGCCGGCCGGCTTGTCGACCACGATCAGGTGAGCATCCTCGAAGAGGACAATGAGCGGGATGGCCTCGGGCAGTGGCTCGGCCGGGGCCAGCGGCGGGATTGCGAGGGCGTATTCGCCGGCCTGCGCCTTCGCCGATGCGTCCGAGACGACCGCGCCGCCGAAGCTCAGCGCGCCGCCCCCAATCAGCGCCTGCAAGCGCGCCCGCGAGAGGTCGTCGAGTTTTGCAGCCAGCGCCTTGTCGAGCCGCCCTTGCGCCTCTTCAGGCGACAGGGCGATCAGCCGTTTCTCGCCCCCGAGCGGCGCATCCTCGTCCTCGAAGGGGTCGGCCTCGGCGCTCAGTGCGCGTGCTGCCCGGCGTCGGGCGCCTCGACTAGCGAGCCGTCCGCCTGCGCCACGCGGTAGAAGCACGAGCGGAAGCCGACGTGGCAGGCGCCGCCATCGCCCTGGGGCCAGACCTTGAGCAGCACCGCGTCCTGGTCGCAGTCGACCCGCACCTCGGCGACCTTCTGGATCTGACCGCTGGTCTCGCCCTTCTTCCACAGCGCGTTCCGCGAGCGGCTGAAATAGTGGGCCTCGCCAGTGCTCAGCGTCAGCGACAGGGCCTCTGCGTTCATCCAGGCCAGCATCAGGACCTCGCCGGTGACCGCGTGCGTCGTCACCGCCGCGATCAGGCCGTTGGCGTCGAAGCGCGGGGTCAGGCGCGCACCGCGCTCCACCTCATCGGAGGAGCCCGGCGCCGGGAAGGGATCAGACATCGCGATCGTCCTCGCCGCCCTGCAAGCGCGGGGCGGGCCGTTCTATTTGCGAGTGCAGAAGGCCAGGAACCGTTCCTGCAGCGAAAGGTCGGTCTTGAAGGCGCCGGTGAAGCGGGTGGTGATGGTCGAGACGTGGCGGTGGCGCACGCCGCGCGTGGTCATGCATTGATGCTCGGCGTCGATCATCACGGCGATGCCGCGCGGCTTCAGCCCATCGGCGATGGCGTCCACAATCTGCTGGGTCAAGGTCTCCTGCGTCTGCAGGCGGCGGGCGAAGATCTCCACCACCCGCGCCAGCTTGGAGAGGCCCACCACCCGGTCGGTCGGCATGTAGGCGACGTAGGCCTTGCCGACGAAGGGCGCCATGTGATGCTCGCAGTGGCTCTCCACCTCGATGTCGCGCAGCATGACGATGTCGTCATAGCCCTGCACGTCCTCGAACACGCGGCTGAGTTCCTTGTCGGGATCGGCGCCATAGCCGTCGAACCACTCGCCGAACGCCTCGGCGACGCGCTGGGGTGTGTCGAGCAGGCCTTCGCGACGGGGGTCATCCCCGGCCCAGGCGATCAAGGTGCGCACCGCCGCCATCGCTTCTTCCAGCGAGGGTCTGGGGGTCGGCGCAAGGTCAAGGTCGCTGGACCCGATACGGTCCCCGGCAAAAGCATCCATGGTTCTTGAATTTCCCAGGGCTGAGTTGCGCCGGAACGACGGTTCCGGAATGACGCGTGCCACCCTTTCGCACCGCCGGGGTCGGCTTGAAGCAGCCCCTCGCCGCCCATGGCCTCCCGACCGGCCTAAAGCTATATGGGAGCCACACTTGGTCCGACAACTATTTCCGTTATCTGAAGCCGATGATTCTCAATCTGCATGACACTCTGAGCGGAGAGCCGCGCGCCTTCGCGCCCGCCGATCCAAAGCGGGTGACCATGTATGTGTGCGGACCGACGGTCTACAATTACGTCCATATCGGCAATGCGCGGCCCGTCGTGGTGTTCGACGTGCTGTTCCGTATTCTCCGCCACATCTACGGCGAGGATGCGGTGGTCTACGCCCGCAACATCACCGACGTGGACGACAAGATAAACGCCAAGGCCGCGGCGGACGGCGTCGACATCGGCGTCATCACCAACAAGTACGCAGACGCCTACAACGCCGACATGGCCATGCTCGGCGCCCTGCCGCCGACGTTCGAGCCGCGCGCGACCCAGCACATCGACGCGATGATCAGCCAGATGGAGCGGCTGATCGCGGCGAACGTCGCCTATGCGGCGGAAGGTCACGTGCTGTTCCACAGCCGGGCCTTCCCGGACTATGGGGCGCTCTCCAAGCGCAGCCTGGACGACATGATCGCCGGCGCCCGGGTCGACGTCGCGCCCTACAAGCAGGACCCGATGGACTTCGTGCTCTGGAAGCCGTCGAAGCCAGGCGAGCCGGAATGGCCATCGCGGTGGGGGCCGGGTCGGCCGGGCTGGCACATCGAATGCTCGGCGATGATCGAGCAGACCCTCGGCCTGCCCATCGACATCCACGGCGGCGGGCACGACCTGATCTTCCCCCACCACGAGAACGAGATCGCCCAGGGTCGGTGCGCGACGCACTCGGACACCTACGCGCGCTACTGGATGCACAACGGCTTTCTGACCATCGAAGCCGAGAAGATGTCGAAGTCCATCGGCAATGTGCTGCTAGTCCACGACCTGGTGCGCCAGTTCCCCGGCGAGGCGATCCGCTGGGCGCTGCTCGCGGCCCACTACCGCGCGCCGCTCGACTGGACCGGCGATCTGCTGACCCAGGCGCGCAAGTCGCTGGACAGGCTCTACGGCGCCTTGCGTCGGGCGGCCGATCTGTCGGTGGACGCGGCGGCGCAGCCGCCGGCCGCCTTCCTGGAGGCCCTGGGCGACGACCTCAACACGCCGCGCGCCAGCGCCGAGTTGTTCGCCCTAGCCAGGGTGCTTGAGACCAGCCGGGACGCCGCCGAGCGCACGGCGGCGAAGTCCGCCTTGCTGGCCGCCGGCAAGCTCCTGGGCTTCCTGCAGATCGACCCCGATGCCTGGTTCGAGGGCGGGGCGGACGGTGACCTGAAGACCAAGGTTGAGGCCCTGCTCAAGACCCGCTTCGAAGCGCGCCAGGCCAAGGACTGGGCGACGGCCGACCGCATCCGCGACGAACTCAACGCGTTGAACGTCGTGGTCATGGACAGCGCGGACGGGGCGACCTGGCGGCTGAAGGAAGGCGCGTGAGGTTCAAGGTCGAGCATCGTACGGGCGTGAAGGCGCCCGCCCACGTGGTCTGGGGGATTCTGGCGGACCTGCCCGGCTGGAGCGGCTGGAATCCACTCTACCCCGAGGCCAGGGGCGTCATCGGCTTCGGCGAACTCCTGACCCTGACCGTCGCCTTTCCCGGCAAGGGCCGGCGCGTCATCCGCCCGCGCGTGCTCGATTGGGCGCCTGACGAGGCGATCCACTGGAAGGAGGGCGCCCTGCTCGGCCTTGTGGATTCGACCCGCTACATCGAGGTCGAGGCGATGTCCGAAGACGGCTGCATCTTCTCCAACGGCCAGCTTTTCGGCGGCCCGCTGGGCTTTCGCTACGGACGCTGGAACCGCCGCACCCTGCGCGCCGGCTTCACGGCGCTGGGCGAGGCCATGCGTGACCGGGCCGAGGCCCGCTGGAATGCGAACGCACAAGCGCCCACATCTGCGGCATGATCGACGACCTCTACTCGGCGAAGATCCTGAAGCTCGCGGCCAACATGCCGCGTGCGGGGCGGTTGGCCGCGCCCGACGCCAGCGCCGAGAAAGTCTCCAAGCTCTGCGGCTCGCGGATCACCGTGGATGTGGTGGTGAAGGACGGTCGCGTCGTCGACTTCGCCCAGGACGTGAAAGCCTGCGCGCTTGGCCAGGCCGCCGCGGCGGTGCTGGGCGAGCACGTCATCGGGGCCAGCCTCGAAGAGATCGACGTGGCTCGGAACGCGCTTTCTGGTATGCTCAAGGCAGGCGGTCCTCCTCCCGAGGGCCGATTTGCGGAGCTCGCGGTGCTGGCGCCCGTCAAGGACTACCCGGCCCGGCATACCTCGACGCAGCTGGCGTTCGAGGCGGCGAGCGAAGCCGTGCGCACAGCCATCGGCCGGACGGCGGAGCGAACTAGCCCCGCCGGCGCGGATTGATCGGGCCCTCTCGCGACGCGATAACGGGCCTCGATAGACGTTCGCGACCCGTGCCGGCATGAGCATCTACGAACGCACCGTCAGGGGCGCCCACCGCGCCTACAAACTGACGCTCTCACCCGTGATCGGGCGCCAATGCCGGTTCCTGCCGACCTGTTCGGACTATGCGGCGGAGGTCCTGATCAGCCACGGCCCGTGGCGCGGCGGCTGGCTCGCCGCCCGCAGACTGTGTCGATGCAATCCATGGGGCGGATCCGGCTACGATCCGCCGCCCCCGCTGAGATGTGAAGACGCATGATCGACCTGATTTTCCCGGACGGCTCTGTGCGCCAGTTTCCGGACGGCAGCTCCGGCCGCGACGTCGCAGCCGCCATTTCCAAATCGCTCGAGAAGAAGGCCCTGTTGGTCAAGCTCGACGGCAAGCTCCTTGACCTTGCCCGCCCGCTGCCCGGCGGCGGCAAGATCGAGATCGTCACCCGCGAGGCCCCCGAGGCGCTGGATGTCATCCGCCACGACACCGCCCACGTGCTGGCCGAGGCGGTGCAGGAGCTTTTCCCCGGCACTCAGGTGACGATCGGCCCGAACGTCGAGGACGGCTTCTACTACGACTTCGCGCGGGCCGCGCCGTTCTCCCTGGACGACCTCGCAACGATTGAAGGCCGCATGCGCGAGATCGTCGATCGCGACGAGCCGATCCGCCGCGAGGTGGTCGACCGCGACGCCGCCATCGCTGACTTCACGGCCATGGGCGAGAAATACAAGGCCGAGATCATCGCCAGCATCCCAGGCGGCGAGCCGGTCACGGTCTATCACCAGGGGGCATGGAAGGATCTCTGCCGCGGGCCGCACCTGCCATCGACGCGGCACGTCGGCAAGGCGTTCAAGCTAACCAAGCTGGCCGGCGCCTACTGGCGCGGCGACCAGCGCAACGAACAGCTTCAGCGGATCTATGGCACGGCCTGGGCGTCCGACGCGGACCTTGCGGCCTACCTGACGCGTGTCGAGGAAGCGGAGAAGCGCGACCACCGCAAGATCGGGCAGGCCATGGATCTCTTCCACATCCAGGAAGAGGGCCGGGGCATGATCTTCTGGCACCCCAAGGGCTGGACCCTCTATCGGACGCTCCAGAACTACGTGCGCCGGCGCATGGAGGGCGAGGGCTACGTCGAGGTGAAGACGCCCCAGGTGCTGGACCGCTCGCTGTGGGAGCGCTCGGGCCACTGGGAGAAGTTCCACGACAGCATGTTCATATGCGAGGCCGAGGACGGTGAGACCCTGGCCATCAAGCCGATGAACTGCCCCGGCCACATCCAGATCTTCAACCACGGCCAGCGCTCCTACCGCGAGCTGCCGATCCGGATGGCGGAGTTCGACGGCCTGCACAGGAACGAAAGCTCGGGCTCTCTGCACGGGATCATGCGCGTCCGCGGCCTTTCTCAGGACGACGCTCACATCTTCTGTACGGAAGACCAGATCGAGAGCGAGGCGAAGGCCTTCGTCGAGTTCCTGCAGCAGGTCTACCAGGACCTGGAGGTCGATCTGCACTCGGTGAAGCTCGCCCTGAGGCCCGAGCTGCGCTTCGGTTCGGACGAGGTGTGGGACGTCGCCGAAGCCAAGCTCGAGCGCGCGGCCCTGGCGGCCGGCATCGAGAAGGTCGAGATGCTGCCGAACGAGGGCGCCTTCTACGGGCCCAAGCTCGAGTTCCACCTGCGCGACGCCATCGGCCGCACCTGGCAGTGCGGCACGCTGCAGCTGGACTACGTCCTGCCCGAGCGGCTGGACGCCAACTACATCGCCGAGGATGGCCAGAAGCACCGGCCGGTGATGCTGCACCGCGCGATCCTGGGCTCATTGGAGCGCTTCACTGGCGTCTTGATCGAGCACTTCGCCGGCGCCTTCCCGCTGTGGCTCGCGCCGACGCAGGTGGTGGTTGCGACCATTACTTCGGACGCGGACGACTATGCCCACGAGGCGGCGGCCAAGCTGCGCAAGGCGGGACTGCGGGTCGAGGTCGACCTGCGCAACGAGAAGGTCGGCTATAAGGTGCGCGAGCACTCCCTGGCCAAGGTCCCGGTGATTGCGGTGGTCGGTCGGCGCGAGGCGGAGGAGGGCAAGCTCGCCCTGCGCCGCCTGGGCTCGGACGGCCAGCAGATCATGACCCTGGACGAGGCCAAGGCGGCGCTGACCACCGAGGCCCTGCCGCCGGACCTGCGCGACTAGCCGGCGGGCGGTTTCAGCAGGCGGAAGCTGTCGAGGAACGTCGCCACTTCGCGGTCATCGGGACCGAGCGAGGATTCCGCGATCAGTTCGTAGAGATGCTTGTTCGCTACGAACACGCGGACCTTGGCCGTGGGATGGCCCGCCCGTGCGAGCGTAAACTCGCGCCCGGTGACACCGCCGATGGCGGCATAGGTCATCGGGCCGACGGCGCCCTGCACGCCTGCTGCCAGGTTTGCTGGCGCTTCGGCTAGCGCCTGACCCTCGCTCTTGGTCGAGGCAGACCCGTCGATGGCCTCGACCAGGAAGTCGCGGCCGGCCGCGTGACTCTCGACCACGACCGCGTGCGGTCCGCTGGGCGAGGCTGGCGTGTCCGTCACCTTTGGCGGGCTGCGGAAGGAAACGGCGAAGTTCCATGCCGCATAGGCGTATTCCTTCGACGCCGGAACCGAGCAGGCGGAGAGGGCCAGGGCGGAGAGGGTAGCAAGAGCGATGGCGACAAGGCGCACGGCGAGTTCCTCTCACCCGCAAGCTATGCCGTATGCGGCTCGACGGCGAGAGAAACCAGACGCTAGGGCGTGATCTTGAACCCGTTCAGGAACGCCAGGGTGTCCGGATCCTCGACGCCTTTCGAAGACACCGCCACCACTTGGTAGAGGCGCTTGTTGGCGATGAAGACGCGAATCCGCTGTGTCGGCTGCCGATCGACGCTGACGTAGAATTCCTTGCCAGGCACGGCGCCCAAGGTGATGTCGTGCATCCCCTTCAGCGATCCGTTCACACCCGAAGCCATGTTGTTGGCGACCTCCGTCATGGCCTCGGCGTCCGGCTTCTTGTTGGCCGAATTGTCCGCCGCCAGAGCGATCGCGGTCATGTCGTCGTTTTGCGTCATGGCCTGAAAGCTGTGCGGCGCCCCGCGGGCGGCGGGATTGTCCTGGGTCGTTGGCACGCCCTTGAACGAGATCGAGAATCCCCAGGTGGGATAACTGTATTCCTTCCAGGTCGGCGGCTTTGAGCACGCTGAAAGGCAGACGAGCGCGAAGGTAAGCGCGCCCACTATTGGAGCAAAGCGCATGGAAACCTCCCCATATCGACTCAGAGGCTAAGCTTCACCGAACTGTAAAGCTAGTGTTTTGGGCGCCGCGGCGCCTATGTCGCAGGCGCCGGTGGAAAGCTTCCGGCGCGGGTCAGGGCCGAGGGCGCGGTCTTGCCGAGTTGATCCCCGATCCAGCGGCCGGTTTCGATCAGACGATCCAGGTCCAGACCGGTCTCGATACCGGCGCGCTCCAGCATGTAGACCAGGTCCTCGGTTGCGATATTTCCGGTCGCGGACGGTGCGAATGGACAGCCGCCGATGCCGCCGCAGCTGGAGTCCAGCACGTCGACGCCCGCCTCGACGCTGGCGTAGACGTTGGCCAGGCCGGTGTTGCGGGTGTTGTGGAAGTGCATGCGCAGCCGAGCGTTGGGCGCGACTTTACGAACCGCTTCCAGTCGCCGCCGCACCGTCCAAGGATCCGCAACGCCTATGGTGTCGCCCAGCGCGATCTCGGGAATGCCGAGCACTTCGGCTTCGCGCGCGATCGCGGCGACCTGGTCGTCGCTGACCTCGCCGTCGAAGGGATCGCCGAAGGCTACCGAGATGGTCAGGGACAGGACAGGACCGCCCTCGCTTTCGCGGCGCTCGGCGATCCTGGCCATGGCGGCGACCTGCTCGGCCACGTTCGCGCCCTGGTTTCTTATGGCGAATGTGTCAGAGGCGCAGACGACGACGTTGGCCTCGTCGCACTTCGAGGCCACCGCCCGGTCCCAGCCGCGCTCGTTCAGGACCAGGCCGATGCGCGAATGGCCGGCGGTGGCGGGCAGGGCGGCCATGATCTCCTCGGCGCCGGCCATCTGCGGCACGCGGCGCGGATTGACGAAGGAGACCGCCTCCAGCCTTGTGACGCCGCACGCTTCCAGACGCCCGATCATCTCGACCTTCTGCGCGATTTCGAGATTGACCGACTCGTTCTGCAGGCCGTCGCGCGGGGCGACCTCGACGATCTGGATGCGGCGGGTCATCGTGCGCCTCCGTGGGGCCGCCCGGGGCTGTCGGCCAGGCGATAGATGGTGAAGATGTCGGTCCTGGCGCTGGAATAATCCAGACCGGACACGGTCGCGACGGGTTGGACGACGACGCCCTCGATCGCGGCCGCTTTCTGGAAGGCCGCATCCTGCCGGCGTTCCACCACCACGGGCTGGCCGTTGCCGATGGCTTCGGCGGCGTCGGCGGCGTTGCCGATCACGGTGGGCGTGCCGAGGAGAAAGATCAGGCTCGGCTCGTTGTAGCCTACGACCGCCACGGGCCCCGGAATCAGTCCGGCCTGTGGATTGAGCCGGGCTGCGTTGAGCGCCTCGAGGATCGAGCGGGACAGGAACAGCGGCCGTAGCGTCGGCGCCAGGCCCGCAGCCGCGGCGTGCGCTGCAACACCGAGGCCGAGCGCGACCGCGAGCGCGGCCAGTGATTGCCGCCCCAGCATCGCAATGAGGCCGGCCAGTCCCGCGGCCACCGAGGCGGCTTCCGCGATGAAGGCCCAGCCCAGGCCGGCCGGGCCGCCGTATCGGGCTTGGACGATGCTGACCAACGCCGCCACGCCGACGCCGGCGGCCAGTGACAGGACAGCGCCCAGCCGTTTGAGCCAGGGCCCGATCGGTTCGTGGAAGGCGAGCGCCGCCATCCAGGCCAGCGCCCCGTACAACGGCAGGGTGGAGTGGGTCAGCTTGGTCGCGGAGAGCTCGAACACCAGCCAGCTCGGTGCGAGCCAGGCGATGGCGAATCGGGCTGCGGGCGCGGCGCGGTTCCTCCAGGCGCCGGCCAGCGCCGCCGGCAGCAGTGCGGTCGCGGGGAAGACCATCAGGAGGGCAAACAGGGCGTGTGCGCCCGGCGGCGCGGCGCGGCCGGACGAGACGGCGTTCACCTTGCCGCCCATGTCGGGGCCGAGCGCGCCGGTCCAGAACGTCCCATCCGTCTTCACGGTGATCGCCGCCGCCCAGGGTCCGACGAGCGCGGCGATCAAGATCAACCCCCAGCCCCAGCCCAGGCCGCGCATCCAAGGCGCCTTACGATCCCAGGCCCAGAGCGCCAGGCCCGCCAGCAGGACCACGAGCGGCCCGACAGGCCCCTTGACCAGGATGGCCAGGGCCAGGCCGGCCCAGAAGAGGCCGCGCGTCCGCCAGCCTCTGCGTGGGACGCCGTCATCGATGGCCGCTGCGTAGATGCGGGCGAAGGCGGCCATGGCCAGGGTGGTTGCGCCACACAGCACCGCGTCGGTCTTGGCGATTCCGGCTTCCACCGAAAGCGAGATGCTGCAGCCCAGTATGGCGCCCGCGAGCAGCCCGATGCCCGGGCCGCTGAACCGTGCGGCGCCCCAGGCCAAGGCGCCGCACGCGAGCATGGCACCCAGCAGCGAGGGAATCCGGTAGGTCCAAATCCGATGCGCCTCGGACGACGACGCCAAAAGAACGCTGGCGGCCTGCAGCCAATGAATACCCACGGGCTTCCTGTTGCGGGCAACATCCTGGACGCGGATGTCGATGAAGTCGCGCGCCTCCAGCATCTGGCTGGTCGCCTGCGCGAACAGCGCCTCGTCGCGGTCCAGCACCGGCACGGCGATCAGGCCCGGGAGGCCGGCGATCATGGCGATCAGCGCAGCCAACAGCGGACCTCGCCATCCCCGTGCGACGGCGTCGAGGCGAGACTTTTGCGTCATCGGGCGTTGATAGCACGAACCGCTGGTCTCCAATCGGCGCCGCCAGGCCCGCGCTTTTGCGTCCGACGAGCAAATCGGTCACGCTGCGGCGCTGTTTGCTTAAGGAGGGGGTCCATGCTGGCTGCGTTGCCGCTCCTGGCCCTGCCGGTGCTGCTCTACAACATCATGGCGCTGCTGCTTGTCGGCGGCGGCGTCAACAGCCCTGGTGCAGCCGACCGCCTCGCGGCGCGGCTGTTCTCGATCCCGATGTCCAACCACATCGCCTGGCCCATCAGCCTCGGCGACCTCTTCGTCGGCGGCTCGTTGATCGTGCTGTTCGTGGAGCTTTTGAAGTCGACCGCCAGCCGGCGGGTCGCGCTCGCCAATCACGCCCTGACGATGCTGCTGTTCGTGGGCTGCCTTGTCGAGTTCCTGATGTTCCCGGCCTTCGCGACGTCGACCTTCGTGCTGCTGTCGCTGATGGTGCTGCTGGATGTCCTGGCCGGCTTCATTGTGACTGTGGCGGGCGTGAAGGCCGGGACGGAGCCCAAAGGCGGCTGATCACCCGGGCCGCTCAGGTCAACGCCGTGAAGATCAGGGTCACGACCAAGAGGTCGAAGGCCCGGACGGCGAGGGCGACAAGAGCGGGCATGGCGGACTCTGCAAGGCGGACGATAGGTCGTCACGCCCAGCAAGTTCCGGGCCAGGGCCGGTCTAGACCTCGGTCTTGGTGATCCGCCCCGGGCGCGGGCGGCGATCAGCCGGTCCCGACCACTCGGTTTCCAGGTAGGTCGTGCGCGCCTTGTCCAGCGTCTCCTGGCCGCCGCGCAGGCCGCGCTTCTGCCCGCCGCCCATCATCTGGGCCGCGAAGGCGGCGAACGCCCCGCGCCGGGACCTCGGCGGCTCGAGCTTGGGTTGCGGGTCGATCACCACCGGCAGGGTGCGATCCTCGGGCGCGGCCTCGCCAGCCGCGCGGCGATAGCCGTTCTTGCCCGGATCGCCAGCCGAAACGCGCCTCGGACCACCGATGGGTGAGACAGGCTCTGTCATGGTCCGTCGCGCTGCAATTCCGGCGCCAAGGGTGGCCGAGGGTGGTTAAGAAGCGGTAGCGCCTCAGGCGTCCTTGGAGGCGAGCTTGGCGATCTGGGCCTGCATCTCCTCGATGCGGCGCTTCAGGTCGTCCAGCGAGGTGTCGGCCGCGGCCTTGGCCGCCTCGGGCGGCGGCGGGGCCGGTGGTTCCTCGGTCCGCGCGAAGGCGAAGGGGCTGAACATCTTCATGGCGCGATCGAAGAGGGCCAGGTTCTGGCGGACCTGGTCTTCCATGAAGCCCATGCCCGGGGCCGATCCGAGGGCCCCGGCCAGCTGTTCGCGCATCCGCCCCTGCTGGCGCGTGAAGCTGTCGAGCGAGAGTTCCAGGTAGCTCGGCACGAAGGCCTGCAGGCTGCCGCCGTAGAGCCGGATCAGCTGCCGCAGGAACTGAATCGGCAGCAGGTTCTGGCCGCGGCTCTCTTCCTCGAAGATGATCTGCGTCAACACCGAGCGCGTGATGTCTTCGTTGGTCTTGGCGTCATAGACGACGAAATCGACGCCCTCCTTGACCATCTCGGACAGGTTCTCGAGCGTGACGTAGGCGCTGGACTTGGTGTTGTAGAGGCGCCGGTTGGCGTATTTCTTGATCACCACCCGCTCGGGCTCGGGCGACGCAGCGGACGGATCGTCGGCCATTGCACTCCTCGGCGGCGCGTGTTCGGCGCCGCAGTATCGCGGATGCGGCGCCGGAGCGCCAGCGGTCCTTTGCGGCCTAGTTTTTCAAGGCGGGACGTGACGCGGCGGGCCGGCTGGGGCAATGCTGGGCCTAACGAACGTGAACGCGGCGGTCCCAGGACCCCAAGGAGCTTCTTCGCATGAGCAGCATTGTCATCGTCTCGGCGGCGCGCACGCCGGTCGGGTCTTTCAACGGCGCCCTCGCTGGCCTGCCCGCGCATGAGCTCGGGAAGGTGGCGATCCAGGCCGCTATCGATCGCGCGGGCATCGCCGCCGCCGATGTCGACGAGGTGATCCTGGGCCAGGTGCTGCAGGCCGGCGCTGGTCAGGGTCCGGCGCGTCAGGCGGCGATCAATGCCGGCATTCCGGTGGAAAGCCCGGCGTGGAGCCTCAACCAGTTGTGCGGCTCGGGCCTGCGCGCGGTTGCCCTGGGCGCCCAGCAGATCGCCCAGGGCGATGCCAGGATCGTCATCGCCGGCGGTCAGGAGAGCATGAGCCAGTCGCCCCACGCCGCGCGCCTGCGCGAGGGGACCAAGATGGGCGAGGTCGGCTTCATGGACACCATGCTGAAGGACGGCCTCTGGGACGCCTTCCATGGCTACCACATGGGCCAGACCGCCGAGAACATCGCCGCCCGCTGGCAGATCACCCGCAAGGATCAGGACCGCTTCGCCGTCGCCTCTCAGAACAAGGCCGAGGCCGCCCAGAACGCAGGCCGCTTCGCCGGTGAAATCGCGCCTGTCACCATCAAGGGCCGCAAGGGCGAAGTGGTCGTCGACAAGGACGAGTACATCCGCCACGGCGTCACCTACGACAGCATCTCGGGCCTGAAACCCGCCTTCACCAAGGAAGGCTCGGTCACCGCCGCCAACGCCTCCGGCATCAATGACGGAGCCGCGGCCCTGGTGCTGATGACCGAGGACGAGGCCAACGCCCGGGGCCTCAAGCCGCTCGCGCGCATCGCGTCCTGGGCCCATGCGGGCGTCGAGCCGGAGATCATGGGCACGGGCCCGATCCCCGCCACCCGCAAGGCGCTGGAAAAAGCCGGCTGGTCGATCGCCGACCTCGACCTGATCGAATCGAACGAGGCCTTCGCGGCCCAGTCGCTCAGTGTCGTGCGCGAGCTTGGCCTCGACCCCGACAAGGTCAACGTCAATGGCGGCGCAATCGCCATCGGCCACCCGATCGGCGCCTCAGGCGCACGCATCTTGACCACCCTGCTGCACGAGATGGGCCGGCGCGATGCACGCAAGGGCCTGGCCACGCTATGCGTTGGCGGCGGCATGGGCGTGGCGCTCTGCGTCGAACGCGGCTAGCCAAGGGCGACTGAGCCGAGGGCGCTGGGGGGCGACCAGAGGCGAGGAGACTAGGCGATGAGCAGAGTGGCGATGGTCACCGGCGGCACCCGTGGCATCGGCCGTGCGGTGACCGCACGCTTGAAGGCGGACGGCTTCAAGGTCGCGGCGGGCTATGCGGGCAACCTCGAGGCGGCCGAGGCCTGCGCCAGGGAGCTCGGTGTCATGATTGTCAAGGGCAACGTTGGCGAATACGGCGACTGCGAACGCGCCGTGAAGGAGGTCGAGGCCGAACTCGGGCCTATCGACGTCCTGGTCAACAACGCCGGCATCACCAGAGACGCCATGCTGCACAGGATGACGCCGCAGCAATGGAACGAGGTGATCTTCGTCAACCTCGCCTCCATCTTCAACATGAGCCGCCAAGTCATCGACGGCATGCGCGAACGCGGCTATGGCCGGATCATCAACATCTCCTCGATCAACGGTCAGAAGGGGCAGATGGGCCAGACCAACTACTCGGCGGCCAAGGCCGGCGCTATCGGGTTCACCAAGGCGTTGGCGCAGGAGACCGCCAACAAGGGCATCACCGTCAATGCGGTGGCGCCCGGATACATCGACACCGAGATGGTGCAGTCCGTCCCCGCCAATGTGCTGGAGCGAATCGTCGGCGCGATTCCGGTCGGCCGGCTCGGCAAGGCGGAAGAAATCGCCGCCTGTGTTGCCTTTTTAGCGCGAGAGGACGCCTCCTTCATCACCGGCGCCTGCCTGACCGTAAATGGCGGTCAATACATGGCGGCGTAAGACTTAGGGTCGTTTAGGGGGTCGACCATGGCGTCCAAAAAGCGCCCTACTCATCGCGCATCTGCACAGGTATGCGAGGTGTGAAACCGGCGATCGCGGCATTGGTTTGCGGCCTGGCCGCGACCCTGGCCAGCGGCTCGGCGGCCGTGGCTGGCCAATTCTCGCTGGGCGATGCTCTGTTCGGCCAGGATGGGCCAAAAACGCCGATCGTGGCGCGCTATGCCGATGACAACGGTGATTCGGCCTTCGTGCTTGATCGGACGGGCACACCGCCTCTGTTGCGCTTCGATGGCAGTTCCGAGATCTGGATGCTGACGCCGCAGCCGGCGGCGCACGGCGACATTATTTACAAGAACGACGCCGGCGAGCCGGTCCTGAGAGCGACCCGCTTTGGCGGCATGACTCTCTTCACCCTGGCCCATCCGACCGGGGCGGCTGCGGCGCTGGTGGGCGAGGCCCCGGCGTTACGGCCCCTGGCCATCCTGACTCCCAACGCCTTGCTCCAGCATCTGGCTCAGGCGAGCGCACGGGCGTCGCGCGCGGCTCAGCACCTGGTGGTGTTCGATGCGCCCGACGTCAGTCCGCAGACAGCGAGCCTGGTGGCCGACGCCGCCACCATCGCCGCGGCCGCTGTCGAATCGATCGCGCGCGACGGCAAGGGCCGGGCCAGCCTCGCGGGCATGAGCAAGGTGCTGCTGGTGCCCGGCAAGAAGGCGCAGGCGATCTTCAACCAGGGGGTCTTGAAGGTGGTCCTTACGCCGGGTCCGGGCGGGAGCCTGGACCATGAGGTCGCCGCGCGACCGTCCTCGCGCAAGATCGCGATGGCGCTGCGTCGCTAGAGCATGCCAGGTAAAAGTGTACGCGGTTTCGCCGCCGGGGCCTGCTCTAACACTAAGACTGTAGACCCTTTTCGCTTGGTTCAGGTGATTCCACCTGAACCAGAAAGGGTCTAGCCTTCGAGGCTCCCGCCCTCAGCCCTTGAATTCGTCCTTCGCCTTGCGGACCCGCCCGAAGGTTTCCGCATCGCCTGCGCGGAGGAACGGGTTGGTCGCCTTTTCGAGTGCGATGGTGGTCGGGACGGTCCATTCGCCGCGCTCGCGGGCCGCGAACACCTCAGCCGCGCGGGCCTTCAGCGCGGGCGCGTCATCGACGCTCAAGGCGAATCGCGCGTTGCTCGCCGTGTATTCGTGGGCGCAATAGACAGTGGTCTGCTCCGGTAGGGCCGCCAGCCGCGACAGGCTGGCCCACATCTGCTGGGCGTCGCCCTCGAACAGGCGACCGCAGCCCAGGGCGAACAGGGTGTCGCCGACGAAGGCGATCTTGTCCGCCGCGTCGAAGTAGCTGATGTGGCCCAGAGTATGGCCGCCGGTGTCGATCACCGAAAACCGCGTCTCGCCGAGTTCCACGACAGCGCCGCCGCCGACCTCGCGGTCCAGGGGGGCGATCCGTCGCACCTCCGCCGGCCCGACCGCGGTCGCGCCCGTCGCCGCTTTGATCGCCTCGTTGCCGCCAGCGTGGTCGTGGTGCCAGTGGGTGTTCATGATCAGCGACAGCGACCAGCCGGCGGCCTTCAGTTCGCGCAGGATCGCATCCGCATCTGGGGTATCGATGCAGGCCACCAGGCCGCTGGCGTCGTCGCGAATGAGGTAGCCGTAGTTGTCCTGCAGGCAGGGGAATTGGCGCACGGTCAGGGTCATGGCGGCTCTCCAGCGAGGCGGGTGCGTATCGCCCGCCCACGACGATCTAAACACGGACGGCGGGCGACAAGTCCCGCAAGGACAGCTTATGAAGGCGCTTTGTCGAGATCGGGCAAGGCCCTTGCATGCGCCGGGACGTCCTGGACCTTCGGGAATTCTACGCCACGCCGCTCGGCCGGGCTACGCGGACGATCGTCGGGCGCAAGCTGGGCGAGGCCTGGTCGTCGGCCTCGGCGCTGGATGTCCTCGGCCTCGGCTATGCCGCGCCCTATCTCGAGGCCTTCGGCCCGCGGGCTCGGCGCACGGTGGCGGCCATGCCGGCCGCGCAGGGCGTGGAGGTCTGGCCGGCCCAGGCGCGCAACCTCTCAGTGCTGGTCGACGAGTACGCCCTGCCGTTCGTCAATGCCCTGTTCGATCGTGTTCTGGTGATCCACGCCCTCGAGGAGGCCGACGACCCGGTCGGCCTGCTGCGTGAGGTCTGGCGGGTGACCGCGCCGTCCGGCCGCGTGATCGTGGCGGCGGCCAACCGGGTCGGCTTCTGGTCGGACGCGGTCGAAACCCCGTTCGGCCATGGGCGGCCCTACACGAAGAGCCAGCTCGAGAGCCTCGTCCGCGAGGCGGGTCTTGAGCCGCTTGCCTGGTCGCGCGCCCTGTTCGGTCCGCCATTGCAGTGGGCCGCGCGCTGGGCCGAAGGGTTCGAGCAGGTCGGGCCCTGGCTCTGGCCCGGCCTTTCTGGCCTGATCCTGCTGGAGGCGGTGAAATCGACCTTTGCAGTGCGGCCGAAGGGTCGCCGAGCGCCGGCGCGGGTGTTTGTGCCTGGCGCCCTGACGCCGTCACCGGCTGGAAAGTCGGCAAACGTAGCGAACCCCGCGCGGCGCGAAGCATCCGCGCTTGGAGGCCGCGCGCCCAGGCCCTAGCTTGTCCCCAATCGCCGCCAGCGGAGAGTCGGACGATGAAAATGATCACCGCGGTCATCAAGCCCAGCCGCCTCGACGCCGTCCTGGAAGCGGTGACCGAGACCGGCGCGTCGGGCCTGACGGTCACGGAGGTTCGCGGCTACGGCCGCCAGAAGGGCAAGACCGAGGTCTATCGGGGGGCGGAGTACGAGATCAAGCTGCTGCCCAAGGTGAAGCTGGAGATCGCGGTGTCCAACGACCTGGCCGTCGCTGTCGTCGAGGCGATCGCGCGCTCGGCCAATACGGGCAAGATCGGCGACGGCAAGATATTCGTGCAGGACCTGGAAGCCGCAGTGCGGATCCGAACCGGCGAACGCGACGCTGAGGCTATCGCCGGCTGATCCGGATTGGGCTATGGAGCCTTGTTGACGCGTCGGGGCGCTTGCGGTTCGACATCAAGCTGACACGATCGCCGTCAACATCGCGGCGCGCGCCGGTGAGGGGAGTTGGGTTGGAATGAAAAGCGTCTGGCTCGCCGTCGCGCTGGCGCCGTTGTCGTTCGCCGCAATGACGGTCGCCGCGCCCGCGCGCGCCGACACCACCATATCGAGCAACACCTCGACGCCACTCAAGACGTCCACCTCCGGGAACATCGCGATACAGACCGGGGGTGCGATCAACGTCACCGCCAGCGGCGCGGTCGTCACCATCGACAGCAACAATACGGTGACGAACAACGGCACCATCTCGTCGAGCAACGTCAGCGACTCTCAAGGCATCTTCGTCAGCACCGCCGGTGGGCCGATCACGGGCAGCATCAAGAACGCCGGCCAGATCAGTATTTCGGAAAAGACCAGCGGCGACAGCACCAACGTGTTCCTGACCACGGGACCGTTCGCCAACGGCGCGAACCGGTTCGGCATCGAGATCACCGGTCCCGGTGTCTTCAACGGGTCGGTCACCAACACCGGCAACATCACGGTCGTCGGCGAGAACTCCGCCGACATCTTCATCGGCAGCCAGCTGAACGGAAACCTCACCTTGGTGGGGTCGTCGATGTCGATCATGGGCGGGACGCCGACCTACAGCGGCTCGGCGGTCTCGAATTCCGGCAACGTTTCCTACGGGATCAACGCCACGGGGCTGATCACCGGCACGGTCACTGTCGGGTCCATCGCCGCCACCGGCCAGAACGCCGTGGGCGCCGCGTTCACCGGCGGCGTCACAGGAACCGGGTCCTTGACCGCGGGCATCGACTTCGAAGGGACGATCACCGCGACCGGCTATCGAAGCACCTTCGCACCGACCGACCCGGCTCAATTGGCCAAGCTTAACCCCGACCAGATGCTGCAGGGCGGGCCGGCGGCGGAAATCGCGGGCGCGGTGCCCGGCGGCATCCTGGTCACCCAGGCGACGGCCGGCATCGGCAATATCGCCGGCAATCCTGAAGGGGTGCTCAACGTTTTCGGCGCTGCGCCGGCCATGCTGATCGGCGGCGCGAATGCGACGACGATCGGCCCGAACACCGACCACTTCAGCCTCGAAATCCAGGGCCAGGTGAACGGCAACGGCAGCTACCCCGATGTTTCGTCGACCGGCATTCAGGTCGGCGGCGTCAATCCCCTGGCGGTGGCGTCGGCTGGCACGGCCGCAGGGGCTTCCTTCGCCCCGGTGAGCCTGGCCAACGGCATTACGGTTTCCGGCGCTGTCACGTCCTGGTCCAAGGAGCACACTTCGGGCGCGGCGGATTCGACCGCCCTCTTGATCGGGTCCGGCGCCACCGTCGGCGGCGCGGCGAACACCACGGGGCTGATCGTCACCGGTCAGGTCGTCGCCTCGAGCATTTCCGATGCGCGCGTGCCGGCGGTGGGACAGCCGGGGGTCGCTGAAGCGAGCATTTATAGCGGCGTCCAGGTGCCGATCAGCGCAACCGCGGTTAAGGTCCAGACCGGCGGCAGCCTGACCACGATCAGAAACTCCGGCGTGATCGCGGCCGCCATCAACGGCATTCCTGTCGCCAACAACTTCAATGCCGCGGGCGGTGTGCAGGGTCAGGCGATCGCGATCGACGACGAGTCCGGCACGGTGAGCCAAGTCACCAACACCGGCACGATCGTGGCGCGCGTCAATCCGATCATCAGCAGCCAATCGGTCGACCCGGCGCACACGGTGACGGTCGCGGCCTACCTCGCCAACACCGGCAACGCCGTGACCGTCCTTCAGTCGGCCAACGCCAATGCGTCGCTGACGCCCACCATGGTGGGGGACATTGTCTTCGGCAACGTCGCCCAGATCGGCTCGATCACCGGGGCCGAAACCCTCGACATCGAGGCGGGGGTGATAGGTGGCAATGTCGTCTTCAACGGCGGCGGGATAAACACCCTCACCATCAACAACGGCGCTTCCCTTTCGGGCGGCCTGGTCGAGGCGGACGCCGGCGGCTCGCTTGCAATCAACGTGGCCAACGGCACGCTCAACATGACGCGGTCCACCGCCACGACGCCGGGCGGCTCACCGGCGTCCATCAACGTCAGTACGTTGACGGTTGGGTCCAAGGGCGAAGTCGTCTTCACCGTGGACCCCAGCAAGCCGAATCTCGCAAATGGCCAGTTCAACGTGGCCGGGACGGCGACCCTCGACGCCAACGCAACGATCGGCATCGGCCTCGCCAGCAAGCTGCTGCCGTCGCAGAACCCGACCTTCACCTTGATCCATGCAGGCTCGCTGGTGACCGGCGACATCAACGGCGGCCTCCTCGACCAGCTTCCCTTCGTCTATTCCGCGACCCTGACCGTCACGCCCACGGACCTCGACGTAACCATCGGCCAGAAGTCGGCGGCCGCGCTGGGAATGAACCCGGCGCAGGCGGCGGCCTACAACGCGATCTACGACCGGATGAGCAAGGACACAGCGGTCGAAGTCGCGGTGCTGGCCCAGACCGACCGAGCCGGCTTCTTCCACATCTACAACCAGTTCCTGCCAGACTACGAAGGCGGTGTGTTCGAGACGCTGGCGTCGGCGCAACGCGTTCTTGGCGCGGCCGAGGCCGATCCGCCGAATAAGCTCCTGACCGATGAGACGCGCGGCTGGGTGCAGGAAATCGGCGTCATGAACAACCGCGAGGACAGCGACGTCGCTAATGGCTATCGCGGACAGGGCCTGGGCCTCGCCGGCGGCATCGAGCGCTCGCACGGCAACAGTTCGATCGGCGTGGCCGGGGCCCTGATGACCACCGGTGTCCGGGACCTGACCCAGCCGGGCGACTCCTCGCTGTCGGCCGTCGTCATTGAGGGCGGCGTGTACTACCGCAAGGGCGGCAACGGCCTCAACGTCAGCGCCAGCGTCAACGGCGGCTACGTCTCCCTGGGCAGCCACAGGCTGATGATCAACCAGACCAGCACCGGCGCCGTGACCCTGCTGCGGGAAGCGGAGTCGCGGTGGGGCGGCGGCATCGTCTCCGGCCAGGCCAGCGTCGGCTACCAGATGACGATGGGCCGCTTCTACGCCAAGCCAGAGGCCTCGGTCGACTACATCGCCCTGTTCGAGACCGGTCATAGCGAGCGGAACGGCGGCGATGCGTTCAACCTGGCGGTCAGCGGTCGCACCAGCAGCGAGGCGAGCGTCCAGGGCGATATCGTGATGGGCTATACCTTCGGCACCGCCATGCAGTACCGCCCGCAGGTCACGGTCGGCTACAGGCAGGTGATCACCGGCGGGCCCGGCGCGACCACGGCCAAGTTCGTCAGCGGCGGCCCGACGTTCGTGCTCAATCCGGACCTGAGCGACCGGGGCGGCCTGTTGGCCCGCCTGGGCCTTCGCGCCAGTGGCCTCTATGCCGACATCACGGCCGACGCCGGCGGCGAGTTCCGCAACGGCTACCAGAGCTACGACGCCCGCGCCGTGGCGCGGTTCCTGTTCTAGCTTCTCCGCAAAGCTTCCGCGCACGCCGGGGCCGCGCTAAGGAACCGGTGTTGGGGTGGTGTCCCCGCCGGGAGGCTCGATGCGCCGTCTGATCCTGCTGCGCCACGGCAAGACCGAGTCGGTCTCGGCCACGGGCGGCGACTTCGACCGCGCCCTGACTGGCCGCGGACGGCGCGATTCCGGCCTGATCGGCCGTGCGCTCGCCGAGGCCGGCGCTTCGCCTGACATAGCGCTCGTATCGGCCGCCCGCCGCGCCCGCGAGACTTGGGACGAGGTCGAGCCGGCGTTTCCGAACGCCCGGATGGCCATCGTGCGCAACCTCTACCTGGCCCGCCCGGAACAGATCGCCGCCGCCGTCGAGGCGGTCGCGCCACACCTGAGCGTGATGGTGGTCGGCCACAATCCCGGGCTGCACGAACATGCCCTCACCCTGGCGGGACCGAGTGCGGACTCTCTACAGGAGTTTCCAACCGCGGCCGCGGCGGTGTTCCGGCTCGAAGACGAAGGGCAGGCTACACTGGAACGCTTCCTCACGCCCCGCGAGCTCGGCGGTGGATCGGGTTCGGCGTGATCTACAAGCTTCTCGATCGGGAAGCGTGGACAGAGGCCGAGGCGGAGGGCCGCTTTATCGGCTCGCCGGTCGACCAGGCCGACGGGTTTATCCACTTTTCCAGCGCAGCCCAGGTCCGAGAGACGGCCCGCAAGCATTTTAAGGGGGTGGCCGACCTGCTGATCCTTGCCGTGGACCCGGAAGCGCTCGGCGCGCCCCTAGTGTGGGAGCCCTCGCGCGGCGGCGACCTCTTCCCGCATCTGTACGCGCCGATGCCGACAGCCGCCGTGAGGGGCGTCGCCACCGTGGCGCTCGACGCGGACGGGGCGCCGGTGATCGAGAGCCTGCCGTGAGCGGCGTACACGACCTGGCCGCTGCTAGCCTGCGCCTGATCGACGCCGAGACCGCGCATCGCACGACCATCGCGCTCCTCAAGGCCGGTCTGGGTCCGCGCCCAGCGATCCCGATCCTGCGGCGGCTGGCGACCAAGGTCGGCGGGCTTGCGCTCGCCAATCCAATCGGGCTGGCGGCCGGCTTCGACAAGAACGCCGAGGCGCCGGACGCCATGCTGGCCGCCGGCTTCGGCTTTGTGGAGTGCGGCACGGTCACGCCGCTGGCCCAGGCCGGCAATCCGCGTCCGCGGCTGTTTCGCCTGGCCGAGGATCGCGCGGTGATCAATCGGATGGGCTTCAACAACGCCGGGGCGGAGGCTTTCGCGGGGCGCCTTGCGGCGCGGAAGCGGCGCGGGATCGTCGGCGCCAACATCGGGGCCAACAAGGATTCGGCCGACCGTATCGGCGACTACGTCACGGGTCTGAGGCGCCTGTGGGGCCTGGCCGACTACTTCACCGTCAATATCTCGTCGCCAAACACCCCGGGACTGCGCGCGCTCCAATCCGCCGAGGCTCTGGCCGAGCTGCTTGGCCGCCTCGCAGAGGCGCGCGGGGCGCTCACCGCTCGGAGGGGGCCGTGGCCGGTCTTCCTGAAGGTCGCGCCCGACCTCGAAGACACGGAGATCGAGGCGATCGTGGAGGCCAGTCTGGCGCACGCGATCGACGCCCTCATCGTCGGCAACACGACGCTTTCGCGGCCGCAGACTCTGCGTGCGGCGACCAGGGCCGAGGCCGGTGGCCTGTCAGGCCCGCCGCTGATGCCGCTGTCGACCCGGGTGCTCGGTCGCTTCCACGCGGCGGCGGCAGGGCGCATCGACCTGATCGGGGCGGGCGGCATCGCCAGCGGGGCCGACGCCTATGCGAAGGTCCGGGCCGGGGCGAAGGCGCTGCAGCTCTATTCCGCCATGGTCTACGCCGGGCCTGGCCTGGCCCTGCGCATCCTGCGCGACCTCGATGCGCGCCTGGCGGCCGATGGCTTCGCCAGCCTCGCCGACGCCGTCGGAACCGGTCATGGCTGAGCCCGCCCGCGCATCCAGCCGAGCGGTCCTCATCCTTCGCCGTTTCGGGCCTCTCGTGGTGGTGGCCGCGGGTATCGTCGCCGCCTTCGCCTTCGACCTGCCGCACCGCCTGTCGTTCCATCAGCTGCGCGAGCACCAGGCCGAGCTGCAGGTCCTGGCCCACACCCATCCGGTCGGCAGCGTCATCGGCTATGTCGGCGCCTACGCCCTGGCCATCGGCCTGTCGCTGCCGGTCGCCATGGTGATGACGCTGACCGGCGGCTTCCTGTTCGGACCCTGGATCGGCGGGGTCGCCGCATCGATCGGCTGCACGATCGGCGCGACCCTCGTCTTCGTGGTCTGCCGCACCGCGGCGGGGGACGTGCTGCGGCGGCGGGCGGGGCCCACCATCGCGCGCATCGAGGATGGGGTGCTGGCCGACGCCTTCCTATACGTCATGACCCTTCGGCTTCTGCCGGTGGTGTCGATGACCCTGGCCAACCTGGCGCTGGGCTTCATAGAGATCCCGTTGCGCACTTTCGTGACCGCCACCTTTCTCGGCATCCTGCCGGTCAGCATCGTCTACGCCAGCCTGGGCTCGGGCCTTCGCAAGGTGTTCGCCAAGGGGGGGCATCCGCACTTGCATGACCTGATCGGACCACAGGTGCTTTTGGCCCTGGGCGGGCTTGCTCTGCTGTCGCTTGCGCCCATCGTCATAAGACGCGTGCGCCGGCGCCGCGTTGCGGGCGGCGGTACGGTGAAGTAACGGAGGGCATGGCGGACGCTTCAGTCTCCGCGCCCCAGGAGCCGGGGCCCTCGGGGCGTCCCGAGGCCGATGCCGGTCGGGACGTCCGGCGGGCGGCGCGCAGGCTGTTCTGGCCCGGCGGGCTGTCGTCGCGGCTCCTTATCCTGACCATACTGTTCGTGGCGCTCGCGGGCCTGATGATCCTGCCGCCGTCGCTGGCCCAGTTCGAGGACACCTGGCTCTACGACCGCCTGCGGGCGGCCGAGCTGGCCTCCCTGGCCGTCGACGCTGCGCCCAACCAGGTGGTCAGCGACAAGGTCTCTGCCCAGCTGCTCACGGGCGCCGGCGTCGTCTCGGTGGCGATGCAGAGCGGCGGGGCGCGGCGGCTGCTGCTGGCCGCTCCGCATATGGCCCGCACGCCCTATCTCGTGGACCTGCGCACCGGCTATTCCGCCAGCCGGCTGTTCGCGCCGTTCCAAACCCTGTTCAGCGGTAAGGGCCGGATGGTCCGCGTCATCGCCCGCCCGCAGTTCCGCGATGGCGACTTCATTGAGATCGTGGTCCCGGACGCCCCGCTCAAGATCGAGCTGCAGCGCTACCTGCTGCGCCTCTCGGGCATCGACGCCTTCATCTCCCTGGTCGCCGGCTGGCTGGTGTTCCTGTCGCTGAACGCCCTGTTCGTGCGGCCCATGCAGCGGATCACCCTGGCCATGGAGCGCTTCCGGGTCGATCCGGAGGACCCTGCCGCGCACGTCGATCTGTCCCATCGTCGGGATGAGATCGGCAGGGCCGAGGCCGAGCTCGACCGCATGCAGGGCGACCTGCGCGCCGCGCTCGCCTCCCGCGCCCGACTGGCGGCCCTGGGCGAAGCGGTGGCCAAGATCAACCACGACCTCAGGAACATGCTGACCGGCGCCCAGATGGCCTCCGAGCGCATGGCCCAGTCCGGCGATCCCAACGTGGCCAGGGCCCTGCCGCGTCTGGAGCGGGCGCTGGATCGCGCGGTTCGGTTGGCGTCCGACGTCCTGGCCTACGGCAAGAGCGAGGAGGCCGCGCCACAGGTCCAGCCCGTTTACCTGCTGCCCGCCGTCGAGGCGGCGGCGGAGGACGCTGGCCTGACGCCCGAAGGGGTACGTCTGGAGACGGCGATCGAACCCGACGCGCGGGTCCGGGCCGACCCCGAGCAGCTGTACCGCATCCTGGCCAACCTGCTGCGCAACGCTCGTGAGGCCATCGCCGCCGCGCCCGGTGGCGATGGCCATGGCGCCGTGGGCGTTTCCCTGTCCGAACGCGGCGACGTCAGCGCCGTCACGATCACCGACACGGGTCCCGGCATCCCCGAGCGGGTCCAGGCCCGCCTGTTCCAGCCCTTCGCGGGATCTGGGCGAACCGGCGGCGCGGGCCTCGGCCTCGCCATCGCCCGCGAATTGGCGCAGGGACACGGCGGCGACCTGACGCTGGTGCGCACCGGGTCCGAAGGCGCGACGTTCGAACTGACCCTGCCGGGTCGACCCACGCCCGAGCCGCCGGCGCCGCGCGCCCGCAAGGCCGGGGAGGCGACGGCTCAGTAGCCGATCGCTTCGCCCTCGCGCCGGGGATCGGCCGCGCCCTCCAGGCCCCGCGGCGTCACGACGACCGCGTGCAGGCCGCTGTCCTCGCCATAGCCCTTCACGATCTTGACGCCCCGCGCGGCCATCGCATCGACCACCCCGGGCGGGAACTTGTCCGCTTCGGCCGTGAATACCGGGCCGTGGGAGACCAGGTTGGGCAGCGCCAGCGCCACCTTGGGAGAGAGCTTCCAGTCGAGGATGCCGACAAGGGCCTTTAGGTTATAGGCGATGATCGAGGGCCCTCCTGGCGAGCCAACGGCCGCCACCACATGGCCCTTGCGGTCGAACACGATCACGGGGGCCATGGCCGAGCGCGGCCGCTTGCCCGCCGCCACCGCGTTGGCCGCCGGCGCGCCGTCCGGCTGCTGCGGGGCGAACGAGAAATCGGTCAGCTGGTTGTTCAGCACGAAGCCGTCGGCCATCCGGCCCGAGCCGAAGATGCTCTCCACCGTTGTCGTCATCGAGGCGACGTTGCCGTGCGCGTCGATGATCACGAAGTGCGAGGTGCCGCCGGGCTCGACCGTGTGGTCGGGCCCGCGATTCGCCGCGCCGCGCGGCAAGCCGAAGCTCGGCGGCGGCCCGGCCACCTGGCCGATCAGCTTGGCGCGTTCGTTCAGGTAGGCCGGCTCCAAAAGGCCCTCGGTCGGCACGGTCACAAAGGCCGGATCGCCGATATAGCGGTCCCGGTCGGCGTACATCAGCCGCTCGGCTTGGCCGAGCTCGACCCAGGCGATCGGGTCCGCGGGCCCGCGCTTGGCGATGTCGGTCCGCTCGACCAGGCCCAGCACTTCGAGGAGGGCCGAGCCGCCGGACGGGTCGTTCGCTGTGCAGACCGTCCAGATGCGATACGGCCGGCACAGCGCCGGAGCCGAATGCGGGCGATAGGCGGCGATATCGGCCAGGGTCAGCGTTCCCGGCAGCGGATCTTGATGGGTGCGCGCCACGATGTCGGCGGCGATCTGGCCCTGGTAGAAGGCGCCAGGCCCCTCGGCGGCCAGTCGGCGCACTGTCTCGGCATAGGCCGGGTTCTTCAGGACGTCGCCCGCCACCAGCTTGGTCCCGTCGGCCTTGGTGAAATACCGCGCCATGTCCGGCGCGCTCGGCTGGGGAACCAGGGTGATGCCGATCATGCGGGCGAGGCGTGGGCTGACGGTGAACCCGTCCGTGGCCAGCCGCTCGGCGTCGCCGAAGAGGGCGCGCCAAGGCAGGGCGCCGTGCTCCTTCTGGGCTAGGCCCAGCATGGCGACCGCGCCTGGCACACCGGTCGAGCGGCCCGACAGCACGGCGTCGAAGAACTTCAGCGGCTTACCGTCCGCGCCCAGGAACATGTCCGGCGTCGCGCCGGCCGGCGCGGTCTCGCGCCCGTCGTAGGCGGTCGTCGTGCGCGCCTTGGCGTCGTAGTAGATCAGGAACGAGCCGCCCCCGAGGCCCGAGCTCTGCGGCTCGACCAGGCCCAGCACCGCCTGCACTGCCACCGCCGCGTCGGCTGCGGTGCCGCCGGCCTTTAGCACCTTCACGCCGGCCTGTGCCGCCAGCGGATTGGCCGCGGCTACCATGGCGTGACGGGTGGTGACGCGGACAAGGCCGTCCTGGGCGCCGCTCAGTGCGGTCGCGGGCGCTGGCGGTCCGACCGCCGCGGCCCTGCAAACGCTCGCCATCAGGGCGGCAACGACCGTCAGCAGCGCGGCTCTGCGCATCGGCTCAATCTCGTCCCTTCGCCAGCACAGCTGCAACATAGGGCCGGCGCGGGCGGATGACACCCGCCGCTCGACATCGCAGAAGGCTTCGTGCCACCTCTGCAACATGTCCGACCCCGCCCGGCCCGGCCGCCTCAACCTGATCACCGACGTGCCCGGCCTGAAGGTTGGCCATGCGGAGGACGCGTCCGCCCGCACCGGGGTCACCGTCATCTTGCCCGACGCCGCCGCCGTGGCCGCCTGCAGCGTCGCCGGCGGCGCGCCCGGCACGCGCGAGACCGACGCCCTGTCGCCCGAAAACCTGGTCGACGCGGTCGACGCCATCGTGCTTGCCGGCGGATCGGTCTACGGCCTGGCCGCCGCCGATGGCGTTACCGCCTGGCTGGGGGCGGCCGACCGTGGCTTTCGCATGGCGATCCTGCCCGGCGTGCCGCCATCGCCCGTCGTGCCCGCCGCCATCCTCTATGATCTCGCCAACGGCGGCGCGAAGGCCTGGGGCCTCGAGCCGCCCTACCGCGTCCTGGGGCTCACCGCCGCCAAGGCCGCCAGCGCCGCCTTCGCCCTGGGAACCGCCGGCGCCGGCTTCGGCGCCATGGCCGGCAAACTCAAGGGCGGCATCGGCTCGGCGTCTGCCGTCACCTACGACGGCTTCACGGTGGGCGCGATCGCGGCGGTGAATTCGGCCGGCTCGGTCGTCGCGCCGGGCGGACGCGCGTTCTGGGCCGCACCCTACGAGGTCGACGGCGAATTCGGCGGCCTCGGCTCGGCGGGCCTCTCGGCCCAACCGGACGAGTGGGGCGCGGCCAAGGCGCCTTCGGCCGGACGCACCAACACCACCATCGCCTGCGTCGCCACCGACGTCGCCCTGACCCCGGCTCAGGCCAAGCGGATCGCCATCATGGCTCAGGACGGCCTGGCCCGCGCCATGCGCCCGGCCCACGGCCCCACCGACGGCGACGTGGTCTTCGCCCTCTCGACCGGCCGCATCCCCCTGGCCGACCCCGGGCCCCTGAACCTCTCCCGCATCGGGACCCTGGCCGCCGACTGCCTCGCCCGCGCCATCGCCCGCGGCGTCTACGAGGCCCGCGCCTGGCCCGGCGGCGAGGTCCTCACCTGGCGCGACCTGCCCGCCTGAAATCAGCCGTCCTTGGCGACTTGCCTTCCCGCCCGCCCGAAGCTAGGTTCCGCGCCCTCGCCGCAAGGCGTGCGCGCCCGTAGCTCAGCTGGATAGAGCATCAGACTACGAATCTGAGGGTCGGACGTTCGAATCGTTCCGGGCGCGCCATTTTCTTTAAAACGCGGATGAAGTCAGGGTGACGTCCGCCCGTGACCACGCCTTGGCGAACGCGGTTTTCGCCGCGAGGGCTTTCTGCTTGTGGCCCTCGGCTTTCAGCGCCACGGCGAGGCCGAAGAGGGCCCAGCCGTTGTTGGGGTTCTGCTTCAGGTCCTCACGATAGACGGCTTCGGCCTCGGCCGGGCGGTGGGCGCGGAGGAGGGCTTCGCCGAGTGCGTGGCGGGTAGGGGCGAACCAGTTCTTGGGTTCGTCGTAGGCCAGCTGGTCCTCGGCCGTGACGGCCTCCCTGAGGAAGGCGATCTCGTCGTCCAGGTGGCCTTCTGCGCGGGCGATGCGGGCTTTCAGGTTGGGCGTGGCGACGGCGACGATGGCGGCCAGGGCGTTCTGGCCTGCGCCGGCGTCGGGCGGCAGGGCTTTGCCGGCGGCCTCGAGCGCGGCCAGGCTGGCGCGGGCCGCATCGATCTGGCCGCTGGCGGCCTGGGCCATGCCGCGGGCCCAGAGGTAGCCGATCGTCACGCCCGGCAGGCTGGCGCTCGGCGCCGGCATGGCCAGGAGCTGGTCCCACAGGCCGAACCGGACGCGTACCGAGTAGAGTTCGCTCGCATACCAATCCATGCCCGGCATCTGGGCCAGCATCTCGTCGGTGGCCGAGGCGCGCGAGCGGTCGGCGGCGTCGACCGCCTCGGCGCGACGGCCTTCCATGGCCGCCGAGTAGGCCAGGAACTGGTAGTTGTGACTGGTGTAGGCTGCCGGGTAGTAGTCCGGCGCCGTGGTCAGGGCGACGTAGGCGAGGTCCGCCTTGGCCCCCTGGCGGTTGGCTTCCGAGGCGTCGGCATAGAGACCCACGCGCTGGAAGATGTGCGCCGGCATATGGTCGAGGTGACCCTCGGCGGGGGCGATGTCGCGCAGGCGCCGGGCCGCGGGCAGGGCGTCCTCCGGATGCGGCGAGGCCTCCAGGGCATGGACGATGTAGTGGTTCGCGCCCACGTGGTTTTGGTCGCGCGCCAGTACGCCCTTGAGCGTCGCCACGATCTCCAGCGTGCCCGGCGCCGGTGTTCCGTCCGCCGCCCAGAGCTTCCAGGCGTGCAGGTTCATCAGGGATTCGGCGTAGAAGGTCTGGACGTCGAGGTCGTCCGGGTACCGGGCGGCGACCGTCTTCATGGCCTCGGCGTAGGCGGTCAGCACCGGCGGTGCGGTCGAGGGATCCAGCGCGCTGTCGTTCGGATAGCGTTTGGCGAGAGCCGCGATCAGCGCCTGCTCGACCGGCGAAGCGTGCGCGGCCTCGGCCTCGGCGCGGTTCAGCGCCTCGAAGGCCACCTTGGCCCGCTCGGCCGTCATGAACGGCAGGTTGTAGTTGGGGCCGACGGTCAGCGACACGCCCCAGAAGCAGGCGGCGCAGTGCGGATCCAGCTCGGCGGCCTTGGCGAACGAGCGCGTCGCCTCGTCGTGGTTGAAGCCCCACATCAGGGCCACGCCCTGGTCGAAGTAGGCTTGCGCTTCCGGCGAGGTGGACGTGATCGGCCGGTGCGTCTTGGCCAGGCCGTCGAAGCGCATGGCCCCCTTGGCCCACCCGGCCACTGTGGCAGGCGGCCCGCTCATGGCCGGCGCCCCGGCCATGTCCATTCCCGGCATGGCGTTGTCGCCCGCGGCGGCTCTGCCAGCGGTCAGCAGTGAAAGGCCGATAATGAAGCCCACAACCGCGTTACGCATCGCGCCCCCCTAAGACCGCGTCCGTTGCTCGGTGTACGCAAAGCCGCGCGATCCGGACCAGCCGGGGCGCGGAACTCGCCTCTAGAACAGGTTCGGCAGCGGCGTGAACGGGGCCAGCTTGCAGGTTGCGTCGATCGGCGAGCCGTCGGCGTCGGCGCCGGAGAGGTGGCCGGTCATGCGGTCGATCGCGAGCGGCGAGGGCGGCGTCTCGCGCAGGCTGAGCCGCGTCGCTTCCAGGCGCGCCATCGGCCGGGCCGTTGCGCAGCCCTGCTCGCACCAGGTGTGGGCGTTGAGGTCGATCGAGAATTTCACGGAGTAGGGGGTTGCGGCCCCGTCGCGGGTCACCGTGCCGTCGCAGGCAAGGTCGAACTGCTTCGGCCCGGCCATGGCGGCCGTCGCCAGCGCCCATGCGGCCAGCGCCGCCCATCCGATGCGTTTCATGCCGTCCGCGCCTCCTCCGCCGACGCCGAGGGTGCGGCGCATCGCCGGGCCGATCAAGGCCCCGCTACTTCACCCGCGCGATGGCGAGGCCGTCGTGGCCCTTGACCCCCACCTGCTGCAGGACAATCGCCTCCAGCCGCGGATCGGCCGCGACCAGGGCATTGAAGGCGCGCGCCGCGCCGGCCGATGGGTCGCTGTCCTTGGGCGCCAGCACGGTGCCCGCGCGGATCACGTTGTCCGCGAGCAGCAGGCCGCCGGGCCGCAATCCGCGCATGAGGTGAGGGAAGTAATTGGAATAGTTGACCTTATCGGCGTCCAAGAAGGCCAGGTCGAAGGGCGCGTCGGTCCGGTCGACCACGCCAGGCAGGGTGTCCAGCGCGGCGCCCACCACAACCTCGGCCTTCTCGGCCAAGCCGGCGCGCGCGAGGTTTCCCCGCGCCACCCCGGCGTGCTTCGGATCGAATTCCAGCGTCACCAGCCGTCCGTCCGCCGGCAGGGCGCGGGCGAGCCAGATCGTCGAATAGCCGGCCAGCGTGCCAAGTTCGAGGATTCGCCGTGCGCCCACGAGCTTGGCCAACAGGTAGAGCAGCTTGCCCTGGCCGGCCGAGACCTGGATTTGCGGCAGGCCGGCAGCCTTGGCGTCCGCCAGGGCGGCCTTGAGCGCATCGTCCTCGGGCGCGAACAGGCCATCGATGTAGCCGTCGATGGTGGTGAAGAGATCCGCGCCCGCCATGGTCTAGAACCGCTCCCCGACCATCTCTTCGCTCTTGGCCCACAGCGCCTTGGCGTGGTCCGGGTCTAGCGCATAGGCGCGGACGCCGCCACGGGCGTCCGCGTTCTCCTGCAGTTCGGCCACGTGGCAGTCCTCGCAGTAGAGGCCGCCGACCGCCTCGGCCGGCGCCACGATGCCCGACCAGACGGTGGTCGCCGCACCCTGTGGGACGGATTTGAACTGGAACGCCGGCGCGTTCGCGGCCTGCTGGCCCGCGTTGATTGAGTCCATTAGCTGCTGGATGACCTGGGGCGTCATGTGGCGGCCGAGCTCGGTCTGGATGCCACCCGGATGAACTGCGGTGGCGCGGATTCCATTGCCCTTGTGCCGGCGATCGAACTCGACGGCGAACAGGATGTTGGCGGTCTTCGAGCGGCCATAGGCGCCAAACTCGGAGTAGGGGGTGTGTTCGAAGTTCGGGTCGTCCAGGTCGACATCCGAGAACCGGTGCCCGGCCGAGGACAGGTTCACCAGCCGCGAGCCCGGCTTCATCAGGCCGGCGATGCGGTTGACGAAGACGAAGTGGCCGAGGTGGTTGGTGCCGAACTGCATCTCGAAGCCGTCCGCCGTCGCGCTCTGCGGGCAAGCCATGATCCCGGCGTTGGCGATGACGAGGTCGAATTTGTCGCCCTTCGCGTTCACGCCGTCAGCGCACCGGCGTACACTGGCGAGGTCAGCGAGATCGAGTTCGATCAGCTCCAGCGAGCCGCCGTTGCTCGCGTCCTTGCGCACTGTCTCGGTCGCCCGCTGGGCCTTGTCGAGGTCGCGCGCCGCGCCAACGACCGTCGCGCCATGCGAGGCCAACACCCGCGCGGTTTCCACGCCCAGCCCGGCGGAAACGCCGGTCACCAGAATCCGCTGGCCGGACAGGTCGACGCCCGCCAGCACCTCGTCCGTCGTCGATTCCGCACCGAAAGCGCTGGCCATCCCCGTCTCTCCCCTTTTTGGACTATGGGCCCGCTGGTCGTCGCCTCGGATGGGGCAGGCGGGCCGTCCCAGCCTAGTTAGTTCGCCGCCGCCCGATCGGCCACCGTTCGGCAGTGTTTTTTCCAAACGTCGTTATCCGAGCGCCAGGTCCTCGAGTCTCGCCGTGATGTGTTTCTCCTTGAATTTATTGATTAACTCAGCGGTAACCGTTCGCTCGCAATCTCTCGCCGCGCGGGGGAAACGCGGAATGTCGAATCAAGTACGTGCGGGCGCGTCGTCGTCTGAGGACGTGCGCCTGTTCCTGGCGTCGGCCAGGAACTTCTCGGGCCGATACGTCGCGGTCACCTTCACGGCGCTCGCGGCCTTGCCGGTGTTGCCGCTGTGGGCCGTGATCGCCTGGTGCGTCTGGGTCACCGGCGCGGTCGGGCTCGACTGGCTGATGGCTCCGATCGTCAAGCGCCGCGACGACGAGGGGCTGCCCACCTACGCCTTGGTGCCCTCGCTGTTCGCCTCGGCCCGCGCGCCCTATTCGCTGATCGGCGTCCTGCTCTGGAACACCGGCGCGGCGACCGCCCAACTCTACGCGATCGTCATCCTCTGCATCTCGACCATGTATTCGCTGATGCAGCTCTATCCGCGCCCGCGCCTGCTGCTGGCGGCGATCTCGCCGCATATCGCGGCCGTCGTGTTCATCCTGGGGTCGGTCTGCCTGCGCGAGATCCGGATCGGCCAACCCTGGATGGTCGTGACCGCGGTGATGGCCGCGATCACCTTCGGCCACTTCTTCGTCAACACCCAGCGGCTGCTGGCGGCGTCGCGCGCCCAGTTGCGCAAGGCCCGCGCCCGGGCCGAGGAACAGGGCCTGGCCTCGGAAGCGGCCACTCGCGCCAAGAGCACCTTCCTGGCGGTGATGAGCCACGAGATCCGCACGCCGCTGAACGGCATCATGGGCATGGCCCAGGCGCTGGCCACGGGCGAGCTGTCCGAGACCCAGCGCCACCGGGTCGAGATCATCCGCGAGTCCGGCGAGTCGCTGCTGGCGATCCTCAACGACGTCCTCGACCTGTCAAAGATCGAGGCCGGCAAGCTGGTGCTGGAGGACGTTCAGTTCGAGATCGACGAACTGATGCGCGGCGCCCACGCCGCCTTCACTGCGCTAGCCAACAAAAAGGGCCTGTCATTCGACCTGTCGATCGCGCCGGAGGCCCGCGGCGTCTACATGGGCGATCCGACCCGGCTGCGTCAGGTTGTCTACAACCTGATCTCCAACGCCCTGAAGTTCACCGAGCGCGGTGCGGTGCGGGTGACCGTTACCCGCTCGGCCGGCGAACTCGAGATCTCGGTCACCGACAGCGGCGTCGGCATCGCGCCCGAGCACATGACTCTGCTGTTCGAGCGTTTCGTCCAGGCCGACGCCTCAACCACCCGTCAGTTCGGCGGAACCGGCCTCGGCCTTGCGATCTGCTGGGAGCTGGTGACCCGGATGGGCGGCACGATCACGCCGCAGAGCGTCCTTGGCGAGGGCTCGACCTTCACGGTCACAGCGCCCCTGCCCAGGGTTGGCGACAGCGCGGCTGCGCCGTCCGCCAAGGCCGCAGCGGCGACCGACGCGGTCGAGATCGCGCCCGTGCCCGCCCGCATCCTCGCCGCCGAGGACAACACCATGAACCAGCTGGTCCTGAAGACCCTGTTGGCCCAGATCGGCATCCTGCCCACCATCGTCGGCAACGGCGCCGAGGCGGTGGAGGCCTGGGAGGGCGGGGCCTGGGACGCGATTCTGATGGACGTGCAGATGCCGGTGATGGACGGGCCCACCGCGTGCCGCGCCATTCGCGAGCGCGAGGCCGCCAGCGGCCGGCCGCGGACGCCGATCATCGCCCTGACCGCCAACGTCATGGCCCACCAGCTGGCCGAGTACATCGCCAGCGGCATGGACGCGCACGTGGCCAAGCCGATCGAGGTCGGCAAGCTGTTCGGCGTGCTCAGTCGGGCGATCGACGACGGCGAGCCCCAGGCCGCGGTCGCCTAAACGGGTCGAGGAAAAGTGGGACGCGCTATTTCACCTGGGACCCGCTTCATGCTTCAAGCGTCCTCGCCGATCACCTTCTGGAAACAGGTGGTCTCGGTGTCGCGATAGCCGAGGCGCTCGTAGAAGCCCTTGGCCTTGGCGTTGTCGGCCCGCACCAGCAGCTGAAGTTTCCAGACCCCGCGCGCGAGGAGCCAGGCCTCGACCGCGGCCATCATCTCGCGCCCGACGCCGGTTCTCTGCAGGTTCGGATCGACGGCGACGTAGTAGGTCCAACCGCGGTGGCCATCCTCGCCAACCATCGCGGTGGCGACCAGGCGTTCGCCCTGCTCGGCGACCAGGATGGTCGAATGCGGCCCGCGCCGGGCAAAGGCGATGTCGCGCGCTGGATCGTTCCAGGGACGCGACACGCCCGAGGCGTTCCAGATGTCCACGACCGCCGCGTGGTCGGCGTCGCTCATCTCGCGGATGACGGTCTGTTCGCTCACGTGCGCCCCCAGCTCGCTCTCAATGTCCCTAATCGCACGGCCAGGATAATTCGGCCGCCGAACGCGCGTCCGCGCTCTTCCGCCTCGGCCGTGGGGACACCCATATGATCGCAGGTAGGGCCGCGGACCATCCAGGGAGACGCTAAGCCATGAGCATCGACGTCATCGATCATCCGACACACTCCACCCTTCAGCCCTTTGTCGAGGGCAGCCTCAGCTTCGCCCTGCCCTCGGCCGAGAAGCCCTATGCCTATACCTACAAGCCTCCAGAGGACGTGCCTGCCGTGCGCGGCGAGAGCGCGTGGCGCACCGTCCGGATCGAGAATGTCCGTCCGATCGCTGGCCAGCTCTCGCTCGACGTCGAAGGGCTCGCCGTGGTCCGCCGGCCAACCGCCGTGCGGGATTTCTGGGACGAGGCCCAGACCCTGGCCCTCGGCCATCCGGAGACCGCCCAGCTGGTCAAGGATGTCACCGGCGCGTCCCGGGTCGTCGTCTTCGACCACACGCTGCGCCGGCGTGGCGACGGCGTGGCCGACCGCACACCCGGCGTGGCGCGCCAGCCCGCGGCCCGGGCTCACGTCGATCAGACCGTAGCCTCCGGCCCGCAACGGGTGCGCGACGTGATGGGCGATCAGGCCGAGACCCTGCTGAAGGGCCGGGCGGCGATTATCAACGTCTGGCGACCGATCCACCACGTGGCCCGCGACTGGCCGCTGGCGGTAGCGGATGCGCGCACCGTTCCGCCCAAAAGCCTCGTCGCCTCCGACCTGATCTTCCCGCATCGGCGGGGCGAGATCTACGTGGTGGCGCACGACGAGCGCCAGCGCTGGCTCTACGTGCCCGACCTCGGGCCGGACGAGGCGATCCTGATCAAGTGCTGGGATTCCGATACCGGCGTCGCCCGCTTTGCTCCGCACACGGCGTTCGAGGACCCGACCACCCCGGCCGGAACGCCGCCGCGCGAGAGCATCGAGTTCCGCACCATCGCCTTCTTCGACTGAGCGTCGCCAAGCTGAACGGTGGGAAGCCTCGCCGTTCAGCTTAGCGTCAGCCGGCGCGGTGTCTAAGTCTCCACCGCGGGGCCAAGTCTCCGCCGGACCCGAAGGAGACCAACCCATGTCCGCTTACGCCAAAGTGGCGGCCATCGCCGCGATTGCGCTTTTCGCAGCCGCCCCGTCCGCTTTCGCCGCCGCGGCCGACGGCCATACGGTAACCTCGCCGCGCGACGCCAGCAGCGGCATGCCGACGGGCAAGCGCATGCACAAGCCGATCACGGTCTACCACGAGATCGGCCGGACGAGCGCCACCGCGACGGCGACCGACAGCGGGGACGCCGCCTCCGGCAGCCCCGCGGATTCCAGCGCGGCGGCGATGGCCGCCGGCGCCCCGCTGAAGGGCGTCGACGTCAAGCTCGGCAAGTAGCCCTACGGGACCCAGCCGCCAATGCCGGGCAGGCCGCCGCCGAACGGGTTGTAGTGGTGCTGCGGCGGGGGCGGCCGGTTGTCGTCATCGTCGTCGTCCCGGTCCTGGCCGCCGTATTCACCGCCTCGGCCGTAGGCGCCGCCGCCCCCGCCATAGCCCGGCATGGTCATGCCCAAGAGGCCGGAGGTCTCGGAGCGGTAGCGAAGCTTGACGTGCCAGGCGATGTTCCAGGGCTTGGGGGCCGGCGGGCGCGGGGGATAGCTGATGTCGCCCTCGCCGCCGAACGCCACCAGCCGGAAGAAGCCCTGCCGCGCCGCGCGCACCGCCTCCTGCGGCACAGTGCAGCTGGTCTGCTGGGAGGACATCAGGGCGTGGCTCTCCACCAGCCGCGCGATCTCGCGGTCGCTGAGGTATTCGGGCATGGCGAAGGCCGAGGCCTGGGCCGCCGAAGACGCCCACATCACCGAGTCCCCGCCCTCGCCGCCGCCGAACATGGTGGCGAAATAGCCCTTCGCGCCTGGCACCGGGGCCCAGCCCAAGTTCCCCGCCCCGGAGGGGGTCTTGACGTTGCTGGTCAGCCGGATCGGCGGCATGAAGTCCTGATCCTGGCTGAGGTTGAAGTTGATGTCGGGGCTGTAGTCGCCGCGGACCGCGTGGGCGCCCACCAGCGAGCCCTCAGGGGGCACGGTGGTGCGCGACTCCTGGTTCGGCCATTCGCCGTAGGTGGTCGAGCGGCTGGGCGAGGGCGGCTGCATGGGGCTGACGCCCAAACCGCGCGAGAGCGCCATCATCTGCTGCATGCCCTGGCCTTGCGGGCCCATCTTGGCGAAGTCGATGATCACCGGCTGGTTCGGCCCGGCATGCTCGCCGCAGCCCCAGAAGATCAGCATGCGCCCACGCGGCTGCTGGTACTCGGAGGGTGGCGTCGGCGTCTCGTCGCGCACCGGTTGTCGATCCGGCGTCACCAGGGGCAGCGAGGCGCCCGCGTTCAGTCCCGGTGGCGGATTGTGCTCGGCGCGCGGCGCGCCTTGCGGGCGCTGGGTCGAGCCGAGCTGCAGAGTGAGGCTGTGGCTATAGGCGTTGGGGTTCATGCCCCCGCCCATCATCATCTGGCCCATGCTCGGCCGGCGGCCGCCTCCGCCGCCCATCATGCCGCCCATGCCGCTGACGGTGGAGGCGCTCATCCAGTAGTCAGCGACCGGCCCGGTGACCTTCTGGCCGGTCTCGGCCAGCGCCTGGCTCGCCACTGCCGCCAGCGCGGCCACCGCCGCTATACGTCCAAAACGCATCGCCTCCCCCTCCCACACCCAAGATTCGCCGGCACGATAACGCGGCACTGCGAAGCCGGCCTAGCCCAGGCGTGGAATTTCCGGCCAAGATGGGTTGAAGACTTGAGGAGGAACGGCCCGCATGGACGACGCCCTGACGCCCCGCGAGGTGCCTGCCAAGACCCTGGCCGTGCCGACGACGGTGAGCCCGCAGCTGCAGCGCTCGATCTCCAACGCCGCCTTGCTGCCCCGCGACGCCCTGATGCGCACGCCGCAGACACGCGAGCAGTGGCTCGGCATGGCCTCGGCCAACAACGCCCTGTCGCTGGCGCGGCTCGCGGCGCTCCGCGAGCGCTTCCCGGCCAAGGTGGTCGAACGCGAGGTCGGCGGCGTGCTGACCCGCGAGGTGACGGTGGCGGACGCGGGTCCCGCCAACGCCAACCGTGTGCTGATCCACCTGCACGGCGGCGCCTATGTCATCAACGGCGGCGAGGCAGGGCTGTCCGAAGCCATCCTCGGCGCGACCTACGCCAAGACGCGGGTGCTCTGCGTCGACTACCGCATGCCGCCCGACCATCCGTTCCCGGCCGCGGTGGACGACTGCGTCGCGGTCTATCGCGATCTGATCCGTCAGCGTGACCCGCGCACCGTCGGCGTCTTCGGAACGTCGGCCGGCGGCGGCCTGGCGCTGGCCATGCTGCTGAAGCTGAAAGCGCTGGGCCTGCCGATGCCAGGCGCGCTCGCGCCCTCGACGCCCTGGGCCGACCTGGCGGGCGAGAGCGACAGCTACAAGGTCAACGCACATGTCGATGGCGTCCTGCCCTACTACGAGGGCGTGCTTGAGGCTTGCGCCAAGGTCTATGCAGGCTCGGCCGGCCTCAAGGACCCGCTGGTCTCCCCCGTCCACGCCGACTTCACCGGATTTCCGCCGACCATCCTGACGACGGGCACGCGCGACATCCTGCTGAGCGACACCGTACGGGTCTATCGCTCCATGCGGGACGCCGGCGTCGACGCCCGGCTCGAGGTGCACGAGGCGATGTCCCATGCCGAGTTCAACAGCGCCTTCGACTCTCCCGAGAGCGCGGTGGTGTTCGGCGAGATCGCCAAGTTCTTCGACCAGCACCTTGCGCACTGAATCCCTCGTCCTCGCAGCGCTCGCCGTACTGGCGGGTTCCGCCGCGCATGCGGACGATCACATGTGCCGCAACGGCCTGTTTGCCAGCGACCAGGCGCCCTTCGGCCTGGCCAAGGTCACCGGCGCCGGCCGTGTGCCGTTCCTTGGCGACATGGACGCCTGCCCGAACGAGACGCCGGCCTGCAAGGGCACGGGCTATCTCGTCGCGGGCGACGAAGTGATCACCGGGAAGGCTCGCGGACCCTACGTCTGCGTCTTCTACCCAAACAAGGGCGGCGGCAGCGCCGGCTGGGTGGGGGCCAACCGGCTGGTGCGCGAGCGGGTGGTCGGTCCGCCGCTGCTCACGGCCTGGGCCGGCCAGTGGTCGTACGGCGACGACAGCATCCGACTGAAGGCGCGCGGCAGCGAACTGGTTGCAGACGGCGACGCCTTCTGGCCCTCGGCCAATCCGCCGCTCTCGGTGCGGCCTGGCGGCCCGAACATCGGCCAGTTCAGCGGCAAGGCCCATCCCGAGGGCGGCCATGTCGTCTTCAAGGATGGGACCGGCGAATACGCCTGTGTCGTCACCCTCGACCTCGTCGGCCGCTATCTGATCGCCTCGGATAACAGCAATTGCGGCGGCATGAACGTGCGCTTCGACGGGGTCTACCGGCGCGGCTGACGCTGCTGCTGGCCGAACGACCCGGCGCGGGTTAGGCAAGCATCGGATCAGGAGGTTCGCCATGCTGCATCCGGTGGTCGCCGACGTCACCGCCCGCATCGAGGCGCGCAGCCGCGACGGCCGCGCCGACTACCTCGACCGCATGGAACAGGCGCGCCAGGCCGAGCCGGGCCGCGGCAAGCTCTCCTGCGCCAATTTCGCCCACGCCTTCGCCGCCGCGCCGGCCGTCGACAAGCTGCGGGTGCTGGACCCGGCTGCACCCAACATCGCCATCGTCTCGGCCTACAACGACATGCTTTCGGCCCACCAGCCGCTGGCGGACTACCCTGAGCTGATCAAGTCGGCGGCCCGCAAGGTGGGCGCCACCGCCCAGTTCGCCGGTGGTGTGCCGGCCATGTGCGACGGCGTCACCCAGGGCAATCCGGGCATGGAGCTGTCGCTGTTCTCGCGCGACGTGATTGCGCTCTCGACCGCCGTGGCCCTGACCCATGACGCCTTCGACGGCGCCCTGGCGCTCGGCGTCTGCGACAAGATCGTGCCGGGTCTCGTCATCGGCGCGCTCGCCTTTGGCCACCTGCCGACCATCTTCGTGCCCGCCGGCCCGATGACCAGCGGCATCTCGAACGCCGAGAAGGCCCGCGTGCGAGGACTCTTCGCCGAGGGCAAGGCGACCCGCGACGAACTTCTCAAGTCCGAGATGGCCTCCTACCACGGCCCCGGCACCTGCACCTTCTACGGCACCGCCAACTCCAACCAGATGCTGATGGAGATGATGGGCCTGCACCTGCCAGGCGCGGCCTTCGTCAATCCGGGCACGCCGCTACGCACCGCCCTGACCGAGGCCGCGGCCCGGCGCATCGTCGAGATCGGCGCGCGGCAGCAAGATTATGCCCCGATGGGCCGGGTGGTGGGCGAGAAAGCGGTGGTCAACGCCATCGTCGGCCTCTTGGCCACCGGCGGGTCGACCAACCACACCCTCCACCTGGTGGCGATCGCCCGGGCGGCGGGGATCGAGATCACTTGGGACGACTTCGGCGACCTGTCGGCGGTCACACCCCTCATCGCCCGCGTCTATCCGAACGGCCAGGGCGACGTGAACCACTTCCACGCCGCCGGCGGGATGGCCTTCGTCGTCCGCCAGCTGCTGGACGCCGGCCTCGCCCACGATGACGTCACGACGGTCGCCGGGCCAGGCGGACTGCGTCGCTACCAGGCCGAGCCCTTCCTCGACGGCGAGACCCTGATCTGGCGCGAAGGCGGAGCCACGTCGCTCGACCCGGAGATGCTGCGCCCGGTCGACAACCCCTTCGACGCCGAGGGCGGCATTCGCCTGCTCACCGGCAACCTCGGCCGCGCCGTGATCAAGACCTCGGCCGTCAAGCCCGAGCACCGCATCGTCGAGGCGCCCGCCAAGGTGTTCGACGGCCAGGACGAATTCCTCGCCGCCTTCCGCGCCGGCGAGCTGACCGGGGACTTCGTCGCGGTGGTCCGGTTCCAGGGCCCCAAGGCCAACGGCATGCCCGAGCTTCACAACCTCAGCCCGACCCTCGGCCTCTTGCTCGACCGCGGCCAGAAGGTCGCCCTTGTTACCGATGGGCGCATGTCCGGCGCTTCCGGCAAGACCCCGGCGGCCCTGCACGTGACGCCCGAGGCCATCGAGGGCGGCCCGCTCGCCTACCTGCGCGACGGCGATCTGATCCGCCTCGACGCCGAGGCCGGTGTGCTCGAAGCCAAGATCGATCCGGCCATCCTCCGAGCCCGCCAGCCGGCGATGGTGACGCATTCGCAGTTCGGCTTCGGGCGGGAGCTGTTCGGAAACATGCGCAAGGCGGTAAGCTCGGCCGAAGCCGGCGCCTCTGCGTTGTTCTGAAATGCCAAGCATGATTTCCGGGCTCGTCGGCGACGTCGGCGGCACCCACGCCCGTTTTGCGATCGCTCACGTCGAGGATGGCCGGATCCGCCTCGACGTGCCGTCGGTCCTGCCCGCCGCTGACTACGAAACCGGCGCGTCCGCGGTGCAGGCCTTTCTGAAGACGCTGAAGACAGAGCCCGACCTTGCCGTGATCGCGGCCGCCGGGCCGGTCACGGACGGCGCGGTCAGCTTCACCAACAACACCGCCTGGCGCTTCGAGGAACGCGAACTCGCCAGGGCGTGCGGCCTGAAGCAGGTGCGCCTGATCAACGACTTCACGGCCCAGGCCCTCGCCATCGACCACCTGGAGACCAAGGACGTCCGCCGCGTCGGCCCGGCGGGCGATCCGATTCCCCGCGCCACCGCCGCCATCCTCGGTCCCGGCACCGGCCTCGGCGCCGCGGCTCTGGTGGACGATGGAACCCACAAGGCGGTCATGACCGGCGAGGCCGGGCACGGCGCCTGGGCGCCGGTGACGCCCACCGAAATCGAGATTCTGGGCCGCCTCACCGAGCGGTTCGGTCGCGTGTCCATCGAGCGCGTGCTGTCTGGCCCCGGCCTCCTCGACATCTACCAGACGCTCGCGGCCATCGAGGGCCAGGCGGCCGCCTGCAAACACCCGGACGAGGTCACTAAGAACGCCCTCGCCGGCGATCCCCTGGCGCACAAGGCCCTGTCGCAATTGTGCGCCATCCTGGGTTCGGTCGCGGGGGATTTCGCGCTTGCGACCGGCGCCCGGCGCGCGGTCTATATCGCCGGCGGCATCGCGCCGGCCATCCTGGACTTCCTGGAGGCGAGCGACTTCCGCACCCGCTTCGAAGCCAAGGGCCGCATGAGCGACTACGTCAAAGCCATCCCCACCTTCGTCGTTGTCGCCCCGTTCGTCGCCATGAGGGGCGCGGCCAGCCTGCTGCCGACCCTGGGGCCCGCCGCGTGATCAGGCTGCGGCGCGCCCGCATCGTCGCCACCCTGGGTCCCGCCAGCCGCGCGCCGGACAAGGTGATCGCGCTGGCCAGGGCCGGCGCCGACGTCTTCCGCCTCAACTTCAGCCATGGGACCCACGACGACCACGCCGCGGCCCTGGCCGCCGTGCGCGCCGCCGAGGTCGAGGTCGAGCGCCCGCTGGCGATCCTCGCCGACCTGCAAGGTCCCAAGTTTCGGATCGGGACCTTCAAGGGCGGTTCGGTGGCTATCAAGCCGGGCCAGACCATCCGTTTCGACCTGTCATCCAAACCGGGCGACGCTTCCCGCGTTGAGCTGCCGCATCCCGAGCTGCTCTCGGCCCTCAGCCCCGGCGCGGCCCTGCTGCTCGACGACGGGCGGGTGCGCCTGAAGGTGACCGAGGCCACGCCGCACCATGCGGTGGCCGAGGTCGTCCAGGGCGACAAGCTGTCGGACCACAAGGGCGTCTCTCTGCCTGGCGTCGTCATCCCACTGTCGCCGCTGACGCCGAAGGATCGTGACGACCTGGCCTTCGCGCTTCGGATCGGGGTCGATTGGATTGCGCTGTCATTCGTGCAGCGCGCCGAGGACATGGCGGAGCTGCGCCGCCTGGTGGCGGGCCGCGCCGCCGTCCTGGCCAAGATCGAGAAGCCCGCCGCCCTGCAAGACCTGCCGGCGGTGCTCGACCAGTGCGACGGGGTGATGGTCGCGCGCGGCGATCTCGGCGTCGAACTGGAGCCCGAGGAGGTTCCGGTCGCCCAGAAGGTGATCATCCGCGCCGCCCGCCGTCGCGGCCTGCCGGTCATTGTCGCGACCCAGATGCTCGAATCGATGATCAGCGCCGCCACGCCCACACGGGCCGAGGCTTCCGATGTGGCTAACGCGGTCTACGAGGGCGCCGACGCGCTTATGCTGTCGGCCGAGAGCGCCGCCGGCGCCTATCCTGTCGAGGCCGTGGCGATGATGAACCGCATCATCGAGCGGGTGGAGCGCGATCCGAGCTGGCCCGAGCTGATGGGCGCCGAGCACGGCGGGAACGAGGACCAGGACGCCGACGCCCTGATCGCCGCCGCCAGCGGCGCGGCCCACTCCGGGTCGATGTCGTGTCTGGTGACCTTCACCACCACCGGCGTCACCGCCCAGCGCCTCTCGCGCGAGCGTCCGCTCCAGCCTGTGCTGGCGCTGACCCCGCACGTGCATGTCGCGCGCAAGCTGGGTCTGGTCTGGGGGCTCGAGCCGCGCCTGGCGCCCCAGCCCAAGGGGCTGGATCACCTGACCCGCGGCGCTGCGCTCATGGTGGCGGACCTGGGCCTGGCGCCCCCAAACGCCCGTATCCTGATCCTGGCCGGCACGCCTTTCGGCACGCCAGGTGCGGCCAATCTCCTACGGCTGGCGCACGTGCCGGCCATAAAGCTTGGCTAGGCCGGCAGCGCCTTCAGCCAGTCCAGCATCAGCTTGGTCGTCGCTTCGGGCGCTTCCTGCTGGTTCCAGTGGCCGACCTTGGGCACCAGGTGCACGCCCATCAAGTTGTCAAAGTGCGGCTTCATGGCTGCGGACAGGGTCTCGACCGTGCCACCGCCCAGGACGCCGTCGCGCTCGCCGCCGATGAAGAGGGCTGGCTGGTGGATCACAGGGTCTCGTCCGGCCATGTAGGCGTGGTCGCGGGTGAAGTTGCGGTAGCGGTTGATCGGCCCGCGCAGGCCCGAGCCTTTGAACTCATTCACGAAGTAGGCGATGTCGGCTTCGCTCAGCCAGGCCGGGAACGGATTTGGGTTGGGCAGGCCGCCGCTCATGGTGTCGCCCACCAGCTTCTCGGGCATGGTGAAGCCGGTGTCGCGCATGTCGCCCGAAGCCATGAAGTAGATGCGGCGGAGCACGCCCTCGAGGTCGGACTCGAACTCCGCCTCGGCGTCGCCCGGGTTCTGGAAGTAGGTGATGTAGAAGAACTTGCCGTTGGCGGGGTAGATCTCGTTCAGCACATCGATCAAGGGGCGCGGCGGGTAGCCGTAGTAGGGCACCGACATGCCGCACACCGCCCGCACCTTCGAAGGATGCAGCATCGCTGTGTGCCAGACGATCGGCGCGCCCCAGTCATGTCCGAAGATCACGGCGGGCTTGCCGGGCGAAAGCGCATCGATCACCCCTGCTACGTCGGCGGTGACGTTCTGCATGTCGTAGGCTTCGATGGCGTGCGGCTTATCCGAGCCGCCATAGCCGCGCACGTCGATGGCGCAGGCGGTGTAGCCGGCCGCGGCCAGCGGGGCCATCTGGTGGCGCCAGGAATACCAGCTCTCCGGCCAGCCGTGCACCATCACCACCAGCGGCCCCGCGCCCTCAACGGCCGCGCGGATGCGGATGCCGTTGGTCTCGATCATGCGGAATTCGTATGCCATTTCCCTTGTCCCCGATCGCGCCGTCCTGCGCGGGACCGGCCTCGCGGGCGACGTTAGCGAGGCCCCCCGGCGCTGGAAAGCCGGACGTGGGGTCACTCTGGCCCGGATTCGGTACGCCCCAGCGATTGCCGGCCGCCGGAAAACCCTTACGTTCGACGCCAGCGTACCTCCGCTATCGCTGGGTCCTGCATGGCCGACTCCTCCATCCCGACCGACGCGCGCAGAGCCACGGAGGCCGCGCGCCCGGCATTCGCCGAGATGGTCGAAAGCCTGCCGGACCCCGTCCTGGTGGTGACTGCTCAGAATACGGACGATCCGTCCGACCGCCGCATCCAGTTCGCCAACCCCGCCGCGCGCGAGCTCTTGCGCATCCACGCCGAGGGATCGCCCCTGGTGGCAGCCATCCGGCATCCGCGGGTGCTCGAGGCGGTGGACGAGACCCTGTTCGATGGCCGGAACGGGGAGGCGGCCTGGGAGACCGGCGGCGCCCAGGACCGCTACTGGCGGGTGCTCACCCGTCCGCTGGCGCCGGGCGCCGATGGAACCCGCACCGCCCTGGTCGTCCTGCGCGACGAGACGGACTCCCGCCGCAACGAGCGCATGCGCGCCGATTTCCTGGCCAACGCCAGCCACGAGCTTCGCACCCCGCTGGCCTCCCTGACCGGCTTCATCGAGACCCTGCGTGGCCACGCCCGTGACGACACCGCCGCGCGAGAGCGATTCCTGGGGGTGATGGCTGGGCAGGCGGCCCGCATGGCGCGCCTGATCGACGACCTGCTCTCGCTCAGCCGCATCGAGCTGAACGAACACATCGCGCCCGAAGGCCGGCTCGATCTGGTGGTCACCGTGCTCGACGTCATCGACGCCCTCGCACCCCTCGCCGCCGACCGCGGCGTGCGCATCGCAACGCGCCTCGTCGATCGCGGCGTCGCCGTGATTCCGGCGGATCGCGACCAGATGCTGCAGGTCGCCCAGAACCTCATCGACAACGCGGTCAAGTACACGCCCGACGGCGGAACCGTGGAGGTGGAGGTGGCGCCGGGCCTAACTGCCGACGCCGCCATCGCGCCGGTTCGCGGCGGGGCCGCGCGGCTGTCGCTGCTGAGCCCAGACCTCGTCGGCGGTGAGCGGTTCGTGGTTCTGCGCGTGAGCGACCATGGGCCTGGCATTGCTCGCGAGCATCTGCCGCGGCTCTCCGAGCGCTTCTATCGGGTCGAGGGACAGAAGAGCGGCGAGCGTCTGGGCACCGGACTCGGGCTCGCGATCGTCAAGCACATCGTCAACCGCCATCGTGGCGGCCTGGCCATCGAGAGCGTGGAGGGAGAGGGAACGATCTTCACCGTCTACCTTCCCCAGGACACGCTTCCGCAACTGTCGTAAAACTGTCATATAACTGTCGCATAGCGACAGCAAATCCGCGTCACCCTAAGTGAAACTGCTTCGCGGGGCGACGACGCTTTCCTTTTCCCCTTGTTTCGGAAGCCAATGAACGAGCCCTGGCCGAAGTCGAGCGCGGATCTTGTCGAGTCCCTTGTCGCTGAAGTGGCGCGTTTGGGCGGCCTTGCCGAGGCGCAGATCGCCGACTGCGTCGACGCCGTCACCCGACGGGATGTGCCGCTGGCGCAGGCTGTCGTAGCGCGCGACGTCAAGCTTGACGCCCTGCAAGCCGACATCGAGCGGCGCGCCATCGACCTGATCGCGACGCGCCAGCCGACCGGCCGTCCGCTGCGGCGCGCGGTCGCGGCGCTGAAGATCGCCCTTAACCTGGAACGCTGCGGCGACCTCGCCCGCAACATCGGCAAGCGCGCCCTGGTGCTCAGCGAGAGTGAGCCCCTAACCCCGCTGACCCGCTCGATCGAGCGGATGGGTCGCCTGGTCGCCGGCCGTTTGAAGGAAGTGCTGGACGCCTACACTGCCGGCGAACTCGACAAGGCAGCCGCTGTCTGGGCTCGCGACGAGGAGGTCGACGAGCACTACAACAGCCTGTTCCGCGAACTTTTGACCTACATGATGGGCGATCCGCGCACCATCACGCCGGGCGCGCACCTTCTGTTCATCGCCAAGAACCTCGAGCGCATCGGCGATCACGCCACCAATATCGCTGAGGTGATCCACTACGAGATCACCGGCGAGGAGATGACCGGCGAGCGGCCCAAGTGGGACGCCATCGAGCCCCGCGTCACTCTGCCTGAAGGAAGGCAAATCCCATGATCCCCAACGTCCTGGTGGTCGAGGACGAGGACGCGCTGTCGGCGCTGCTTCAGTACAACCTCGACAAGGAAGGCTACCGCGTGACCCTGGCCGCCGATGGCGAGGAGGCGCTGATGCTGGTCGACGAGCGCGCGCCCGACCTGGTCGTACTCGACTGGATGCTGCCGAAGGTCTCCGGCGTAGAGGTCTGCCGGCGCCTGCGTGCACGGCCGGAAACCCGCAACCTGCCCATCGTCATGCTGACCGCGCGGGGCGAGGAGAGCGACCGCATTCGCGGCCTCGACACCGGGGCCGACGACTATGTGGTCAAGCCGTTCTCGATGAGTGAGCTGGCCGCCCGAATCCGCGCGGTGCTGCGCCGTATCCGTCCAGGCCTGGCCGAGGACCGGCTCCAGCACGGGGACATCACCGTTGACCGCGTCGCCCACCGGGTGCGCCGGGCCGACAAGGAGATCCACCTTGGCCCGACCGAATTCCGCCTCCTGGACTATCTGATGCAGCACCCCGGCCGGGTGTTCAGCCGCGAGCAGCTGCTGGACGCGGTCTGGGGGTCGGACGTCTATGTCGAAGCGCGCACCGTCGACGTTCACATCGGCCGCCTGCGCAAGGCGTTGAACCAGCACGTCGACGCAGACCCGATCCGCACGGTTCGCTCGGCGGGTTATTCCCTCGACGCCGCCGACTAGGCCGCGGCGGCCACCGGAGCGGCCGCCGGGCTCGTCAGCCTAGATATAGCGGCGCAGTGAGCGGGCCAGCTCCGACGCGCTCGAGCGCTTGCGGGCCTGCTGCGGCTGGTAGGCGATCTGCGCATGGTGAGCGCAGTAGGGCCCGTCGGTGTCCGAGCGACGACCGCAGAACGAAAAGCTGTCGCTGGCGGGATCGCCGATCGGCCACTTGCACATGTGCGCGCCCAGCGTCAGCACCGTCGCCGAACCCGGCTCTTCCGGGTACAGCATCGGAACCGGCGCGGGCGCAGCGTGATGCTCGACCATGCGGCGCGGCGCGGGCGCTGGGGTCGGCCGTGGCGCGCGGGGCGCCTTGAAGGTCGGCCGCGAGGGCTGCGAGGGCGCGGCGCGCCCCGACAGGCCCAGCCTGTGCACCTTGCCGATCACAGCGTTGCGGGTGACTCCGCCCAACTGCTTGGCGATCTGACTGGCGGACAAGCCGTCCAGCCATAACTTCTTCAACAACTCGACGCGTTCGTCTGTCCAACCCATGGCCCTGCCTCCAGCCCGCCTGCCGGCGCCACATCCGAGATTCAATATCTTGCGTCTCGGCCCCACTGCAGCTCCCAGCTCCTACAAAATATAGTAAACAGACCGTTAACGGGCACAATGGGCGCCTGGCGTTCCATCCACAGGAACTACATGTTGAGTCAATTTGTCGCCCCTTGCGGAGCCCGGCCGTGGGGGGCACATCAGGGTCCATGAAAGACATGCCCGAGTACGCCGGGCGCTCGGCCATTCCGCCCGCGCCGCGCCACTATCCAGGCGTCAACTGGACCGGGGCGACCACCCTTTACCTCAAGGAAGTCAGGCGCTTCTGGAAGGTCGGGATGCAGACCCTGATGGCGCCGGTGATCACCGCCGTGCTCTATCTGATGGTGTTCTCGGTCGCCACCCAAGGCGCGCGACCGCCGGTGGCCGGCACGCCCTACGTGCTCTTCATGGGACCGGGCCTGATCATGATGCAGATCATGAACGCCGCATTCGCCAATGCGTCCTCTTCGCTGATGCAGGCCAAGATGATGGGCCTGACCCAGGATTTCCTGACGCCGCCGCTCACGCCGACCGAGCAGGTGGTGGCCTTCGCGCTTGGCGCGGCCACCCGCGGCATGTTCGTGGGCCTGGTCAGCGCCGCGTCCGTCTATGCGCTGCTGGTTTTCAACGACCACCTCGCCATCAACATCGCCCACCCCTGGGCCGTGCTTTACTTCGGCTTCGGCGCTTCGATGCTGATGGGCCTGATCGGCATGGTCACGGGCCTCTGGGCCGAGAAGTTCGACCACCTGGCGGCGGTCACCAACTTCATCGTCATGCCGATGAGCTTTTTGTCCGGCACCTTCTACACGGTGACCCGGCTGCACGAGCCGTTCCGGACGATCTCCCAGTACAACCCGTTCTTCTACATGATCTCCGGCTTCCGCTACGGCTTCATCGGCGAGAGCGACAGTGTGCTTTGGGTCGGCGTGGCGGTGGTGGCCGCGCTCACCTTCGTCCTGGGCGCGGTCTGCTGGTGGCTGTTCCAGACGGGCTACCGCCTGAAGTCGTAGCCGGACTGTCACGCTGGCGTGGTTGACATGCCGGCCCCAAGTGGCGAAAAGCCTCAGCCTTCCAGTCTCCGGCCGATCCGGCGCGGGGACGTTCCCGTTTTGGGAGGCCGCCATCATGCCAGGCCCGTCCACCCCGCCCTCCAACGACCACATCCTGGGCGTCTACAGCCGCGCCCCGCTGGCGTTCGAACGAGGCGAAGGCGTGCGACTGGTCTCGACCGAAGGCGAGACCTACCTGGACTGCGTGGCCGGCATCGCGACCGACGCTCTGGGGCACGCCCACCCCAAGCTGGTGGCGGCGCTGAAGGCCCAGGGCGAAAAGCTCTGGCACGTCTCCAACATCTACCGCATCCCCGAGCAGGAAAAGCTCGCGGCCCTGCTCTGCGAGAACACCTTCGCGGACGTGATCTTCTTCACCAACTCGGGCACCGAGTCGGTGGAGTGCGCCCTGAAGATGGCGCGCAAGTATCACGCGGCAAACGGCGCGCCGGAGCGGATCGACGTCATCGGCTTCGACGGCTCCTTCCACGGCCGCTCCTATGCCGCGGTCAACGCTTCGGGCAACGACGCCTACCTCGAGGGCTTCGGGCCCCGCCTGCCGGGCTATCTCGTTGCCCCGTTCGGCGACATGGCGGCGCTGGAGAAGATGGTCGGCCCCACGACCGCCGCCATCATTATCGAGCCGGTGCAAGGCGAGGGCGGGGCCCGCTCCCTGCCCGAGCGCGACCTCATCGCGCTCCGCAAGCTCTGCGACGAGCGCGGCGTGCTCCTGATCTACGACGAGATCCAGTGCGGCTTGGGGCGGACCGGCAAGCTGTTCGCCTACGAGTGGGCCGGAGACGAAGCGCGACCCGACATCATGTGCGTGGCCAAGGCGCTCGGCGGCGGCTTCCCCGTCGGCGCGTGCCTCGCCACCGCCGAGGCCGGCAAGGGCATGACCGTCGGCGCGCACGGTTCGACCTATGGCGGCAACCCTCTGGCCATGGCGGTTGGCCTCGCTGCGGTGTCCGAGATCGTCAGGCCGGAGTTCCTGGGCCACGTGCGCGAAGTTGCCGGCTACCTGACCCAGCAGCTCTCGGGCCTGAAGGACCGCTACCCGGACGTCATCGTCGACGTGCGCGGCAAGGGGTTGCTGGTCGGTCTCAAGGTGGTCCCGAACAACCGCGACTTCATGGTGTTGGCGCGCGACGAAAAGCTGTTGATCGCCGGCGGCGGCGACAATTGCGTGCGGCTGCTCCCGCCCCTGGTGCTTAGCCTGGACGAGGCCCGTGAGGCCGTCGAAAAGCTTGAGAAGGCCTGTCAGGCCGCGCGACGAAAAGCGGCGGCTTGACCCCACCTAGGCGTTCCACCGCGTTCCCGTCGACCGCGCCCGAGGCTTGAAGAGCCCGGGCGCCCGTCTCGGATTTTCTCCCGATGAGCTCTCAGCCTCGCCACTTCATTGACCTATGGCGGTTCGACACCGCCACCCTTCGCCACCTGATCGACGACGCCAAGGCCCGTAAGGCCGCCCGCGTCGGCTGGCCGCAAGGCCGCCCGGATGCCGACGCCCCCGCGCGCGAGCGCACCCTGGCGATGATCTTCGAGAAGAACTCCACCCGCACCCGCTTCTCGTTCGACGCCGCCATGCGCCAACTGGGTGGCAATGTGATTATCTCGACCGCCACCGACATGCAGCTCGGCCGCGGTGAAAGCATCGAGGACACAGCCCGCGTGCTCTCGCGGATGGTCGATGCGGTGATGATCCGCGCCAACGACCACCGCACGCTGGAGCGCTTCGCGGCCGCCTCGGCCGTGCCGGTCATCAACGGCCTCTCGGACGCCGGCCACCCCTGCCAGATCATCGCCGACCTGCAGGCCTACGAGGAGCATCGCGGACCGGTGGCCGGCAAGACCTTCGCCTGGGTGGGCGACGGCAACAACGTCTGCGCCAGCTTCCTGCATGTCGCTGGCCAGCTCGGCTTCAAGCTGCGCATCGCCAGCCCCAAGGCCTACGCGCCGGATCTGGTCGACCTGGCCCGCGCCAAGGACATGGGCGCCGTCGTCGAACTCACCGACGATCCCAACGAGGCGGTCCGCGGCGCCGATGCGGTGATCGCCGACACCTTCGTCTCGATGGGCGACACCGACTATGACGATCGTATCGCGGCCCTGTCGTCCTATCAGGTGGACGAGGCCCTGATGGCCAAGGCCGATCCGGGCGCCGTCTTCCTGCACTGCCTGCCCGCCCACCGCGGCGAGGAAGTGACCGAGTGCGTGATCGACGGTCCGCAGTCCATCGTCTGGGACGAGGCCGAAAATCGCATCCACGCCCAGAAGGCTATCCTGGCCTGGTGTCTGGCGGGCTGACGGTTAGTTCGAGGCCTGCGAGGCCTCGAACTCCTCGCGCGTCAGGCCGAAGCACAGTTCGTCGTAGAAGCGGCCGTCGGTGAAGACGTTGCGGCGCAGGCGGCCTTCCTCACGACAGCCCAGCCGTGTCGCGTGGCGGATGACGGCCGCGTTCGTCTCCAGGCAGCGCAGGTTGTACTTCTGGAATCGCAGCTCGTGGAACGCATAGCGCAGGACGATGCGCTTGGCTTCGAGGGCATAGCCCTGGCCGCGATAGGCGGCGAAAACCCGCGTGCCGGTCTGGAAGGTCCCGTTCTTGTGGTCCATGGCGGCGATGTTGACGTTGCCGACGTAATCGCCGGCATGGGTCTCGATCGAGAAGAAGATCCGCTCGTCGGCATGGTTGAATTCCGCGAACCGCTCCGCCCACTCCGCCGCCTGCGCAGAGGACTTGGGGAGGGTGACGCCGAGGTTCAGCGTCCGCACGGCTTCGCTGTCGGCGTCGGCCTCCAGCCAGGTCGCCGCATCGGCCTTTGAGAGCGCCCGCAGGCGGATGCGGGGCCCGCGCCAGAACGGCCGGGTCATGTCAGGGGCGTCCATGCGATCCTCCGCCGCGCTGGCGAAGTCCGCCGCGCGCGCCTATCTTGCCGTGATCCAAGCACCCTAGACCCTTAACGCGCCCGCCGGCGCGTCTGCAGAGCCACACCATCATCGTGACCGAAACCACCCATCACATCGCCGACGACCTCGTCGCCGCCTTCCAGCTGGAGGGCGAGCCGGTTCGTGGCCGCATCGCGCGGCTGGGGCCGATGGTCGAGGACATCCTCACTCGTCATGCCTACCCAGACGCGGTCGCCAACCTACTCGGCGAGGCCTGCGCGCTCGCGGCCCTGGTGGGCGCGAGCCTGAAGTTCGAGGGCCGGCTGATCCTGCAGGCGCAGGGCGATGGACCGGTGGGATTCGTCGTCGCCGACTACGACACCTCCGGCGCCCTGCGCGGCTATTGCCGTTATGACGAAGAGAAGGTCGCGGCCGTCTCCGGCGGCTTCGCCCTGCCGGGCGCCAAGACGCTGCTGGGTGATGGCGTCTTCATCATGACCGTGGACCAGGGCCCGGCGATGGAGCGGTATCAGGGCGTCACCCCGATCGAGGGCGAGACGCTCGCCCTCTGCGCCGAGACCTACTTCGCCCAGTCCGAACAGGTGCCGACGCGGGTGCGCCTGGCGGTGGGGCGGGTGCAGGGCGATGGTCCAGCCTCCTGGCGCGCGGGCGGCCTGATCCTACAGAACATCGCCGAGGACGACGCCCGCGGCGCGACGCGCGATGCCTGGGAGACCGCCCAGGCCTTGTTCGAGACTCTGGGCGAGGACGAGCTCGTGGATCCTCAGGTTTCGCCCGAACGCCTGCTCTATCGCCTGTTCCACGAGGGCGGCGTGCGCCTCTTCGCGCCCAAGGCGCTGAAGGCCTTCTGCCGCTGCTCGCAGGAGAAGATCGAGACCGTGCTGCGATCCTTCCCCAAGGAGGAGCACGCGGAAATGATCGAAGCCGACGGCCTGATCCGCGTGACCTGCGAGTATTGTTCTCGCACCTACGCCATTCCGCCCGCCTCGATCGAGAGCTGATCGCCAATCAGGTTGACAGCGCCGCTCCGCCTGGGAAGGTCACGGCAACGCTTGTGACGACCCAGGAGGGGGCCATGAAACACGCTCTATTCGCCATCGCCGCTGCGGCGGCTCTGCTGGCCGGCCCGGCGCTCGCCGACACGCCCACGCCGGCGTCGCCGACCACGTCCCTGAACGCGCTCTTGGCGGCCGGCTATCAGGTGGCCGCGATCAACGACATCTCGGACGCCGAACAGAAGTCGATCTGGCCCAACGACGCCATCGAACCCTACATCATGGTGACCCTGCAGAAGTCCGGGTCGGTGGCCGTCTGCACGATGATCATGGCGAACTGGATCAGCGTGTCGGCCAAGACCTTCGCCGACACCACGCTCTGCCACCAGCGCTAGAGCATGCTAGGCGAAAGTGTACGCGGTTTCGCCGCCCGAGCATGCTCTAACACTAAGAATGTAGACCCTTTTTGTCTGGTTCAGGTGATCCTACCTGAACCAGAAAGGGTCTAGCGACCGCAGGCCTGGACCTCAGTTCAGCGTCCGGCTGGCTTCGGGCAGGTGCAGCGAGAAGGCCGGGATCTCCACCTCGAAGGCCTCGCCGTCGTCGGTGATCATCTGGTAGGTCCCGCGCATCTCGCCCGAGGGCGTGGTCAGAGGGCAGCCCGATGAATACCGGAACGCCTCGCGCGGCTTCAGGTGCGGTTGCTCGCCAACCACGCCGGGGCCGGTCACGACCTCGGTCTTGTTGCGCGCGTCGGTGATCTCCCAACGGCGCGAGATCAGCTGCACGGCCTCGTCGCCGTGGTTCTCGATCTCGATCATGTAGGCCCAGGTGTAGCGGCTCTGGCTCGGGTCCGACTGGGCCGGCAGATAGCTGGTCACCACCCGCACGACGATGCCGCGCGTCGTCGCTTCGTAGGTAGGCGAACTCTGCTTGGCTCGGCGATGCGGATTGCGGCTCATGCGGCGTCCAACGCCCGCATCACGTCGCGCGCCAAATCCCCAGCGCCTTCCAGGCCGACCGACACCCGCACCCAGCCGGGGGTCAGGCCGATCTCCAGCCGCTGTTCTTCGGTCATCGAACGGTGCGTGGTCGTGGTCGGGTGGGTGGCCATCGAGCGGGCGTCCCCAAGGTTGTTGGAGATGTCGAGAATCTCCAGCCGGTTCAGCATGTTGAATGCCGCCGCCTGGTCGCCGAGGTCGAAGGCGATCAGGGTGCCGCCGCCGATCATCCGGTTGCCGCCGCCGGTCATCTGCCGCTGTGCGATCTCGTGCTGTGGGTGGTCGGTGCGCCCCGGATAGCGGATCGCCTTCACCTTCGGATGGCTGGCGATCAGGTCGGCGAGGTGGGCGGCGGTCTCGGACATCTGCCTGACCCGCAGGTCCAGGGTGACGAGCCCGTTCAGCAGCACCCAGGCGTTGAACGGCGACATCGCCGGTCCGGTATGACGGATCGGATCGCGGTAGGCTTCGTCGAGAAGCGCGTTGGATCCCAGCACCGCCCCGCCCAGCACCCGGCCCTGGCCGTCGATGTGCTTCGTCGCCGAATAGACGACGATGTCGGCGCCCATCTGGAAGGGCTTCTGCAGGATCGGGGTGGCGAAGACGTTGTCCACCACCAGCTTGGCGCCTGCCGCGTGCGCGATCTCGGCCACGGCGGCGATGTCGCTGATCTCCAGCAGCGGATTGGCCGGGCTCTCGATCAAGAAGACCTTTCCAGCACATTGGGATCCTAAGCTTAGAATTCCACGTGGACAAGTTGTCGCGGCCGCTTCTATAGTGTCACCTAAATACTAGTGACTCCAGCGTAACTGGACTGGCCACAGTTAGGCCGCAAATGTAATCACACTGGCTCACCTTCGG
>JADMIO010848925.1_pt1 | contig 61703 bp, 45 predicted proteins | sample 8958161 | NCBI WGS metagenome assembly JADMIO01 (sample SAMN16585339, study PRJNA669376) | soil metagenome | isolation source: Crop rotation soil | place: USA: Cullars Rotation, Alabama | collected 2011
GCCGCGACTTCAAGTCACGTGAATTCCAAGCTTCGGATCCCACTGTGCTGGAAAGAACGTGCAACCAGCGCTCGAGAAAATTCCAGGCGGCGACGCGAATGACGTGCACGTCACCACGTTGCTCCTGCGCTTGTCCGTCGACGCGGCTGGACAGCACGGTCACTTCGTGGCCGCGCTGCGCCAGATGCCGGCTGTGCTGATCGACGAGAACCTCGATGCCGCCGACGTGCGGCAGAGTGTAATGCGAAACCAGGAGAATCTTCATTCAGCCATGCGCGACAAGCCTCGCTAGGCTTATCCGTTCGATTCTGACCCCGCAAGGATGAAGCAGCGGAGGGGACGATCTCGTGATAGGGAACGCTCGCCATGTACGCGGGACCCGAACGACGTCGCCCCCGCGCCAGCGCGGGAGAACTGAGGAGGGGGCTCCGCTCGGTCAACGTCGAACCACAGCACGCGGACCCCTCTGTAATCTCCCCCGCTGCGCGGGGGCGACGTTCGGTGGTGTACGCGTCCGCAATCCTCGCGGTCGGAGCCGCCACGTTCTGGCTGATGCTCGCGACGTTCTCGTCGCATCTCCAGTTCGATCCGCCGGCTTGGATCCTCGAGGCGCGTTGGTGGTCGGAGTTCGGCTTGGCGCCCTACCGGGACCTGGTGGAGATGAAAGGCCCGGGAACGTTCCTGCTGCTGCGCACTTTGCTGGACCATACCGCGTTCGCCCTCTGGCCGGTCCGCCTGACCATGATTGGCTTGTACGTTCTCGGCGCGATGGGATTCATGGCTGCGGCGGCACGCTTGGCGCCGCTCGGCATCGCAATGCTGGCGGCGCTCGCATGGGTGTGGCTGACGTCGCATCCGATCTTCGTGCTGACCGGCTGTTACACCGAAGAGCTGGTTGCGATCGGTTGTGCCGTGGCGGTCGGGCTGATGCGGGTCACGCCGCTCGGCGCCGGCATGGCGCTGGGATTGGCGGCGACCGCGAAGCCGTTGATCGCGGGTCCCGCGCTGTTCGTGTTTTTCAGCGTCGGCAACAATCGCTGGCGCGTGGTCGCCGGCTGCCTCGCCGGGCTGATCGCCGTGTACGGGCTGATGGGCTACCTGATCGGATACCGTGTGGTCTGGGAGCACTGCGTGGTCAGCCTCGTCCAGCACGGTGACTTGGATTTCGTCGGGCTCACGCCACGCCTGGCAACCTTTCAGGACCGCATACAGGAATTCTTTCTCAGTCCGTTCCCATGGCTCATTCCGGGCGCCGTGATCGGGGCTCTGGCCGGCCTGTGGTACCGGCCCTTCGATGCGATGCTGCTCCTGCTGTGGCTGCTGCTCGACGTCCTGGGTGTGTTGGCACAGCTACGCGGGTTCAACCATCACTTCGTGCCGCTGATCCTTCCGCTCATGCTGTTGTGCTGTCTGCCGTTTGGTGCGTTGTGGTTTCCGCGCCGTGGCGTAGCCGACTCCACGCCGTGGTTATGGGTGCGACGCGGCGTCGTCGTCGTGGCGGCCGTCGTCGCCTGCGCGGTAGCCATGCCGGCGATCGAAGAGCGCCAGGGAATGTCGACCGAGCAGTGGGCGCATCTTGTTTCCGGCGACTGGCCGATCGAGCTGGGCGATCCGGTCGAGGCGGAAGTGGGCGCCTATCTGCGCGCGCATACCGATGACTCGGAGCGCATTCACGTCCATGGTCAGGAGGGCATCACCTTCGGGATCTACTGGGAAGCGGGGCGGCGCCCCGCCTCGTACTATTATTACGAAGGAACCATGTCGCGCGTCTTCGACGGACATGCGCAGGCGGAAGAGCTCGCGCGGACGCGTCCGCGCTACATCGTCGAGATCTCGCAGAACCAAGATGACGTCCTCCGCCACCTGCTGGAGACCGCCTACGCGGTCGACGCGACGTTTCACGGGTCCGGCCAGGACATTCACTGCTGGCGGCGCCACGACCGCGACCTCGAATCTTGACCCGAGGTCGACGCATGATAAGCGCGTGTGCGCATGACGTTGCTCGCCAGGGACTCGCCGTCCCTGACCTCGATGCTGTCTGAACGGCCGCGGCGCGTCATTCTGTGGTTGGCGTTGGCCGTCGTCACCGGGTGGATTCACCTCGCACAGTTTTCGGACACCTTGCACTGGGACAGCCACATCTTCATGGTCATCGCGCAACAGATTCGCCTCGGCCTCGTGCCGTACCGCGACCTGTGGGAGCTGAAGCCACCCGGTATCTTCTACTACCTCGCCGGTCTGTTCACCGTCCTGCCGGAATCGCTCGCGACGGTCCGCGTTACCGATTGGGTGCTCTATACCGCCGCCGGCGCATGTTTCTTTCGGATCTGTCGCGCCGAGGTGGCAGCGCCGCTGGCATTCTTCGGCACCGCCGTGTGGCTGTACTTCGCTCACCATCCGCTGTTCGACCTCGGTGGGGTCTACACCGAAAACTACACGGCCCCGTGTGCAGTGATGGCTGTTGCCGCGGCGGTGGTGTACGTGCGCACCGGCAGGTCGACGATGGCACTGCTGAGCGGGCTCGCGATTGCGTGTGCGGTGCTGTTCAAGCATCCCGGGATCGCGGCGCTGGCGCCCGTGCTCATCGTCATGGCGCAGCGCCCGCGTTTCAGCGCCGCGTTCCTGTTGTGGCTCGGCGTCCTCGCGCCCATCGCGCTCACCGTCGCCTACTTCTGGACGTTGGGCGCTCTCGACGACTTCCTCACGTGCAACCTGTGGGCCTTGCCGACGCATGCAGGGGCCACCCGCATGACCGCGGGTCTCGTGCGCGAGCGCGCCTGGCAGGTCGTGGATCAAACCGTTCGCCAGTTCATGCCGTATCCGATTCTGCTGGGCGCGTTGGCAGTCGGCGCCCCGATCTGCTTGCTCCGGCCGACGTTCCTGCGCTGGGCCGCGGTGAGCTGGGTAGTGCTCGATCTCATGGGCGTCGCGGCGCAGCGCAACTACTATCAGCATCATTACATCCTGACTTTCCCGTCGACGTGCTTGCTCGGCACCCTGGCGCTGGGCTGGCTGCTGCAGCCGCGACCGCATGAGCATCGGCTGGTGACATTGCCACGGATCGCGATCGCGATCGGCTTGTTGGTGTGGGCGCTGCCCTCCGCTCGGGCGGCATACGCCGCGCGCCAGACGGTCGTTCGCCAACAGTGGAACGTCTTGCTATCTGGACCTGGGGCTTGGCAGAAGAGCCCTGCACGAAGGTTTGAGGAGGAGGTGGGCGGCTTCATACGTGAGCGGACGCAGCCGCAGGATCGCATCCACGTACAAGGGTGGGGCGAGACGGCGTTGGGCGTCTATTGGGCGGCGCAGCGTCGTGTGTCGACCCGCTTCTTCTACGAAGCGCCGTTTCCCATCGACACCCGCCGCGAGCTGGCCGAGCTGCAGGCCAATCGTCCGGAGTATGTCGTCGTGATAGGCCGGCCGCCGCACTTGTTGATGAGCGATTGGCTCGCCGACGCGTACAGTCTGGAGGCGGAGAGGTGGCTGGACTACCGCGCCCGAATCTACGGACGGACGGTGGAGCGTCCGTTCACGGACGGCGTGGCGGTGGGGCTTGGGCGCGACGCGACGGGGACGGGGCTCGCTCTGCCCGATGTGGCTGCGGCCCCAACGCCGCTCGAGGCGATGCCGCAGCCGCGCCAGGGGTCTTGGACGTCGCCGATGTTGCGCATTGCGAGTGCCGAGGGCACCGTCAACTTGGACTGGAGCCCGCGCACCGATCTGGCTTTCAATCCCACCGGGCACGGGCTCGCCACCATCGACGCGCGCAGCAACGATCCGGGGAACGAGGCCAGGGTATTGCTGGGGCAAACGACACAACGCGGGCGTTGGGCGGCGTGGGGGCGGCGGCAAACGATTCCGGTCATTCTGCGCTTCGGCTTTCCCGCCATTATCGATCACGTCACACTCACGGCCGCGCCCGGCGCGGGGCAGTTCGAGTGTACGCCACCGGTCATCTCCGCCAGCGCCACCGCGATCGATCCCGGTTCGTTCCTGCCGCTCGAGGGGACCTGGAGCGCGGAAGCGCCGGAAAGCCGCACGCTCCGCTTCGCGCCGCGTCGCGCTGATGGCGTGCTGGTGTTGTATGCGCCGACGTCCTGTGATTTCGCGCAAGGGATGACGCGTATCCGTGTCGGCGGCGCAGGCATGGGCGTGCGCGTGCGGTATCGTGCGGCGGCCAGCGCGAATCTCGAGGCGAAAGCCTGGCAGGACGTTGACGACGGCGCCACCCAGCTCACGCTGCCGGGCATGCGGTTCGTCCAGTTGCAGTACGAGCTGTGGAGCACCTATGCCGACGTCGGCCCGATCCTCCACCACGCCCACATCGGTCGTCTGCGCTTCACGCCGGACGCGGCGCCGCTGGCTACCGTGAGTCATTGATGGCCCTGGCCGACACGATGTCTCTGAGCGCGGACGCGCCGCGCCGTCCAGTGGCGCCGTGGCGCTGGCTGCTGGCCGCGCTGTCCGTGGGCTGCATGGTGACGGTGGCGAACGTCGGTCGGGCGCAGCGTTCGCTCGCCTGGCAGCTGCTGGCGGCGACGCTGGTGCTGTCGCTCGCGTGGACCTTCCGCCTGCGGGTCGTGCGTCCGGTGCCGAACGTCGTGCGCGGTTGGCGCTGGTGGCGCGTCCTGGTTGGCGTTCCGTTGGCGTTGGCCGGCGCCGCCGGTTTCGCCTACGCATCGCACCAGCTCTACCTCAACTGGGCGGGCAGCTTCGATCGCACCTGGCTCACCTGGCTCGGCGGGACCGCGCTGATGGCGATCGGTCTCGACGTGGCCTCGGGTCCATGGAAGCGCATGACGCCGCGCTCGCTGCGGCGCGCCGCGATTCTCAGTATCATCCTTACGATCCTGATGGCCCTCGCCGCGGTCTATCGGCTTGGCAACATCGCCGACTTTCCCGGTGAAGGCACGGCGTCGCAAGTCGAAGATCTGCAGACTGGACAATGGGGCACCTGGTTTCAGGAGGGCCAAGGACGGGTGCGCTGGGAATACCTGAGCCATGCGTGGCTGGCCGGTCTCGGCGTCTGGTTGGGCGGGCCGACGCTGTTGGCGATGCGCGTACCCTTCGCCACCGTCAGCGTGCTCAAGACGATTCCCTTGTTTGCCTGGCTGTTGTTCTCGGTCGGGCCGGTCGGCGCCGTGGTCGGCACGGCGCTCTACGTGGTGTCGGCGTGGGACGTGGTGCTCTCGCGCATTCCGAACAATCAGAACGCGTTGATCGTGGCGAGCGCGTTCGCGCTGCTCGCCGGTCCGGTGCGCCGTGGTCGCCCGTCGGCGTATGTGCTGCTCGGTCTCTTCGGTGGATACCTGCTGCACGAGTACGTCGCCTATCGCCCGGCGATTTTCCTGTCCGCGGTCGGCGCCGCGTGGTTTTCGCTGCGCGATCGCCACGCGCCGTGGTTTGCGCGCCTGACGCGGCCGTTGCTCCCGCTCGCGCTGGTCGTTGCGATGGGGATTCCGCTGTTCCTCGGCCGCCTCGCCGATGGTCGCGTATGGGATGAGTACTTCAACGGATGGAACCGCGCCCGCGCGATCGCGCCGTATTACAACGCCCAGGACGACTGGCGTGTCGCGATCGACAAGCGTGTCGACCGCACGTTCGAAGCGCTGTCGCTCTTCTACTTCAGCGGTGACACGCATCCCGCTCGCCGCGTTGGCCAACCGCTGGTCGATTGGGTAACCGGGACGCTGCTCGTTATCGGTGTCGGCTGCGCGGCGGCACACGTGTTCCAGTCGGTCCTCGGTCTGACGCTGGCGGGCCTGCTCGTGACGGTCGCGGGCACGCTGGTGCTGACCGGCAACTTCGACATCGGGCGCGTCGGCGGCGCGGTGCCGTACGTCTTCGCTTGTGTCGGGTACGCGGCGGCGAGCCTGGATGCGCTGGCCCGTGGACGCGATCGCCGTTTGCGCCTGCTGGTGTGGGCCGGACTGGCCGCGGCGGTGCTCTGGGCCGGCTATCTCAATACCAACGCGCTGTTGCGCTACTGGTCATCCCCAACCGTGCGGCGCGCGTATCGCCACAACCTGGCCTACCTCGCGGGCTGGCTCGGTCAGAACGCGCGGCCGGGCGAGCAAATCGTGGCGTTGGCGCCGGGCTACCATCACGTGCTGCTGGAGAACGACGCCGCGTGGTTGCGCGGCCGCGAAATGAACGGCATTGCCGCGTGGGATTTGAATACCGCGCTGCAGTACTGGACCGCCCATCCCGGGAAGACGCTGCTGGTGATCTTCGCCGGCGAGGGCACGAAGACGGTGCAGGGATACCTGGAGTCGTTGTTTCCCGGGCTGGCGATGCAGCGCATGACCGATACGTTGAAGCTCGAAGGCGACATTGCCTTCGCGCATCTCGACGACATGCCGCCGCGCCTGCCGCAGGCGCTGGCGACCGCGCACTGCGGTGGCGCGCACGGCGAGTTCGCGGTGATCGATCGCGCGACCGGAAGCAGCTCGTTCACGGTCGCTGCCGATGCGCCGTTTATTGATGCCGCGGCAATCCCGGGTACACTGCGCAATCACCTGTCGCAGATGGAACCAGCACCAGCGCGCGTGACCGGTCGCTACACCGGCGAGATCGACATCACCAAGGGCGGCGACTACCGCTTCATGATGCAGGTGTATCCGGGCAGTGGTGTGCTGATGATCGACACCAAGACCGTTACGGCCGGGCTCGATCGCGGCATGACGATGGCACCCGGTCGGCACTCGGTGGAGCTGCAGGCGACCTTCGATCCCGATCCGCTCAGCATGGTGGCGCGTCTGTACTGGCAAGGGCCCGACAGCGGCGGACAGCGTGAGATCGTGCCGTTCTACCGTGTCAGCCCGCCCGATCCGGCGTGCGTCGCTGCCGCGACCGGTGCGGTTCCGCCGAATCCGGCCCAGGAACATCCGTAGGCGCGACCGCATGCTTCCCATCGACGCTCTTCAACACCTCGCCGAGCGTGTACCGCCGCACATCGTGAGCGCGTGGATTCTGATCGGTGCCTCGCTGTTGACGTTGCTGGTCGGCTTCGTGCGCGCCGGGCGCTCGTTCGTGCGGTTCGCGCCGGGGACCCTCTACGTTGGCGTTGCCGCGCTGCTGTTCCTGCCGCCATCGATTCTCTATCGGCTGCGGCTGCCGGAGATCATCGTGTTCGCGATCGCCGGCATGTTGCTCGTCATCCAGATCGTGTTTCTCTGGGATGCCGTTCCCGACGATGAAGCACCGATAACGAATGCGAGCGCATGGGCATATCTCGGGGCGGCGATGCTGACCGCGGCCGTGCTGCTCTTCGAGCGGTTGGGTACGCTCTTTCCGATTCTCGTCGCCTGGGAAGCGACCGTCGTCGACGGCTTCGCCGATGCGTTCGCGCTCGGCCAGTCGGCGCTGACGTTCACCCTCAATCGGTTCTACTGGGACGACGGCATCCTGAGCGCCGGCAACACCAGTCTCTTCTACGGCGCGCCGACCTACGCGTTGCTGACCCACGTCGGCTTTACGCCGCTGATGCTGCGCCTCTCCGCGGCGGTCGCCGCGCTCTTGTGCGTGCCGACGATGTATCTCATCGGTGCGCGTTTCTTCGGCCGCGCCAGCGGCGCCACCATGGCGTTCCTCCTCGCGCTCAGCCCGTCCGTCTTGTTCTACGGCCGCTACGGCAGCTCGCCGGCCGGCACGCTGCTCGCGATGCTGCTGGCGCTGTTGTTGGCCTGGGCGTTTCTGGATCGCGATCGGTGGGCATGGCTGCTGGGTCCGATCGCGGGCGCGAGCTTCTTCCTTGCCACGTTGCAGTATGCGCCGGCGCGTATCACGACGATCGCGTTGCTCGCGGCCACCGTCGTCTTGGCACTCGCCCGTTTTCGGCGCTTGTGGTGGCAGCGCGCGGTGGGATTGGTGTTGCTCGGCGCGGTGGTGTTCTACGGCTGGCACTTCGAGGACATCAACCGGCGCACCGCGTACTTCGTCAACGCCCGCGGCGAAACGTTCCTGCACTTTCTGCAGAACCCCGGGACGGTGAAGGGACTGGTCGGCCGCGATGTCACGGTGCGCGAGCTGCAGGCCGGTCGCCTCAGCCTGGCCGACAAGACCGCTCTCATGGTCGGCGTGCTCGAAACCACCGTGCCGCAGTACTGGGAAGAGATTAAGCCGAGCACGATCCGGGCGGAGCACGGTATGGCGATGACGTTCGATCCGCCGCCGTTGTCGATCTACTACGCGCCGCTGGTGATCTTCGTGTTGTGGGGGCTCGGCCACTCGTTGCTCCGGATCTTCGATTTTCGTCATTTCACTTTGTTCGCCTGGGTGGTGTTGCCCGCCGGGCCGCTGCTGCTCACCAACCGCGTCGACTCGCACCGCATCATGCTCATCGTCGTGCCGATCACGATCTGGGCGGGGCTCGGAATTCGCGAAGCCGCGCGGGCGTTGCGCGCCGCGCGCTTGCCCGCAATCGTGCAGCATCTGATCGCGGTCAGCCTGATCGCGACCGCCATCTTGTCCGCGATCAACGTGCTCTATCAGGAGCCGGCGCAGAATCTTCCGCCGCCGATCGGCACCGCGCTCGCCGCCGAGATCCGTTCCATCAAAGGGCCGGTGATCCTGGGAATGGAATGGGATCATCGCGAGGTGGCGTGGATCGGCATGGACATGCTCGAACGACAACGGCACGAGCGGCAGTGGCAGGGGACGATGATGCCGGAGGCGACCTTGCACGGCGTCAGCAAAGAACGCGGCGGCGAGCCCCTGGAGCTCGAGCTGCGCAACCTGCGCCGCATGGTCGACACCGCCACCGTGATTCTTGCGCCCGCCGACAACTATCGCGCCGCCGTCTCCGCCATGCAGCGGCGAGGCGTGCGCGCGTCCGAGCGGACCGCGGCGACGCTGCACTTCTTCCGCCTGGATTCCGGCGCGGAGGCGACCGGCGTTCCCGACGCCGCCTTGAACCCGCTCCCGACCATCGTCATCCCGCCGACGCCGACGCCGATTCCGCTCCGCACCGGCCCGCAGGTGTCGCTCTCGACGCTGACCGCGACCGCGATCGAGTTCGGTTTCGCGCCGCCGCAAATCGACCGCGAATGGGACAACCCGCCCATCACGCTCGGCGGTGTCCGCTATGACCATGGCATCGGCATGCACGCCTGGGCGAAGATGACCTACGCAGTGCCGCCGAACGCGGTCGAGCTGCAGGCGATCGTCGGCATCGCGGACAAGATGCGCGATTGCCCGCGCGCCGCCGTCACCTTCGAGGTGCTCGATCAGACCAAAGCGGTGATCTTCAACAGCGGCCTGGTCGACGGCACCACGCCGCCCATGCCGATCCACATCGATGTGCGCGGCAAGACGACGGTCACGCTGAGCGTCACCGACGCCGGCAACGGCATCGACTGCGACCACGCCGACTGGGCCGTTCCATCGTTCCTGCTCAGCCAATAGAAGCATCGCAACGGCACGCTCGACCGCAATTCTCAATTGACGCCCCGCCGCGGCTCTTCTATCCAGCGCTCCGGGTACTGTGAGCGATGGACGAGCGACAGCAGAGCCCAGCGTGGTCAACCGGCGTCAGCGCGCCGCTCCTCGGATGTCGTCGTCCGAGCCAAACGTCCGCAGCGACCACCGGTCGTGCTGACGCGCCGAGGTCGAAGCCCTCTTCGAACACGCCCGCAAGGCATAACCCAACGCTGGAGCCGACGCGGAAAGACGGCGCGGCTCATACGCCCGCGTTAGGGTTGGTCCGAGACGATGAATCGTCCTGGCGCCATGAGTCAGAGCCAGAAGATCTCACGCCACGGCGTAACGAGCGCCACGTTCAGAGATCAGGATTCCCGCGTTGCGGTCGTGGCGCCGTGGCGTGAAACTTTCTTCCAGCGCCCGACGGACCGAGGAAGCATGCAATGAGCCCTGAGAGAGGAGATCCATGATGCGCGCACCGCTCTATTCCTCGAACCCGAACGAACTGTTCGAGGCGGCCACCATCTACAATCCGCAGCCGCTGTATGCGCGACTCCGGTCGGATACACCGCTATCCCGCATCGCCGAGACCGGTGTACACCTCGTCGCGACGTGGAATCTGATCGAGGAAGTGCTCGCCCGCGAGCCGGACTTCTCCGCGAATCTCACAGGCGTCCTGATGCTAACCCCAGGCGATCCCTCGATCTTCCCGATGCCCGAGTTCGAGGGAGGCGTCATCGCCACCGCTGACGAGCCGATTCACTCCGTCCATCGAGGAATCCTTCAGTCTCGATTCTCCACCCAATCCGTGGCAACCCTCGAGAAGGCCGTTCGCCGCTGGGCCCGCGAGGCTCTGCGAGAGTGGCTCGACGGAGGCTCCGGAGATTTCGTGCCCGTTGCGGAGCTCGTCCCCGCGCGTGTCGTGGGTGATCTGCTCGGCCTTCCCGAGGGCGACGCCACGCGGTTTCGAACCTGGGCGATGATCGGCGGAGCGATCCTCGCGGGGAACGTAGACGCGGAGGGACTGGCGACCGTCGCGACTGAGGCCAACAGAATGATCGAATATCTCGGAGAGCACCTGGATCGCGCCAACGCAGACCTACGGAGCGACGAGAACGCTCCACTTCTGCACCCGCTTGCCACGGCCATCAAGGACGGCCGTATTTCACGCGACGCAGCGGTCGGTATCGCCGCCACAATGTTCTCGGCGGGAGGCGAATCAACGGCAGCCCTCATCGGCAACGTCGTGAAGCACCTCGCGGAGCACCCCCAAATCGCTAGCGTCCTCCGCGGGACTCCAGAACTCGTTCCTCGATTCGTGGAAGAGGTCGGTCGGCTCGACCCGCCCTTCAACTTTCACTATCGGGTGGTGAGGCGGAGTTGCGCGCTCGCGGGATTCGACCTCCATCCCGGCGATCGCCTCATGCTCCTCTGGGCGTCCGCGAACCGAGATGCAGCGCACGTGGACGACCCGGACGCGCTCCGTCTCGATCGCAAACACGGCAAGGACCATATGACTTTCGGTCGTGGAGGCCACTTCTGCCTCGGCGCGCCGATCGCTCGCTTGGAGGGTCGAATCGTTTGCGAGGAGCTCTTGCGTGCGACGGCGTCGATCACTCCCAAGAGGGGTCACCGACCCGTCTATGCGAACAGCATCATGGTCCGGCGCTTGGAGCATCTTCCTCTGGAGGCGCAGCCCTCGACGAACGTGCCGACATAAGACGAGCGCGCGGCCTCGTGCCGGAGTCCGCTGCCCAACAAGGCGCTGAAGCTGACGGCCGCGGGCTCCAGCCGCGGGGGCGGCCGTGCTCGAGACGAATCGTGGTAGGCTTACGCGCGGCCGCAGCTTAGCGGGCTATCCGTTCGGGTTGGTCCGAGACGATGAATCGTCGTGGCGCCATGAGTCAGAGCCAGAAGATCTCACGCCAACGGCGCAACGAGCGCCACGTTCAGAGATCAGGATTCCCACGTTGCGGTCGTGGCGCCGTGGCGTGAAACTTTCTTCCAGCGCTCGACGGACCGAGGAAGCATGCAATGAGCCCTGCCGAGCCGACAAACCCTCACCCGTCGCCCGCGTCAGGCGTCAGCGGTTATGGTCGCGGCATGTGACGTCCAAAAAGAAGGAGAAGCCTATGCAAGACTCCGTTGAGAATCTCGTGACGCTGTTCGAGAAAGGTACGCTGAACCGACAGCAATTGATTCAAGGCCTGCTCGCTGCGATGGCACCGATCAGCATGGCGGCCGATGCACCGGCTGACACGTCAACCTTGTCCACTTTTCGCGGTCGCTCGCTGAATCACGTGACGCTGAGCGTTGCCGACGTTGAAAGATCGCAGGAGTTTTACTCCCGGCTGCTGGGTGGAACGATGTCCTGTAGATCGATTCAAACTGACAAGGGGCCGAAAGTCGAAAGTGCAACTCTTGCCTTCCCCGAGGGATTCATAGCGCTCGTCAAACTCGGGAAACCGAAGGTTCATCACTTTTGCGTCGGCGTTGAGAATTTTGCCATCGACGCAGCTCTCGAGAAACTGAACAGCGATTTCCCTGAATCCCAACCAATCACCCACCGCGGCGAGGAACTCTACTTTCGCGATCCCGACGGGATTCTCGGGCAGATTTCCGGGATGGACTATCGCGGGCAGCGTACGACACCGTGAGTGACGCCCAACAAGGGCTGAAGCCTGGCGTTAGGCAGCACAAGCGCCACCTGGCACGTTTCGGTCGCGAAGGTGCGAGATCTGATCGCGTTGATCGAATCCGATGGCTGGACTCAGGTTCGCATGAAGGGAAGTCACGCCATCCCAGAAAACCGGGGACGGTCACTATCGCGGCAAACCAAATGTTGATCTCCCGCCGGAACGCTGAACAGTGTGCTGAAGCAAGCGGCTGAAGAAGTAGAGAGAGATCGTATGCGTTTCCTCGTTGTCGTCGAACCGGGTCCCAGCTCTTTCGGCGCATATGTCCCCGATCTACCGGGGTGCGTCGCTGCCGCAGAGACGCGTGAAGAGGTTCTCGCACTCATCCGCGAAGCAATCGAGTTCCACATCGAGGGCCTCCGGGGAGAGGGTCAACCGGTCCCGTCGCCATCATCGACGAGCGAGGTCGTCGACGTTGAAGCTGCCTAACTCGCCGTTCGAGCCGACCGGCTTGAGCTGGGCTGGTCTCCACGACCATCGTGCGCCGGCGGCTCATACGCCCGCGTTAGGGTTGGTCCGAGACGATGAATCGTCCTGGCGCCATGAGTCAGAGCCAGAAGATCTCACGCCACGGCGCAACGAGCGCCACGTGCAGAGATCAGGATTCCGGCGTTGCGATCGTGGCGCCGTGGCGTGACTTCTTCCAGTTGCTCGACGGACTTTGCGATCTTCGCGCGAGACTCTTCCTGTCTTTCATTGCGATATCCTCCGGTGCTGGACAGCAACGGTGGAAGACAATCTCGCGCCAAGCGCATAGGGCCGCCGTGACTTCACCGAGAAGGCCGCGACGCGAGGTGAGGAATGGACTCTTGCGATCTTAGCCCCCGCTGGCGAGAGGATCCGGCGCAGAAGTTGAAGTAGGATTCGGAACCGACAGTACGGTAAGAAAGGCACATCAAGGATGAGGGTTGCCGATCGTAGTCAGGTCTTTCATCTCGCCGATGCGCAATCGGCGATTCCGGGTCCCGCCGGCGAAAACGCCGTCGTCGTGCTGCAGCGCGGCACACTCGACGTCAAGCTGTCGTTGCCGTTGCGGCCGAACGTCCAGACGCCGCACGAGCAGGACGAAATCTACGTTGTCGTCCGCGGTCGCGGCGTCCTGTTCCACGACGGCAGACGTGAGGCCTTCGCGCCCGGCGATCTTCTGTTCGTGGCGGCGGGCGTCGCGCATCACTTCGAGGAGGCCAGCGACGACTTGGCCGTGTGGCGGATCTTCTATGGCGCGCGTGGCGGAGAATCGCCTTCTGAATGATCGATCGGAGCGCGCCGCGCCGGGTGGAATGGTCGATGGTGAGAAAGGAATTGCCATGTCGCTGACGCTCTATGCGCATCCGTTTTCCTCGTACTGCCAGAAGGTTCTGATCGCGCTGTACGAGAATGAGGTCCCATTCGAGTGGCGTGTCCTCGGCGGCGATGAGCAGATCGCCGCCGCGCATGCGGCGCTGTGGCCGCTCAAGCGTATGCCGGTGCTGGTCGACGACGGGCGTACCGTAGTCGAAACGAGCATCATCATCGAGCATCTCGCGCTCCATCATCCGGGCCCGGTGCAATTGATCCCGGCCGATCCGAGCGCCGCGCTCGACGTACGCATGATGGATCGCTTCTTCGACAACTACATCATGACACCGATGCAGAAGTTCGTGTTCGATCGCCTCCGCGCCGCCGAGCATCGTGATCCCTACGGCGTGAACGAAGCACGCACGTTGCTCGATACAGCGTATCAGTGGCTCGACGAAAGGATGCGCGATCGTGAGTGGGCCGCAGGTACGGCGTTCAATCTCGCGGACTGCGCCGCTGCGCCGTCGCTGTTTTATGCCGACTGGGCACATCCGATCCCATCACAATATGCCAATGCCCAGGCGTATCGCCGGCGCCTTCTCGCGCGACCATCATTCGCGCGCGCCGTTGACGAAGCGCGACCGTTCCGACAATTTTTCCCGCTCGGTGCCCCCGACCGCGACTAATCTTGGAACATCCAAGGCCATTGACCGTTCCGCGCGATCCGTGTTAGCGCGGTCGTACGTTGATTAGTTGAGGGAAGCCGGTGCAAAGCCGGCGCGGCCCCCGCCACTGTAACCGGTAACGACCGCGGCACCATGCCACTGTCCGCAAGGATGGGAAGGCGCCGCCAGTAGAAAGCCGGAAGTCAGGAAACCTGGCTCGTCAGCGGATTTGGAAGTCCTCCGGGGTGTGGGGACGGGAATCATGCTGAACGATTCTCCTCTTCATACCCGGGACGCTTTGGCGTCGCCGGGTTTTTTATTGGCCGAAACGGCCAAGTCGCGCTCGTCCAGATGGCGCGACGGCGATCGCCCATGGGTGCGCGGACCGCCGCGACCCGATCGAGGAGTCAACCGCCACGGTGCGGAGAACGCCAAGTGAAGAAGTTTCGATCGCCACATAGACATCTGGAGAATCAATCATGATGAGGAATCACATCCATCTGTTCACGGGCGCGCTGGCCATCAGCGTGCTGGTCACTGCCGCGGGCGCGGCTGTTACACCGCCTAGCGGCTACATCCTGTCCACGCAGCTGCTCACTAGCGTGACGCAGAGCTGCGTCGCCGCCGGTCCGGGCGGCACGTTCGTCGGTATCGGACCGACGTTCACCGCCAATGCCCAATCGATCGTCCTCGCCAAGGAGTCCGGCGAGCTGCGTCTGGTCGCGTCGGGATTCAGCTCGATCGGTGACTGCGCCTACGATCCGACCGCCGACGTGCTCTACGTCACCGACAACGCCAGCGACACTGACTTCGGTACCACCGGCATCGTGCTGAGCGGCGACACGATCTTCGCCATCCCGTCCGCGTCAACGGCGTCAGGTCTCAGCGCGGCCGACGTCGCGCTCCTGCCGCCCAACAGTATCCCGAAGGCCGCTTCGGTCGTGGTCGATGCCAGCGGTACCATCTTCGTGTCCGATGCGACCGGTCCGACCGATCTCGGCACGGTCATCAAAATCGTCGGCGGAACGCCAAGCACGTTCCAAACCGGCTTCGACTATACCTCGGGTCTGGCGATCAATCCGGCCAACAGTAACGTCTTCGTCGCCGAAACGCTGGGCTCGTTCGATGCGCAGATCTCGCAATACACCGCAGCAGGCGCGGCGGTACCACCGGTTCCGTTCGCCGGACCGAGCTTCGGATTCGGTTCGTACGATCTCGCGTTCAACAGCGACGGCCGTTTGCTGGTGACGGGCGCATTCGCCGGCGATGTCGTGTCCTTCAATCCCGCGGATGCGACGTCGGTGCCGTTCGTTTCCGGTCTGGCATTTGCCAGCGGCGTGACCGTCGATCCGTTCACGCATCGCGTCCAATTGCTGTCGGGGACGTTCCCCGTGAGCGATGAGAACAAGACTCTCTTCCGCTTCACACCGATCGATCAGCTCGCGGCCGGCAACGGTGCGGCCGACAAAGCGTGTCTGCACGAAGCGTACGGCTTGCAGATCGTCAATGGCCAGGCGGAGTGCGTCGATGGCGCCGCCTGCGACAGCGATGGTGTCATCAACGACGCCTGCGTGTTCCCGGTTGGCTTCTGTCTGAACGTCGACGACCCGGATCTGGCGACGTGCGCGACCGATAGCAACATCACCGCGGTATCGATTGCGGCGAAGCCCGCGAGCGCTGCCATCGCCGCGGCGGCTGCGCAGGTGAGCGGCGCGCTGCCTCTGAGCGGTTCCTCCTGTTTCTTCAGCGACGGCTATTACGTGCCGGTAAAGATCGCCGGCTCGGGCAGCAAGAAGGACGGCCGGGCCAAGCTGAAGGTAAAGGTTACGGCTGCGGACGGCCGCAAGGACAGCGACACCATCAAAGTCGTCTGTCATCCCGCACTGTAAGATGGACGAGAGGGCGGCGTCGATGATCATTGATCGCCAGTGCTTGCTGGTCTCCGCTACTCACGCATCGACGCCGTCCTCCTCCTGGGAGGGCGAGGCTCCCGCCGCGCCGCAGCGAGCGACGATCCACGTCGCCCGGCGGCTCACCCGGAGGTTCGCCCTGCCATGGTCGCGGGCGGTGCGAGCCTTCCGCTTCGTGCTGATTGCCGCCACCGTCATCGCGAGCGTCGTGGCGCCGCACAAAACGTCGGCGCAGGATGCCTTCGCCGATGCCGTCGCCGCGTACGCGCCGGGTGTGAACGGCGGCTTCAACGCGGCCAATCTTCCCAACATCGTGCTCGGGCCGCCGCACGGGAGCGGGGCGATGCAAGGATCGTTCGATGTGCTGGCGTTGGGTATCGGCGGCGCGATTGTCCTGCGTTTCGACGCGCCCGTCATTTGCGACGGACCCGGCGGCGATTTCACCGTGTTCGAGAACGCCTTCCATAGCGGTTCTCCGGCCGGACCGGTGTTCGCGGAGTACGGCTACGTCGCCGTCAGCCAGGACGGCGAACACTTCACCGAGTTCCCCTACGATGCCAGCACGCACGTCGGCCTGGCGGGTCAAACGCCGGTGCTCAGCAATCCCGACAACGACATCGATCCGCTCGATCCGACCATGTCAGGCGGCGACGCGTTCGACCTGGCTGCCGTCGGGCTTGCCTGGGCCGCCTACGTGCGCATCACCGATGTCGGTGGTGCGATTGCGGATCCTGGCGATCTGCCGCAGTTTACCGTCGCACCCAACGCCGGATTCGATCTCGACGCGATTGCCGCCGTGCACGCGTGCGATCCGGGTGCGCTGCCCACACCGACGGCGACCGCCTCGGCAACGCCACCGAGCTTGACCGCAACGTTCACCCCGACCGCGACGGCTCCCGCCCCCCAACACGATGCGGCGGTCCTCGCGCGCCGGCCCGTGCGTGTCCGTGTCCGCAACGGTCATTCGTCGGCGATCAAACGCGTGCGCATCAAGGTTCGCAACATGGACGCGAGCGGCAATCTGGCGATTCGTCTCGGCACGATTGGGTGCCCCGCCGTGACGGCGGCGATCGACTTCGACCGCGCTACGGCGGGTCTGCAGGAAAGCGTCGGTGTCCGCGCAGGGAAGGCGGAGTCTGCGATCGTCACGCTGACACTCGAAGCGGCGGCGGTGAACACACCCGACCTGAACGCGCCGGTGATGTGCTCGCTGGCGCTCACCGCCAGCGCCGATGTGCCCGGCAATGTCGATCCAAATCCGAGCAACGACCGTTTTGATCTGCAGCTGCAGCTTCTGGACTTGAACGACGCCCCATGAGCGTGCGTTCGGTTGCCGCCTATCGGGAGGGCGAGGCTCCCGCCGAGCCGCAGCGAGCGACGATCCACGTCGCCCGGCGGCTCACGCGGATCACACGGAGGTTCGCCCTGCCATGGTCGCGGGCGGTGCGAGCCTTCCGCTTCGTGCTGATTGCCGCCACCGTCATCGCGAGCGTCGTGGCGCCGCACAAAACGTCGGCGCAGGATGCCTTCGCCGATGCCGTCGCCGCGTACGCGCCGGGTGTGAACGGCGGCTTCAACGCGGCCAATCTTCCCAACATCGTGCTCGGGCCGCCGCACGGGAGCGGGGCGATGCAAGGATCGTTCGATGTGCTGGCGTTGGGTATCGGCGGCGCGATTGTCCTGCGTTTCGACGCGCCCGTCATTTGCGACGGACCCGGCGGCGATTTCACCGTGTTCGAGAACGCCTTCCATAGCGGTTCTCCGGCCGGACCGGTGTTCGCGGAGTACGGCTACGTCGCCGTCAGCCAGGACGGCGAACACTTCACCGAGTTCCCCTACGATGCCAGCACGCACGTCGGCCTGGCGGGTCAAACGCCGGTGCTCAGCAATCCCGACAACGACATCGATCCGCTCGATCCGACCATGTCAGGCGGCGACGCGTTCGACCTGGCTGCCGTCGGGCTTGCCTGGGCCGCCTACGTGCGCATCACCGATGTCGGTGGTGCGATTGCGGATCCTGGCGATCTGCCGCAGTTTACCGTCGCACCCAACGCCGGATTCGATCTCGACGCGATTGCCGCCGTGCACGCGTGCGATCCGGGTGCGCTGCCCACACCGACCGCAACGGGGACAACCGTGCCGATCTCTGCGACGCCGACGCGTACGCGTGCGCCGAGCATGGCGGGCGATCTCGATCGCGACGGCTCGATCACGGATGCGGATGTGCGCCAACTCATCGCCGAGTTGTTCGACGGTGATGGCGATACCGTGTCGGCGGTTGCGGGCGGAAGCGTCGTCTCCGGTGTCGAGGCAGACGTGAATGGTGATGGCCGGATTACCGCGGCGGACCTGGCAGGCGTGCGTGGGCTCCGAGAAGGGCAATGAGCGCATTGATGTGGAGGGCGCCGCGCCGTCGCTGCCCCGTGACGCGCGTTTCGTCATCCGAGGAGCACGACGGCGCATGCCCCTTTCGACGCTCGCTGCTCATCTCGCCGAAAGCCGGCATCAGGATGATTGGTCTTTGCGACCAGTTCCGACGACGTCACCGGCTTTGTTCCGTGGCGCCTTGCGCAGTCGGAGTCGATGATGAGCTCCTACGTCTGGATTCCGGCGTTCGCCGGAATGACCGAGGTGTGCTGGCAAGCGGTGCAAAGCGTTGTCTGGTTTTCGTCGCAGCCGCCCTTGCGATCTCAGTTCCCGCGACTCTCGCGGCCCAAACAACGTACTCGCTGGAGGAAACCGAAGTGACCGCCGAGCGCGTTACCGAGGCCGAGCAGCGGGCGCCCACGGCTTTCACCACTACGATCGACGTGCCCGCGCGCGAGGCGCCGATCGAGACTACGGCGGATGTATTGAGCGAGACTGTCGGTGTGCACGTGCAGCACTACGGCGGGCTCGGCGCGTTCAGCACCATCTCGATCCGCGGCTCCACCGCCGCACAGGTGCCCGTCTACCTCGACGGGGTGCCGCTGGCGCAGTCGCAGGATCAGACGGTCAATCTCTCCGATCTGCCGCTCGACAGTCTGCAACGCATCGATGTCTACCGCGGTACGGTGCCCGTCGGCTTCGGCGGCGGCGGGATTGGCGGCGTGGTCAATCTCGTCACCCGGCCGCCTGCCGATGATCCGCTGACCGAAGTCAGTGTCGGCTACGGTTCGTTCGATACCCGTAAGCTGGTAGCCACGCACACGCGCAAGATCGGGGCGACCGGTTTGCTGGCACACGTGAGCTATCTCGGCAGCGACGGCGACTTTCCATATTTCGACGACAATGGCACGCCCGAGTTTTCCGGCGACGACCGGACCCGTGTGCGCGCCAACAATCGATTCGACGCCATCGACGGCTTGCTGCGCGCCACGCATGATTTCGGCGCGGGGTTGAGCGGCGACCTGCTGCAGGAGGTGTTCGTCAAGAGCCAGGGTGTTCCCGGCATCGGCAACACCGATCCGCCGACTACCACCTCGCTGCACAACGTGCGTTCGCTCAGTTACGCGCGCCTGCGGCAAGGGGGTTGGCTCGATGGCGCACTCGACCTGACCGGCACGCTCTTCGGCGTGTACGGCCGGCAGGAGCTCGATGATCCGGGAGCCGACTTCGGTGTGGGCCAGTCGACTTTCAATCAGACCGCGCTGGTGGGCGGCAGCACGAGTGGAACCTGGCTCGCGCCGTATCATCAGACGCCGGGGTGGTTCACGGAGGTCGCCTACGAACAGTTCTTTCCGTCCAGCACCGCTGCCGATCCGCACGACGGTCCGGATCAATCTCGCCTGCGATTCACGCTGTCCGCACAGGATGAAGTGCGCCTGCTGGGCGAGCACGTCGTGCTCGTGCCGAGCGTGCGCTACGACCATCTGCACGACGACTTCAGCGCGGCGGACGTCGGCAACAATCCCACCGGCTCGCCGGATGCAAACGATCTCGATCTGGTGACGCCGGCCATCGGCGCCGAGTTGCGCGCGCGGTCATGGCTCGCGCTGCGCGGCAACTACGGCCGCTACCAGCGTGCACCAAATTTCAACGAGCTGTTCGGCAACTCCGGAACCGTGCTCGGTCGCGCGGACCTGAAGGCGGAGACCGGCATCAACCGCGACATCGGTTTCGTCGCCACCTGGCCCGCCTATGGTTGGATCGATGCGGGACGAGTCGAGTACGCCTACTTCAACAACGAGGTGAGCGATCTGATCGTGTTCGAGCCGGTAAGCGCCAAGTATTTCCGTGCCGACAACGTCGACGACGCGCGCATCGCAGGTCACGAGGTAGGCTTGGGCGCGGGTCTGCTGCAACACGTCGGCCTCGACGTCAACTACACCCACCAGGATTCGCACGATCTGTCGGTACACTCGCCGGAGGGGAATCAGCTCACGCTGCGACCGGAGGATGAGCTCTTCGTCCGCCCACGCCTCTTCAATCGTTGGGGCTCGGTCTATTACGAGTACACCTACCTGAGCGACAATCCGGTCGATCCCGACAACTTCCAGGTCGTTCCGGCACGCTCGATCCACAGCGTCGGCTGCACCGTGCCAATCTTGTCGTGGCTGACGGCCCGCTTCGAGGCCGTCAACATCACCGACGCCGACATTCGCGACGTCGGTAATTTCCCGCTGCCCGGGCTGTCCTTCTTTGGCGGACTGAAAGGAACGTTCTGATGATGGTACTGCGTCGGGCAGGAGATCTCTGGGACGCCAGCGCGGCTCGCGTGTTCTGCGACGGCGGCGCCTGTCTTGCGCGCGGTCGAACGGCTCCTGCCGAGCCGCACGGCGACGCGAGTCGCGCTGCGCGGCGGCTGACCGGAAGTTTCGCCCCCGCATTCCGGACTCGTTGGTTCGTATCCGTGTGTCTCGTGCTGGCGTTCATGGTCAGCAGGGCGCCCGCGCAAACCTGCGCGGGCGACTGCGACGGCAACGGACACGTGACGGTGAACGAGTTGGTCACGGCCGTGTCGATCACGCTCGGCAATGCCGGTGTGGATCTGTGCCCGGTGGCCGATCGCGATGGCAACGAGCGCGTGACCGTGGACGAAGTCGTCGCCGCAGTGGGCAGCGCGTTGAGCGATTGTTCGTCGCACCCGCGTGCGTTCGTGGTCACCACCAACTTCATCGCCGGCTCGTTCGCGACGATCGAGCTCGAAGAGCCGCACGAGATCTCACCCTCGACGCCGCAGCGGCGGATTCACAGCGACGCCACCGCGCGCATGCGGGGCGATCTCGTCTACGTCGTCAATCGCCTGTTCGCCGATAACATCCAGGTGCTCGATTCGAAGGCCGATTTCGCGACGCGGCTGCAGTGCTCGGTAGGCAACGGCACCAATCCCCACGACATCGCGTTCGCCAGCAACGCCAAGGCGTACGTCACGCGCTTCGAAAAGTCGGAGCTGCTGATCGTCAACCCCGCGGCCCAGCCCGATTGCAGCGACTTCATCCGCGGCACGATCGATCTATCCGGACTTGCCGATGCCGACGGCATCCCGGACATGGATCTGATGGTCGTGGTCGGCGATCGGCTGTACGTCGCCCTGCAGCGCCTCGACATCAACACGCTGCTGCGTCTACCCGCGGCGAACGGCGCGATCGCGGTCATCGACACCAACACGGATCGGGTCGTCGACACCATCGAGCTCACCGGTGAGAACCCGTTCAGCGCGACCAAGGGCCTGACGGTGCGCGACGACCTGCTCTGGGTCGCCGAAGCCGGCCGTTTCGGAGTGATGGATGGCGGTATCGAACGAATCGATCTCGCGACCAACCGCGGCGAAGGCGGATTCTACGTCACAGAGGAGGATCTCGGCGGCGACATCGTCGATTTCGTGCTGGTCGATGATCACCTGGCGTACGCCATCGTCAGCCGCGACGATTTCAGCACCACGCTCGTGGCGTTCGATCCAACCACCGCGACCATCATCGACACCCTCGTCTCGGTCGACGGCTTCACGCTGCTGGACATCGAGCTCGACGACCGCGGCGAGATCTATCTCACCGATCGTGATCGTCAGCACGACGGCATGCGCATCTTCAACGCACGCGAGCGCGTCGAGATCACCACGCAGCCACTGGACGTGGGCTTGCCGCCTTTCGAAGTAGTCTTTCTCCCGTAGCCGTCGCGCGGTCGCGACTACTGGCTCAGCAGGAAAATCGGCTCGGCCCAGTTGGCGTGATCGCAATCGATGCCGTCGCCGGCGTCGGTGATCGCTAGCGTCACCTGCTTCACGCCCGTCAACTGCGCCGCCGCGAGTTTGGGCGGAGTGAAGACGTCGATGATTCCGCTGTCGTACAGCAGCGTGTTGCGTTCGTCGCGGATCTCGAACTTCACCGTCGCGCGCGGACAGTCCTTCACGTCGTCGGCCAGACCGACGATGGCCTGCAGCTCGACGGCATCGGGTGGCACCGCATAGGTGAGGTAAAGCCATGCGTGCGCACCGATACCGTGGGCGTACTCGATGCCGCGCATGCTGATGGGCTCGCCCGACCACGCGCGGTCGAAGCGCGGCGCGGCGAAGCCGAACTTGATTTCCTGCGGGGTCAGCTCGGTCACCAGCTTGCGCGGACCCGCGCGTAGCGCGATCGGCGTCGGCGTGGGCGGAATGCTGATCGTCGGCATAGTCCCGGGACCGCTCACGGCCGCGGGACGCAGGCGCGGCGGCGGGATGATCTCGCGCACGCCGTTGGGGGGCATCCAGAACAACTGAAAGATGCGCCGGCTGGTGTGGGCGCGCCTGGTGCTGTCCCACAAGGCGAAGAGTGGGTGTGAACCTTTCTCGAGCCGGCGTGTGGCGCGCGCCGTCCGCGGCTCCTCGGGGACCCTCACGGTCTCCTGCAGCAGTGGCTCGCCGTCGATGGTAACCAGCGCGGGGCCGCTAAAGGCGGCATCGAACTGATATTCGCCGGGCACGTCGATCTCGAGGCTGCCGCTCCAGGTCTCGGTGAACGGCATGCGCACCGGAACGTCGTAGGGAACGCGCACCAGCTCCTCGACGGCATAGGCGTTGATCTGCGCGTCGATGGAGCGCAGCACCGGCGTTTCGTTGCGCAGGTAGGTGGCGAGCAAGCCTTCGCCCTCGTAGTCGGGGCGCAAATCGCTTCGGTCGACCGCCGTGGTGCGATGATCCTGCTCGATGCGGAGCGTGAACTGGCGCGCGTTGGCGCAGCGCTCGCGCAACACGATGCGATTCCAACCGCGTGGCACCTCCAGGGCGATCGCGCTGGCGTGGTTGTCCTCATTTGTAGGCGGGAGTGTCATCGGCCCGATCAGGACCGTCGACGCGGGCGGCGCTTCGACGTGCACGATGACTTGCTGGTCGGTCGGCCAGTAGATGCCGCCGGTCCAGGTCAGCTGCGTGCATCCGGGGAACGGCGTCGCGCTATCGAAGGGGTTCGCGGTCGCTGCTTCGTCGGAGCCGTCACGCGTCACGCGCAAACCTTGGCGCGCGGCGATTCGCTCGGTGGGGATGACCATCGCGCGGAACAGGACCGTCGGCTGGCCGCGCTCGGTGACCTCGGCGACCGGGACCCCTGGGTACAGCGATTGCACATAGGGCACGAGTGTGAGCTGGGTCTCGCCGAACACCAGCGCCACGGGCCGACCGCCGTTCTCTCGCAACGGCAGCAGATGGCTCAGATCCCCGGCATTGGCAAACTGCCGCTCACCCAGATTCAGGCGATAGATCTCGGTGCTGACCTCGAGATGGTGCTCCGCCCCGAACAGTAGGACGAGCGAGTTGGGTGGCGTGGTCGTCAGATAGCGAGTCAGCTCGGAGCTCGGTTGGCTGGTGGTGCGCGGGAAGATCACGAAGTAGGTGCGGAAATTGTCCCATGCCATCGCCACGCCGAGCAGCGCGGCCGCGGCCACGCCGGTGACACGCAATGCGGCGGAGGTGGCGGTGCGCAGCAACGCGTCGACCGGCAGCGCACCGAACAGAGCCAGCGCGGGCAGGATGCCCACCATGCGCACGAACGCGGGCGGCGCATTGGTCAGAACGCCGCCCATGACCGTGGTCAATAGCCACCAGTACAACATGAAGGCATAACGCGGAGTCCAGAAGCGCGCGCCGCAGATCGCGAGGCCGAGCACGAACAGCGGCGCGCTGACGTGATCGAGCATGCCGCCGCCGCGATACCCGAGCTGATAGGCGTCCGCCGGCAACACGTTGAAACCGAGCCAGGTGAGCCGTGCCTGCTCGCCCAGGATGCGCAGGCCCTCTGCGGGGCCGCCCGCGGTCCAGGCTTCGCTGACGCGGGTCATGACCTGACGATTGCGCGCCATGCCGGTGTACTCGGTCCAGTGCGCGGCGAAAGTGAGGTTGTCCGTGACGTACAACAGCAGCGGTAAGATGGTCACCATCATGCCGACGGCCGTCAGCAGCCCGCCGCGCCAACGTTGCAGCGTCAGTCGCGGTGCGCACACGAGGGCAATGCCGATCCACCCAAGCCACAGCAGCGGCAGCAGCTGACCGGCGTTGTAGGTGTGCAAGCACAACCCGAGGGCGATGCCGGTCCATAGGTAGCTCAGGCCGCTGCCGCGGTTGAGCGCGCGCCACAGTGACCACAGTGCCAGCGTTTCAAACGCCATCACCTGGGCATGGCAGATGCCCATGCGACTGAAGTCGAGCGCGGTCCGGCCGCATGCGAACAGCACGGTGCTCAGCAACGCGATGCGTGGCGAGAACAGCTCGCGCGCGAGCAGATAGGCGAACAGCACCGCCACCGTTCCGGCGACCGCCGATGACCAGCGCAGCGTGGTCGTATCGATGCCGGCAAAGACGCCGAAGATGCCCTGCAGCACCATGCCGAGCACGGGCCAGGTGTTCCATCCCATCGAGAACAGATTGGGGAAGCGATCGGCCGAAAGGATGTGGCGCACGTACATGCCGACGCGCGACTCGTCGTCGAAGTAGTAGCGCGGGACGTCGTCGAGCCAGACGGCGCGCGCCAGGAACGCCCCGACGCAGACGAGCAGGAGGATGATCGTCTCGCGCCGCGTCCAGGGGATGCGCGCGCGCAGCGGTGGAGCGACGGTGGTGCCGGCGAGTGCGAGGGATGCCAGCACGAGGGTCGTCAGCCAGAGCAGGAAGACGAGCTCGGGCCGTTGCTGCGTGCTGGCCAGCCAGGTTGCGACCGCGGCGGCGCCCAATGCTGCACCACCAGACAGGAGCCGCAACATGCCGCGCTGTATCGGTCGAGGCTGTTGTGACACGACTGACGCCCCTTCCAACGCCGGAGCCGAGAACGCAGCGATCAGGGCGGCGAAACCGAATAGCACCCAGCCCCAGGCGGCGAAGCGCGGGTCGACGACAAGCTGCTGCGCGACCAGCGCGAGGACGATGGCGAGCAGAAGCCCCGCGTAACGCAGCGTCGATCCCATGGCGCGATCGCGTGCCGCCTATCAGAAGCAGTGCGCCATTGCACGTGAGGCTGTGCGCCGCAGCGCCATTTCGTTTGGCAAGACCTGCGCGGCGCTGGTCCTGGTCTTTCTCCCGTCCGCCGCCATTTCGTTGGCGAGCGGTTGTGAGGCCCTGGTCTTTTTCCCGTTCGCCCTGAGGAGGCCGCACTCCGTGCGGCCGTCTCGAAGGGCACCGCGGTCTTTGCGACGGTCCCAAAAGGCAGAATTCAGTCCAGTGATCATCAATTCGGCGTCGGGCGTTCATGCACAAGGCCCGCGGCAATCGTTTCGACGCCGCGAGTTGAGTGCGAGCGGCAACCACGGTAACCACGGCCGCAACAGATGGAGCAATCGCGCTCATTCTGGTTGCGTCTCCTGATCGCGGTCGCGGCGCTGGCGCTGCTGGTCGTGGCATGGCGCGGGCAGCATGCGTTTCAGTACGTCCAGCCGCGCGCAACCGGCGGATGGATCATGCTGGCGGCGGTCACGGCCACGGCGGCGCTGCTGCTCTTGGCTAACCGCGCGCGTTCGGCGGACGTGACGTTACCGCCGCATATCGAGTGGACGGCGGTCGCGCTCCTGTGTCTGCTCGGCGTCTTCTTCCGGCTCGTACATTTCTACACCGTGCCGGAAGGAATGAACCACGATGCCGGCTGGTACGGCCAGTACGCCAACGAGATCCTGCGCGGTACGCCCTATACGCCCTACATCGCTGCGGCGTGGGGGCGCGAAACGCTCTTCATGTACGTGGTCGCCTGCTTCGTGAAGATCTTCGGCAACACGCCCGAGGCGTTGCAGGCAGGATCGACGGTGTGGGGCATTGCCGCGCTCGTGCCGTTCTATCTTCTGGCGCGGGCGTTGTTCGGGGCGCGTGTCGCCATGGTGGCACTGGGTTTCGTCGCGGTCTCGGGGTGGCACGGTGTCTTCAGCCGCGCCGGCTGGCGGGTGATCACCGTGCCGCCGTTCGAGATGATCGCCTTGTTGGGTGCGTGGCAAGTCGGGCAGCGCGGCGCACGCCGTGATTGGATCGTGCTCGGGGCTGGCGCGGCGGCCTCGATCTACACCTACAACGCTGCGCGGATCATCCCGGTCATCTGCGCCGTATACGTACTGGGGTTGCTGGGCGCGCGCCGGCACGAGTGGTGGCGTATCGTGCGCGGCGCGGCCGTGGCGATGGTGGCTTTTCTCGTCGTCGGCGCGCCGATGTTGTGGTACGCCGCCACCCACTTCGCGGAGTTTCAGGGCCGCGCGGCCTACCTGGAGCAGGAGCGCGCCGAGCATGGATTCTGGTGGAACGTGGTGGCCGCGGGCGGCCTCTTCAACTATCGCGGCAACGGCAACGACTTTTTTCTTTCCGAGCCGCTACTGGAGCCGCTGGCGGCGGTGGTGTTCGCGACCGGGGTGATCATCGCGTTGTGTCGCCTGCGCGAGCGCGCGTCGCGGTTTCTTCTCGTGGGGCTGCTGCTGTCGGTCGTGCCCGGGATTCTGGCCGTGCCCAACGCCAACCGCTGCATCACCGCGCTCCCCTTCGTCTATCTGCTGGTGGCGCTGGGCGTCCGCGCGTGGTTCGACGGCATTCGTGCATGGACAACACCGCGATGGGACGCGCTGGCGATGGGCGCGCTAGCAACCCTGTTCATCAGCGTCGCGGCAGTGGAGAGCTACGCCGAATTTCTCGGTCCGGCGCGCCGAACGATCTATGGATACTCGCCGGCGGCCACGGCGGCAGGCCTCGCGATGCGCACCTACGTCGATCGGTACAAGCTCCTGACCGTCGCCGGCTGGCCCGAAAACACGCTGACCTATCTCGCCTACGATGGCCACGGCTCGCCGTTCGAGCGCGAGTACGTGTGGGGGCAGTCGTACCAGGACATCGAGCCCGAGATCACCCCGTTCGGTTCCAAGGGGCTGTTGTTTCTTCTCGAAACCACCGACCAACCGGGCGTGACGGCGTTGCAGCGACTCAAGGAGCGCTTTCCCGTGCATCGCATTGCGGTCCTCACGCCGCCGCGCGTAGGCACCAACGTGGTCGGGCAGCTGTTCTTCGTGGATCGCCGCGGCCCTGATGAGCCGGCGCCACCCAATGCCTTCGACGGCACCACCGGCAGCGGGCCGGCGGAGTTCGACGAGCCCATGGGCGTGGCGTTCGATGCCAGCGGCAACCTGTACGTCAGCGACCGCGTCGGCAACCGCATCCAGAAGTTCACCCCCGAGGGCAACTTCATTCGCGCGTGGGGCAAGACCGGCGAGCACAGCGGCGAGTTCCAGGAGCCGCGCGACGTCGCCACCGATGAGCGCTTCGTCTACGTCGCCGATACCTGGAATGCGCGGGTGCAGGTGTTCACCTTCGATGGTGACCCGGTGCGTGAGATTCGTGCCGATCCGAACATGGCCGGGCCGCGCGGCATCTTTGCACGCGGCGGACGCGTGTATGTCGCCGACACCGGTCGCAGCGTCGTGCGCGTCTTCGACTCGTCCGGCAAGCAGCTGGAGATCATCGGCGAGCGTGACGGCGAGGCGCCCGGTCATCTGATCGAGCCGGCCGATGTCGTCGCCGACCAAGCCGGCCGCGTCTTCGTGATCAACTGCGGCAACAACCGCATTGAAGTCTTCGATCCGAAAGGACAGCCGGTATCGGCGATCCCGATATCGGGATGGCACGGCAAGGGCGCCAAAGAGGCCTACCTCGCGATCGACGCCAACGACACCTTGTTCCTGAGCGACCCCGAGACGACTCACATCCGCCGCTTCACCCCCGCGGGCGTCGAGCTCGAACCGATCATCATTCCACGGATGGATTTCCCGTCGGGCGTCGCCGTTAACGACCGCATCGCGGTCGTCGGCAGCCGGCGCTGGAACACCGTGCGCGGCACGCTGCTGAAGTGATTTCGGTCGAACCTTTAGCCTTTGCCTTTGCCCTTGCCCGTACCCTTGCCTTAACGCTTCGACGTCAGATTTCAGGCAAGGGCAAGGGCAAGGGCACCGGCAAAGGCTAAAGGCTTAGGCAAGATCTAAGCGGTGGCAGTCGGCTTCGATCTCGAGGTGCCATTCGGGACTGGCGAAACCCACCACTTGGATGAACGCATTGGCGGGACGAATCTCCGCAAACACTTCGCCGTGCGCCTTGGCGATCTGCTCCCAGTCGTCATAGGAGCGGAAGTAGATGCGGGTCTTCACCACGTCTGCCAACGAGAATTCGGCTTGTGCGATCACGTTGGCGATGATCGTCAGACAGCGCCGCGCTTGCCCGTAGGCGTCCGGTGCCGCGGTAGTCTTGCCGTCGGCCGCCAGCGGAGCGGTGGCTGAGATCGCGAGCAGATTGCCCGAGCGCACCGCGCGCGAGCAGCCGATCATCGGCTCATACGATGAGCCAGTGGAGAATAGTTGTCGTGTCATCTCATTTCCCTCGCGTTGGCCACCCGGTAGGACGTGATGCGCCAGCGCTGCTAGAGCGCGGGCGGCGGCCCCTGCTTGGTCGGATCGATCGGGCTCATGAGGCCGACATGATTGCCGTCGGGATCTTCGACGACGGCGTAGCGAGCGCCCCAGAACGCGTCGTGCGGCGGCTGGCGGCCAACATGGCCGGCGTTCATGAGATCCGCGTAGCGATCGTCGACCGCTGTCCGTGACGGCAGCGCGAAGCCGATGATGTTCTTCGCGCCGGCGCCCGTCGAATCGGGCCAGCCCTTATTGAAGCGCTTGGTCAGGGCGATGCTGTTCAAATGAAGCGTGAAGCCATTCGGCAAATGCAGATCGACGTGATGCGCGCCGCTACCGGTGCGCCAGATGGCGCGCTCGGGGATTTCGAGCCCAAGGCGCCGATAGAACGCCACGGACAAATCGATGTCGCGAACGACCAGATCGAGTTGATTGAGGGTGGCTAGCGGGTCTGACATTCAACCTCCATCGTGTGCCGACGATTCTTCCATCGCCCGGCAGCGCGCGTCCACCTCATCGCGCGTCCACCTATGGAGTGCGGCGCATGACGCTGCGTGGATGCTGCATCGCTGGCAGAATGGATGATTGCAAGAACAGGTCACGGTGCGTTTCCGTTGAGGTACGAACGCGAGACATAGGGGAAATCCTGATTGACAGCGGCAGCCGCGTTCGCGCTATGGTCCGGCGCACTTGTCGGCGGACACAAGGATCACTGGCCGGCAATCTAAGTCGAATCAACGGGGGAGCGGGGATGAAACTGAAGGATCTTTCCATCGAGCGTTCCTTGGACGCGAAGCATCTGGGTGCGCGCACGAAGATCGTGGGGGTTATCCTTCACGATACCGCGGGTTCGGGCACGCATAACGATACCCGCTATCTCGCCAACCCGTCGGACGGGCGCACCGTGAGTGTCGACTTCACGGTCGAACGCGATGGGTCGATCTGGCAACTGAATCCCTCCCTCAAGAAATTTGCCACCTTCCACGCCGGCCGCGCCACGAAGTTCAAAGGCCTGGTCAACAAGCAGGTGACGCTGGGGACCGTGGGTATCGAGATCGCTCAGAAGGCCGATCTCTCTCTGAACCCAACCTATCCCGTGGCTCAAGTCCGCAGTGTCGCGCAGCTGTGTGCCGCCTTGTGTGGCGAATTCGGCTTGGTGGCGGCAGATATTTCGACCCACGCGGCGGTGATCACCGACGGGTCACGTACCGATCCGCGCAAGTTCGACTTCGATGCGTTCTGGCTGGCATTTCGCGACGCCGTGGGACAGGGCGACATCGCAAACGCCTCCCACGAAATGACCAAGATTGCCGAGGCCGAAACGTCCGACGAGACGATCTACAGCGTGAAGAAGGGCGATAACCTCACCAAGATCGCCAAGAAGTTCGGTGTCACGATCAAGGCCATCAAAGCGCGAAACGATCTGACATCGGACTTGATCGTCATCGGACAGGCACTCGTCATTCCGTCGTAGCCTCGAGCGAGCCCCCACGTCCTGCCGCCATGAGTCGGAGCCAGAAGATCTGACGCCACGGCCAACGATCGCCATGTCCCGAGACCAGGATCCGGCGTTGCGGTCGTGGCCGTTGCGCGAGACTTTCTTCCAGTTGCTCCACAGGACCGACGACGCACGCGATGAGCACTGCGTGTTAGATCCAGCGGCAACGTCTCATTGATTGGGAGGAAGAAACGAAGATGTTCGCGCCACGAGCGCCAAGCTCGCAACAGGACAGCGGTGAACCCAGAGCTGCTTCGGCTCGTGATGCCGGCAACGAGCGCCGTGCTGGTCGCTGTCGAGGAGATGATGTGGATGTCAGCGGCCGAAGCCGTTGCGCGGTTCAGTTGCCGACGATGCGGCGGTATAAGGCGGCGACGCTGTCGACGTACGCCGGCATGGTAAACGCGGAAAGGGCTTTCCGTCTCGCCGCGTTCCCTAACGCGCGCGCGTAGGCAGGTGACCGCGCCAGGCGGTCCACGGCAGCGGCGATGGCCGTGGCATCTCCCGGCTCGACGAGCAACCCGGTCCGTTCATGCTCGACCGCCTCCGGTAGTCCGCCAATGCGGCTGGCGACGACGGGCCGGGCCATCAGCGACGCCTGGATCGCCACCTGACCGAGGGTTTCGGGTGCGCGCGACGGGACGACGACGACCGTCGCGCGGTCGAGGTGCTCGTAGATTCGATTCGGATCGGTCCAGCCCGTCAGCTCGACGGCGGCTGCGATGCCGAGCTGACCGGCACGCGCTGCCAACGCGGTGCGAGCCGGTCCATCGCCGATCAGCTGCAGCCTGGCGCCGGGATGGCCGGGTAGGAGGCGAGCAAAGGCGGCGAGCGCCACGTCGAATCCTTTCGACTCAACCAACCGTCCGACGCAGACGATGCGTAGCGGTTCGAAGTCCGCCTCATGTGGTGGCGCGGCCGGGCCTTCGACGGCGCTGTAGATGACTGACGACCGTTCGCTGCAAGCGGGCACGACGCGCCGCATCTCGTCGAGAGTAAAGCGCGAGTTGCCGACGGTCCAAGCCGCTTCTGCGAGCACCCGCCCAAACAGCGACGGCCCCGATTCCAAGGCAGCCCAATTGTGAACCGACACCACCATGCGCGCCGGATGGGTGCCGCGCGCGAGCAAGTGAAACAGACAGCTGGGATCGCTCAGGAATACGTGCACCAGGTCCGGCGCCAGTGACTTTTCCAGGCGCGCGATGCGCTGCACCAGCCGCTGGATGGCCGCCGGATTTTTCGACTCGAGCGTCTCTCTGAATGGAAAGCGATAGATCGGGATCGCGCCGTAGTGATCCTCGTCGGGCAAAGCGAGTGGCCCGCGCGAGGTAATGACGGCACAGTCGAAGCCGAGCCCCTGTAGCCGCGGCAGCGCGGCGGCGGTCAGCACCTCGATTCCACCGATATAAGGATGGAACTGATCTGCCCAGCACAGCAGTCGCACGGCGTCCAACCTTCACCCTTACGATCGGTTGGAGCCGCTGGCCAGATAGTGAACGACGAACTCCGTCACCGTACGCGCCGCGACCGCTTGTCCGTCATCATCGAAGTGGCTGTCGTTGTGCATATAGAGGCGACGGCCGGTGGCCGCGGCGCGTAGCGCCGGCGTGGTATCGATGAACGGAATGCCGTGCTCCGCACAGAACGTCTGCAGCGTGCGCGCCTCGAGGTCGAGATCGAAATCATCGGGGTCGAGATTCCAGAAGGTATGGAAGCGCTCCCAGTCCGGCGGACGCACCTGCTCTCGCCGCGGGTAATAGATCATCACGAAGGTAGCGCCGCGCGCAGCCGCCGTTTTCTGCATGCTCGCAAAGATACTGAAGAGCGTGGCGTAAAACGGCTCCCGCATCTGCTCGCCATGTTTATACAGCATGCCCCAATCGCTCAGGCCGAGCAGGCGCAAGTGCCCGTCGGTGTGGTTCGTGTCATCGGCGCTGTTCGGGAACGTGATCTCCCCGCCGCGCTGGCCGGCCTCTCGTAACCGGGCGAGCGCGTGTGCGGCCGGCTCCATCACCACGAAGTCGCGCAGCCCGCCGCTCAGTCGCACGAACCATCCGAGCTGGTGCTTCCAGATGCTGCCCGCGAGGGCGAGTCTGGCGGCGCTGACCGTCGGGTAGACCTGCTGGGCGAACTGCCGTTGCGTTTCGAATCGCCGCTGCGCCGACTCGGCTGCGCCGATGGGATGCGTGCGCACCTCGCCGTCGTGGTCGAGCGAAAAGATGCGTCTGCCCTGGAAGGCCAGGTAGGCTTGGTGGCTGTCGTTGTCGACGTAGCCGTACAGGACGAGATCGGGCGCGTAATCCATGCCGAAGCGCTGCAGGTACAGCAGCCCGTATGCGGGATCCGATACCTCCGCGTTGAGGACGGTGACGGGACGTCCCGCGCCACTCTGGTTCAAGCTTTTTTCGAGCAGCGAGCCCACGAAGCGATCCTGCTCCACGCCACAGCCGATCGAGAACGAATCGCCCAGATTGAGGATCCGCAGCTCGCCGGGCGCCTTGGCAAGCGGAATCTCGTGATCGTTGCGAAACCCCTGCGAGTTGGTGCGGATCCGGTACGACGACCGGCCCGGGACATCGGTGACCACGTCGAGGTCGAGATCGGGTCGCAGCCGTCCGCCCGCCGAGATGAACGGCTCGCTATCCGGAAAGAGATGCCGAAACGTGGCCTCGTCTCCCCAATGCGGTGCCCGCCGTTCCCCGCGCATGCGCCCGGCACGGGCGGCATACATCATGTCGGGTGCGAACAGGGCGAGGCACAACGCCGCGAGAGCGATGTAACTGATCAGCCACTCGCCAATGCGAGAGGCGCGGTAGGCCGCGAGCGTGATGGTCATGAGGCCGAGAAAGATCGCCATTACCGGCAACTCGTACAGCGGCAGGACTGCCGCGCCGACGGCCAACACGAGAGCCCCGGCGGCCATCCCGACGATCCCCACATAGCGATCGCGTTTGCCGGCAAGCGGGCCGTAGCGGATCAGCGCCGCATGCAGGGTAATGATGCTCAACAGTGGCGCAACCGCGCCCAGAATGTAGCGCCAGGACCAGGACGCTGTTCCCGCTTGCGCAGAGTGATGTGTCGCGAAAACAGCACCGCATATGCAGAGCACACCGGCCAGGCCGGCCAGCGCCACGGCGCGGAGCATGCGGTCGCTGCGATCGTTCGTCACGCCGGACCTTCCCCGCGCCGCCGGCGGAGCGACGCGCGTACGATCGCCATGTATTCCTCGCGGGCCTCGGGTTCCAGCCGGCGCGTCAGGTTGTTGTCGTGCATGCGATGGTAGGTCAGGACATCGTCGAGGAGCCGCATCTTCACCTGGGCCTCGGCGGCGCGCATGAACCACTCGACCGCGTCGCCGAAGCGCAGCGCTTCATTGAGTAGGCCGAGGCGGTCGAAGAGACTATGCCGTGCCAGCAGGGTGGTCGTCGCATAGCCGGGAACCGGCTGGCTGCGTGGATGATCCGCCAACTGATCGCGCTCGGCTTGCAGCTCGGCGGTCCAGAACATCTGCGCATGGCTGACGCAGTACTGGATCGCCGGATCGTCGACGAAGCATCGATACTGTCGGCTCAACTTCTCGGGATGCCAGAGGTCATCGGCGTCGAGGAACGCGACGAGCTCGCCCGTGGCATTGCGCACACCGAGGTTACGCGTCGCCGCCGGTCCGCGGTCGGGTTGGGTCACGATGACGACGCCGGCATAGCGCCGCGCAAGGTCCAACGTGCCGTCGGTCGATCCATCGTCCGCGACGACTACCTCGATCGGCCGATACGCTTGCGCGAAGATGCTGTCGAGCGCCTCGGCAAGGTAACGTTCGCTGTTGAAGCAGGGAACGACGCAGCTGATCATCGGGCCCATCATCTGGCGCCGCCTACGGCGCGCAGTCGTTCGTCGTACGCGTCGACATAGTCGCTCCATTTGAACGACTCGCGCGCGCGCCGGCGAGCGTTGGCCCCCATACGCCGCGCGCCGTCGGGATCCCTGATGAGCTGCCGGATTGCCTCGGCCACCGCGCGCGGTGATTCCGGTGGCACCAACAGCCCGGTCTCGCCGTCGATGACCAATTCAGGAAAGCCGCCGACGCGCGCCGCCACCACCGGCCGGCCGGCATGCGCGGCTTCCAACGCGGCGAGTGGGATCCCTTCGGTGCGCGACGGTTGCACCACGATCGACGCCTGCGCCAGCAGATGCGACAACGCCGGGTGCGCGACGAACCCGAGAATCTCGACGCGCTCGGCAACGCCCAGCTCCGCCGCTTGGCGCAGCAGGGTCGCGCGCAACGGTCCGTCGCCGGCGATGCGCAAGCGCGTGTCGGGTGCGCTGGCGAGGACTGCCGGGAGTGCCGCGATGGCGAGATCCGCACCTTTCTCGGGCACCAGCCGGCCGACGTGGAGCAGCTGCGGAGGATCGAGCTGCAGCGAGGTAATCGTACCCGCGTACGCCGCGACCGCGTTGTGCACGACCGAAGTTTTCCCGGCGATGACGGGATAGCCATCGCGGGCGTCGTGCAGCGAATTCTCGCAGCACGCCATCACCCATGCTGCCTGGGCGAGGGCTTGTGCGACCAAACCTTCCGCTCGCGCCGCATAGCGCGCCACGCTGCTGTGCAGCGTGACGATCGACGGGGCCGGGGAGGCCGCTTGCGTTCGCAAATGAAAATAGACGCCCGGCGACAGCGCGTAGACGAGGACGCAGTCGGGCCGCACGCTGCGTTTGAGCGCGGCGATCGCCCGACAGAGCGACAGCGCCTGTGCGGGGTCGTTCGACCGTAGGACGCGAAGGAACGGATAGCGATGAATCACCGCGTCGAGGCCGGGAGGCGCGGCCGTATGCGCGGGAGCTTCGTCGGTGACCACGTGCAGCTCGTAGCCGCGCTGGACCAACGATGCGACCAACTGCGCGGCGATCACCGGGATACCGCCGACTTCGGGCCAGAACGGATCGCACCAGAAGAGAATCTTCATCGCCGTCCGGCTCGGCTGGCCGCCTCGTATATCGCCGCGACCAGGGACGACGCATCGTCACCGGCGTCGAGCCAGTACGCCGGAAAATGCTGGACCAGATCGCGCAGCGGCCGCACTCCGTCGATGCCCGCCCCGAGCGGCATGAACAACGAGCTGGGTGCGATGCGCATCAACGCTTCAGCCTTGGTCGCCGGTGTGAGCGTCGTCGGGCGTTGGGGTGTCGCGCGCGGCAGCACGATCACTCGAATCGGCACGCTGCGGTGCAGGCGTTCGGGCGCGATCTCGGAAAGGAAGATGCCCACCTTATCCTCGCCCGCGACACGCTCCATTGCGCCGGAGGGAAATGCGCCGATGCGCGGGAGCCAGCGTGATTCCAGGTGCGCCGCGCTGTACAGCGAATGGCCCACGACCTTCGTGCCGCTGCCGACCAGGGCAACCTGGTCATCGCCGAGCACGCTGCCGCCGGCCGTAAAGCAGCGCAATGCGGTCGACGACTTCCCCGCACCTTTGGGGCCGGCGATCAGCACTCCGCCGTCATCGGTAACGACCGCGCCCGCATGAACGAGGTGGATGTTGCGGTCATGCAGGACCACCCGCATCGGCAGCATCAGAGGCTTGGTCCGTTCGAACAGCTCGGCCCGTGCGGGATCCTGGACGCCGGCCAGGACGTTGGTCTTACGGTCCAGGACGTAGCGCGACCGTTCTCCAAACCCCACACCGATGACGCGCCCGCAGGCCGAGCTGCGTACCGCGAAACCTGGCGCCGTCCAGGTTCTCGGCAGCGCGGCCCCGATCTCGTGCACGAGCCGAACCGGAGCGGTGGCGCGCGGCTCCGAGAGATAGACCGACACATCGGGCGACGCCGATGCACAGGGCAGTTGCACCAGGTGCGCCACGGCACGATGGAACATCCGTGCCAGCGACCGGCCCGCGATTTCGACGCGCACCGTCAGTCCGGCCCACGCGATGTCGGCGCGGAAATCGGGCGGATCGCGCGTGAAGGCTGCGGCGTGCGCAGCTGCGAGCTCGTCGAAACGGTCTACGTCGACTGCGCCGCTCACGATCTCAGTTGCCGCCTACCGAGCCCTTCCAGGGGACGTCGCCCATGCCCGGCATCGGCGCATCGAGCGCGAGCAGATCGCCCATGTCGCGATAGACGTGCAAGATCGGGCGGTCGTACGGTGGCGTGGCTGCGGTACCGGCAGCCGGGAGCTCGCCGCGCGAGCGCGGCTGCGTGGCCGGAACGATGATGCGCTCGGCGAGGAGCTGCTCCAGCAGCGCATGGACATCCGGCGCCACCTGGTCTTCCGGCACTCCATAGCGCGCGGCGACGGTTGCAATCGTCTCCGCCGGGCTGAAGCCCAGATCGGCGAGTTGCCAGATCAAGCTGCCGCTGCTGGTCGCGCTGTAATATACGCCAGTCGACAGGTTGATCAGCACCAGCTCATCGTCCAACACCGAGGATGCGACCTCGGCTGAGTTGCTCTCGAAACGGCTCGCTGCATCAATGGCCATGTGCACTCCTATTTGCGTGCGTGGAAGACCGCGCGACCCTGTTGCGCGACCATTACCGGATCCGCTCCCTCGGTGCGTTCTCGCATCATCGCGCACGCGACCCGAGAGGCGCGCGGTGTCTGCGAGTACAGCGTCACGTCGGTAAACCCGACGTCGCGCAGCATCGCTTCCACCAGTGCCGTGTTCGGTCCCCACCAGTTGGTTGGATCGTCGGCGAGCTCGGTGCCCGGATAGAAAACCATCGCGGGCCGCGCGGTGTCGAGCAGGTCGACGTGCGTCTCCAGGATGAGCAACTCGCGGGTGACGGTGAAGATCTTTTCGAGCACGAGTAGCGGATGGCGAACATGGTAGAGCACGTTCAGGAACAAGACGACGTCGAAGATGCCGGCCGTCGCGGGAGAGAGATCGGTGAGCGGCATCTCGACGTCACGCACCGCCGATCCGAGCGCGGTGCGGGCCAGATTGAAGCAATCCTTGCGACCCCAACGTGAACCGTCCCAGGCGTACGAGTCGAGCGCGACGACATCGCGGGCGCCGCGCCGTTCGGCCTCGAAAGAGAAAAAGCCGTCCCACGCGCCGATGTCGAGCACGCTGCGTCCGGTCAGATCCTCGGGAATGCCGAGGCCGGGCAATCGTTTCGCGGCATCCATCGAGCCGGGCGTCCAGAGGCCGGGGCGCAGCTCCATCCGATGGTACCAGCGATGCCGAGCGACCTGTTGCTCGAGCGACAGCGGGCTACCCTCGTGCGGATCGTTGTCGAGGAGATCTGGTGCCTGGTGTCCTCGCCGTGCGCGTTCCACATCCCACATCCCAGGTGCATGGCTACTACGGGGCGCGCGGCAGTCGCAACATCGTTTCGCTCGGCTCGCCGCTCACGCATCTGATGTGGAGTGCGGCGCCCGCGCCGCTTTGCTGTTGCGTTATTGGAAGGCGCCACGCACCGTCTCCATCAGCCGGCCGCGCGTTGCAGCACGCGTGCGCTGTCGCGCACGTTGCGATCCCGGTCGATGATGCCGAAGGCGACGTTGTATCCGTGCAGCCATTCGTAGTTGTCGACCGCGGTCCAATGAAAGAACCCGCGGATGTCGATGCCGCGCGCCATCGCTGCGTGGGTGATCTCGATCCCGCGCGACAGATAACGGGCCCGTGCGCCGTCGTCATCGGTCCCGACGCCGTACTCGGCGATCAGAAGCGGCACGTTGGGAAGCTCTGCGTGCAACGCGTCGAGCACGACGCCGAGCCCATCCGCCCAGATGCCATAACCCAGCGGTGACAGCGGAGCGTCGAGCGGATGGATCGTCGGTCGTCCGGCGCACACGCCTATGGCCGCATAGTAGGAGAAGCCGATCAGATCGAAGCAACCGGCGAGATCGGGTCGCTCGAGCGGCGTGCGGTGCGGGATGCGCAACACGCCGTCGCGAAAGAGCTCGAGACCCGGGCGCCAGAGCGTCTGCCGGATGCGTTCGAGTCGTTGCGCGGTCGCGGGCGCGTCGTCCTGCGCAACCAGTGCCGACAATCCGAAAATCGATGCAACCGGTGCGCCGGTCCGACGCAGTCGCACCGCGGCTTCGGCGGTGGCGAGATGAATCGCTTCGGCCGCGCGCGCGCATTCCTCCCGATCGTTGTGTCCGGGCGGCCAGCCGCCGCCGCGATACGCCGCGTGCGCGTAGTAGTTCGTTTCGTTGACCGGCTGCCAGCCGCCGACCAGATCGCCGAATGTGTCGGCGACGAAGTCGACATGCCGACGCCAGACTTCGGTGCGGTTGCGCTCGATCAGAAACCCGCCGGTGGCGGCGAACCAGCGCGGCAACGTAAAGTGATGCAGGCACACCCATGGCACGATGCGCGCGGCGCGCGCGGCGCTCAGAACATGGCGGTAGTGCTGAATCGCGTCGCGGTCGTACACGCCGGCTTCTGGTTCGATTCGCGCCCATTCGATCGAGAGGCGATGATGGGTGAGCCCGAGCTCGGCAAGCAGCGCGAAGTCCTCGGCGTGGCGCGCCGCGAAGCCGTTGCCGTCACCCGAGAGCGGCGCATGGCCGCTTCGTTCCCACGCCCACCAGTCGGACGCCGGCGCCGCACCCTCGCACTGCGTCGATGAAGCACCGGTTCCCCACATGAACCCATCGGGCCACCGCATCGACATCAGCCCTAACGCGCGTTGAAATAGAACGACTGGACGACGTCCAGCTCGAGATCGTAAACGGCGCCGAAGGTGAGGACACCGCCGTCGCACAGATTGATGTATCGGCTTGCCCAGCTTTGACGCATGCCATCTCCGACGGCCTCTTCAATCACGTTCTGGCCGAGGCCATTCACGTACAGGACGCGTTTCCCGTCGCGCAGGAAGCCCATGTACTGACGGTAATAGAGGTCGGGGCGATCGACTCGCGCTTCGGGCTCGAGACGAAGAAATGCCTCGTCGATGGCGGCGGCCAATTTCGTCTCGGCGCGCGCGATATCGCGCGCAGAAGGCTCCCACCATCCAACCAGGCGATCCGGGAACGGCCGTGAGCAGGGGCTGCGCATGCCAGCGGCCTGATCTCGTGGCAACACCGTCCAGAATGCATCTGGAGGTTTGGGAACGGAAAGCGCACAAGCGGCCAGCGCGCATGCGGTGACGATCGGCAATGCGATCTTCGCCGTCACGGACCTTCGACTCCAGATGTGCGCAGCGATCGATCGAACCATGGATTCCCTATCGCGGTTCCTAGCGCGAACGACCAACCCGGCGGAAGGTTCGTTTTGCGGCCGCCTTGCGCTTGGGCGCCGAAAGCGCACTGATCGTGACGTAATATCCGTCCGGATCTCGCAATGAGAACTCCTGCGTTCCGGTGTTGGGGTTGACGTGCGGATCTTCTGCGAGCCGCGAAACCAGGGTGTGTGCTCTTTGCAGGGCCAGGTCGAAATCATCGACGCGAAAAAATAGGAGGAGTCCATTGCCGGGTGTGCCTGCGTCGGGACTCATCAACGAGGGATGGTCCTCGGTGCCCCACTGGTGCAGTGAGAGCAGGACGGTTCCGTCCGCATCGAGGAGCTGGCCGAAGTCGGCATGGTGCGGCTGTCTCCGCCGCTGGCCGAACAGCGACTGGTACCACCTGAAACTCCGTGGCACATCGCGCACCCCGATGATCGTCCACGTGCGGATCACGATGCCCTCTCGTCGGCGCCGAGCCGCTTTTCGAGGAACACACTCGCGGTGATCGCTGCGCGATCCATCGCGCGATAATCGCCAAACGCCGAGCATGGTCGAAACCCGGCGCGCTGGTAGAACTTGAGAGCGGCTGCTTGCCGCACGCCTGTTTCGAGCCGCAGAACCTCGAGCCCTCGGTTGCGCGCTTCGTGCTCGAGCCGGTCGAGCAACGCTCGAGCAGCGCCGCTTCCGCGCGCGGGCGGGCGCACGTACATTCGTTTCACTTCCGCGAAATCAGCGAAGAGGGCGACGCCGGCGCACCCGACCGCGGAACCGTTCATGTACGCCAGAAAGAACCGAATGTTCGGCTGGAAGATCGTATCCACCGACAATCCGTGCCGCTGCTCGGGTGGATACTCCGCCGAAAGCGCCGCATCGAGCTCGGCAACCAGCATCCGGGCCTCGTCCGTGGGGGCGCTTTCCAACTCGATGGTCACTGCGCTCGTCATCCTTGGTCCTGCCTGCGTGGGCACCAGCCCTCTAACGCGGCGCGGAATCTCGCGCGCCGCGCTCGCCCTGAAATGATTCTGAATTCGCTTTGACCGTGGCGATCGTTGCGGCGTGGCGTGAGGTTTGTCTGGTCCGATTCATCGCGCGCATCGCCATGGCGCGGCAAGTCGGAGGTTCGGATCGAGCCCTGCGCTTCATGCGCCAACCACTTTGGCGGGCAAGCGTAGCGCACTGCGCAGTGATGGGGCCCACGGTTCAGCGTCCGCCTGTTGGAGAAAGTGGGTGAAGAGGTTTCCGGTGATGCGGATGTCGTGGCCGTAGGCGCGGAAGAGTGATTGCACGCCGGGATAATCATAGAAGTGGATGTATGAAAACAAGCAACACGTCCAAATGGCCTCATCAGGTTCGCAATTCGTATCCGCGATATCCTTCGGCCAGTACCGCCAGTACTGATAGAGACCACCGACCAGAACCGGCACCGTCAGGCAGGAGGCGATCCACTCGCGCCCCTCTTTGCAGGACTCGGTGTGACAGAAGGCCGAAGGCGGCCACGTCGGTCCGAGTACGGTGGTCAGGCCCCGAGCGCCACAAGTATGGCGGTGACGACGAGCACGAGCGGCCAGCGACTGGTTGAGAGCCGTAGTGGTGGATGCTGGGCCATGGCGACCTCCGGTTGAGCTACAGTTTCACGCCTCTTGCCGTTTTCTCACGCGATCGTGAACGATCGCCACGGCGAACGGTTCTCGCGCTAGCACTTAAACCGACCTCGGCACGAGCGCGCGACCCGACGTCAGCTCCGACCAGAACCAGTTCTGAAAACCGTGCGACAAGAGCCACTCGATCCGATCGCCGCGCCACACGACTTTCTCGGTCTCGTACGGCGACGCATTCGGGGCGAATTTGTCGATCGCGCTTCGCCGCACGTAGTCGAGGTCGGCCCGCACGCAGGGCAGCGTCCGCATGGTGGCGTTCCAGCGCCGCACGTTCGCGAACGACTCGATCGAAATTCCCAGGACCTTCAGCGACGAGACGTGCGGGAAGAGCGCACAGTCAGCGACCGACGGCGCACCGCAGACGAAGTCATTGGCAGCGAGCGCGCGGTCGAGCTCCGCTAAGACGAGCTCGACATCGTGTTGCCCCGCCTCGAGCAATCAGCGCCAGCGCGTCGATCGACTCGTAGGGTATCTCTTTGAACTCGAGCACCATCCGCACCTTGCGTGCGAAAGGGCTGAACGGGTTGTCGTAGAGGACGATCATGCAAGTCTCCGATCGCGTCGCTGCCGTGCCGTCAGCGTAGAAAAAAGACCAACTCCCGGGTGCGGTCAGCCTGGTCATCGCCGGCAAGGTTCACACCTCGGGCCGCGATCCGGCCGGCGGCCGGTGATTTCCGGATGGCAAGATCCGTACAGGTCATCGTCGTTGCGATATCCGAAATCCGATCTCCAGCGTGGCGGTGGAAGGTCGCGCGGCGCGGACTGTGGTCACAGGACGAACGGCGCGGCTCAGATTTGACCAGTGATTTTGAGCCCGCGCGAGGCGGTCGCTGCGCCATGCAGCATGACGTTGGTGCCGTACGAAAGCTGCAGGGGTGTGACGAAGACCTCGGGCCGGCGGACGTTGCGCCGCGGCACGTCACTTGCCCTTGTGTTTGACGAGCGCCAATTGGGCGCGGAGACTGCGAGGGCTGCATGGAGAATCTGGTTGAGACGAGTACGCCGCGAATGTCCGCGCTGCGAATCTTTCAGACGCTGGTACGCTGGGAGTGGCCGATGCGGGTGCTCAACCCGCTCTTGCGTGACTTCAACCCGTTTCTGCCGGAGTTCCGCGTCGATCCGTATCCGGCGTATCGGGCGCTGCAGGCGAAGCATCGCGTCTATCGCAACCGATTGCTGTCCGGCACCTTCGTGCTGCCGCGCTACGACGACGTCGTCGCGGTGCTGAGCGATCCGCGCTTTTCCGTCGATCGCCGGCAGGCCGACGTCTTCAAGCAGCTGCAGCCGCTGCGCGGGTTGAGCCCGCGCTTCATCGAGGCGATTCAGAGCGCGTTGCTGATGACCGATCCGCCGGCGCACACGCGCCTGCGGCGGCTGGTGAACAAGGCGTTCACCCCGCGTGTGGTCGAGGGACTGCGCACGCGCGTGCAGGCCATTGTCGATGAGCTGCTCGATGCCGTGGCCGCACGCGGCGAGATGGAGCTCATCCATGATCTCGCGTACCCGCTGCCGGTGATCGTGATAGCCGAGCTGTTGGGCATTCCCTCCGAGGACCGCGATCGCATCAAGCGCTGGTCGGACACGTTGGCCATCCTGCTCGATCCGCTGCAAGCGGTCGACGGTCTGACGCCGACGGAACACGCCTACGACGAGATCACGACGTACATGCGGCCGATCTTCGCGGCCCGGCGAGCGGCGCCGCGTGACGACCTGATCAGCGCGCTGGTTGCGGTGGAGGACCAGGGGCAGCGGTTGAACGAGACCGAGCTGCTCTCGCTCTCGATGCTGATCCTCGGTGCCGGTCATGAGACGACCACGAACCTGATCGCCAACGCCGTGCTGGCGCTGCTGCGCAATCCCAGCGAGCGCCGCCGACTGCAGGACGACCCGTCATTGATCGGTTCGGCGGTCGAAGAATTCTTGCGCTACGACAGCCCGGTGCAGATGACCGATCGCGTGGCCGCGGTGGATTGCGAGGTCGCCGGGCACGTCATTCGCCGCGGCCAGGTAGTCGCGCTCATCATCGGCGCAGCCAATCGCGATCCGTCTCGCTTCGCCGATCCGGACCGCCTCGATCTCGGCCGCGCCGACAATCATCACTTGTCGTTCGGCCACGGCGCGCACTTCTGTCTCGGCGCGGCGCTTGCCCGTCTCGAATGTCAGCTCGCTGTTGCCACACTGTTGCATCGGTTTCCCGACTTCGACGGGGAGCGCGAGCCGCGCCAATGGAAGCGCTCGATGGTGTTGCGCGGGCCGACGCGGCTGATGCTGCGCTGGCCGGCGCAACCAGCGGCACCATTGCCGCAGTGACGCGCCGGAAGGGCGGCGTCGCGGCTACAGCACTTCCGATCGATACGCGGGGCGCGGCAACCGGTACAGATCGGTCGCGATACCGCGTACCTCCAGCCGTTGCGCGACTGTCATGCCCAGCTTGCGCAGTACGCGTGCTGATGCGGTGTTCTCCACGCGCGCCATCGCGACGATCTCGGGCCAAGCGTGCGCGGTGAATGCGTAGTCGACACAGCGGCGCGCCGCTTCCGTGCCCAGGCCGATGCCCCAGTAATCCTTGGACAGCAGATAGGCGAGCTCGGGAGGCTCATCGGGCAGCTCTGAACACGGATAGAAGCCGCAGCGTCCGATCAGGCGATCATCCTGTTTGTGGATGATCACCCACATGCCGAGCGTCGACGCGAGATCAATCATCAAATGAAAGGGACGGCGAAACTCCGCCAGCGAGCGCGGTTGAATGAGGAGGTTCCGTGAGACCTGCGGCTCGGCGTAGACACGAAACAACGCTTCGCGATCGCCGGCCTCGAGCGGCCGCAGTCGAAGCCGCGTGGTTTCGAGCTCGGGCGTGGCGCCGTGGGGAGCGCGACGTGAGGTGGTCTCGCCCGGCGTCACTGCGTCTTCTTGAATCGCGCGTCACCCGCCCAATAAAGGCTGATCTCGTGACCGTCGGGGTCGCGCAGGTAGGCGTGGCGCCATCCCCATGGCATGTCCTTGGGCATCTGTGTGAAGTGCACGCCCCGTTGCCGCAGTGCGGTGCAGAAGTCGTCGAGCTCCTTGACCTCGAAGTACAGGCGCATGCCTTCGGTCTCCGGATGGATCTCTTGGCCTGCTTCGACCGCGTGAAGCGCTATCGACGTCGACCCGCCCGGACTCTTCAACCGCGCGTACGCGGTAGCGAAGCGTTCGATCAGCTCGAACCCGAGTATGTCGCAGTAGAACCCCAACGCCTCGGTCAGCTTGGTGCTGTAAATCATCGCATGATTAAACTCGAGCGCCATGCTGCCCTCCGGGGACGTAGCTGCAATTCTCGCGATTCCTCGGGAATCGTTGTCGTCCACCCGCATACTCTGTCTTCCGCCGTCCTTGATGCAACCCGGGGACGTACGTCCGCGGCTGCGGGACGGGATCACCGGGCCAGGGGACGTAGCTGCAATTCTCGCGATTCTTCGAGACCGGTGGGCTGCCTCCATCATTCGCATCCTGCGCTAGCCTGTCGGTAACAGGTCGCGCGCGGTGCACCCTATCTGCGCGAGTCAAGCGCCATGCTGCCCTCATGCTGCCCTCCGGGGACGTAGCTGCGATTCTCGCGATTCCTCGGGAATCGTGTCGTCCACGCGCATAATCTGTCTTCCGTCGTCCTTGACGCAACCCGCGAACGTACGTCCGCGGCTGCGGGAAGGGATCAACGGGCCAGGGGACGTAGCTGCAATTCTCGCGGTTCTTCGAGACCGGTGGGCTGCCTCCATCATTCGCATCATGCGCTAGCCTGTCGGCAACAGGTCGCGCGCGGTGCACCCTATCTGCGCGAGCGCGTCGTAGCCGACACCCACAGCGCGCAGCACCGTCGTGGGATGGACGCCCAGGTAGCGGGCGACGTGCGCAATGGGAAGAGCGCCGTGACGTACGGCCACGAAGCAGAGTGCCTGCCGAGCGCGGACGACATCGGGTCGCTTGCCATTGGACAAAAGCTCAGCCCTCGAGCACCCCGTCTGACGGACCAGCCTATTAACGACGTGTGCGAGCAACTGCGGTGATCCGACGCGACGCGGGAGCGGGGTGGCGCCATCGTTGATTTCATCGAGCACGCTTCGCGTGAAGCGGGCGTTGCCGAGCAATCGTTCGTCGAAACTCCACGCTTCTCGTCCTCGCGCAATGCGATCGAAATACCGCGCACCATCACTACCGTGGCGAATACCACCACCGCGCAGGTCTGGTCTGGGTGCCCGCAAGCCTTCGCCGACAAACGCGCGATACGCCTTGCGCGCGGCCTTCGACGTAGATCCGAAGTGCGACAAGATGAAATCGCAGTCCTGCCAGGACGATGTGTGATGTCCGAGCAAGGCGCCGTGTCCCGTCCAGCGATAACGGTCGAGTGCATCGAGGCTGGCCACTCGTCCGGCACGTAGCGGGTTGAGATGAATGTACCGAACCAACTCGAGAAGGTAGGTTTCGCTATCAACGAGTGTTGACTTGAAACGGTTCTGGAAGAGGTGACCTGCTCGGTTGTGGCGGAGGTTGAACGCCGTTGCATAACCACCCAGAAGGACGCGCATCGACGATGACAGGCTTCGATTGCCGGTTTGCGCCAGGAGATGAAAGTGGTTGCCCATCAGCGCCCAGGCATAAATCGCTAGACGGCCCGCATGAACGAGCTGCGCTAGCCGTTCGAGAAAGTCACGTTGGTCGGTCACACCTGCGAAGACCGGCCGCCGCTCGATGCCGCGCGCCCAAACATGATGCCAAGCCAGCGGAGCATCGAGCCGGACGGTGCGGGGCATCTCGTGATTCTAGGACATCTGCGCTCGTGTCGAAATTACTGCCTGGCATAGCAGCGCGACATGTAATTATGGATGAGCGAAGTGCGAGAATCGCAGCTACGTCCCCTTTCGCACATCCTGCTCGTGTCGAAATTAGTTGCGTGGCAATGCAACGCGACATGCCGTCATGGATGAGCGAAGCGCGAGAATCGCAGCTACGTCCCCGTTGGGACAGTCCGTCCTCTCGTTAGAGAAAAAAATCACGGTGCACTCCGCAAGAATTGCGAGAATCGCAGCTACGTCCCCGCTGCGGGCGGGGCGGGGTTTTTCGCACATCCTGCTCGTGTCGAAATTAGTTGCGTGGCAATGCAACGCGACATGCCGTCATGGATGAGCGAAGCGCGAGAATCGCAGCTACGTCCCCGTTCGGAGAGCCCGTCCTCTCGTTAGAGAAAAAAATCACGGTGCACTCCGCAAGCATTGCGAGAATCGCAGCTACGTCCCCCCTGCGGGCGGCGCGGGGTTACGCCTCGCGGCGCGGGAGGGCGAGCATGCTCAGGAAGAACGAGGCGAAGATCGTCTGACCGCCGACGGTCATGAGCGTGGAGGCTTGCAGCGCGGGGCGGACGGCGTCGAGTGTCGACATGCCGCTCCGCAGCCAGTCGATCAGGATCGACAGGTCCATGATCAGTCCGGCGAGAAAGAGCAGGCCACCGAGGATCAAGCCGCGCTCGAGATTGAAGAAGCGGCTGAGCATGGTCAGGGTCTTGTCGGGCGCGTACAAGCGCGAGGCGTGCGAGTAGGCTTTGGCGAACAAGCCGGTGGTCAGCACTTGGTACCCGAGCACCGTGAGCAGGCTGCCGAGCACCATATAGTGTACGTCGAAGGTGAGCCCGGCGAGATAACGCGGGCCCCGACCGAGGAGCACGAGCGGGATGATCCCGAGCAGCATGAGCGCCGCGCCGGGAATCAGAAAGAGATACGTCGGCGAGAACAGCAGCATGAAGCGCAGGTGGCGCCAGCCGTCACGCCATGAGCGCAGGTGCGGCGGCCGCGAGCGCCCGTCGGGATAGAGTGTGATCGGAATCTGCGTGATGCGCAGCTTGCCGAGCACGGCCTTGATGACCATCTCGGAGGCGAACTCCATCCCGGTCGTCTGCAGCTGCATGCGGCGATAGGCGTCCTTGGTAAATGCCCGCATGCCGCAGTGCGCGTCCGAGACGTCGGTGCGGAACAGCAACCGCAGCAAGCCGGACAGTACCGGATTGCCGATCCAATAGTGGAGCGGAGGCATCGCGCCGGGTTTGATCTCTCCCAGCAGGCGCGAGCCCATCACCATGTCCGCGCCGCCGCGCAGGCCGTCGATGAAGCGCTGCAAGTCGGTCAGATCGTAGGAGTCGTCGGCGTCGGCCATGATGATGAACGGCGCCTGCGCCTCCTCGGCACCGCGCATGAGCGCGCTGCCGTACCCCTTGCGCGTTTCGTGTACGACACGCGCTCCTTCGCGCGTGGCGAGCTCCGGCGATCCGTCCGTCGATCCGTTGTCGATGACGATCACCTCACCGCGCACGCCGATGCGCTGCAGTGTCGTCACCGCCTTGCGTACCACGGTCGCCACCGTCTCCGCCTCGTTGAGACACGGGAGGATGATGGCGACCTCATAGGGGAAGCTCGCGACCGTGGTGGCAGTGGAAGAGGCGGGAAAGCTCATCAAGCGAATGGTGAATGGTCAATGCGGAATGGTGAATGCCGGGGGGGTGGTGCGGGTATGCGGATGCACATCCTAAGTCACCATTCACCCTTCTCCATCAATCGGGAATGGGCATGCGCGCGATGTTGTTTTCGAGATCGGTCACCACCAGATCGCGGGTGCCGCGATCGTAGGCGATTCCGAGCGGAACCTTGAAATAGGTCTTACCGTTCTGCTCGCCGAAAATCTCGCGCAGTAGCGTTCCCTTGCGATCATAGGCGCGCAGCACCTTCTGCAGCGGGACAGATACCCAGATGATGTTGTCGCTCTCGAGCGTGATGTGCGGTTCGGAGAACGCCTTGCTGTCCCACCCATCGACCGGGAAGCTGCCGACCTGCTGGCCATTGGCATCGAAGATCTGCACGCGCGCGTTGCCGTTGTCGCACACCAGCACCTGACCTTGGCTGTCGATGGTGATGCCGATCGGCTCCTTGAACTGACCGGGCTCGCTGCCGTTCCCGCCCCAGTTGATCTCTTCCTGACCGGCCGGACTGAAGCGACGAATGCGATGGTTGCCGGTATCGGCGACATAGACCCGACCGTCGGCCGCCACCGCCACGCCGCGCGGACCGTACCACGCGCCGCCGAACTCGCGCAGATACTTCCCCTCGATGGTGAAGACCTGCACGCGCTGGTTCCAGGTGTCGGCGACATAGACCGTGTCGTTGGCGTCGATTGCGATGTCGCCGGGCTGTTTGAACTGACCCGGCAGCTCGCCCTTGTCGCCCCACTTGCGCACGAATTCGAGCTCGCGGGTGAAGGCCTGGATGCGATTGTTGTCCCAGTCGGCGATGTAGATCGTCCCATCGCGCGCGATGGCCACGCCGCGCGGCTGGCGCAACTCGCCCGCTTCACCGGCCGGCGGCGAGGCTTCGGTGCCTTCCTCCGGCGGAATCTCTTCGATGGTGGCGACACGTTGCGTGGTGAAGCGGCCCTTCACGCCGAAAACGGTGACGCCGGCATTCTGGTAGACCGTGCTGAGCAAATCGTTCCACTCGCGGAAGCGTTCGAGATTGCCGCCGGCGTAGCGCTTGCGCTCGACGTTGCCGACGTAGACCAGCGACACGTGATACTTCTGCAGGATCGCCTGCGCCGCATCTTCGCTGTCGGTGGTGTAGAGCTTTTCGAGATCGCTCTTGCGCTTGTTGATGTCGACCCACGACTGCGCGCGCTGGTGAACGTGATAGTCCCAGCCCAGCACGGTGGGCAAGCCGGTGTTCATCGAGACGCGCGAGAACTCCTGGTACGACGGGCCGTAGGCTTCCGTGATCACCGGAATGCCGCGGATGTTCTGGTTGAGCCATTCGTACGCCGCGGCGTCGTGCGGATCATGAAGCGGCAAATAGGCGATGCCGTCCAAGGTCGGCCGCGGTGTCTTTACGCGCTTGGTGCTGATGACGCCGGCGGTGGCGGTGACGCCGGTGAACAGCGCGATCGCCACGCACGCGACGAACCCCATGCGCCACATGGTGCGAATCCAACGCGAGCGAAAAGCGCCACGCCACAGCTCGTACGCGGCGGCGGCCGCCGCGCCGGAGAAGATGAACCACGTCTCGAGGTAGAACTTGAAGATCGTGTTCATCCGATCCCAGATGTGAATGAAATCGCATCCGGCGGTGACCGCGAAGCCGAAGCCGGTCAGCAGGAGCACCAAACGGTGGCGCGGCGTCACGTGGCGGCTGAGCCCGAGGTGAAACCCGAGCGCGGCGAGCAGCACCAACCCGGTGCGCGTCGAGAAGTACAGACTCGCCGCGATCGCGATCGCCACCAGCCACATCACCAGGGCGCGCACGATGCCGAGCCGGTCGCGATGCAAACCGAGCAGCTGCCGGCGCCAGGTGACGAACAAGTAGGGGATGAGAATGAAGAGGAAGAGTCCCCAGATGTTCACGTAATCCCACAGCTGAACAAAGTTGTCGTTCTCGAGCCCCCAATTGCTCTCGGGCGCCGACCAGCTTTGCCAGTAGGGAAAGTAGAGCCCGATGGCGAACGGCAGGACGATGAGAATCGGCGCCACCACCTGCGTGCCCAGGTGCCAGATCCAGCGCAGCACACCGCCGTGCGTGCGCGTCAAAAACACCGCGAGCAGGATGAACGGGAACAACGGAATGTAGGTGAACGAGCTCCAGGTATTGGTGACCATGATCGCGCCGAGGCTCAGCGCGAGCAGGAACAGCAACGCCGCCGAGCGCACCGGCGCACGCAGCTCATCGCGTCGCGCCCACCACAGTACCAGCGTGGCGAACACCAGCGAGAAGGGCATGACCAGCAGATGCGCGTGCAGATCGGCGAACAGGAAGCTCCAATACGGATACTCGTTGATGGTGTCCTTGATCACCCGCGACGTGGCCCAGAAGTAATCGAAGTTCATGTTGCGCCAGCCGCGACTCAGCACCTCGCGCGGACCGGCGAGATTGCCCATCAAGGTGGCGAAGACCGCGGCGAGCACGCCGACGCGCCAGCGATCGCTGAGGGCGCAGCCGAAGGCGAACGCGGCGACCGTGGTCAATCCGCCGAACAGACCGATGGCGAGGTTGAACGTCACGCCCGGATGTATGGTGCAGATCTTGCCCAGGGCCGCGACCAGGTAGTGACCGAAGTAACTGTAGTGCAGCGACGAGCCGGCGAACCACGGCTCCGGCGGCGGCAGCTCGGTCGTGCGGGTCAGGGCATTGAGGAACGCGAAGTCCATCGGCTTCTCGCCCCAAAAGATCTCCGGATTGAAGGCGCGGACGATCAGGAACAGCGCAAACGAGCCCCAGAAGAGGACCTCGGTCGGCAATGCCTCATGCCGTGTCGGACGCTGCGGCCAGCCGCGCCGGGCGATCAATCCGACGATCGCCATGATGAGCAGCGTGACCGCGAGCGTCGTGCGGGTGAACTCGACTTGATGCATCCCCGCGAGCAGCCAGGGGATGTAGCCGAACAGCAGCACGCCGATCACCTTCGAGAGCGCGTAGATGCCGGAGACCGGCAGCCAGCGATAAAGGATCGCATAGGTGCTGAGGCCGAGGATTTCGACCACGGCGCCGAACCACAACAGCGCGAGCCAGCTGGAGCGCACCATGGTGGTCTCGGCCGCCATCGCCCCGAGCTCGTGATCGCCGGCGCGCGCCAGCAGCAGATCATTGCGCGTGAGCTGCTTCGATGGGAAGCCGCGCATGACCTTGTCGTAGATCTCTTCCTCGCTCAGATGTCCGGTGTTCTGGAAGATCAGAACCTTGGGATGGTCGTACACCGAGATCGATTCGTCGAACAGCTCGTCCGGAACCTCGAAACCAAGCAGACCCGGACGCGAGGCATGATCGTAGACGAGGGTGTAGCCGAGGTCTCCGCCGAACAGCAGATAGAAGTATTTGCTGGTGAGCGGGAAGCGATGCGGCGCGCGCGTCACCGCGCCGTACAAGCGCTTGGTTTGCAGGACGAGGAACTCCGCGCCGGCGAGATGCGCGCTGATGTCCTTCATCTTCGCCGGGTTGTCCTGCTCGTAATACGGCATCTCATACGGATCGTAGCGGCCGGCGGAATAGCCCGGCAGCGAGAATGGGAAGCCTTCGTCCCAATGCTGACTGACGATCTTGGTGCCGGGTGGAATGTAGCGATGCACCCACTCCGAAGCCGTCACCACGGTATGCGGCCGGGTATAGATCGACATCAACGCGGCGGCGGACAGCAGCGTGCAACCGACGACGATCCAGGTGAGCACCCGCATCAACGCGGTCTGCGGCGTGCGTTGCGCCAACCAGGCCGCTGCCCACAGGCACATGACGGGGTAGATCGGCAGCATGTAGCGAACGAACTTCACCTCGAACCAACCGGTGACGAGGAAGAACGGCACCACGTAACCGAGCAGCACGAGCGTCTCGCCGGACGTGCGCAAGATGCCGAACGCTTGCCGCAACGTCGCCCAGATCGCGACGAGACCGAGCGCCGGTGCCATGCCGAACAGCACGATCTGACTCAGCTCGTAGCCGTACTTCGGCGTACCGTAATACTGCCAGGTGTACGGGAACGTTCCGGCAGTGCGCACCATCACGCTCTGCTCGAGAATGTCCTTCATGTACGCCTGGTAATCGAGAATGGCGTACGGTTGTCCGACGAAAAACGCGGTGGCGGTTGCCAGCAGCGTCACGACGCCGCCGACGAACGCGGGACCGAGGCGGCGATCGCGGTAGAGGCGCACCAACAGGGCCACGCCGACCGGTGCGAAGAGCGGCGCCGCGCTGAACTTGGTCGCCATCGCCAGCCCGATACCGATCCCCGCGCCCACGTAGTCGCGCCACGCGCCGCGGTGGACGATGCCCACCGCGCCGCTGAGGGCGATCAGCACCATGAAGGTGAGGAAGATGTCGGTGGTGGCGTAGTGCGAGTTCTGAATGTGCGCCGGTGCGGCCGCGAGTAGCAGTCCGGCGAGCAGGCCGACGCGAGCGCTGTAGAGACGCGTGCCGAGCCGCATCAGGAGCAACACGGTCAGCGCGCCGGCGACGCCGATGATGGCGCGGCAGACGAGCAGCAGGTTGTCGTACTTGAGGAGCTCGGGAAAGAAGAATCCGAGGCCGTCGGCGACCGCGCGGAAGATGTAGAGGGGAAAGGTGCCGTAGTTGAACCAGCGCGGATTGAGCTCGAGATGATTCCAGCTCAACGAGAGACGGCCGACGTGATCGGCGATGGCGCGCTCGTCCGGGTGGAAGTGATGCTGCTGGTCCCAGTCGAGACCGACCAGCCGCACGGCGAGCGCAAACGCAAAGATCAGGAGGAACCAGAAGCGGGGCAACTCGCCCTCGCGGCCACCTCCGGGCGCGGATGAGATCACAGAGGCGGCTCGATTCATGTGCCCGCTGGGCTCAGCATTCCCCAAAATGTCGCATAGCTATACAGATCAACTCACCATTGCAATTCACGCTGTCACGTTCTGACTGGAGGCGGCGTGCCCCCACGTCGCATGCGCGTCACGGATTCCGCGAGACGGAGCGGCCTGGGGGCAGGCCGCCTCCAAGGGGCTTCTTCGCCTGTACCGGCGTCGGCGCCGGTTGCTTCGTCGCCGCGATAATCAGGCATTCGCCCAGGAACGACGGCAGGAACGGCCGACGGAGCGGCGACGCGAGTTGCAACGCGGCGGGCGCGCCGAAGATCGCGCGCTGCCATGCCACGGGCAGCATACGCACGTACGGCGGATCCCACATGCCGTCGCCGCGGACCCATTCCACCTTGAACCCCGCACGGCGCGTCAACGTGACCCACTCGCCGCGACTCAGCACGCTGCAGTGGGTCGGATCGCGATAGGCAAACCACTTCCGCTGCTTGAGCCGCCGGCCCAACCCGCCAGGATTGGGTACGACGAAGAGAAACAGACCACCGACGGTGAGCCGCGTTGCGAGACCGTGCATGGTCGGCAGCGGCCGCGGCAGATGCTCGAGTGTGTGCAGCGCGACAACGACGTCGAGACTGTCGGGTGCCAAGGACTCCCACTCTTCCAGCACGACGGCGTCGGGCGCGCTCAGGCGGCAGCGCGCGCGCGCGTGCGGCGACGCATCGTAGCCATAGGTTTCGAAGCTGCCACTCAGACGGCGCAGCAGGTAACCAGTGCCACAACCGAAATCGAGCAGCCGCCCGCCGCGCGGCCGCAACCGCCGCAGGATGCGGGCATAGAACCACAACGCGATGCGATCTTCCTCGAGACCGAACGTGCTGTAGTAGCGCTCCGAGAACGGTACCGGTTTCGGCTCGGTCATGTGGCTGCAGTGCAATCCAGGGCGGCCATGGTATCCCAATCCGTCAGCCGCGCGCCGACCGAGGCACAGGCAAGAGCTCCGCGGCAGCGCCGGCGCAACGTTGGGAGCGCGGGGTTCCCGCCGGCGCGGGAATGACGATCGATGGAAGACCTCTCACGCATGCGCGACGCTCCGGAACAGCTCTTCATACTGCCGCAGCGCCGGATCGAGCGCGAAGGCTTGCGCGACGCGCGCGTGCGGCTGCACGAAACGGTCGCGCTCGCGCAGGATCTGGATGAGCGCCCGCGCCAGCGCGTGGGAGTCGCGCGGCGGAACGATCAACCCCATGCCCGTCCGCTGCACCGCTTCCCGCACGCCGGGAAGATCCGTGGCCACGACCGGCGTGCCGGCCAGCATGGCTTCGGCTTGCACCAGGCCGAACGACTCGGTCGAGTTGATGCTGGTGACTGCGAGGACGTCGCACATGGCGAAGTAGCTCGGCATGGCTGACGGCTCGAGCAGGTCGAGAAAGGTCAGGCGATCGGCATGGGCGCGCAGCAGGGGCTCGAGGCGTTCGCGATAGGCCTCCTCGCCGATGGTATTCTTGTACGCACCGGTGAAGATGATGCGTGCGCGCGGATACTCGGCCAGGACATGGGGCAGGGCGCGCAGTAGGTACTCGACGCCCTTCTCGGCGGCGAAGCGCGCGGCGAAGCCGACGCGATGATGGCCGTTGAGATGCCAGCGTTCTTCCATCTGCCGCTGGATCGCCGGATCGCCCTGACCCGAGTCGATGAGCGCCGGGATCTGATGCAGCTTCGCCGCATAGCGCGACAAGAAGAGCGAGTGCCGGGCATAATCGCTCGTCATCACCACGATCGCATGCGCCGAGCGAGCCGCGATCTCATTGAGCGGTAGCAGGCTGCGCTCGACGATGCGGTTGAACCAGCCCGCCGGCAGCTGGAGGTCGCATTGATAGGTAACGACCACGCCGCGGCCGGTGGCTCGACCGATCGCGGCGAGCAGCGCGGCTTCGAACTGCGGCATGTGAATGTTCACGACGTCGTGCCGCGGTACCAGCCTGGCCGCGTACAGCGGGAAGAGCGGCATGATCACGCCCTTGCTGACCTTGGACACCACCGGCACGCGGATCACGTCGATCCCATCGAGCATTTCGCGCGCCGGCAGGTACGGAGCGAAGCGCGATGTCAGCACCGTGACGCGGTGCCCGCGCGCCACCATGCCGCGCGCGAGTCGCTCCGCATAGACGGTGAGCCCGCTGACGTGCGGGCGGTAGTAGGTGAGGGCGATTAGGATACGCATGGGACCGGACGGAGGGCCGGGGACGGCGGACTGAGATCTGAGTCGATCTGCACGGGGGTCTCGCCGTCCTCAGTCCTCGAACCTCAGTCCTAATCGTAGCGATACACCGTCGTCTTGCCGCTGTTGAACGCCACGTCCAGGCTGGAAAATTTCTTCAGCCCTTCGGGTTTGTAGGTCTCGCGTTCGAGATCGCCGACGATGATCCAGCGAACATTGTATTGATTCAAAAGGCCACGTGCTTCTTCGAGGGAAGGGGTATTGTAGATGCGGCCGATCTCGCCGTGACGCTGCATGACTTCCTGGTCGTGTCCGCGCCACAGGCCTTCGTGATTGGCCCAGCCGAGCACCGTCGGGTTGCCGGTATTGCTCGAGAAGCGCGCGAAGTACGAGTAGGGATTGCCGGTGGCTTCGAGCAATACGTCGCTGAGCTGCGCGTTGTGGCGGAGCCAGTCGAGCGCGGCGAAGTCGTCGGGATGCTCGCGGCGCAGATACGCATTGCCGTCGAGCGTGAGCGCGTGGCCGGCGCGATCGGAGATGATTCCCAGCGGGTAACACGCCGATGCCGCCAGCAGCAGGGCGAAGCCGCTGAGCACCACCTGCGGGAACGGCCGCCAACCCCACGTGTGTTTGACCAGACGGCTCACGCACCATGGCGCGGCGATGGCGAGCATGGTCCAGGCTTGGAAGTAGAGCTTGAAGACCGTGTTCATGCGGTACAGCTTGTCGCCGTACGCGTCCTTGATGAACACCAACTCGCACGCCAGCAGCGGCACGGCCGCCGCGGCGACGAGCAGAAAGCCGCGACGATCGTCGGGGTCGTCGGTCGCATACGCGGCAACCAGCGCGGCGATGATGACGAGGGCGAGATAGGGCAGCACGCCGTTGCCGAAGACCGCGGCGATCAGAACCGCGAGGCCGGTCACGGCGATCACCAGTTGGCGCATTTCGGGCGTGAACGGAATCGCCGGCCACGCGCGCGCAACGATCAGCACCGTGGGAACGAACAGCAGGCCGCCGAACACGATGAGAAACTCGCGCAGTGACGAAGAGGCGATTTTGAAACCGACGCCACCCGGCGGTGCGGCAAACTCCCTATAGAATGGAAGGAAGAGCAGGTAGGCGACCACGAAGATCGCGGCCAGGCGGGCGAGCAGCTCGAGACGCGGGCGGGCGAACAACGGCGCCAGCGGTATGGCGCGTCCGAGCAGCAGCGCGCTGACGACCAACGCCGCCGGCAGCTCCCACGGGCTGATCGCGATCATCGCGCCGACCACAAATGCCAGCAGCAGATGCACGCCGATGTTGCGGGTCGTGCGCCGGTCGTCGGCGACGTTCCAGCGATCGTCGAGCAGCAGGGCGAGGAACGTGATGCCAACCGGCAGCACGATGAAGTGCGGGTGCAGGTCGCCGTGAATGGTGCTGAAGAACGGGAACTCGTTGATGGTGTCGCCATTCGCGACCACGCGCGACGACCGCCAGTAGTCCATACCGCGCAGCGTGCCCTTGGCGAAGAACTGCAGCGCGCCGTCGAGGTTGCCCAGCAACGCGGACAGCGCACCGCCGAGCGGCGCCAGCGCCCAACGCTGCGTGATCTGGACCACCACCGCGGCGGTGAGCGCGAACGCCGAACCGCCGACGGTGGCGATGCACAGGTTGTAGCTGATGTACGCCGGCAGCGGGACGATGCGTACCAGATTCGCGAAGGCAAGGTAGCCGAAGTAGTAGTAGTTGATGATCTCGCCGGTCATCCACGGATCCTGCGGCGGCATGCTGCTGGTGCGCGACAGCATGTTGAGAAAGGCGAAGTCCATGTACTTCTCGGCGCCGAAAATGTCGGGCGCCATCGCGCGCTGCCAGACGAAAAAAAGGTAACCGAAGGTCCACAGCCCCAGATGACGCACGATCGCCGTCGTGCCGCCGTCCGCCAGCCATTCACCGATCGCGGCGCGTTGCCGCAGTCCCATCCCGACTCCGGCGATGGCCAGCCCGATGATGGTGAGCGTCAGCGCGGTCGGGAGCGGCATCACATAGGCAGCGAGCCAGGTGACGTACGTGATCAACAGTACGCCGATGATCTTCGCGAACGGGTAACCGTGCGCGGCGTTACGGCCGAAGAATGGGAAGAGCAGCGGCAGCGTAACGACGCCGATGAGCTCCAACACCACCCACCAAACAAGGACCGGCCACATCACATCGACACACGCGTTTCCAAGCGCTCCCGTTCATATACATCTGGCCGCGGACTAACAAGACTCGCGCCTCGAGTGCGGCCCAACGCGCCGCTTTGCGCCGCGGTAGTTGGATGACCGGTAGCGTGGAAGAGTGGAGCGGAAGCGCCGCCGCGGCGCGCACCCCCACACCTTACGGCAGCAGTGTCTTGGTGGCGGGCAGGCAGAGCAGCTTGGAGCGCTTCAGCTCGAAGCGACTCATCTGAAATTGCGTGCTGACCTGTATGTGTGGTCGCGGGGAGAGGTTCGCTCCGGTCGCTTGGTCGCACGCCAGATGCGCGTTGGGGTCGTGGATGCTCTCGCCATTCTTGTCGACCGGCGTGCACAGGTATTTGAGTCGCCGCGCTTGTACCTGCTCGCTGCCGATCTGGTCGTTGGTGTCGACCGAGACGCGCTGAAAGTCCGGAACTTTCAGGTCTGCGCCGTCGTAACACTGGTAATGGTCGAGCACGAACGGACACTCGCTCACGATGCATCCGCCTCCGTTTCCGGCGCACGATCCACAGAACGAGCTGGTGCTACAATCGGTGCCGGCGGGCTCGAATTGGCAGGTGGGAGTACAGCAGTCGCCGGCGAGATTGTTGCCGTCGTCGCACTGCTCGCCGGTCGATGGATTGAAAACCTGATCGCCGCAGCGTTCCGGAAGGGCGGTAACCGTTTCGGTGAAGGCGAAGCATCCCACCGGTTGCGTCTCCTTGAAGAAGCGACAGGTGTACGTGCCGGTCCAGCTTTGGAAATCGGCGGCGGCTGTCGCATCGAGATCGCAGTAACCGCCGCCCGGGACATCGCATGAGCTTTGTGGTTGCGTCAGGTAGAAATGGCGCGTGTCGGGGTCGATGGTTCCGGTCAGTCTGCCACCGCCCGAGCCGAGCGGGTTAGCGCCGCATTTTGGTTTCGCAACCGACGCCGTCGTGATCGCGGTCGAAACCGTGCGGATCGGGGCCGACGACCGCGAAGTTGGCGAAGCCGATGTCACGACAGCTCAAGCCGCGAATCCCCGGGTTCAGGCAGATGGTCGGATACGAAGGATCGCACTGCCTGGTGGTCTCGACGGTGGCCTTCACCTTCTTGACAGAAACGCGCGGCTGCACTGCGGGTGGCTTGATGTACGGTTCTTTGTTGGGCGACGCGAAGACGAATCCCGAGGCGTTGACGAGCGCAGGAAACATCAGGAGGGCGGTAGCAAGGATCAACTTCGTCATAGGAACGATCCTCCACCGCTGCTGTGAGGCAACGCCCATGCCATTGCCGGCCCCGTTTGGGGCGGGTCGATTCCGTGGAGGCGCGAGGGGCCGGCCCTGCACGTTTCTGTGACATGCGACATCATACTGGCGCCGGCAGTTTGACGTCGCCGGGGCAAGCGTGTTTACGGTGAGCGCGGCAGCGGGGGGTATCGCACTGGAGGGCGCGTGACGAGAACGGCATCCGCCATGGCGGTTATCGGCGTCGTGATCGCGTGGCGTTCGTCGGCGCGCGCGGGATGTAACACGATTCCTGAAGTGCCACCGACGTTCTTCGGCGTGCGTGGCGGAGTCGACCGACCATTCGTGCGCGCGGGCAAGGACATGATCACCATCGACGTGCCGAAGATGGAAGGAGGTGCGGTGATTGCCTCGCCCCGCGACATCGACGTCACCATCATCATCAAGCCGGTCGGCAACGCGGCGCCGCGTACCGTCGTCATCGCCGGCGATGGCAAGTGCGAGCGTTTGAACGACGCGCCCTGCTCGCTGGAGCGATTGTTCTGCGACGTCGAGCCGGATTGCATCGACGCCGGTCCCGGCGGCGCCGACCTGCAGCTGATGCAGACGCCGCAGGGCGCTCGTGTGAGCTTCCGTTTTCCCAAGTCGCGTCGGGTTGGACCGCTGACGTTGGTCGTCACCGGCTCGGATAAACACGCGCCCTTCGAGCTGACCAATCACCGTTGTCGCGACGCGCTCGATCTGGGCCGGCGTCCCGACGTGCTCGCCTGCATCGATGAGATCGTCGCGATCTCGCCATCGCCATCTCCCCCACCGGTCGGAGAAGACCTACGAGGCGGACCTTCTCCGCAGCGCGTCAGCCGAAACGAACGAGAAGTACCCGCGACACCGGGCACCAGCGGAGGAGCGGCCTCATCGGCAACCCCGCTCGCGTTTACGCAACTGCTGGCGCTGTCCGGACCCAACGATTTCCAGTCGCTGTGCTACGACGATGCCGGCGATCAACCGCACTGCACGGGCACGGCGAAGTCGGTGACGATGACGATCGAGTCGACCGGCAATCTCGTCATCCCCATGCACTGGACCAACATCCTGCGGCCGAAAGGCGGGCCGTATCAGACCCGCCAGGTGCGCTGCAGCTCGCCGGTGGAGCCCTTCAAAGGCGGCGGCGGGCGCATTTACGTACCGGATGGCGCGTTCCTCGAATCGTGGACCACCGTCGGCACCACGTTCGGCAGCCCACCGCTCTTCGTTCCGCAACGTCTGCCCGATCGCCCCAACGAGCTCACGCTGTTTGGAACCACCGACAAGGACGATTCGGTTCTGCGCATCTGGCGCCGTAAGCTGTGGGATCATGCGTGTACGGACACGATCGGCCAGGCCTGCGAGCCGGCAACCGCGGCGACCGATTGCGCGACATCCACCAGCTGCAATGCGACGACGCCGAAATACTATGCCTGCGTCGGCGGGACGCGCGACACGCTCCCGTGTACGCGTCCAAGCCATTGCCCCGGCGGTCAGTGCATGTCGGGCAGCAAGTGCGTCGACGTCGCTTCGGGCGCCACCACCAGCACGACGTGCACGACCGATGCGGACTGCAAGAACACCGAGGAGTGCGGGCGCGGCTTGTTCGAGTTCCGCGACCGCGCCGTCGGCGGCGCGATCAAAGTTCCGCGCACCGTCAGCTCGGGATTCGCCGGCATCTGCGACGAAGGACAAAAGGAAGGCGAGCTCTGCAGCAACAGTATCGCGTGCAACTCGTTCCTGTTCGGAACGGCGCGCTGCGTCGGCTATCGCGCGGAAGCGATCTTGTTCGAGCAGTAGCAGCGCCGCTGCGCGGGCGGAACCCGCTCAGATCCATCCGATCCCGCGCCCGATTACGTCGAGCGTGAGGCCGAGTAGAAACAGACTGCCGAAACGGCGCGTGTGCTGGAATGCCAATGCGGCATACCACAGTGGCCAGATGTTGGGTGGATACTCCGGTGGCGGCGCCGCGGGCCGCGCGTGCCAGTACACGCGTACGGCGCGAACGTACCAGGGTGCGGCGAAGAAGACTGCGAGGAGAAGCCACGACATGTAGCCGCTGGCGACGAGCGCCACGACCAGCACATACTCGAGCGTCAACATGCCGAGCGTCGCGTAGCGCGCGCGCTGCTGGCCGAGCAGCACCGGCATGGTGCGGATGCCCTTGGCCGCATCGGCGTCGAGCTTGTCGATGTGCTTGCCGAACAGCACCGTGGTCGCTGCCAGCGCCACCGGTAGGCTTGCGAAGATCACCGACCACGAGATGTGTCCGGTCATTACATAGTAGCCGCCGCCCACCATCAGCGGACCCCACACCAGGATGACCGCGACTTCCCCCATGCCGATGTATTTGAGCGGCCAGGTGTAGAAGAGCACGAAGAACGCGCCCAGTCCGAGCAGGGTGAGCGTGGCGCCGCCGCGCATCGCGACCAGCGCGCAGCCAGCGGCGAGGGCGATCAGGCCGGTGACGGCGATGTAGACCAACACCTGATTGCGCGTCATCAGGCCGTGCTCGAGTGGCTGCGGTCCGTATTGCGAGCGGAAGTAGTTGTCCTTGTCCACTCCTTTGAGGTGATCGGTGAAGTCGTTGACCAGGTTGTTGGTCGCATGGGCGAACAGCAGGCCGACGGTCACCAGCAGCCACAGCAGAAGGTCGAAGCCGCCGTCGCGCGCCGCCAGCAGCCCGGCGATCGCCGCCGAGATGAAGGTCATGATCAGGACCGCTGAACGGGTCGCGATCAGCCAGCGCGAGATGACGTCCAAGCCGTCCCACTCCTGCTTGCTGACGCGCGGTATGACGTTCACCGCCTTGGCCCACATCGCGACGTTCATGGGATGCCTCCTGCTGCCGGGAGCCTACTCAATCGACCGCGCACGGCAAGAGGGCCCATAGATGTCCATGATCGCGTCGATCATGGGTTCCAGGGCAAAACGCGTGACGACATGCGTGCGACCCGCCGCGCTCATCGCGCGGCGTTGTGCGCCATCGCCGGCCAGTTGCGCCAGCGCATCGGCCAGTGCCTCGCAATCGCGCGGTGGAATCAGCAACCCGGTCGTGCCCGGGACGAACGCTTCGGCGGCGCCGCCGGCGTCGGTGACGATCACCGGTAGCGCCGCGGCCTGGGCCTCCACCGTCGCCATGCCCAGCGCCTCCCATCCATATGACGTCGAGACGAAGACGTCGGCGGCAGCGTAGTAGCGTGTCGTGTCGCGCTGCAGACCGGCGAAAGTCACTCGCTCGCGGAGCCCGTGCTCCGTGATCCGAGCCTCGATCCGCCTCCGCTCGGGACCGTCGCCAACGAGCAGGAGTCGAACGTCGCCGCGGTCCCGCGCGAGTCGAGCAAATGCCCGCAGCAGGGTGGAGAAATCGCGCGGGCGATCGAACCGGCAAACGCTGATGACGACGAGATCTCGCTCAGCGATGCCGAGCATCTGGCGCGCACGCGTCCTGTCGCCGTCGCTCAGGCGCGCCAGGCCGGCGATATCCACACCGAACGGGACGGCGAACACCTGCTCCGGTGGCGCGACATCCCTTTCCAGCACATTGGGATCCTAAGCTTAGAATTCCACGTGGACAAGTTGTCGCG